>SDBV01011506.1_pt1 | contig 11455 bp, 13 predicted proteins | sample 2277081 | NCBI WGS metagenome assembly SDBV01 (sample SAMN10402039, study PRJNA504765) | marine sediment metagenome | isolation source: marine sediment core GS10_PC15, 223 cmbsf | place: Arctic Ocean: Southern Knipovich Ridge | collected 2010
ACCTAAAGTAACGGAAAAATAATCCGATGCCAAAGAAAATAACCATTGCAAACTTATTGAAACGTAGTACACGAGAGCGTGCGCTAGTGCTATGCGATGATTTCATTATACAGTCATGGCATGGTTCTCAAAACTTCACAGAGGCAGAACGCGACACCATAAGAGAGAGTTTTATAACAGACCAACAACAGCAAATATGGGAACAAATCCTAGCCCAAGAAATGAAGATACGTAATTTTATACCATACCTGGAGGATAGAATGACGCAAGCTTTAGAATCAACGTATTTTTTTTATTCGGCAAAAGCGCGATATATTGAAAATATAGGAAATGAAAAAGCAATCAATCATCTATTAAGCGATATACAAGAATGTGTGCCAGACAATAAGCTTCTTCATGAAAAAATCGCCTTAACTCTTAATTTTCATGCGTTTGAAACATTTAAAACCTTAAAATTCACCCCACCTGCAACAGTAAAACTCACCCCTTACAGTGGTGAAAAGTCTTTCACTGAACTATTAAAAAAAGCCGGTATGGATATTACCGAGCGTGTCAAAATAGCAAAAACACATATCGCAGCAATGCGGCAATTTATGGATAATAATCGATGTCACTTTAAGGTTTACGATAAAAGAATAAAAAAGAAAATAGAGGACTTAAAAAGCTATATTGTCACTGTACCCGATACCATAAAAATGCTTAAAACCTTACGTAAAGGGGGACGCATCAAATGGACGGATACAGAGATTTTTACCACAGAATGGTTGCCCCCCGCTTATAATGAAATACCAATCAATCAAACAGTTTTCAATGCCGCATGTGTGTGGTTTGAAGGGGAGACTTAAAAAATGAGTGACGAAACAAAAAAAGGTGACGACTTAGGTGCTTTTCCGATCAAGATTAAAGCAGAAAAAGAAGTTAAGGAAGCTGAAAACAACCAACCAAAAATCAATGAAGAAAACAGTTTTAACATGACTGGACATGCTTTTGATCAGATGTTACCAGCAGGTAAAGATTCCCCACGCCGCAATATAGATTATGTGGCAAAAGTTGAAAAGGCTACCCCCGATCTGGTAAAAAATGGTGAGATAACCGGCTTAAGAGATTTAACCAAACCAGAAACTTATGTTGTATTAACGATTGCTCAAATAATTTTTAATATAGTCAAACAAAAAGGAATGCTAGGAAAAAATATAAATATTGAAGCTTTTAAATTTGATATAGATTTATCAGAATTTACAGAAATGTTTTATAAAAAAGGATATGGCAAAACAGATATGATAAAAGCATTGGAGGCAATAGAATCTTTAGCATATCGCATCGTTACTATTCTTTATGAGTATGTAATAAAAGGACAAAGAATAATCAATCATAAATTAACTGATAGTTTTGAAAATGTAAAAGAAAAATCGATCCACCAGTTGTTTGCATTTGACAGTAAAGAAATTGACAACCCTGATGGAACGACACGTACACATTTATGGTTTAGCAATATTCACCCTGTACTTTTCAATCAGCTTAACGACAAATGGATAACTTTACCACGTAGCATAAATTATCAATTACGTAATTCTTTGCCCAAACCACGTTCAAGCTTGCCTATACATAATTTTATTTGGAGACACATAACAGCAAAAAATCTGCCTAAGCTACCTTGTTTAGAAAAAACTTGGTTGAAGACAGCGGGACTAACAGAAGAAGCCAAAACCCAAAAAAAGCGAGCAATAAAATACCTAACAGATACTTTTGAAGCATTGATCAAAAAGGGAATGATAGTCAGTTATGAACAGCAAGCAGGGGTCGGTGGCATATTATGGGTTGTAGAATGTAACATGCAATTCAAGTACACATAGTACGCATAATGCTTGATTGTACAAAAAACCACACGGGTTTCCTGTCGAGAAATAAGGGGGATTGACGGGTTTCTTGTCGAGAGTGACGGGTTTCCTGTCGAGAGTGACGGGTTTCCTGTCGAGAGCGTTTTTCATAAACCACTGTAATTATAGGATAATACAAGCTTTTTTTTAGGAGTTAGATCTATTAGATTTGTTAGAACAAATCTAATTAGAGCAGAGACGATTTTTTTCGCCTTCGGCAAAAATCGTTCTGCTTTGAAAAGCAACAACTAAAACAATAAACACAAAAGCACAACGAGCAGAAAAGCAACAACAATAAAAACAGCACAGATGTTTTATTTATTCTCACTGCCAACATTGGACAAATCTATTTTTCATTCTTGATGAAGCTTTTAGCTTTTGAGTTTTAAGTTTGATGACAATTTAATTTCTTGCTGATGATCGGCTCGCGGGCGTAAGGGATACTATACACGGCTATGCGTAACATTATTAAACAATCATTAGAAGATTTAAGCTAAAACCACATAACAAACCACAATATTCAATCCATATTTAATCTAGTAGCCATAGAACCCACTTAATAACGCCAAGGTTGAACGATAGTAAGTTAGATGTACCAATTTGTGGGTAGAGAATTAAAACCTTGTCAGCAGCCTTACAGGAGCCTTGCGCGCAATGGGATTTGTTGGTATGGTCGTGCGTAACATTGTTAAACAGTTTAATATCATTGCTCGCGGGCGCATGGGTACGTCCCCAGTAGTTGTACTAAGAATTATTAAAAAACCTTAATCTCAAAAAACAACCGATAAAACCGATTTATTACCCATTTTAGCCCTGTTTTCCTGGTAAATAGCCCAAATTAGCTTTTGGATGTAAACATATTTTTTTAATAATTCGGTTTTTTCGGTTCATTCTACGCGCGCATTGGAAAAACTAAAAAAAAATACGCGCAGGATTAATAAGCAATTTGAAAGTTGTTGATTCGGCGGGTAGGGGTCGACATTTTAGCCTATTTTCTTATCTTGTGTCAGAATAGACCAACCCCCTTAATTGAACTAGAAATGTCCAGGTCAATCAGAGACCAAACAATGAGAAATAGCATCGATGCGACTGCGACACTAGCGACACTTGCGACACTTGATTTCAATCTCATTTTCTTGCCTTGAAGCACGATAAAATTATCTCATTTGCCAACTAAAAATCTCATCTAAAATTGAACAATTAACTGCATTTATCTCACCCATTCAAGCGTCAAAATAATGCCTCTGCATGTAAACATATATAACCTTATGTTTACATTGTAAAGCAATTATTCTGTCTAAAGTCTGTCTAAAGCTTGGTAACATTAATATGGAGTAAATGCAAATAAATGTAAATAAACGCTTGACAAATTGAAAATATGTGATATCATGTTTTATTAGCTGATATTCAACATTTATGTCAGCTAATCAAACAATTTATTAACCTACAGGAGTACGAACAATGACTAACCAAGAGGCTCAACTTGAGCGAGATCAATATAAAGAATTGGGCAATCTACCGATTAGCACAATGCTGAATTATCTAATTGAGACTGGACATATTGCAGCTTTCAAAACCCTACTTGCTAGTGCAATTAATAAAGAGATTGAAGTTTCTTATGATGTAAATGCTATCAAGCAAGAGCGCATAATTGCTTATCTAATCAATGTTTTTTATGCCAAGGTACTACAAGATAAATTAGCCCAAATTGAAGCTAACGAGAGTATTGCTGCATGAGTGCGGTATTTTGTAGAACACGATATATATTTATTTAGGATACGACCATGCAACAATTTCAAATATACACCCCACAAATGCAATCATTAATGAAGCAATTAACAGCCCTATTAAAGCGACTGTCAAAGATATCAAATCAACGCCCAGTGCTTATAAAGCAACTGCAAGATAATATGAAGATAGCAGACAACATTGTAGGTAATGCTCAAAGGATTGTTGCGCTATATCCTAGGATTTACCCTAGGAATTACGATAGATTTATGGCGAAAAACAACAGACTTGCGTACATACCCCCCGTAAGCACTTGTGACACAAGGACAATACCAACTAGCTTAAAAGCAGATAAAAGAGATTATTACGTCAAACAAGCACGTAATGATAACCCAATAATATGAGTGCAACGTTAAGTTACTTAAAAGCAGATAGAAGAAATAATTACGGCAAGCAAGCATGTAACGATAAACGACTAATAGATGATAACTTTTTAAGAGTAGGTGCGGACATTTACTATCACAACGGAAATCGTGGACATGCTCACTATGGACGAGTTAAAAACATTTATTGTGAAGGCGCAGGAATGGAGACACAATCTGATATAGAGTTAATCATGGGAGATGGATGCAGGCATATAGTACCTTTTAACTTGTTTTCTAATCATTTTGCGAACCATATTTTAACGCCTTTTGTATTTTTAAAAGAATACTTGGGGTGGAAATTATGAAGTGAAACACACAAAGCTTATTTAGCTATGACAGCAGATTTAACGGATAGTTTGAAGAATTACCGATACAAAGGAGACATTAACGATGCAAAAATCAAAACCTAACGAACGTGCGGTACTTATACGGCTTGATATATCTTTAATAGAAGCGTTAGAGAAGGTCGCCAAAGAGAACACAATACCGCGTACTGCACTAATAAGATTAATCTTACAGCAGTATGTAGATAAGAAAGGAAAAAAAATCATTAAACTGATTGACCAGTAGTTATTATTTATTAACCCTTGGAGCATTTAATATGGAATTAGTACCGATTGAAAAGAAAGTTATTAATCAAAAGACCGCAAGTTATATTGGCGAGCATCTATATGCAAAAAACACTATGAATAGTTATCAAGCTGATATTAGAGTATTTAAGAGATGGGCGGCAAGCTGTGGGATTGTCACACCCTCACTGCAAAACGTTATTGATTTCTTCATTGAAGCGAAGGAGACAAAAAAGATAACCACCCTTAATCGTTACAAAACCGCACTTACCAAAGTTTATCCTAACCTTATAAAGTGCGAAGTGGTTGCGCTGTTTTTCCAAGCTTTACGCAATGAAAAAGCTTGCCAAGTAAAACATAGTACGCCCTTATTAGATGATGAGTTTATCGAAAGCTTAAAGCATATAACATCTGATATGTACCGATTTATGCTTACCTTGCAGTATAAAGGCGCATTTAGGATTAGCGAAGTATTAGCTTTGAGAGTTAAAGACATTGTGATTGAAGACGGAGGGTTAAAGGTGTTATTAACCAAGACCAAGACCAGCAAGGAAGGTGTGACAGTTGGCATTAAAAATAACGGAGGGGTTATTGTTGATATGTTTACACGCTACGTTAAAGCCCACAGCTTAAACGAAGATGACAAACTCTTTAACGTAAAACGATGTGCTGTTTATCGATATATTAAGCGCAACTTTGGCAATGAATATGGATCGCATTCTTTACGTTCAGGGCATATCACTAGCTGTATACTGAAAAAGAAAGAATTACCGGTTATTATGAAAACTAGTCGACATAAGAGCGCAACAACATTAGTTAATAGTTATTATAAGCCGGCTAGTGTTTTTGATAATACGAGCGATATAATTTGATTTATTATCAATAAGCATAATGCTTTTACCTGATGGATAAAGTATTGCTGATCGAGATAAGAACATAAATAACCTTATAGGTATAGTATAAAAGGCTTGCAAATACAGGCATTAACCTACTATACTTGCAGGCACACCAAGGCAGCGTTGACGCGCCACCTTGATGCTAACCACAACTTTAGGATTAATGAGAAACCTAAACCATGGCTGACCACAGCTTAACAAATTCGGATATTTCTATAAAGAAGTATTGTACTTTACTCGAAATCGAGACAAGGAATTTATCTTGTCTGATAGTTTTTCTAGTGCCTCCGTTAAGCCATTGGAACCATTGTGGGCGTTTGCGACATTTGATTGCCAGCAGCGTAGCACTAGAACAATAAGAAGTGAGGAAAAGTATAATTCGTTAAGGTGAAACACTTCTGATGTCGCGTATGCGGCAACAGGAAGCATAAGCAAATGTTGTCGCTTGCGGCATTCTTAATCCCACCTGTGGGCAATGAATGTTAGGAGCAAAAACTATGGACTTAAAAGATGTTGAGCTGATGTATTTACCTTTATCGAGATTGATTGCAAGAGAATTAATCGATCAGCTATCCCTTGAAGGGGCAAAAGACATCAAGGAACGCAAGGGTGAGATTGATAGCTACATACACTTTAACTTGAAGTCTTTGCCCTATGTGATGCAAAACATTATATCGGTACAGATAATTAGAGAGGTTAATATATGCTTGAATTTAAGGGTAAAGGAATAGACTAAACTTAATGTATCAATTAAAAGATATGTTGCGGTATGATTGAAGGAGCCAAACTTGTTTGGCGGTAAATTGATTTAAAAGGAGTAAGTGTAGTGAATAAAACTGAAATAAACTCATCGCCTAGAAGTTTGGTACCTTCGAGCCAAAAAACCGCCAAAAAGCCCAAAGCTTCTGCATTAGATAAGAAGGTGTATAACGGATTAGGTGATACTTCCCTACCCCAAGTTGCAAGACCATTCGTAAAATGGGTGGGGGGTAAAAGATCCATTTTACCCACTCTTAAAGACAAAATGATTTCCAAGGCTATTGTTAGATATTACGAACCATTTTTAGGAGGGGGGGCTTTGTTTTTTTCCATTAATCACAAAGCAACCTACTTATCAGACATAAATTTTCACTTGATTACAGCCTATCAAGCAATACGAGATAATGTTGAGCTTGTTATAAAGTTCTTAAAAGTGCATGTAGCAAACCACGGGAAAGACTACTATTTAAAAATGAGAAAGAGATTAACCACAGAAAGAAATTCTGAAAAAATAGCGTCTATTTTTATTTACATAAATAAAACATGTTTCAATGGTTTGTATAGAGTCAACAAAGCAGGTGGTTTTAATGTCCCTATGGGCAGTTATAAAAACCCCTCGATTTTAGATGAGAAAAATTTAATTAATTGCTCGAAGTATCTTCGAGGTGTAAAAATATATCAGCATAACTTTATGAGTTTAACTCCTGAAAAAGGATCTTTTTATTATTTAGATCCGCCTTATCACAAGACTTACGATCAATACAGTAATGAAAGATTTAGAGATGCTGAACATATACAGCTATCAAAATTTTGTATGCAAATAGATAAAATGAAAGGATATTTTATGTTATCAAATAGTGATACCCCCCTGATAAGAGAACTATATAATCTATACAACATAGAAACTGTTATTGCATCTAGAACTATATCGTGCAAAGCTAATCAAAGGGGGAAAAAGAAAGAACTTATCATAAGGAATTACAAATGAAGGGAAATAAGGCTAATAAAACCGGCGCAACTCTTGAGGTTTTTGTTAAAAGATTATTGCAAGATAACGGCTATACTGAATTTGCAGGGGACAAAAAACAATTATTTTCCGATAGGAAATCTATTAAGGGCAAGCAATATGCTTGTCAGGTACCTTGCGGTACTTCCATATATGAAACCAAAAGAAAATGTGACTTTTTGGTGACAAATTCTAGCAAGTTTGCTGATTGCTTGATTATTGAATGTAAATGGCAGCAAGTGGGTGGTTCGGTCGATGAAAAATACCCGTTTACAGTGCAAAATATAATTAAAATAGGAACGCCAACTATAATCTTACTTGATGGTGCTGGATATAAGCAAAAAGCGATGGAATGGCTTAAAAAGCAAGTAAATGTTGATGACGCTTTAATCGGGGTTTACAGCATGGCAGAGTTTCAGATAAAAGTTAATAATGGATACTTAAAATAAATTATTACCATCTAAAAAAACACCCATTCTTAAGTGCTGTTATGAGACACAAAAGAATGGGCGTTAAGAAGCTAGGATAACACTAGGGAGTAGCCTTAAACAAACACTGTTCGGGATGGGTGGGGCTAATGCATCCGTATGCGGGGAGACCGCCCCGTACATGCCACCGATTAGATGGACTATGAACGTCAGGCATTATTATATCGAGACTGTGGATAGTAATTCGATAAGGGTTTTCTAACCCTTCGTAAGAGCAGTTACCGGCACTCTTATAGCCGCCTGTGGCTCTTACAAATGTTAAGGCACTATATCTTATGATGGGAGCTGTTAGTAAAGAAGATTTTTTATTAACTTGTGGTGGTATTGTTCTTTCCCAACCAGCAGGGATAATACAACTATCATTTTGTGTACCTACACAGTAAACAGTCATTGGACATGGTATATCTGCCCAAGCACTCATCCCAAACAAACTTAAAACGATCCCGATTAATAACTTTTTCATTTTTAATATTCCTGTTAGTGGGGCTAAACAAGCGTTGACCCCTTTGAATTAAAGCCCTACGTAATCATATGGCTATGTAATTAAGCTAACCAGTATAACATATCTACTCCTAGCTGTCTATAAGCACTACAGTCATACTGGCAGTGTTTTACGTAATTATTATTATAAACTTGTATTTATAAAAGAATATGCTTTTTATTGCATTTAGAGTTCTTCTTGTTTATAATAACCCTTTATTTCAAGCTTAGGAGGAAACCATGCCCCATAAATTAAAAAAGACAGTTACAAACAAGTCTGTCAACCCTAACAGAACTACAGGACGCGCTTTTTCATTGCGTTTAACAGATAACGAGCGTATCGCACTTGAAGCTTTAACGAAAAAGATACAAGCAAAAGTACCTAAAAAGTATGTAAGCATGAGCTTGATATTTAGAGCCGTTACTCAGTTGGACAGTCCGCAAGCTATAGGTACGTTGGTTAGGATAGTGCGGGAGTTGTAAGGGTTTTGGTAGTAGCTTTTGAGTTACTGCCCGTAATTAATTTTAGGAGATTTAACGATGAACGATCAGCGTTTTGAGGAAGCATTAAAATATCTACAACGCAATGCGCCTACAAGTTTACCTGATTTTGGTTTTAAACCATGCTCAGGGGGTTGGGAATCCACGACCAGAAAGAAGATTAGCGGCGAATTGTGCGATAACACTACCAGCAAAGTTTACTGGTATACAGATAGGTATTTTTGCTTGGTGGGATATAAAACGGGAGATAAAACCACAGCAATACGAGAGTGCTTTATGCAGGAGTACGGACTATCGAAAAGAGATGCTTATCATAAAATATTAAAGTTGGCTGGTATGGAGTTACCAAAAACAAACGGAAAGGGCTTAAAAAGCGTGCAAGCACCAGAGCCAATAGTGCAGGTCGCTAAACCCCAAGTTGATCAACACTTACTAAAGGACATATTAGAAATCGCTATTAAGTCTTTGAGTGAAGAGAAAGCAAAACCTGTGCGTGACTATCTCATTAAAGAACGGAAGTTTACGCCAGAGGATATCGATAAAATGCAAGCAGGGTACTTGGATTGGGAGGCATTTAACCAAGCATATGATTTACCAGAACTAGTAAACGCAGGACTAAAAAATCACCCAGATCACCCACTTGTTATCCCTTGGAGAGACGAACAGGGCAACCTACAAGGACTTAGTTTTAAGGTACTTAAACGAGGAGTAAAAGACAAGGTCAGATCTACTGTAGGCTTTCCAAAGCGTGAACTTTTATATAATGCCCATAATTCCAAAAATAAAAATAAGGTGTTAGTTGTAGAGGGAGAATTTGACGCACTCAAGGCTTTTTATGGCGGGGTAGATATAGACAACGTTGTTGCTCTTGGTGGCTGTACGCTGTACCCCAAGCAGTTAGAGATACTAATGCAGCATGAGGAAGTTGTCTTGTGCTTAGATGGAGGCGAAGAAGGACAAGAGGGCATAGAAAAAGCTATTACGCAGTTTAGTAATGCAGGTTTTGCAGATCATGTTTTCGTAGTAAGGGTGCCTGATGGACTAGATGTTGACGATTACATACGGGCAGAAGGCATCCCAGCTTTTAACGATCTTCTTTGTTATATGGAACAACCCTGTTTTATGTATCTCATTGACAGGGCTGCAAAAGAACCTAGGCGGTTATTAGCAAAAGACAAGTTATCAGCATCTGTGCGCTTAAACTTTCGTGATAAATGTACAAACATAGTTGAATCAATTTCAACACTTCATGATTTAAAAAAGGTGGTTGATGAAATCTTTCTGATGTACGGCAAGTATATGCCTACTACTATCACGGCTGAAACATTTATTGCGGAAATACCCAAAAGCAAAGAGGAGCAACGGAAGAAAGAAGAGGAGCAACAAAAGATAAATGACTTAAAAGATGTTACCCATAGAGTGAGTGAGTTTATAGAGAAAGGGCAATTTGCCCATGCACAAGTACTCCTTGAACAACATCAAGAAAGAACGCAGCTATATGATTCAGTGATTGATTTTAAGAAAGAGTTTTTTACACCCCAAAAAGAAGGAGAAGTTAGAGCAGATATATTAAAAATGCCTCAAGGGTTGAACTCAGGCTATACCATCAATGGCAAAGATTTACTTATCCCATATGGTGGTTTGAGTATCATTGCAGCTAAAACCGGTCACGGCAAAACTGCCTTACTTAATAATCTAGCCGTAAATTTTGTAAAAGATAAAGGCGTACGGGTATGGATGTTCGGCTATGAGATGACAAGCGGACAAATGCAAAAAAACATTGCAAGTACCTATATAGGCAAAAATATAATACATAATAGCCAATTAGCCCCAAAACATCCCGAGTTAAGAACAGCAATAACACATTATTTACATTCGCCGGATAGTGGGCTTTTTGATAAAGATACAAAAGACTTTCTTAAGGAGCATTACGGAAAATATGAAAAGTTAGTTACAGATCATCGCTTAATAATTAGATGGGGGACATGGTCGGCTGATGAGCTAATCGCTATTATTCATGCCATACATGGAGAATATACGGATAAACAAAACATATTTATTGTTGACTATCTTCAACTGCTACGTTCAAACGCAAGTGAAAAACGCCACGAGCAAATAAAAGTAATTTGTGGGAGCTTGGCGCAAACCGCAACTAGGTTATTGTGTCCCATTATCCTAGGCGCACAATTCAATAGAGAGGGGAAATCGCCATCTACGATGCGGCTTGAATACTTAGGAGAAGGTGGCGAGATTGAACGTAGTGCGGATTTAATTTTAGCACTTTTCAATAATAATAAGCTAGATTGGGAGGATAGTTTTAATTTAGCAAAGCCAGGAACAGGGAATAATAAAAATAGTGAAATCCCCCCCGAGTTTATAAAACAATATATCCAACAAAAAGACACGCTGTACGCTGAAATCTTAAAAACTCGCGGAGAAAACAAGGAAAAAGGGGTATGGTATTTTGATGAAAGCACAGGAGTGATTAGGGATCGTATTACACAAGGCGAAAATGATACTACGATAGAACAAAACAACAGCATAGAAAGTGAATCCATATCTTATAGTGCAGGGAGATCTAATAAACATGCAATTCAAAAAACACCTAAAGTAACGGAAAAATAATCCGATGCCAAAGAAAATAACCATTGCAAACTTATTGAAACGTAGTACACGAGAGCGTGCGCTAGTGCTATGCGATGATTTCATTATACAGTCATGGCATG
>SDBV01011508.1_pt1 | contig 11453 bp, 17 predicted proteins | sample 2277081 | NCBI WGS metagenome assembly SDBV01 (sample SAMN10402039, study PRJNA504765) | marine sediment metagenome | isolation source: marine sediment core GS10_PC15, 223 cmbsf | place: Arctic Ocean: Southern Knipovich Ridge | collected 2010
TATGGAGACGTGTTATAGTCAATAAAATAAAAAGGATGACAATATGGAAGAACTCAAGTTAGGAATAGTTGGCAAGGGATTTGTAGGAGGCAGTGTTTCATGTGGATTTGATCGATATGTTGAACAGATTATCGTTGATCCATGTCATAGTTGGGTAACTCTTAAAGAATGTGTTGGTAAAAAACCTCACATAATATTCATATGTGTTCCTACACCACAAAATAAAACAGGAGCAGTAGATGTGGATATAGCTCGAAGTGTTCTTAAAGAAATAAATGATCTCAAGTATAAAGGCGTTGTAGTAATTAAGAGTACTATTACCCCCGATCATCTAACTAAATTTACACAAGATTACAAACTACGCTTAGTATATAATCCGGAGTTTCTTACAGAAGCAAATGCACACTGGGATTTTTGTAATCCGCCTATGCAGATATTAGGTGGGCAATGGGAAGATTGTGAAACAGTAGAAAAAGCTTATGTCCAACATAGTAGAGTTAAAATTGTTCCTACATTCAAAACAGATATTATTACAGCAAGTCTATTAAAGTATACTATTAACAGTTATCTTGCTACTAAAGTAACGTTTATGAATGAGTTATACAAGCTACATGCAAATTCAGGAGCGGAAAGTTCTTGGGAGCAATTTACTGATATGCTGAAGCGTGACACAAGGATTGGTGATTCTCATTTACAAGTTCCGGGTCCTGATGGACAATTTGGCTTTGGCGGGCATTGTTTTCCTAAAGATACTTCAGCATTTGTTCATTACGCTAAAGATAAATCATCACTTAATCTTCTTGAAAAAGCGATAAATACTAATGAGAAGATTAGGGACAAATAGATCGTTGGAGTGGAATGAAAAATTTAGTATTTCAATATTATATTCCATATGAGCTTGGTGATAAAGATATGGGTGGTATTACGATGCCAGAGTGGGCCAATGCTGGCTCAAGATCCGCAAAGACATATGCAAAAATCTGTGGTGCTGAATATCTTCTAAATCATGACAGATATTTCACACATCTTGATCCTAGATTAGATTCATTGAAAATATTTTACGACCCTTTCTTTGAACAATTTGATAATATTCTCTGTCTTGATTTGGATATGCTTATCGCAACAAAGGAGAATATTTTTGATATTCCTATTGCTGATGTTGCGATGGTGCATGAGCTGGGAGTTCATACGAGTGGACCAGGAGGATGGATGAAAAGAGTTATGGATGTTGATTTATCCCAAAGAGGTATCATTGCTTATGGAAAACATCTATTTGGTCAAGATTGGAATTTTCCAAAATCAAAACTTTATCCAAATGAAAGATTTAGATATTTAAACGGTGGATTACAATTATGGTCCCGTAAAGGTCGTTTGAAGGCACGTAAACATTTTACTAGTGTTGATCACTATACACTTCATACTAGATATACTGAACAAATGTATGTCAATCTTCAATTATCACAATCGGTGTTTAACGTCAGCGAACTTGATACATATTGGAATAGAATGCCATATCAATGGAAAAATAATCAGCCTGATGGAAAAATAAATCATTTCCTCGCAAGGATAAAATTTCAAATGCCAAAATTAGAAAAAACGGAATTGAGTGTATGGAACAATACTTAGAAATTGCTGCTGATAAAAAACGTGGACCAGAATGGATTTGTGTGAATGTAAAAGAACGGCCTGGCTGTATTGTTGGAAATTTGACGGATTTGCCAATGCCAGGAATGGCCGATAATAGTTTTCTTGGCGTCTATTCACAACATTTCATTGAGCACCTTTACAAATATCAGGGTATTAATTTCTTTAAGGAAGCAATGAGGATTCTTAAGCCTGGAGGAACCATCAGAACCTGTTGGCCACCACATGAATTTATTGAAAAACTTGTGGGTGATGAAGATCTAAGTAATGATCAGTTTGTTAAATTTTATTATAAGCGTTTTGTTTTGGGACACAACTTTTCTCCACCTGGAAATACTGATAAAAGAATTCAAGAACAAGTGGCACTTGGTTTGCTGCATCAAAATGGAGAACATCTTTATATTTGGGGCATTGAAGAAATGATAAACGCTCTTAAAGAGCTTGGGTTTAAGGATGTAAAAGAATGCGAATATGGCGTAAGTTCTATTTCAGCATTTAATGGAATAGAATTACCAGATCAAATTAGAAAGTTGCATTCAGCACAAATTGAGGCAACGAAGCCATGATTACATTTATCATTAAAGGTGAGGATCAACAGTTATTTAACTGGTTTTGGGCGCCATTTCAAATTAAATATCCTATGTATCAATATTTGTGCGTTGATGAAAAACAGTTTGAGCAGGCGATAACAAAAGCTACACATTCTACACTTTTTATTACTGATATTGATGCCGTTCCTACCTATGAAACAATGGTATTGCTAGAAAATATTGGTGGAAAAAATGAAGTGCTTTTACCAAAATGGTATGAAGGATATGGAAATCCAAATAAGAAGCTAAATTCATTTAGTGTTTTAAAGGAAAAATTTATTTCAGTTGGATATGATTTAGAAGAATACATTGAAAAATGGACACCAATAGTTCATAAAAAGGGATCAATATATTATGTCAAATAAAATTTTGAAAGTATTTGTTATTACTCTTAAAAATAATGATTATTCAAATGAAGTGGCCAATCGTTGTATTCAATCGGCTTCTAAATTTGACCTACATGTTGAGAAATTTTATGGTATTGATAGGGAACAAGCTAAACAATTTATGTATGATGAAGGATTAGAATGGACCTGGGCAAACAATGATACAGAAATAATGATGTGTGAAAAAACTGGATTAAGAATGCATCCATATGGTTCAACAGATATACGAGCAAAGATTGGTTGCTCAATGTCTCATTATATGCTCTGGAAAAAATGTGTTGTACTAAATGAACCTATTCTTATATTGGAGCATGATTCTGTATTTTTACAAGCATTGCCCGAAATAGAATTTAATGGCATCTGTCAGATAAATGATCCGGCCGGGGCAACTCGAAAGGGTGGCTGGTGGAGTAAGCAAATAAGTTCCAGAGGAGCGATTGGAGTTCAACCAAAGACATGGATAACTACTAAAGATGAAAGACATATACCAGACGGGCTTGCTGGAAATTCAGCATATTTGATTAAGCCTTGGGCAGCTCAGGAATTGATTGATAAATTCCATGAGATTGGTGTATGGCCAAACGATGCTACAATGTGCCAACAACTGTTTCCATATTTAGAAGAATATTATCCATTTATAACTAGGCCCATACAAGGAAAGTCAACCACAACGACTTAAATAGGCGAATAAGACAATGAAAAATATAATTTTACAACATTTTACTGGTGAACTTAGAGAATTAGATAAATTATCAATAGAAAATATTAAGAAATATGCCTCTCTTGTAGGTGCTGATTATAGATTTATAGAAGGACAAGTATTTAGAAAACATTTGGCCAGCCCTTGCCAGAAAGTTTACATGCTTGACAAAGAATTTGATGAATACGATACAATATTAATGCTTGATATAGATATGTTTACTCCGATAGGAATGACTGAAAATGTGTTTGAATGTGAAGGTATTGGTCTATATAATACTGTTCAAAAAAGATTACATCGTAAAATTGCTAATGATGGACATAATCTGGGTAGTATGGATCATCCATATTGGGGCGGTGCTATATATAAATTAGATAGAGATACACGACAATTATTAAGAAAAGGTCTTGGCGGCGATGAATCTTGGATGGAGAATTTTAATAATCATTATCAACTTGCCGATGAAGGTATTATCCATACATTAGTTGTGAAGGCCAATTTTAAAACTGAAAATCCATATTTAGATAATAAATGGTGTCAATGTAGTTTCTTACCAAATCCAGAAAAAGCTGGTTTTATACATATTAGAACCAAGATCAAACCCGAGGGCCCAAAAAGAGAGAAAATAGAAAATTATCGAGATTTTATTGAACGAGGAATCATTGAAGAATGACTACCTTATGGGAAGATATGCTGCAAGAATTTGTTAAAGAATATGAAAAATCACCTACAGATTTTTTACGTCAGCCAACGATTAGTAAAACAGTTCATCCAAATTGTCAGGCTTTGGCTAATGAATATTATAATGAGATGATGAAAAGTTCTTTCTTCAAAGAATCTATACTACCAGGGATACAGGATAGTTCAATAGGAAATCCATTCCAATTTAGTGTATTGCCTAAATGTAGTCCTTTAAGTATTCAACATGCATATCATCTTAATCTTATAAAAGAAAGGTTAGGAATTTTTATACCCAAAGAAGAAATCTCTCATATAGTTGAAATTGGGGGAGGATATGGTAATCTTTGTCGACTTGTGAAAAATTTTGGATATGAAGGAAGATATATAATTGTTGATTTTCCCGAGATGCTAAAAATTCAACAAGATTATCTATTTCAAAATTCAATAGATAATGTTGAATTTTTACCTCTTAATATGAAACAACTGCTTCCAAAAGAAAATACAGATACATCTATTCTAATCGCAACATTTAGCGTCAATGAAATGCCGATGGAAACAAGAACGTCTATGGAACCATACTATACGTATTATGATTATTTATTTTTTGCCCACAATACCTTTTTTGATGGGATAAATAACATTGAATATTTTAGTAGCCTCAGATCATTTTTAGAACCCAATTTTAAGATTGAATACTTCAAAGATAAATTCAAGAGTAGTTGGTTTATGTTGGGCAAAAATAAAGAATTAACCAAATGAATATACTAATAACAGGCCATTCTGGTTTTCTAGGAAGTCATACAGCAAAGTATTTTATGGAGCAAGGACATATTATATATGGTGTTGCCAGGGCGATTAATACTAATTGTGCTTATCATCAATATAACATGGATGTTACTGATTATGACTCCTTATCAAGATTGACAAATGAAAAATGTATTGATATTATAGTGCATATTGCTGGCAAGCCTATTGTTGCAGATTGCGATGCAGATCCATTTAATGCATATAAAATTAACGGAATGGGAGCAGCATCTGTTATCGAATCTGCTCGCTATGCTGACGTAAAAAAGGTTGTAATAATAGAAACTGATAAAGTGTATGGCTGCCAAAAAGATGTTCCAACAAATGAAGATGCTATTCTTAATCCTGGATCACCTTATGAATTTTCAAAAGCAATGGCATCAAGATTTTGTGATTTTTATCGTAAGCATTATGACATGAATATTGTTAGCGTTAGGCCTGTAAATATATTTGGCCCGGGCGATTATTCATTTACAAGAATAATACCAGCATCAATGAGAAATATTTCTGCAGGTAAGGGTATACCAGTACAAGAACATGCTGTAAACATTTATAGAGATTTTATCTATGTAAAAGACGTAGTGAAAATGTTATACATATTATCAATGGAAAAAACTAAACATGGTGTTTATAATCTAAGTACAAATGAACCCATGTCTATATCAGAACTTGCAAGTCGCATAACAAAAATTCTTAAGCATAAAGCGAAACCTATTATAGTTAAAAAACCCGGTACTTATGCTGAAATACCTTATCAAGCAATCGATGGCTCTCGTTTTATAGATGAATTTGGTTTTAAATTTACTTCGTTTGAAGATGCGATATTGGAAACATATAAGGATTATAATGAGAAATTTAATATATCAGTATTGGGACGGTAAACCAACCCAAGGAGTCATAGCTGGCACCAAGGCTATGAAACAATATGCAGATCGAATAGGTGCCGAATATCTTTTTGAACTTAACCCAAAATTTGTTACTAATTTGGGAACATATTCTCCACATTATGGTTCTTTTAAACCAATATATACTGAATCATTTTACAAGTATGATAATGTATTGTTTACTGATACTGATGTATTTCCTGTAGATGGTTTAGATGAAAGTATTTTTGAAAATTTCAATGCAGATATGGGAATCTGTACTGAGCCATTTCAACCAAAACATAGGGCTACGTTGACTGGAAATATTTGCGGTGCAATGGACGAGAAATGGGCCGGCGCCATTAAAAAGCAATGGGATGTTAAAATGCCCAGAACAGAAGAAGGTTTATTAAAGGTATATAACTCTGGCGTAGTAATGTATTCAAATAAAGGACTATTAAGAGCAAAAGAAAAATTTGCGCCTTTCAAAGAATATGTAAACTTAGTAAATTCTAATGGAATTAGTAATTTTTATACTGCTGATCAAAATTATGTTCATGCTATGTTAAAAGTTGCAGATATGAATTATGTTGAATTAGGAATTGAATGGAATAGCTTCATGCATTATATTGGTGGTGGTTCAGATAGGCCTGTAAATGATATGCGGGTAGAAAATACAAAATTTGTTCATGTTCAATTAAGTTGTGCTGATCATTATGATGCGGATACTCTTTGGAGAATAACTAATTTACCAGTAAATGAATGGAAATTACCGGAGTTAAATTTATGATATACCGAAATAATTTAAACAGTGTGATTCAAAAATTGACATCTGAAGGATATAATATAAATTCAGTATTTGATATTGGTGCTAATAAAGGAAATTGGACTGCTCATTACGAAAAAATAATGCCAGATGCACAATTTATTCTTTTTGAAGCAAATCCAAAACAATCTCGGCCATCAAAATTATCACAAAAACACAAATGGTTCAATACTGTGTTAACTAAACCAGGAATAACAGAAGTTGAATTTTATTCCATTGTTGGTACAGGAGATAGTTACTTTAAAGAACAAACAAAAGCATATGACAGCATTGTTCCTCTAAAATTGCCAGCAATTACGTTAGATGAAATAATGAAGAAATATTCGTTACCGTATCCCCAGATAATAAAATTGGATACTCAAGGTTCGGAACTTGATATATTAAGTGGTGCCGAAGATGTTATCAAACACGTAGATATTATTGTGACTGAAATATCAATGTTGCCATATAATTTAGGAGCACCAACATTTGATGATTATATGAAATTTTTATCTAATTGTGGATTAGTTCCAATGGGAATAGAAGGAATAAACTTTGTTGATAACATGCTGGGTCAAATTGATATAGTTTTTATGAAAAAAGATATCAAAATAAAGTATTATGGCGATGATGGATTTTTTAGATATTAGGGAGAAATAAAAATGTTTTCAGATTGGACTATCGCAGAAAGAGTAAACTCTTTAGAAGAATATAATAAAGTTTTATATGATGCACAGGCTAAAGCACATGGTTTAAATTATATGCTGGTGCATGATGAAATCAAAAAACAGCTGACTGACTGTGAAAGCTATACAGAGCTAGGGGTTAATCAAGGTGCAACACTAGCAACTGCTATGTTAGAAGATGTTAAAAAGGCAAGAGCGTATGATATTAAATTAGATGCATATAATCCAGCAAAAAAGTTTTTTGATTCATATGCAAAAAATAATAATGTTGATTATGCGATCTTTGAAGCAAATACTTTGAAATGTGATATAGAAGAAGTTGATCTTATGTATGTAGATACAGTTCATAGATATTCTCATTTAACGCAAGAGCTTGCTCGTCATGGACACAAAGCTAAAAAATATATCATTTTTCACGATACTGAAATCTCTTATGGAACACCCGGACTGAGAGTAGCCGTTGAAGAATACGTAGTAAAAAATCCAGAGTGGCAAATTATTACAGATTGTAAGATCGATGTAGGTTTTATGACTATAAAAAGGAACCAATAATGAAAGGCTACGTAGTTACATTAATGAACATGCCCGAGTCGGTAAAAATCGCCGAACGATGCAAAGAATCTGGCAAACAATTCAACATAGATGTTGAAATTTTTCCTGCTGTCTTCAAAGATGTTGCTATGGTTGAATTAGAAAAAGAACAATTGTTTATTCCTACCGTAGAAGATGAACGAAAGCTTTTACCTTCATACAATAGAAAAGAGTCAAATAGAAATGCGGTTTTAGGGAACTTCGTTAGCCAATATCGTATTTGGAAAAAGATTTTAGACAGCAAAGAACCTGGAATCGTTCTTGAACACGATGCTGTCTTTGTTGACTTTGTTCCTGATTTAGAAGGACAAGGTGACATCATCAATATAGGAAAGCCAAGCTATGGTGGATTTGCAGTTAAAAAAGTCACTGGGGTATATCCTATGTTTTCTAAAGGTGGTGGATATATTCCTGGGGCACATGGCTATTATGTTACTCCTACAGGTGCGGAACAACTAATATCAAAAGCTAAAAAATATGGAGCCTCGCCGTGTGATCTGTATCTTAATACTAAAATGTTTCCTGATATTAAAGAGATATGGCCTCAAGTAGTAGAAGCCAGAGACGAGTTTACAACCATCCAAAACGAAAAGGGATGCGGAGCAAAGCACAGTTATCTAAAAGATAAAAAAGGCTTCAGGATATTATCATGACTATATTTGTTACTGGTGCTGCTGGATTTATTGGTTATCATGTATGCGAAGCTCTTCTTGAAAGAGGCGAGAAAGTTGTTGGTGTTGATAGCATGAATAATTATTATGATGTTAACCTAAAAATGGCACGGTTATTTAGATTACAGAAGAAGAAAAATTTTCGATTTAATTTGATTGATCTTGCGGATAGAAAAACATTAGATCGATCTTTAGAAGAAGCTGGTAAGGTCAATACTGTTATTCATTTAGCAGCTCAACCTGGAGTTCGTTATTCATTAGAAAATCCATCTGCTTATATTCAATCTAATATTGTTGGACATTTTAATATACTTGATGCTTGCTCAAAGACATCTACCATTAAACATTTCATTTATGCAAGTTCATCCTCAGTATATGGTAGTAATACAGATTTACCATACAGCGTAGACGATAGAATAGACAATCCAGTCTCACTCTACGCAGCTACCAAACAATCCAATGAACTGATTAGCCAATCATACCATAACTTATATAACATGCCCCAAACAGGATTAAGATTTTTTACTGTGTATGGCCCCTGGGGCAGACCTGATATGGCATATTATAGTTTTACTAAAGCTATTCTTGAAGAAAAACCTATTCAAGTTTTTAATCACGGTGATATGAAAAGAGATTTTACTTACATTGACGATATCGTTTCTGGCGTTTTGTCTGCGCTCGATAATCCTCCAACAGGACATAAGCTTTATAATCTCGGCAATAGTAAAAGCGAACAACTAATGCATTTTATTGAAGTAATCGAAGATGCTGTTGGTAAAAAGGCCAGAATTAAAAAGCTGCCAATGCAACCAGGAGATGTTAAAGAAACCTATGCTGATATTAAATCAAGCATTCAAGATCTAAACTTTAATCCAACTACAACAATCGAAGAAGGTATTCCGCGCTTTGTTTCTTGGTTCCGTAAATACCATAAAGTTTAAGGAGCTGTAAATGAAAATTTTGATTATGGGTCTGCCGGGTTCAGGAAAAACAACTTTAGCAAAACTCTTAGTTCCAAAACTAAATGCTGTTTGGCACAATGCTGATGATATACGCAAGACAGTTCATACTGATTTAGGATTTGAAGAAGAAGATCGTTTAGAGAATGCTCGTCGTTTACGTTTTTGGGCGGACAAAGTAGTAGAATCCGGACATTGTTCAGTAACAGATTTTATCTGTCCAATGCCAGAAATGAGAAAAATCTTCGATGCGGATTTTACGATTTGGATTGATCGCATTAAGGAAGGAAGATATGACGATACTAATCAGCTTTTTACTCCTCCAAAGAAATATGATATAAGATTAATAGCTGGCACTCCAGAAGGATGGTTAAACTTTGTTCTTAAGAAACTAAATCCATCTTAAAACATTTTTCCAACGATAATTTCCAATATGTTTTTTAATCTTAGTTAAATCAGCACAAGTATATTCTTGATATTGTGCTCTAATTTCTTTTGGCATTGGAATTTCATAAAGTTCGGCTTTATATTTCTTACTAATCTTTTTAGCAATGGCTTCAAAGCTTACAGCACGTCCTGTTCCTACATTCCAGATACCATTTTCATTTACTTCTTTGATAAACTTAACATGTATTTTACAAAGATCTCCAACCCATACAAAATCTCTTTTGTATTGATGACTGCTTCTAAATAGAGTAATCTTCTTTTTTTCAATTGCTTGTTTTGTAAATTTGCTTATAGGAGATGCCATATCGCCTTTATGTTCTTCGTGCTCTCCATAAACATTGAAGTATCTAAATCCTTGAACTGTGATACGATGAAAGTTTTGTTTTTCTACCCATCTATCAAAAAGATATTTGCTCCAAGCATAACCGCTCCTTGGATCTTTTGGAGCATCTTCATTAAAGCAAGCGTTAAGTCCGTAGACGCTAGCACTAGAAGCATATTGAAGATTGATTTTTCTGTAGTCACACTCCTTGGCTAACCACACACTAAATTCGTAATTCTGCTCCATTATCTTATCTACATCTTTTTCAGTAGTGCTACTAATGGCACCTAAATGAATAACCCAATCGTAATGGTTACGAAAGAAATCTATTCTTCCATCTTCCCATTCAAAGCCATCCACTTCCCAATCTGTTTTATCGTTGATGTAGTTTACAAAATTTTGGCCGATAAAGCCTTTATACCCCGTGACAAGTATTTTCATTAGCTGTCCTTTCCTCATATTTATCTGGAATAAATATCTAGTAATGGAAAGTATAATCGAAGAACACGTTAATGTAATCAAAAATATACAACTTGATCCTGTCAAACACGTTGTCGAAAAAATTAAAGAAAGTCTAAACAATAACGGAAAAGTAATTTGGATGGGGAATGGTGGCTCTGCTGCTGATTGTCAACATTTGGCTGCTGAGTTTGTTGGAAGATTTGAAAAAGAACGCAATCCATTTTCATCAATAGCGTTAACAACCGACACTTCTATCTTAACTGCTATAGGAAACGATTATGGATTTGAACAAATATTTGCTAGACAAATAAAGGCATTATGTAATAAAAACGATATAGTAATCGGCATTTCAACTTCTGGATATAGTGAAAACATTATAGTAGCATTAGAAGAAGCCAAAAAAATAGGAGCTTATACAATTAGTTTTACTGGAGAAAGTGGAGGAAAAGCAGGCACTATATCAGATTATAGTATAAAAATTCCATCTAGTAATACTGCTCGTATACAAGAAGCACATATTTTAATTGGCCATATGATATGTAGCGAGATCGACAAAATAACTATAGTAGGTAAATATGATTTCAAAAGAATTAGTTCAGTCTTTAAAAAATGGCGCCGTTCTAGTAATCGGTGATGTAATGATTGATAGGTATATTGAAGGTGATATCACAAGGATTTCACCAGAAGCATCAACCGAGATTACAGATATGCTAGAAAAGATTGAAGTAAACAGCAATTTAGTTCAAAGAAAAATCAGATTAAAACAACTTATTATTAAACAACCATTTATCACTATTTTAACCACTTTCATATAAATACTATCAGTGAGTAAACAAAAGATC
>SDBV01011509.1_pt1 | contig 11453 bp, 5 predicted proteins | sample 2277081 | NCBI WGS metagenome assembly SDBV01 (sample SAMN10402039, study PRJNA504765) | marine sediment metagenome | isolation source: marine sediment core GS10_PC15, 223 cmbsf | place: Arctic Ocean: Southern Knipovich Ridge | collected 2010
ACGAAAGGTAAGGATGCCCTCAATGCAAGAATTTTAGGGTAACAGAAAATATATCACTTGACATTGAGCTCTTCATAGGTGGTATAATGTACCGCATAATTAAGGATACAGTTGCACCGAAAATAGGGGGAATTACAAACCAGTGCCCACCCGACCGCTCCATCACGTTTCCGATTTGCTATTTCGGATCTGTCTCGAATTTCGAGACTCGTATTTCGGATTTCACCCCGCCCCATCCCCCCATCCAATTATGAAAAACGAACCCAATCGCCGTACGGGCAAGGCAGGCTGTGCCCCTGCTATTATGAAAAACGAACCCAATTCCCCCGTACGGGCACGGCATGCCGTGCCCCTACCCTGCGCAAAACGAACCCAATTCCGCGTCCCGCTGGCGTCTCGCCGGCTTCCACACCCCAAATATGCCAAACAAACCCAATTCCCGTACGGGCACGGCATGCCGTCCCCCTGATACGCAAAACGAACCCAATTTCAATACCGGCTCCGAACGCATCGACCGACTCTATAGCATCGATAGTGTATCCGAAGCATCCAGTTCGCGAGGGGGTATCGGGTGCTGCATATCCGGTATTGTGTGTCGGCTTGTCTTCTATTTCTTTGTTTGTTGGCGCTGCAGCTCATGGAGATATTCGCCTTTGAGATACTTCTTTCCGGCGTAGAATGGGTAGCCGTCCCAGGGTGATTGGCCGGGACATATAGCCCTTGCCGCTCTGGCCGACGACATATCCGGACTCCTGCAGCAGTTGCGTGTAGATGGGAAACTTCTTCTTGAGCCGCCCAAACAACAGCCCCCCTTCTTCAAGACGCCAGAAATTCTGCCCCGTCAGGATACTCGCACGCGACAGAGCATTTATTGTTCCTTTTTTCAAATTGTACTGTGAAGCGCTGTAAGCCGGCAGACACAATCACCTCTCCCCCTTACAGGCTTGGCACAGTATTATAATCTATTGGCTGAAGTTTGTAGTACCTGTTCTCAAATGCTGTTGATTCTGATCGCCTGTTCGGCTATGATACTCTGTTTTACAACGATCAGAGGACAGTCGATGCCCAGAGAGCTTTTCGATTTAACCGGTGATTGGGAGTTTCGCGAGTATCCCGCCCAGGCCCGCCGGATGCGCGACCTCGACGGCGACGACTGGCTGCAAGCCCGGGTCCCCTCTTCGATCTACACCTGCCTTGTCGGTGCCGGGCAAATCGACCCGGCTGATCTAAACGCCAATCCGGAAAAATTCTCACACATAAGCCGGCGACCGTGGATATTTCGAAAGACTTTCGATGTGCCCGGCGAATTGCTCCAGTGCGGGCGCATCGATCTTGTCTTTGACGGCCTGGACACCGTCGCGCAAATCTGGCTCAATGATAAACTCATCGGCAAGACCGACAACATGTTCATCGGCCATCGCTTCGACGTGACCAAATTGATAAAACCCGGGGGCAACCGACTCCTCGTCAAACTGGCCCCGGCTGAGGCGCATGCCGAAAGGCTCATGAACCGCTACGGCAAGCTCACCGAATTCTACTTCGGCTCAGCCTGCCGGTCTTATATCCGCAAGGCACAGTATCAATTCGGCTGGGACTGGTGTCCCGCGCTGCCCGGTTGCGGTATCTTTCGGCCCGTGCGTCTTGAAGGCATCGCCGGGGCCCGAATTGAAGACCTCCACGTGCGCACCATCGAATGCAGCAAACAGTACGCCGACATCGTCGTCGCAGTGAAACTCGACACCAATACCCTGCAGGAATCTTCGCTGCACTATCCGCTCGTCTGCAAACTCGCGCTGGCCGACGACAACACAACCATCGAGCAGACACTCCGGTTCCAGCCCGGCAGGGACAACCAGTCAACCATCATCCGGCTCGACAATCCGCGCCTCTGGTGGCCCAACGGCTGCGGCCGACCCAACCTCTACAAGCTCAATGCGGATCTCTACTCAGCCGACCAGCGCATCGACCATATCACCAGAGATGTCGGCATTCGGACCGTCCACCTGAATCGAACGAATGACAGGCATGGCCAAACCTTCCGCTTCGAGATCAACCACCAGCCCGTCTACGTCCGCGGTGCAAACTGGGTCCCATTGACAATCTTCCCCGGCTCACAGACACCCGCCGATTACGAAGCCCTCCTCACCGACGCCGCCGGCGCAAACATTAACATGCTTCGTGTCTGGGGCGGCGGCTACTATGAAGACCCCCACTTCTATGAACTCTGCGACAGACTCGGCATTATGGTCTGGCAGGACTTTATGTTCGCCTGTTCTTACTATCCCGACAGAAGCTGGTTTCTCAACGCCGTCAAAACCGAAGCCGTCGCCGTCATAAAACGGCTCCGCAGCCATCCAAGCCTCGTCCTTTGGTGCGGCAATAATGAAATCGACTGGCTTCACACAACAGGCCGTCTCGGAAAAGGAAAAAAATTCTACGGCAAGGCGATCTACCACAGGCTCCTGGGCGATTTGCTCTCCGAACTCGACCGCGAACGTGATTACATTCCCACAACACCCTTTTCAAATACACACGAGGCCAACGACCCCGGTTCGGGCACTGTCCATCACTGGGATATCTGGAGCGGGAATCAGCCGGGGCGGAATTACACAAACACCGATATCGCCCGATTCGTCACCGAGTTCGGCCTTCAGTCGCTGCCCGATATCAACACTACAAAAACTTTCTGCACCGACGACCGCTTGCGCATCGCAACTCACGCAATTGAAAAACACAACTATCAACTCGACGGCAACGCACGGTTGTTTCATTATCTGGCCGAACTCTTCGGCCCGCCCGCCGACATGGAACAGTTCGTCTATCTGACCCAACTCACCCAGGCACGCCGGGTCAGGGAATACGTCGAGTACCTCCGCGCACACAACGATGTCAACAGCGGCGTACTCTTCTGGCAGTTCAACGACTGCTGTCCTGCGGTAAGCTGGTCGGCGGTGGATTATCTGAAAAAGCCCAAGGCCCTTTACTTCTATGCACGCCGGTTCTTCGCACCTGTCCTGCCCACGCTTGTTAGTCAGTCCAATAGCCCAAGGCCTGACATTGAACCATTGCCCGCATCGGCCCGGGCTGTGGTCGTAAACGACATGTCCGACCCGCTGACCGCAACGCTCGTATGTCGGCTGATGGACATGCAGGGCAATCTGCTGGATAAGGTCGCCTTCCCCCTGGCAATTGGGCCGTTGTCAACATCAGCGCCGCTGCGACTGCCCAAGGCCCTTGTCCGTCCACGCGATCCTCATCAATCCCTGCTGCAGCTCGCCCTGGAAAACGACGACGGCACAATCGCACAAAACAATTTCCTCTACCTGCCCGACAAATACATGGATTGGCCAAAAACACAAATAGTACGGACGTTCACGCAACTCGACGACAGGAAGTGGACAATAACACTAAAATCCGATACAGTGGCCAAAGACCTGCAGATCACAACGCACTTACCCGCACAACTCAGCGACAACTACGTTGACCTGATACCGCAACAACCGTGTGAATTGACTATCGATTTCGCCCGGGACGTGACAGACCCCGACCCTCTTATCACCCTGCGCTCCGTCAAATAATCGTCCTGGCTTGTTTACTCTCTTTAGCGTCCCCGATAGCCGCCCATGCGCGGGTCCATGTAGCCATCTCCGTCCATATAATCTCCCCGGCGGCCATCCCTCATCCCTCCCATCGGTCCCCGCGGAGAAAACCTGTTGCCCTGCTGCTGGAAAAGATCCACTTTGCTCTGGCCTCGCCCCTGAAGAAGTTGAACATCGTCCCTGGCCGCTTTTTCGATACTGGCGTACCGAACTTTCATCGCCGTCGGCCAGTTGTTCCTCTTTACGGGAAGACGCATCATGGTAACACCGTCACGCGTATAAAGAACATCCGCAATCTTCATGCGAACAAGGGAGGGAAGCCCTGTCCACGCGTCGGTCTTGACAACATCCACAAGCATCGCACCGGTACCAAAATCAATTTCTTCCGGCATGACATTGGCCATCATGCCGCCGTCATACTCATATTCGTCGTAAGCGTCCCTCGCACCGGTCCTCTGCCTCGGCACCTTTGAATCAACCGTCTTACCGATCATCTCGCCCGCGTGAACATCGAAAGCCTCGTTTCGCCAGCTCCCAAGGTGGTACTTGAACACGTCAATCTTTACCGTCTTGGCACTGTCCCTGGCAAGGTCCGTGGGGAAGAAATAGACCTTGGGCTCAATGGCTATCTCGTCTGTAACTTCCGAAAAATCGCTCCACAGGATGACCCGGTCTTTGTACTGCTGCTCCTGCGGATAGAACCAGTTCTTGCCCGCTATCGGATTGAAAACACCCAGTCGGATTTTATACTGATATGTATTGCCCGGCTCGACCGTGTCATCATGCGCCCAGAAAATCAGCGCCTCACGCATTTCATCGAGTCGCATCCCCTGATGAAGAATGATCTTCCTGTTGTCGGCAATCACGTCGTCAACAGTTCGCTCCGGTTTTCCGCGCCGCAGGTAATCGCCGCCATAACCGAATTCGTCGCCTTCTTCGTAGCCCCCCCTGCCACCCGTCGCACCACCCCTGCTGCGCCGCGAGTCGCTGGTGCGGCGTCCTCCCTGGAGTTCCCTGCCGCGTGTTCTCCTGTTAGAAGCCCCTCCTCCATAATCTCCGTAAGAATCACTTCGTGTCGTGCGGCTTGTCGTGCGGCCTCGGCTGCGGGCTCCTTCGTAACCACCCTGCGATCCACCGCGATCCCTGGATCGCTCCTCTCGCGCCCGCTCACGCTCTTCACGAATCGACTCCTTTTTGCCCCTGTCTTCAATCTCGACGTATTCCTTATGGAACGACGGAGTAAGCCAAACAGCATTGGACGACACAAAGTTGTATGGCCTGGGCTGCAGGAGGTTCTGCTGAAACTCAAGAGCCTTGAATTGTGTCTTCTGCACATTGATATCATACACCAGATCGTCAACTTTCTCGGGAACGTTCAGCTTCGCCCGATACTGGTCGATCATGGGTCGTGGAACCACCTCCCACTCGCTCCATCCGCCGCCTTCCAGCGAGCGACGCCTTTGCAGTTGAGCCGATGCAAACACCGGCAAGGCAAGTTCCTCATCTTTCCAATCGTTCTTCACATTTCGACCCATAACGAAACTCTGCGTAAAGTTCCTGTGAAGAGCTGCGACATCAAAGCTCACCTGAACCGTCACAAGATCAATATCATCCACTTGCGTCATTGCTTTGTCGTAAGGATTATCCGGTCCGATCTCGTCCAGCGGAACATGTGCCGCCCCCCGAATCGCTTCAGCGACAACCTTATCGACCCTTCCCACTTCCGGCATCGCATAAAGCCTCTTCTCCTCGACAGCCGTTGGATTCGGCGCCACTCCCGGAATCTGAAAGTCCGGAACTTCCTCGATCGTATTGCCCATCACCCGGGCAAAAATCTTCCTCATTGCATCAGGCGGACGAACCTGCCGCTGAATCGGGGGTTTGTTCAATGCCGCATCAAGTTGGTCGGCCTGGCCCTTAATGTATAGGTCTATCTTACCGGGCCCACGTTTCTTGCCGCCGATCTTTTCCGCATTCGGGCTGCTGAGCACAAACACCCAAAGAAGAACCACGCTGATAATCCCAACCACGCCTAACACGATCTTTTCGGCGTGCTGCTCCAGAAGATTGCCCTTTTTCTTGTTAATCATTTTAAGCTTCCCCGCTTAGAAAAAAAACCATTCCGCATATTAGCGTTGCAGCCTGGATCGCATTTTGATTTAATCAATGTCCAGGTCCATCTCCCGACCTCGTCTACCTGTACCCGCAGGTCCCGGTGCCGGCTGCACCGCCGGCCGCCGCATCGGAACGCGACCTGGAACAACCCCTCCCGGGGCCCCCGGTACTCCTTCGGCGGCTTCCGACTGGCCCAACCGAACCTTGATTGACTCGGGTTTGATCTTGTCATAACCGCTGCGATTGAAAATATATTCACAGATAAGGTCCAGTCGCACCACCGCCTCGTCACCATAGCGGTAATTGACATTATCCGGTGCGTCCCGTTCCACGGCAATGACATCACTTCTGAGAATCCCAATCTGATTGTGCTGAAAAGTCTGTTGCGCTCCGTCCTTCAAATAGCCCGCCCGGTACTTATGCTCTTTTGCGCTGCACAATTCCTTCATGAACGGCATCACCGACGACGAACTCACGATAACGCCGACGCTGAAATGAACCACATCGATGTCATCATTGCAGATACGACCCGTCCATGTCTCAACATCCAGAACGCCACCCTCCGGATACCGAATATACTCCGGCGCATCCCCCCGCGCCGAAAACATGCCGTCATCATAACTCCGACCCCCATAGCCGCCGCCCCCATAGCCGCCGCCGTAACGCGGGCGGCCCGTCGTCTTGGGGTAATCCACCGCTTCCCGAAAACTCACGCCCAACAGCCGCTTGGCCGGTGATGAATAGACGTTCTGCGAACCGGCGTTGAGATTGTTGATCGTCGTGACAACATCTTCATAAATCCAGTAGCCCAGTTGCGAATACCAGCAGTCCTGGATCGCCGACTCCGACCCTGCATACTGGAAGTCGCTCCAGTAAGCATACCACTTGAACAGATTCGGATTTGCATAAACCAGTATCTTTTCAGCTCGTTTGCCGCATATCGCGTCCACCATCGCATTTCTCGTATTGTCATTGCGACGCACCGGACTCCGTATCGCCCGAGGGCTGTAATTACCCATGCTTCCGTAACCACCGGTACGCCCCGCAGCCGGCTGCGACCCTTCATTAAGCGCATCCTGGACTTCCATATCGCTGGGGGCTTCAAGGGCTCGCATATTCCTGACAAGCGATTCGACAGCCACTCGGTAGTTCTCCCCGTACTCGTCAAACACCTGCTGAGAACTGTCTAACGGCTCGGGAAATATGTAGCTGATTAATTCGCGCATGCTGCACTGCCTCGACAGATTCACCACTCCCATTACGTCCTGAGCATGCTGGTCCTGAATCCCCTTCTCCACATCGGGCTGCCGCTCGGAATGGGGTTTGCGCAGAAGCGATGTAATCTGCCCCTCCGGTCCGACACTGTTCTTGGCAATGTTCTTCGCCAGCGAATGGGAAGTCAGAATAGTCAGCACGATTGCCACCCCCGCCGCCAGCGAAATCCCCACAGGGATCAACAGTACCGAATACTTCTTGATAAAGCTCATGGATCACATCCTCTCGAAAACAAAATTGTCCTCAAAAATGTCGCCTGCCTTCCTGTCAGCGCCCCTGCATCCTGCCCATGCCCATCCTGTAAAGATCATCATACATCAGCGGTCCCTGCGGCAGCGGCGGAGCACCTTTCCATAAGAACTTGGCGCTAATCCTGAACCAGGAATCACGCTCAATAAACCGCGGTTCGTTGAACTCATCGCGTTTGATCTTGCCAAGTTCCTTCTCAGACAGGCTGGGGTCATTGCTAATATCTTCCTGGGTGACGATGTCGAATACCTTGCTCATCTCTTCGCCGGTCATCGGGTCCATCAACACCTGCTCAACATATATATAGTCCCGCAACATACTTGCATTTCTGTTCAGTCTGCCGTACATCTCCATCGACCCGCCCACGCCCGGCGCTCTGTCAAGTTCCTGCGGAACCCGCTCTATTTCCTTTTCCACGCCGACACCTGCCGGCGTCTTACCCGAACGCAGATCGACAGGCCCGCTCTCAAGAACAAAATGTTTGATATCGTCCTTCTTGAAAAGTTCGAACGGGCAGTCCTTGATGATCTTTGAAACGTTAACAAGTCGTGTAACCACCCCCCATTTGCTCTGGTCGTCCCCCACGCTGGTAGGGTCCAGCAATGCCGCAATGCTCTTGTACGGGCTGTGGCCCTCTATCATAACAACAAAGCCGCTTTTTTTCTCCTCCTCCACCGCAACGCCCGGCTGAGTCCCTGGCGCACCAGGCCCATAAGGCCCATACCCGGGCGGCCCGCCGTACCCCTCCATACCCCTCATGCCGTATTCCTCCATGCCCCTTCCATATCTCTCCATGCCATATCCCTCCATGTCCCCATAGCGGTCCATGGTCGGCTTCTTGCGAAATGCCTTCCGACGGCTTTTGTCGAAAGTCGCCTTGGGAAGATCCGACGAATACTCCACCGAAACACTCGTAACAAACAACTGCTTGCGCTCACCGCGCGACAACGAAACTACACCCTCAACATTACCGGCCGCGAACGCCTCATACAGCGCCTTCTGTTCCTGTTCCTTCGTGTTGCCCTGGTTCGGAAGGCAGGCTATGATCATATGATTCACCAAAGGGATAATATCCCGATACTTGAATTGCCCCATCTCCTTCTCGATGATCTCCTTGAGCGGCACCCTCCTTCCTCCCTGGACTTTCAGATCGCGGGCGGTCGTCTGTCCCCTGCCTATGATCGATGCAATCGTCCGCCGAAGGCCGGCATTGGAACCGTACTTGCCTTTGTGAATGTTCACGCTAACCAGACCCAGCAGCGAAACAGCCAGCAATATACTCGCCGCGATCGTAAATACTCGGCCCTTGCGACGCCACGCCATTGCACGTGCCATCTTGCGGGGAAGAAGGTTTACCTTAATCTTCGACTCACCCAGCATTTGGACGCCCAGCCCGTAAACAATCCCGAAGTCGGAAACATTTTCATGAAATTTCGCCGCCGACACCGCGCTGTTAAGCGACAAACTCCCGAAAGAGTCCGGCTTGACAACCGGAACACCAAGCGTTTGCTGGAGATATTTGGCCAGCCCCTGAAGTTTCATGCCTCCGCCCAATGCGATCACTTTCGCAAAGCCTTTCTCGCGACCATGACCGCTGCTGCTGTAAAAACCGAGACTTCGCTGTATCTCACTGCCAAGATCCGTAAACACCGGCTTCATCGCCGTAAAGATCTGACGCATGTATTTGCTCATCGGTGCGGTCCGTTTAAGCTTTTCCGCCTTACGGAAGCTCAGGTGGAATGCGTCGGCGATCGCTTCGGTAAATCCATTGCCGCCGATGCGAATGCTGCGCTGCCACATTCCCGTCTGGCTGCACACGACCAGCGTTGTGTTCTCCGCACCCATATCAAGTATGATCGTCGCCTTCTCGTTGTGCCCCCCGATATCCTGAAGATCGTGCAGTGCATAGTTGTACAGTGCAATCGGTGAAATCTGAACACAGGCAACCTTCATGTTCTCACGGGTGAAGTGCTCCATCGCGGCGTTGATGATCTCGTTCTTGATTGCAAAAATGCCTACTTCCGTGTCGGGACTGTCAGGGTCGTCCATGATCTGCCAGTCCCACTCCACCTCGTTAATATCGAAAGGAATCTGCTGGACCGCCTCGAACTGAACAATCTCGGGAACACGTTTCTTTTCGACCGGTGGAAGCTTGATAAAGCGGGCAAAGCTGCTCTGGCCCGCAATCGATATGGCCACCTCCTCAGTGCCCACTTCATTGCGTGAGGCGAACTGCTCGAGCGTCTCGCCTGTCAAGCGCTGCCTGACTTCTTCGTCCATCCCGTCGGCGGACAGAATCCGCCCGTGCTCGATGTAGTCAAACCCTACGACTTCCAGTCCTTCGGCGCCCTGGACCAGACGAATCGCCTTTAGTGCGTTGCTCCCGATATCGATTGCCCAAATGCCTTTTACTGAAGAGGCCATATCCGTCGTCTCCTGTACAGGAAATAAATGAACTCAAAAAACTCAAAACAATTCCGTCCCACCGCCTGTAACAACCGCCATATATTAACAGAGTCGCCAAGACCCTTGTATGTTACAGACACACTGTTTATTATAGCAGAAAATGAAAACTTTTGCCATAAATACTCTTGGCTGCAAGGTCAATCAATATGAGAGCCAGCAGATAAGGGAGTTGCTGACAGGCTACGGCCTGAAACAGGCCCCGGCCGACCAATGCGCCGATCTTGTGGTTGTAAACACCTGCTGTGTCACCCATATTGCATCGGCAAAAAGCCGTCAATCCATTCGAAAAGCCCGAAAAACCGCCCAAAACGCCACCGTTCTTGTCGCCGGATGCCTGCCCCAGGGACCTGCAGATGAGTTGAAAAACATCACCGGAAACGTGCATATCGTCAGCAGAAAGAAGGATCTCGCCCTCGCCCTGCACACCCTCGTGGCGACCGGCAACACCGAAACTACACCAACGTCCCATAATAAACAATTTTACGCCACCAAAATCAAGGATAAAACCCCGCCCAGACAATATATCAACCCACCGGCGCTGCCGGTGATTACATCATTTTCAGGACAAACACGAGCATTTTTGAAAATCCAGGATGGCTGTGACGCCTCTTGCTCTTATTGTATTATACCCAAAATCAGGACGAGAGTTTGTAACAAGAGTGTAAAAACCGTCCTTGCCGAGGCTGGCGCCCTCGTCCGGGCGGGCCACAAGGAGATCGTGCTGACCGGGATATTCCTGGGCGCCTACGGCCAGGATACCGCCAGACGCAGACACTGGGACCCGGCACGGCTGGATTCGTTAGCCGATCTGGTGGATAAGGTGGCGCAAACGCCCGGCCTGGAACGCCTCAGACTCAGTTCACTCGAGCCTGCCGACGTTACCGACCGCCTTATCGATGTCATCTGCGACCATGAAAATATCGCACCACATCTGCATCTGCCCCTCCAGTCGGGCTCCAACCGCATCCTCAAACGCATGTGCAGGCAATACAGAATCGCCGATTTCCGCAAGACTATCGAAAAGCTGAAATCGCGTCTGGACCGACCAGCCATAACGACCGATATTATCGTGGGTTTTCCCGGTGAAACAGACGATGACTTCGCCGCCACGGTCGAACTTATGAAAGAAGTCGCTTTCTCAAAGACCCACGTCTTCAGTTTCAGCCCCCGTTGGGGCACACCCGCCGCCCGGATGCAGCCTGCGATACCGGCCCAGGTCATAAAAGAACGCTCCCAAATACTGCACGAATTGGATCGGAACTTACAGCATCGTTTCCGCCGCCAATTCATCGGCGAGCAAGTGTCGGTGATCATCGAGTCCCTGGACCCACCCAAAGGCCGCTGCCAACGCTACTTCATGGTAGAACTCAATCCCGATAAACATCTCGAAATCGGTAATATCGCAACCACCGTTCTGCAATAAACAATTGTCAACAAAGTGGCTTTGAAAGTGGAATTTCTTGACAGTTCACGGTGAATGCCGTAAAATAATTGGTGTCCTATTGAGAAGAGCATGCTTTTTGGGCGTGTAGAGGGAAAATGTCAGATGTAGGTAAGTAATGTTCAATAGCAGAGGAGAAATGATGATGACTACTGACAAGTGCATTTGTGTTATCGTATTGTCTGTGGTGCTGGTGCAGGGCATGGGTAATGTGTGCAGCGGCCAGACAAAGGTTTACCATGGTACCGATCCGAAGAAACATCCGATAGAGGAGAAGCCTCCCGGCAGGGGTGAGAACCAGTGGCAGA
>SDBV01011510.1_pt1 | contig 11453 bp, 9 predicted proteins | sample 2277081 | NCBI WGS metagenome assembly SDBV01 (sample SAMN10402039, study PRJNA504765) | marine sediment metagenome | isolation source: marine sediment core GS10_PC15, 223 cmbsf | place: Arctic Ocean: Southern Knipovich Ridge | collected 2010
CAAGATCGAACTGGAAAGTTTCGATGAGACGAACGACCACAGCAGGATTGGTGCCGGCGACACCGCAGTTACGATCAACCAATGGTCTTTCATTTGTGCTACGACAGACGGGGCTGACCTCGACGCATCGCAGAGTTTTTACCTCAACGGCGTGGCGGACGGCAGTGGCAACACCGCATCTAATGCCGCATACGCGAGCCAGCCAGGTACGACAGCCAAGCTTGCTATCGGTGCGAGTCACGCTACCACACCGGCATTGACTGAGCAATTCAGTGGCAGGATCGCTTTGCCGTTCATCTGCGGCAAGGAGCTTAGCGCGGCCAACGTACTGACGATTTACAACATAGGTAGAACACTCCTGGGATTGGCCTAATCCCAGACTAAGGAGGAAATACAGATATGCCATTTCGCAAGAAGGTCTTTAAGAAGATTGGGGGAGTTGCCAAGAAGGTAAACCCGTTCGGGAAGATCGCCAGCGCCCTCAAGCCCAAGAGGAAGCCAGCGAGACGCCCGACAACCAGCACACCTCTCCGTCAGAAGCCGAAGGTCCGCAAGAACAAGCAACTGCCCAGTGGCGTTCGAGTACGCACAGGCACGGGTAGGGCGCCCACGGCCATCAGGCGCCCGCTGAAGGCAAGGCCGAAGGCCAAGCGCCTAACGGCCCAGCCTTTCGGTCGCAAAAAGGTGGTAAAGAAAGTAGGGCCTAGAGCACGGAGGCGTCCTAGACGCCTTTAAGAAAACGGCTCGGGATCTGATATTGCCTGGCTCAGAGCCGCGGAAGAAGGAGGAGTATGGTTAAAATTTATCTACCGACTCACCAGTATGCTGGTCCATACCCGATGCCGCAGAATGAGCGGGAGGACCTGCTTCAGCGCATGTACAACACCCGATCGCTAATCCTAGGCGCGGAGCAGATGGAGATCGAGGAGCTACGTGACCTCGTCCAGGCCCAGGAGGGCAAGGAGAAGGAGGGCCACTACCAAAAGGTGATGCCGATGCATAAGGGGGCCGTCAGGGGGTCTGTGGAGTACATCCAGGCTCAGGGCGCGTTGCGCGAGTACGCGGCGTGGCGCCGGAAGAAACGGGAAGCCGAAGGACTGGTGGCCAAGGAGTAACGCATGCCAGGTGGTATCAAATTCAAGAAACTGAAGAAGAAGCTGGCCAGGAAGGGCGTTAGAAGCCCGGGTGGGCTAGCTGCATTTATTGGGCGTAAAAAATACGGTAAAAAAGGGTTCGCGAAGCTCGCCGCCGTTGGCCGCAAGCGAGCCGCAGCACGACAACGAAAGGGCAAGCGATAATGGTAGTTCACCAGAAAGTCGCAAAGGTAGTTAAAAAGGTCGGAAAGAAGGTCGTCAGGAAGGCCCTTGGTCGCATAGGCCTACGCGTGAAGAAAACCACACGTCCTACCAGCCTTAGCAAGTTTCTCGGAAGTCGCGTGGCTCCAGCGACTAAGGCCGGTAAGAGACCGCGCAAGATCCGACCGGCGGTGGAGAACCCCAGGTTTCGCAAAGGGCGAAACAAGCGTGGCCCGCGCGGAGCCAAGGGGCTGCGCAAGATAGTTGGGCCGCCGGGCGTAGGCATGCGCACGGTCAAGGGCCGCGGCGGAAGACTGATCACGATTAAGAGGCCAAGGCCGAGGAACGTGTAAGAGGACACGATGCCGACAACCACACTTTCGACGCTCAGGCAGGAATAATGAAATTAGGAAGCACACATTCCAAAGAAGCACGTGCGAAAATCAGCGCCGCAGGCAAAGGACGTACGGCCTGGAATAAAGGGTTGCGCGGTGTTCAGGTGTCGTGGAATAAAGGACTAACCAAAGATGTAGATTCTCGTGTTTCAAGCCCCAAGCTTAGGGCGCATTTAAGTCGCGTGCACGAGAGTCAAATTGGCGTGAAGCGCTCAGAAGAAACCCGTGAAAAGATGCGTGGGCCGAAATCTTTAGGGCATAGACGCGCGATGAGTCAAGGGCGATTAGGAATGAAATTCTCGGATAGCCACAAAGAAAATATGAGCAAAGTGAGACTTGGAAAGCCCACAGGACGTATCTTCACAGAAGATGCTAAACGTCGTATTGCTGAAGGACGTACGGCTTGGCTTTCCAAACAAGGTTTCCCTTGGCCGCCCACCAATATCGAATATGCGCTTCAAATGCTTCTTGAAAATGCTGGGTTTGAATACGAGGCGCAAAAGCAAATTGGTCGATACGTTGTTGATTTTTTTGTAGCTGATGGGAATCTTGTGTTCGAAGCTGACAGTAACTTTTGGCACAAAGATAAAGAACGAGAGCAAACACGTGATGAGTACCTTATAGAAAAAGATATTGGTGCTGTAATTCACCTTAACGAAGAAGACCTCATTTCATGGGAGGTACCTAAATAAATGCCCACTTCCACTTTGGCCAGGCTTCGTCAGCTTGTGATCAAAAAATTGTACGCAGCCAGATTTCCCATTGTCGGTACGACCACGTCCGATTCCGACTCCCTAACCCTGATTAAGGACACCCAGCTGTCGCCGGCGGCGCAAATCGAAGACTTCATCGAAGTTTGGATATACATCGCGGAACAGGCCACAGCTGTCGACTCAGAGACCAACATCAACGAGGGCGGCCAGTTCAGCGCGACCGACACCACGTTGACCGTCGGCGACTCCAGCAAGTTCCAGGTCGGGGACGGCATCCAGTTCAGCGCAACGGCGACCCCGTCTGGCGAGATCTGCCGCGTCACGGCCATCTCCAGTCCCGACCTCACCATAGTGAGGGGCATCCAGAGCACCACCGCCTCAACACATGAGAACGTCGACAACGTCTTTATCATAGGCCCCGCAGTCCAAGAGAGTGCCAGGGTTACTGATATCGCCTTTGATGGCTCCAACTCCCAGCTGATCGTGGCGCCCGGGTTCAGCGCGAGTGTAGTGAGCGGCACTAATTACGAGCTCCACTACCACTTCTACCCGAAGCACATCGAGGACAAGATCAACGAGATTCTCGAGAACCTCCGACGTCCGATCTACCTGCCCCTAACGCTCGTCACCGACGGCGATATGGAGTCCACTGGCGTGACTGACTGGACTGCGGCCGGCACCGGCGGCACACCGACGCTCGCCAAGGACACTACGGCAGGACGTGTGTTGCACGGCAGGCGGGCACTGAGTATTACCAACGACAGCTCGACCACCATTGGGTACGCGAAATCGACGACAATTGACGTATCTGAGAATCGTAGCGTGTTCGTCTCAGCCGATTGCTACATCACCCCTGGCGACAAGGCTAGGATAACTCTGTATGATGTGACTGGTAGCGCAGTAATAGAAACGGCCGAGTCGGTTGCTAGTGGCTTCGTGCACTTTGAGTTTACCACCGTGGTCCCAGCCGACTCCGAAGACATTCAGGTGTGGCTAGAATCAGTAGCGGCATCCGACGTGACCTACTGGGGTAGCGTACAGCTGCTCTTCACCAACCGCCAGGTCTACGACTACCCGAGCGCACTTGAATGGAGTGAGGACTTCGATAAGGTCTTCTACTACCCACACGGACCAGGGCTTACCAACAGCGGTGAGGACCTCTCGTTCGAGCCCTTCGGTAAGCCGGCTCAGATCTGGAGCCCGGCGGACATCATTCGTGACGAGACGGCCGTGGTTCCGTTCCGGATACAGTTGAAGAAGGGTACCATCAACAAGCCCATATTCGTCGGTGGTAACATCGACTATGACATATTGTCGGCCGATACTGACACGACCAACGCGCCGGAAGACATCGTTGTTAATCTAACCTTCGCTGACATGCTAGACGCGTGGGCACAAGAAGACATCTCTGACGATAAGTTCCAGGCCGCGCAGGTCAAGATGGCCAAATCAGAGAACGTCAGACGCCTGTTGAGCCCGAGGATGATGCACTTCTGGCGCCCCAAAGGTAGAATACACGGAACTAGAGGTAGGTAAACTATGCCTAGACGAGCAAGAAAAGGCGAACGCATACTGAAGTTGTGGAACAACTGGAGCGCGGGAATAGGTTACCTAAGAGACGACGGGCGTACGCCCGGCATGTACAACGCCGTAGGCATTCTGGGCGGCGTCAACGAGCTGCGCGCCGCGCAGTTCGTGAACGACGCAGACTTCGGTGCGCAGGCTACGGCGACCGACCTGGTCGCGACCTACTTTTTTGACCAGCTGCTCTCGCCTACTACGTCCGTGCTGTTCGCTGTGTGCAACAGGGTCGGCGCCAACGCGGCCGAGATCGTCAAGATCAGGATGGACAAAGCCAATTTCGGGACGCCCGTTACGACCGATACGTCGTCCAGGAATAGCACTGTCCCGTTTGGTAGGCCGGCCAACTACCAGGGCGCCTGGTACATCCCCGCCACCGACGTCATCCACAAGGCGAGCGGCATAATCGTTGGTGGCGACGACACATGGGCGACCGGTGCCAGTACCGGTGGCAACCACCTAGCGATGATAAACCACCAGCTGGCCGAAGGTAAAGATACCTCGGGCGCAAGAATCCTGACCGTAGACGGTGACCCGCTAACAGACGGCAACTGGGGCTCGTATTTCGGCGTCGGCGACAAGAACGACAAGCCGGCCGATCTATTCGCCATCAGTGACCTCATGTTCGTCCTTAAGAGGCGCGGCCTGTACTCGTTCGGCACCAAGAACGGTGTGGAAATCTCGGGTATGGTGCTCGAGGACTTCGGTACTTGGCGGGCGTCGTTCGACAACCTGCCGACCACATTGTGGAAAGGCGGCGCGGTTCTCCCACACCCAGCCGGTCTGTTATATTACACACCAGGCGAGCCGTTTACTCCGATTGGTTTTGAGGCCAATACGGCATCACAGGGCATTCCAGCCTCAGGTGTTACGGAGTTGAAAACAGGCAGGTACCACGGCGTGGCAACGGCGGGCGACTACTTGTACACCATCTACCAGCCCGACCCGACCAGCACCGCGGCGCTGCTGATGTCGGGCTACAGCCCAGGCACGTTTCCCCGTAACATGTCGTGGCAGGTACTCGGCGACGTGACGCTCGCCGGTAATGCAGACGACGCGGTTCACGGCATATACGCGACGGCGGTAGGCTTTCCGGAGAGCTCGTCAGAGACCAATCCAGCAGTGTGGTTTTCCAACGCGGCCACAGGTAACCAGAATCTTGGGTATGCAATACTTGGCGCGCACGGTCAACCAGTGCGCGGCAGGGCTAGCACCCACAAGATAGTGACTGCGGGTAATGCGTGGATGTCAGAAATATACTTCGACGAGCCTCAGGAAATTAAACGTATCGTTGTTTACTGTGAAGATATGGCCAGCGGTGACGAATGGCAGCTATCGGCGGTGTATAACGGCACGGGCAACGATATCAAGATTGGTAAGCCATTTATCTCGCCTGGACGGCAGGAGCGACCCATTATGCGTAGGGACATCTATAGGATGGTGCTGCACGTCAACTTTGTCGGCACGTCGGCAGCATCCAGGGTACCACCGAGCATAAAGAGAATCGAACTGTGGGGTCCGGACGACGAGGCGCTATAGGCTGATATGGCCACAGAACGAGAGGTAGAACAGAGCCTAAAGAATATCCAGATCGATATAACAGATCTTGATGTTAGATTAGAGTTTGCCGAGCGGCGTGTTCGGGCTATACGACATACGAGTTTCGTTGAGAATTTCCTGGCAGGTCTTACAGACCTTGGCGCCCTAGGTTTCATTAGCTCGCACCTTGATTGGAAGCATGTAGCGTCCCCAGCTAACCCATCCTCTGGTTTTCAGCGAATCTTTGCTGATACCGATAACAGCGGCCATCTAACTTCCCGTAACTCAAGCGGTGCTGAGATTGATCTCGAGTATGTTGATGCTGATGCCATAGCGGCCGTTGAGGGCGAAGCTACTCTTGATCTCACCGGCGACGTGACCATCGTCAGCGCCGGCAAGTCGCTGGAGGTCATCAACCTAAAGTTCGAGACCCCGACCGAGCTGACGATAGATGCCAGCGGCGACGTAACTCGCACGCAGGTGTTCCACAGCGTTGACACGGAGAACAACGACGCCTCAGATAACTTGGACGGGATAGCTGGCGGGGCTGACGGCATGCTTCTCCTAATACGCCCGGCTAACGACGGGCGCACCGTGGTCGTGCGACACAATCAGAACGCGGCTGCGACGAAGAACATCTTGCTGGCTGGCGGCGACGATGCCACTCTGGATGACATCAGCGACACGCTGTTGATGGTGTACGACGCGTCATTGGACACCAACGGCGCCTGGGTCGAGCTGACCCGCTCCACAGAAGCGTCGGCCTACACTGACGCTGACGCAATCGCGGCCGTCGAGGGGGAGGCGACGCTGGACCTGACGGGTGACGTGACGATTCAAGACGGCACCGCCTCTAAGACCCTATCCATACTTGTAACTGGAGACGCGAACCCGAAAATGCGTCTCAGCGACGACAGGATAGAGTTCGGGCCTGGTGGGGCATCGGCTCTGGACTCCATATTCAAGCGCAATGCGGCAGGGCAATTTACCCTTGAGCGGGCTTCGGCTGATATATTCTTGCGCGGTCTTGTAACCGGTGATTCCGACCCACGGTGGTCTCTTGATCAGCAGAATGTCAATTTCGGCAGCGGCTCGGCAACAGAGGATGTTAGCTTTGGGCGAACAACGATAGGAACTCTGGGCGTGGCCGACTGGTTCGCACAGAGTTCTGGCGTCGCCGCTGGATCCGACAAGACGGACTTTGTTCGGGCCGTCGCTGGCGTCGCCAACTTGGCGCTGCGCTTGTTCACGGTGACAGGCAGTACAAAGGATGCCAATGCTCGCGCCCGCTACGCGCACGACCGTATTGAGTTTGGCGCTGGTGGAGCGAGCGCGCTCGACGTGGCGCTGAGCAGACCATCGTCAAACGTGCTTCAACTTGCAGCTGGTGACACATTCAATGTTGACACCATAGAGGAAACCACAGGCGCCGCCGGCGTAACTATACAAAGCGTGACCGTTAAGGACGGCTCTATCGAACTGCACCACGGCACGGATACCATCTCCTCGGACCAGATCGCGTCCCCCACAGGTGGTTACGTGATCGCGGCCGCGCAGACCGGCACTACGGATGACTTGGACGGCCTGGGAGGCGGGGCCAACGGTAGAATAGTGGTGGTCAGGGCCGACGCAGGCGACACGATCACTGTCAAGCATTCTAACGCCGGCGCCACCTCGGGCAACAAGATTTTCATGAACGACAACGCAGACTTGGCGCTCGTGGGCAATGACGAGGACAGCCTCATCCTTATGTACGATGAGTCATTGGATTCGTCTAACGGTGCATGGTTTGAAGTATCGAGAGGTGATAGCGGCAGCTCGCACACCAAGTACACAGATGCCGAGGCAATAAGTGCGATTGAAGGCGAGGGCACGGTAGTTTTGTCTGGCACCCTCACAGCCACCAGTTACGGGGGAATTACTGAGGCCAACCTGGTAGACAAGTCGGCATCAGAGTCTATCGCTGGGACGTGGGCGTTTCCTCAGTCAATCTCCGATAACGCAGTGCTGACCGTGGATGGTGCTTCTAACAGTGGTGAGTATGCGCGATTCACCGCCGCCGGACTCGTGGGTCGTACCGAGGCCGAGTTCAAGGGCGACTTCAACCTGGAGATAGGTACCGACGTCCTGGCGTACGACGTGGGCCTCAGCAACCTTGCAGGGATCGCCATGGTGGCCGACAAGTTCTACTATACGTCCGCAGACAACGTCCACGTGGCCGCGTCCGTCACGTCGTTCGCGCGCTCGATCCTGGATGACGCCAACGAGGCGACGTTCAAAGCGACCGTGAATCTAGAGATAGGCACGGACGTACTGGCCTTTGATACTGGGCTGAGCAACTTGGCCGGCGTCGCAATGGTTGCAGACAGGTTCTACTACACCTCCGCGGATAATGTGCACGTGGCAGCCGCCGTTACAGCTTTCGCAAGGTCTATCTTAGACGACGCAAACGAGGCCACTTTCAAAGCCACTGTCAACTTGGAGATCGGAACCGATGTGCTCGCGGAACAGGCTATCGGTATCGCAGACGACAACCTGCTTGAAGTAGATGGCAGCCCCAACTCCGCAGAATACGCCCGCTTCACTGCCAACGGCCTGGAAGGAAGGACAGAAGCGGAGTTCAAGGCCGATTTTAACCTCGAAATTGGCACGGACGTGCTCGCGGAACAGACCATCGGCATATCCGACAACAACCTGGTGGAAATAGACTCCGCTACCGTAGCCGATGACGAGTACGCCAGGTTTACGGCCGCCGGACTAGAGAGCCGGAGCGTGGCCGAGGTGCTGTCAGACATCGGGGCTGCCGCCGCGGCCCACAACAAAGGTGCCCACACCACCTACGCCAACTGGAAGGTCATTTACACGGACGGCTCAGGCGACCAGCAAGAACTAGCCCTTGGGACTGACGGTCAGAAGCTTACGGCGACGTCGGCCTCCGCGGCCCCGGCCTTCGAGGACGACCTGGAGTCGATCAACTTCATCATCGACGGGGGAGGCAGCGCAATCACCACCGGCGAGAAGGGCCACATCATCGTGGACTTCGCGTGCACGATCCAGTCAGTTACCATGCTGGCGGACCAGTCAGGCTCCATCGTGGTTGACATCTGGAAGGACACCTACGCCAACTTCCCGCCGGCGGACGGCGACTCGATCACCTCCTCGGCGGTGCCCACCATCAGCACGGCCACCAAGTCGCAGGACGCCACGCTCACCGGCTGGACCACCGCCATCGCGGCAGGCGACATCCTGGCCTACAACGTGGACTCCATTACCACCTGCGAGAGGGTGACGGTTACGCTGAAGGTGCTGAGGACGTAGCCATGGACCTGAAACTGCGGATAGCTGATGGCGGGGAGGACTCTTTGGTATACTGGTTTACTGTGGAGCTGCTGTCGCCCGCGGGCGATGTGCTCGACAGGGACCGCTTCAGGTTCGCCAAGCAGTTCAAGCGGGTTCTGAAGAACCCCCCTCCGGACGGGTCAAACCCGCCGCCCGACTGGAAGCCGCTCATGAGCGTGCCCCGCGAGTCGAACGTCTTCGACTACGACATCCTCATGGACATCGCGGCTAGGCACTTCCTGCGCCGGCAGGGGCTGATAGAGCGCGGGGTCGCGGGGCAGGCGTGGGAGCCCGCCGGCTGGGCGAAGCGGCAGGGAGCCGACCTGGCGCTGCCACCAGAAGACAGGCGGCACATACCGTTCTTGAAGGACAGGCTCGCCGCGATGCGAGGTGCAGAGTTGCTGGTGGACGCGCCCGGCATAGGGGGGAAGCTGCGAAAGCTGCCATTGCGTGCGGGAACGCTGCTGACGATCAGCGCGGACTTCGACGGGTTCGGCAACGGCGGTTGTGCTGATGCAGGCACCACTATTGTGGCGGGCCTTAACTTCCCAGGTTCAGCCCTAAGAGCGTACGTTAAGTTTCCACTTGCCACTCTTCCTGGCGGGGCCGACGTCACTGACGTTGACTTTAAGGTCAACGTAGTTTTCGCTAGCAACGCGCCAGTTCTTGATGTTCAAGCGTACAACCAAGACGGGCAAGCCAACGTCGAAACCGACAGCTGTTCCGCACCCGACGCAGTCAGATTCCCACGATGCGCCGACGACGCCTCCCCCTACCTGAATAACACAACCGCGCTCCAGTCATCGGGCATTAAGACCCTACAGCTTCCCGCGGCCGCCGACGCCGACGTGGAGAGCGCCAAGGGGGCCGTGGACAGGTTCAGCTTGGGCATCAACGAGAACTCCCTTACGGGAAGTAACAAGAATGCTAACCTTGAGTCATTAGAGAACGCGGGCACGGACGAGCCGAAGCTGGTCGTCACCTACGCGGACGCGGCGGCGGGGCGCAGCCAAGTGGTGATGATTTAGCCGGTAGCGGCTTTCCCGCCTACCAGACCGGTATTTTATACCCGTCTGGATAAGGTATGTTAGCCACTTTCCACAAGGACCATTTACCAGTTTTCCAACTGCGGGGCGTGATGCCGAACACCCCGAACCAGTACCTTCGCCTCTCGGCCAATGCGATCTTGCGCGCCCTCGATAAGTCCGGCAGATGCACCGTGACCTTATACCGCGTGCGGCCGTCCACATAGCGTTGCTCCCTGTCTACCTCGCGTTGCATCGCTATCATAATCTGGTCTACGTGTTCCTCGGTCATTGGGTCGACGTCCGGCATCCCCGGGTAGTAGTCGTCCTCGTAGGCCAGGCGTATCTCATAGGCCACGATGTTGGCGAGGTCCTGCAGCGGCTCCACCAGCTCCGGGTTGCCGTTAGATCTGCCGGGCCCTGAAGCTATCGGTATGGACGCCAGGCTCTTCCTTAACTCCCTGTTGCGGTAACACGCCGGTAGGAGGCTGCGCAGAGTGTTGGTGAATGGTTTAATCTTAATGCTGGTATGACCCGTGTACGATATACGTATAAGGTCCGTGGTTTTGTCAAATCCGTTAAACAGTTTAGCGAAACACCGCTGTCTCAGTGTCTTGGCCTCGGCGAGAAGCGTGCCGGCCGACATCCCGACGCTCATGTTGTATGGTGCGTCGATACCCATGGTCTCGAACATTCTGGCGAGCCCTTCGGGATTGCTCGGTATGAACATGAACATTACGGGCTTACATCTGGACTGACCGTCTCACGGCGCTGTTGCGGGCATGTTTCGTCGGGGAACAATTCCGGAAATCCGTCAGGGTCCCCGCCCGGCACTGGGCCTGGTGTCTTAGACGGTGACCGCACCGGTGTCGGTGTCGTCGTCGGGGCTGTCGCTGGATTCGGCATCGGTAATCTCCTTAGGCTCAAAGTTCTTTCGGTCTACCGCCTGTCGGTAGGTCAGGTCTTCACCGCCTTCCGCGGTGGCGCCGTAGATTAGTTCGTAACGGGCCTTGAACAGCTTGAGCAAGATAGCCTTGCCCGCGGCACCCTCGGGGGTCTTCATATCTCGGCGGACGTTAGCGTCCATCACGAGTATATCGCCCTTCACAAGCGTCAGCGTATAGGCCTCCAGGCCACCGTCCTCACATGCGAGGATAGCCAAAGCGATCTCGCCGTTGAGTTGGGTCGATACCGAGGGCCATGCCTTTTTGCAGATGGCGTCCTCGTCGTGACGAATGACGTCGTTCAGCATCCAGAGCTCGGCCAGGGTAAATTCGACTGGTCGGCTATCCTGTAGTGCTTCCATTATATCACTCCTACTTAAACTTTGGGTTAGGGTACACCCATTCGTCCGGCCGGTACACCTTGGTAGGCACGTCCAATGACATATCGTCGACAACAATGTCGCCCGAGCGCACCATGTGGAACGTTGTCTTGTCCTTAATCATCGTTGCGACATCCACGCCGGGTAGCGCAATGTCAGCGATGGCGCGCGCGTAGTGCGCCCCGCCACCGGACCAGATCACCACGAGTGCGCATGGGTTGTCGTACGCCCACGCTTTGATG
>SDBV01011511.1_pt1 | contig 11452 bp, 19 predicted proteins | sample 2277081 | NCBI WGS metagenome assembly SDBV01 (sample SAMN10402039, study PRJNA504765) | marine sediment metagenome | isolation source: marine sediment core GS10_PC15, 223 cmbsf | place: Arctic Ocean: Southern Knipovich Ridge | collected 2010
TGTTTGCACCCAACACGACGCTTGCTGCGAAGCTGGCGGCCGATCCGGTCAGGCCCGCACCCCCCGCTACGATCCGCCCGGAGGGCCGGTAGCTCAACGGTTAGAGCAACGGACTCATAATCCCTACCGCGCAACGTGGCGAAACCCCGTTTGACAGCATCGTGAGCGGGGTTTCGTCGTTTCGGTGTTCTAACGGATAGGGGCGGATCGGGGTGAGTTTGGGTGGATATGGGCACCAGAAACGAGCTGGTGCCCAATGGAGGTAGGCTCACCGCACTCGTGCCGATAGCACACCTGACATCTGCAGCGGCAGCCTTGCTGCAAGACACTTCGGACGGGGCCTCAATCGGAATAACGTTGGGTACCTTGGTCGGAGCGTTCGTAGCGGGGGTCTGGGAGCTCGTAACCGACCGGCGACAGAAAACCCTGGAATTTTCGGCGTGGGGCGCCATCTACGTTGGGTGGTTCGGCCTGGCAATGGCTGCTTGGGCGCAGATAGACTGGTGAACGGAGCGATGACCAGCTTTCGCAAAATCATCCCTATCCTGGCCGCGGTTATCGCGGCGTTCGCCCTGACTGCGCTTTCTGAGGCCTGGAACTGGAGCCAAGCTCTGACTTATTCCCTCGCGGCAATCACGGCTGTCACGATTGCTGCCGTTGGTCTGCCGTATGCCCTCGTTGGACCAGGATGGTTGTGGGCGCTTAGGAACTTGCGTCGAGGCGAGCTCAAGGAGATCAGTATCGTCAACGTCCATGGGCTCGACGCTCCGACGTTTCTAGAGATCGACACGTTCACGTTCTATGTCGCGAGTTCTCGTCCCTCGCGATCGTTACAGCTCGAAACGCGAACTGGCGGTGCAGAACCCGACCCGGACGAGTCTGGCGCGAGATGAAAGTCACGATGTTGCTAGCCGACTCTGCGCAGACCTCTGGGGGCAAGCTCTACGTGCTTGGCGGCGGCTGGTCGATCATCGGACCCAACCCGACTCCATCAGCTATTGCGATGTTGATTTCCGTCCCGTGGGATCAGACCAATACGAAACATGTCTGGCGCCTCGAGTTGGTCGACTCCGATGGAGTTCCGGCGAACGCACCGACCGCCATGGGAGAGCAGCCAGTTCAGCTACAGGGTGAATTTGAGGTCGGCCGTCCGCCCGGGATCAAGCCCGGCACCCCGATAACTGTCCCTGTGGCGATCAACCTTGGCCCGCTACAACTCGCAGCTGGAAGTCGCTTCGAGTGGCGACTGACGATTGGGGGTCTGAGCGATGAGGACTGGCGGTTGCCGTTCAGCACCCGCGAAGCGCCTCGCGGTTAAACCCGCCAATCTCGCGAGTGGCTTCGATCATCACCAGCAACGTCCGCTGCGAGAGAGCCGAGTCGCTACTGCCCGCGCTGGCCGAAGCGCGGAGCATCGGGGCGTCGTCGCGGCAGAATTCGATCGTGAGGTCCGACTCGAGCAATACCACTACACAAGCGAAGAACAGAACACGCGGGCCGGTAGCTCAACGGTTAGAGCGACGGACTCATAATCCCTACTGCGCAACGTGGCGAAACCCCGTTAGACGGCATCGTTAGCGGGGTTTCGTCGTTTCTGGCGCTTGACGGATTGGGCCGGATTAGGGTCATTTAGGGTCGTTATGGGCACCAGAATGGAGCTGGTGCCCAATGGGTGTGTAGGCCCCCCGAGACTCAAGTGTCGCTGCCGGAGCAAGTCGAGGGCTGGGAGGCTTAGTGGCTTGACAGGTCGATCGTCAGGATAAAGACAACGCCGTGCGGGTCGCCCTTCGCCCCTCCGGTGAACTTTGAGTTGTACTGGAAGTCGATTCGTCCTGCTCCCGATATCTCATAGTGAACGGTGCGCGAGAACCCCGGTGCCTTGGGCTTCCCGGTGCTACCCCGTAGGATCGTCGTCGCGTTTATCGGTGGCTTCTCGCCGGGCGTGTGGGCAACGTGGTCATAGAACTGCTGCGCGCTCCTAACGCCGACACGACTGGGTAGGTCCCTCCACAGCGCGGCCTGGCGGTTGTGGACCAGTACTCGAAACGGTGGTTTCTTGTCCGGCTTGCCGCCCGGCCGCCTGGTTGGCGCGAATGGCCTATATGCGCTGGTCGCAGTCATTCTGGCCGGTCTACTTCAGTGAAGTCGTCGTCTGATATGTCACCCAACAGGATTTCACGGCGCGTAGGATCGTCGAGCGCTTCTGCGGTGGTGCGCCACGCGTTCAGGGCATCATCTACGTATTCCGTGGTGCCTTCGGTAGTCGACAGCATCAATGCCTCGCGGATCTCATGCAGGAAATCCGCGAGGTCGTCTTGATCGAAAACCCGCAGCCAGCTCCAGTCTCCGAAATCCGAGATTTCAGGCTTGCCCGAACCATGCAACAGCGAATGCTCAAGTGGGATGTAGTTTTTCAACGTCTTGGAAATGGTCTCTAGGGTCTGAAGCGACTCCTCTTTCAGAATGATGAGACTGACGCCGTCCTTGTCTCTCAGGCGGGCGTAGCTTTCACGCGCTGCATCAATGATCGTCCGGCCCCTCTTGTTGAGATCACTCGGCTGGAAGATTGTCTCTGCGGGTCGGTCTAGGACTTGCATGCTCGGCCTCCCTTTTCGCTGCCCTTATTGTCGGCTCGTCATTCGCAATACTTTATAGCACATCCTACGGACGGTATTCGCAGGATCTTGCGAATTTGCCCCATTTGAGCCAGAGAACCCCTTTCTAGAGCAGAATCAAGGTAGAGATAGGATCGGACGGCCCGCGCCCCGCTTCGGCGGGGCGTTTTGCGTTCAGGGGCGTGGACTTGACGTCAACAGTCTGGCCCGGCGCCGAACGCACTGCGGACAGTCAGCCTTTGCCTTTCACCGCAATTGCGGCGTTTCTTGGGGTTCGACGTGTGCGCCTGCTAGAAAATGAACCTATGACAAACGGAACGCACTTAGCAACTCTTCTGAGGCGCAACCGTCAAAGGAGCCTCTACGACTCGGTTGAGTCGAAGCGGCGGAGCGCGGCCGTGCGCGCACGGGGCATATGCGCACGGTGCGGACGGCTCGTCGGCCCCGCCAAGCTTGTGGGCCATCACCCGTACCCAGTGTCTTACGGCGGGTCTTTCTTCGGCCAGGTGCTGGAGCCATTGTGTCGACCTTGTCACGCGGATAAGGAAGCCCGCACCAAGGCTCTTCTGAGGCGGCTCAGTGCCGCGCCTCCTAGCAAGCCAGCCCAGCGGCTAGCGATCAAGCGCAAGATCAAGCTAGTCAAGCGGCAGAGAATCTTCTGACCTTGACGCGAACCAGAGCGATGCCCCAGACAACACCTGAGTCCAAGAGTCAAGCCGCCGCGTTCCCGACCGCACATGAGCTGGCCGAGGTGATCGGCATGTCGCTCGGTGAGGTCGTTGCCAACTGCGAACGGCTAGGCGTTCCGATGTTTCAGGGGCGGATCGACAGAGCCCTTTTCGTCGCCGCCCTCGAGGAACGTGCCGAGCCTGTAGCTGATCCTCCCCCTCCCGCGGGTAGTGAGGTCTTCTGCCAGGGCAAGATACGGCCGCGCCGGATCGTCGCACGCAAGGCGTTGACGACGCTCAATGACCCGGCCGTGATTCGCTTGCTCGGTCGAAGATCAGAGCCGCGACACCGACAACGGGCACGGCGCCGCAAGCCGATCCGCCGTCGCGGATCGCGTCGATGCCGGGCGACCGGCTCGAGCAGTTCCAGGGGTGATCCTGGCGGTGGTGAACCTCCCGATGATCCCGACGAACACGAACTAGTAGCGCCCAGGGGGGCGCATCGTCATGACCCAAACTCGGTGCAGTACGAACCGAGACCATCTAGTCGGCTAGACACCGCTTCACGCGCGGCGGTGGTCGCGTGAGCGGACACCACTTCGAGGTCGATCCCGACGGACGGCGGCGAGTGCTCGGCGTATCCGATGACGACACGGTGCAAGAGGCTACGCTAGCTGCCGAAGCCAATCAGGCCGACGACTACGCCGACAACGACGCTCCGGCGCCTGTCAAACGGCTGAGGTCGCCTGCCATCGACAGTGAGCAGCGGCTGCACGACGTCGACAACGTGTTCGGGTTTGCCGCTAGCGCTGTTGATCGCGCGTTAGTCGAGTCCTATGAGTTTGACCGTGCGGAATGGATCGACCGGGCAGTGGCGATCTTGTACGAGCTTGAGAGGGAATGGCAGAACAAGGGCTCGTTCGCCGGGTTCGCGTGGAAGTTTCTGCCCCTGCGATTGACAAGCCTGGTGCGCGGCGAGGCCGGCGGCAACGTTTTGGTATCCGGGCTTGAGATCGAGGCAAACGAAAACGAAAGCGAAGTCGCCGGCACCGACCTTGAGGGCTACGCCGCCTACGAAACGGCCAATCACTCAGAACAGCCGATTGTCGGACCCGACGATGAGGACGACCCGAACTCCTACGACCCGCTTGATGGGGTGCTAGACGAGCTTGATGCCTCGCCTCGCGAAACTGCGCGCGTCGCTGGCGGGAGGGTTCGTTTCGACGCTCGCATAGAAATAGACAAGAGGCCGCACCACACGGCGCTGGCTGGCGAGCTTCGAGAACGGTTCCACCATCTACTAATCCTGAGCGAAGCGCCGAGCAACTACTGGCGGGCAGACCGCGCGAGCCGACCGCATGGGCGCCAACCCTCTCTGCGTGGGTCCCTGCTGGCTCGCCGCGACCCTCGCGACAAGCGTCCGCCCATCCCCCTGGCGGAACGCCTCAAAGTGTCGACGCTCATCGGCAAGAAGGAAACGCCGCTCGCGCTCGTCTATCAAACCTTGCAAGCGAAGCTGGAGCACCCCGGCAACGCCGACAAGGTTGAGCAGGTATCGGGGCTCGGGGGCTGGTGCAGGACCGCGGAGAGTCTCGTCGCTGAAGTCAAATGGCGTAAGGGCCACGACAAGCGGCCGCAAGGGGACAAGCAACGGCCCTGCGAAGAATGCGGCGACCTCCATAGCCGCCGCGCTGACGCGAGGTTCTGCGGCGGCAAGTGCAGAAACGACAACTGGAAACGCAAACCGCGCAAACAAGCGGCGCGCAAAACGGATACGGGGTCTGATTGCGCTATTCAATACGGAGGCGCAATCGACGGCAGTAGTTCGGCCACTGGCCCGCCGCCGACACCCGCATCTTCCACGGCGCAATCTGCGCCGCCCTCGGCACCTAGCCGACTTCAACGATCGGCCGCACCATCCTTGCGGTCGCCAGTCGCCAGGAGCGACCCGTGAACGACAACATGCTCGAAACACTCGACCTCGGCGAGCTGCGCTACAAGGTCAAATTTACCCACGAACCCCGCGACATACGCGAACGGTGCGGGTTGCGCTTGGCCGATGTCGCCCGCGCCTGCGGTTGTGCAACGTCCACTATTTCGCATTGGGAAACGGCCAAGCACCTGCCGAGCCGCAGGCTGGCGGTTCGGTACATCGAGCTACTTCGGGACCTCGAACGGCGATCGGGGGGCCAGTGAGCGGGGATGATCCTAAGCCGCGTTGGTGGATAAACGAAGTTGTGTTGATGCTGCGCTCGTACGCCGACCCCGATCTCATCGAGGATGAGGACGTACCACCGTACGCGCCGAGCGCAAACGAGGCGCTGGTATTACTGGCCCTGTCCAGCCATGCGCGAGACATTGCGGGGGACGGCATTCCAGCCTGCTTCCCAAGCGTTGTCGGCTTGGCTAAGACCTGCCGGCTTTCCGAACGCACCGCAACGCGCTGTATCGAGAACTTGAGCGTCAAGGGCTATATCGAGGTTGAGCGCAGACGAGGCCGCACTAGCTACTACGAATTGACCGATCGCGCGTTCATCCAGCTTGTACCCCGACAGGCTGTCATCCCTGCCAACGGTGCGGGGGTAAGACAAGCGGAGTGCGCCGAGCTGGAACCCCCGACAACGACGACACAACCCCCGTCAGATTGTCAACCACCCCCGACAACGACGACACAACCCCCCGTCAGGCTGGCGGACGAACTTGAAGAACATGAAAAGGAACCTTTTGGAAAGGAACATGCCGGGTTTGGCAACCCGGCTCGCGTGTCTTTTTCAGCATCGGGTTTGGAGCGGGTAGCTGACCCCGAGCCGCCCGTCGACGCCAACGAAAACCCGGCGGTGGGGGAGGCGGTCAAAGACGACGAGCCTAGTCCCGAAGAGATGGCCGAGGCCAGCACCTGGCTCAAGGAGAAAATCGGGCGCGGCCTGGCGGACGCGTATCCGGAAGCGGCGACATGACCTACGAGCTGCTGACCGCCAAAGAAATCGCCGCGCTCGCCAGATTCGGTGGGCCAGACCGGTGACCGAGCACGACATCGAGCGCATCGCTTGCCGCGTTGTCGAGCTGCTGCGGGAGGAGCCCGTCGCCGCCAAGAAGTCGCAGCCGCTCACCGTCGCCCAGGTTGCGAAACGGTTCGGGCGTTCACCCGATTGGGTTAGAAGCCACCGCCACCGGCTCGGCGTATTGCCCGTCGAAGGTCCACGGCCGCGATTGCTATTTGACGCCGCCAAGGTCGAAGCCGCAGCAACCGCGCAATCACCGACGCCCAAGCCGACCAAACCCCAAGCACCATGTCGACCCCGCAGGCGTTCGCAGCCCGAACGCGAGCTATTGCCGATCGCGGGGCGGTCGTGAGCGTGGGGTTCGAGCCCTTGATCCCTTGTCGCAACGGTTGCGGAGCCAAAGTCGAGCCGCCGCGCAAGCTCTGCGGCTCGTGCAACCGCAAAGCGAAGAAGCGCAAGGAGAAGTCTTGATCTTCGCTCACCGCGGTTCTCGGTCGTCTGCCGCGAGCGGAGTGGTGCGGTGAAGCACACCCTGCCCAGCCGCGCCAGCGCACCGACTCGGGATTCACCGGGCCGGGGGTCGGTGCGCACCCTTCTTACCAACACGAAAGGACATGCGAATGACAGATGACCTCGTAACACGCACACACAAGCTGCGCGACGAGATGGCGCAAAAGAGCCGCCTACTCATCGAGCGAAGCAGGCGCACGAACCACAACGGAAACATCGGCGCCGAAGCAGCCGCGGAGGCACGCGAAGCAGCGGGCCTTGACTCCCTTCCAACCCCACCCACCCCCAAGCCGGAACCCGAGCCCACCATCGGCCCCGGTGACGGCGGTGCGAGGGGCTGCGTGCCGGTCACGCCTGGCAACGACGCCGCGGGACTCCAGCAGCGCATCACCCAGGCGGAGCAGGCGGGCGACCCGGCTGGTGCCTTCGTGGCGAAGAACGAACTGCTGCGACTGCGTAACCGCGAACTGAACGAACCGAACCAGTAAGCCCCACCAGAGGAGACGACCCCATGACGACCCAGACCCAAACTGCCAAGACCAAAGCTGCGATCCGTAGAGAACTTCCACAACTAAAGACCCCGCCGATCGCGCAATCGGCCATGGACGCACCGACCGGCATTGCCAAATACGCACGCGAGTACGAGAGCCTACGCGGGCGCGCAGCCGCTGCCATCGAGCGGGTAGTCGCCCTAGAGGCAAGCCGGCCCGAGCGCGAGGCGGCTGACCGCGCGGCATACGTTGTCGCTGTGCGTGCAGACAAGAAGGACCCCGGCTCACCCAACATCGACGCGCTCAACGACGAGCTGCCCCCCGCTCGCCGTGAGGCCGAGGCGTTTGTTGGCGCAACTCGTAAAGCCTGGAGCGACCTCAAGGAGGCGCTGCGTGAACACTTGCCGCAGTGGCGCGAGAAGTTGCACGACAGGCGCGCCAAGCTCGCCGCTGTTGCCGAGGAACACCTAGATGCGGTTGACCGAGCTGTCAACGATGTTGCTACCGCTAACGCAACCCTGGAGTACATGGACTGCGTTAGGCGGGCCGTCGGCGGTGACTACTGTGGGGATTCGGGCGCACTTAGGAGGTTCCCAAGCGGCCAACAAGATCCGAACACGAACATCAACGTAGGTACCGTGACCTACGACGTGCCGGTCATCTTGGCGGGCATTCGCGCTGTGTTCGCGGGTGGGAGTGAAGCGTGAGCCCGAAGGGGAGGGGAGGGGAGGGGAGTGACCCAGTGCGGGCCTCATCCCTGCGACCGGGAGGGCTACAGTTCTTTGTGCGTCTGCATCCCGTTCGCCCAGGGATATCGATATGTCTGAGCGCCTACCAGCCGCACCCAGTCACATTTCGGGGCGTGCAAAGGGTCTCTGGCGTGCGCTCGTTAAAGAGTTCGCGCTGGAGGCTCACCAACTCGAACTGCTGCGAAGGGCCTGCGAAGCGTCCGACAGGGCCGACGAAGCCCGCGAACTGCTCGCTGGCGATGGTCTAACGACCGTGGATCGGTACGGGCAAGTAAAACCCCACCCCGCCGTCAACATCGAGCGGGACGCGCGCCTAGCCGAAGCGCGCTTAATCCGTGAGCTGGCCCTGGAGCCCGCCGAGCCCGAGGCACCACGTCCGCCGCGGACAGGAGCTGGCGGAACGGTGCGAGCGTGATGCGCCGCTCGGTACGCCGCTATACGCCACGGCGCCCTAAGCCGCTGCCGGAAGGCGTTGATCCCATCACCGAGCTACGCCAGCGCCGCACCGCGCTGCGCCGCCTAATCCTCCAGACGCTACCCGTCGATTCGCCTGCCTTCGAGCGCCACCAGGAGCGCCTAGCCAGGGCCGGCGCTGATCTGGGCGCGCGCGTCGCCGCGTACGAACAAACTGCTGCTCGGCTGACGTGAGCCCTGCTGCGGACACATCGCCCGGCATTAGGGTGTTGACATGCGCCCACTCTTGCGATCGGCTGGCTCCTTCGGCCGTGGAGTCGCACGCCACTTCGCGTGGCTTGTGCCTGGCGCGCTGTTGGGCGTGCTCGACGTTGTCGAACGTGCGACTGGTGAGACGATAAGGGTGGCCCCCTGGATCTTTTGGAGCACTCTGGGCGCGGGGCTTTTCGTGTCGGCGTTCCTGACCTACCACGACCTGCGAAAGGCAGTGGTTCCCGGTGACGAACAGCTCCGGCAAGCGTTACGTGCCGTCGAGGAGCACATACTGCGGTATCGAACCACCCTCAAGCGTGCGAGAGAACGCGGCCATTATGAGGACGGCGAATCCTTCGCGACAGTGCGCTGGCCCGACGTGCAATCAGTGCTGGCTGCCAAACTTGGAGGTCCGTCCTTTTCTGCGATTCGTGACGTCTACCGTGGCGCCGACGACATGAACCAAGGGCTTTCGCAGATAGGCTTGATGCGCCACCTCGTCGGTGACGAGGACCAGTTCGAGATCCTCATTGACAAGGCCGACGGTGCGGTGCAGGGCGAGCTAGGAAAACTAGGAGAGTGAGCCCCTCTTGCTCCCGTCCAGCTCCCGCGCTACGCTCCCTAAACGTCGGAGTCGGGTGCCGAGAAGCACCAAAGCCCGATCTCGGCTGTGGTTACCTCAGTTCTCGCAATATCAAGAGAACATCAGTAGAGCGATTGTGAGTTCTAGGCTCACAGTCGCCCCTACTTGCTCTCGCCATTCCCTGGCGCTACGCTTCTGCGGTCAATATCAATGGGCCGGCGACGTGTTAGCGCCCCGGCCCGTGGCGCCGCAGGTATTAGCTACGGCGCGACCGGCACGTTACATACAAGATCGGCGTTCGTGCCCCTCGCTCCTCGGTTTGTTCCCGGCGTCACAACGACGAAGGGAGCAGCATGAGTAAGGAAATTTGTCTCGACGTCCAACAGACGGACGCGCTGCGGCGCGTTATCTACGATCGAATGTCGAGCGCGCTCGGCGAGCGTCCTGTCGATAGGGCTTACGGCTACTCGGACGACTCGGGTGCGACCGGCAACGAAGGAGTCAGGGAACTCCGGCAGGCGCTCAAGGAAGTCGATCACTGGATTGAGTGGCTGGACGACATTGGCTGGGAGTACGGAACCACCGAGGGCTCGTTGCCGTTTTTCGATGAGCTGCGCGAACTGCTACTCGCCGCCTACGACGATGCAGTTGATCACTTCCACAACGCCGGAGAAGATGGCCTCGGCAAGTGGGGGGCGACGGTGAGGGATCACGACCTACTCAACGCAACCCGCTGGGCGCTTGAAGCGACCGGCTGGACGCCGCCCGCGCTGTCTGAGGCGGTGGCGGCGTAGTGGCTCGCACGCCGACCGGCCAGGTAGTTGAACGCAAGCGCAAACGCGGCCGAGTGTTCGCGCTTAGGTTCCGGGCCTATGGGGAGCGTCATTACCTGACGCTCCCTGGCGGCACCACGCGCCAACAGGCCGAGCGGGAGCTACGTCACGTCCTGGCGGACGTTGAACGTGGCACATGGCGTCCCGCAGAGCCGGAGCCGGTGGTCGAGCTGCCAAAGCGGGAGCCGACGTTTCATGAGTTCGCTACGGACTGGCTGCGGGCTCGCGAACCCGAGCTGCGACCGCGCACTGTGACTGACTACAAATGGGCGCTCACGTATCACCTACTGCCGCGCTTCGCGAAGCTCCGACTCTCCCAGATCGACATCGCGGAGGTCGATCGCTACAAGGCTGCCAAGGTTGGCAGCGGCAAGCTCGGCGCCGCGCAGATCAATAAGACGCTCAAGGTGCTGGCGATGATCCTCGACTTAGCGATCGAGTACGAACTGCTCGACCGCGCCAATCCCGCGAGGGGCAGGCGGCGTCGGGTGAAGCAACCCCCGCCGCGTAGGGCATGGGTCGAGCCAGAGCAGTTGCCCTCGCTGCTGGCGGCTGCCGGCGAGCAGTTGCAGCCAGTGCTGGCGATACTAGCTGGCGGCGGACTGCGGCCCGGTGAGGTTATCGCGCTCGACTGGCGCGACGTGAATCTCGCCACCGGCACGCTGCATGTAGGTACCGCCAAGACGGACGCCGGCACCGACAGGCTGGTGGATATGCCGGGAGGGCTGACAGACGTGCTCAAGGAAGTGAAGGCGGACAGACCGGAGGCGCGAGCCAGCGACCCTGTGCTTGTCACCCGGACAGGCGAGCGGCAGACCGTCCCCAACATCGACCGCCGAATTAAGACGGCGATCAAGGTGGCGAACGCGCGACTCGCGGAGTTGGAGATAGAGCCGATCAGCGAGCGGGTTACGCCGCACGCTCTACGGCGCACCTATGCCAGCCTGCGAGCCGCCCTGCGCGACGATCCGGTTTACATCGCAGAGCAGATCGGGCACACGGACCCGGCGTTCACATTCCGGGTCTACCAGAAGGCAGCGAAGCGCCGAGAGCGGATGAGCGGTGCCTACCTGAGAGAATTCGATCGCGCTCTTGACTGGGCTCGATTGGGCACCAGCGGGCACCAGGAGTACCGGGGCGGCGTCGCGGCAGAATTCGACCGTGAGGTCCGACCCGAGCAATACCACTACACAAGCGAAGAACAGAACACGCGGGCCGGTAGCTCAACGGTTAGAGCAACGGACTCATAATCCGCAGGTTGAAGGTTCGATTCCTTCCCGGCCCATGTAGGAGAAACCCCGCCTCGGCGGGGTTTCTTTGTGGTCGGCGTCTGGG
>SDBV01011512.1_pt1 | contig 11451 bp, 10 predicted proteins | sample 2277081 | NCBI WGS metagenome assembly SDBV01 (sample SAMN10402039, study PRJNA504765) | marine sediment metagenome | isolation source: marine sediment core GS10_PC15, 223 cmbsf | place: Arctic Ocean: Southern Knipovich Ridge | collected 2010
GAGCCGCTTGACTGCTGTAACGTAGTGCTCCGGTGCAATCAGGGCACCCGTCATCGCCTAAGGTATCGAGTCAGGATTCCTGGTGGAGAAGTGCTGCGGATACGAGTATGAACACTGCTTCTCCTACAGCTGGAACGTTATGAAAGGCTACCACTCTGCCCTGAGCCCGCCGCCGAGGTTCTACCTGTGCCCCAAAACACTCAAGCTTCGTGGTCACGAGCCTGCTGGTAACTCTTCCGAGGTCGCTCTCGACCATGCGCTGCCCCGGCGGCCCCCCGCCAGAGCCCCGTCGGACCATATGTGCGTCAGCACTGAAAAAATGTTTGACGAGTGTCGTTCTATGTGATAATATGCTGTGATGTCTTAATATCTAGTTTTGACAAGATTTTTTACCACAGAGATCACACGGACCGCCGAAGCAGAGGACTCAGAGTTTATATTTTAAACTCCTCTCTGTGGCCTCTGTGGCAATTCTTTTTTAGTTGCAGCCGAAGGCTGCTTGATAGTTGGCTATGCAAATAGATTACGTTGACACTTTGGGTTGTGGACGCAGCCAACTACACGTATCCAGTTATGAAAAAAGGGTTTATTTCCGGAGGTAGGCGATGAAGATCAGCAGAAGGACGTTTTTAAAGGGAACCGCTGCCACCACAGGATCGCTGGTCGCAGCCCGCTTCCTCTACGGCAGGCTGGACACCTTATGGGCGCAAGAGGTAAGCAAGACCATGCAGGAAGACTGGGTGCCGACTACTTGTTGGATCGGTAAACAGGACTGCGGGATTCTTGCTCGTCGCCTGGGTGGTCGCGTGGTCAAACTTGAGGGCGACCCCAACCATCCGCTAAACCGGGGGACTCTTTGCCCAAAGGGTCAGGCTCAGATCTTTGCCATGTATGATCCCAATCGGGTAAAGACCCCTCTCATACGGACCAACGAAAAAGGGGTGACCGGCGAATGGAAGCCTATATCATGGGATGAAGCGCTGAATTTAGTGGCAGAGAAAATAAAAGAGTCGAGAGAAAAGGCGAAACGAATCGACAAGGACAAAGAAAACAATCCCTATCTTGTCTGGCAGAAAGGCAGGAGCAAAGCCAAGGCCCTCTACGACACCGCCTTTGTAAAGGCAAGCGGGGCCACTAAGCTCCACCATGGGGCCTACTGTTCTGACGCAGGATACCGGGCCAGTGAATACACCATTGGACTGCATGGGGTTCTACACCCTGATTTTAAGCACACTAAATACCTGCTGAGTTGGGGCTGGAACATCACTAATGCGGGGGGGAACAAGTTCTGCTGGATCACCTGGCCCCAGCAGTTCTTCGAAGCAAGAGAGAGGGGTCTCAAGGTGATTCACATTGATCCCCGACTTAGGGGTGCGGGTCCCTTTGCAGACAAATGGGTGCCTATTAAACCCGGTACAGACCTGGCTCTTGCTCTGACGTTTTGCCATGAGTTAATCAGGACTGGTAACTTAGATCTGGATTATTTGAAACGTTATACTAATGCTCCCTTCCTGGTGGGAGAAGACGGTTACTTCCTAAGGGATTCTAAAGGAAAAGAGCTCTTTTGGGATAGCAATTCAAATACTCCTCAGGCAAAACAGGGAAAGAGGACGATTCCAGCTCTGGAAGGTGAGTTTGTAGTTGATGGGAAAAATGCGAAAACGGTTTTTGAGCTCTTTAAGAAACATGTTGCCCGGTATACGCCGGAATGGGCTTCCGAAGTCTGTGACATCCCGGTCGATACCATCAGGGAGATAGCCCGTGAACTGGCGGAGCAGGCCATGATTGGCAGTACCATTGAGGTAGAGGGCCAACGCCTTCCCTACCGGCCCGTGGCAATCATGGCCTACCACGTAGCGCAGCAAGAGCTCGGTTTCCAGGCGGTGCGGGGAATGCTGATGGTTTGTATGCTTCTGGGAAGTGTAGGAGCCGTTGGCGGCCAGATGACTGATTTTACCTGGAAAGTCCACAAGAATTACAAGGGCCTGGACCAAATTAGCATCACGGACCACCCCAACGTCTATTTAGACAAAAGCAAGTTCTATCCCATCAACAGTAATTTGACAGGGATTGTAGCTAAAGTAATGCAGAACCCCGAGAAATATGGAGTGGAATATCTCCCGGAAGTGGCTATCCTGCACATGGTCAATCCGGTGGTTTCTTTCCCATCCCAAGAAGACATAAAGAAACTCTTTGAAAAGCTCAAGTTTGTCGCGGTTATTGATCCCTGGCTTTCCGAGACAGCGGATCTTTTCGGTGATGTGATCTTGCCCGCTGCTACTCTGGAAAAGTACGAAGGTCCCATGAGCGCTACCGACCAGTATGTGGATGCAGTTGCCATGCGGATACCGGTGATGGAGCCTCTCTACGATTCTAAAAGTGAAATTGAAATCTATATTGCCCTTTGTGAAAAAGCGGGCATCCTCTACGGCGCGGGAGGATACCTGGACCAGGTGAATAAAGGCCTCAAGATCAAAGATCCCCATAAGATTCCGCTGAATAGAAAGGTTACTCCCCGTGAGATCTATGACCGGTGGGCTAGATCGGAAGGCATTCCCGAAGGAATCGCTTATTTTGAAAAACATGGGGTCTATCAAAAGGGCTTGCTGCCGGCCAAGAAGCGTTACGGCTACGCTATTGAACCGATTTTTGGCGGCGCCATCCATCGCCTCTACGGTGAGTCACTCCTTCGCTTACAGGAGGAGATGAAAAAGAGAGGTGTAGACGCCATCTATTGGCAAGACTATACCCCTTTCCCAACCTGGCGCGAGCTCATCATGGACACATCGCCAGGCGAATATGACCTCTACCTCATCAGCTACAAGATGGTCGAGTATAAGCAGGCCCGGTCCACCTTCATCCCTCTATTGGCCGAACTGGCGCCAAAGGAGCAGGCCTATATAAATCCTAAAACAGCCGTTAGAAAGGGAATACAGGACGGTGAGAGAGTCTGGGCGGAATCCCACAACGCCGTTACCGGGGAAACTCGGAAGGTAAGAGTGAGAATTCGTTACAGCGAAGGTCTGCGGCCCGATACCATGGCCATGCCCCATCATTACGGCATGTGGACCCATCCCTGGTCCAAGGGGCAGGGATCGAGTCCCAACAAGCTTTTCTTTACCGGTGAAGGGTATGTTACCAATACGGCGGATCAGACCTTCCACGTTAAGGTAAAGGTGTACAAGGCAGAGCAAGACGGAGAAAGGAGATCCTAATGGCTCATTATGCAATGGCGGTCGATCTGAATCGATGCACAGGCTGCCGGGCATGTGCAGTGGCTTGCAAGGTAGAAAACAACACAACCCAGGCTGTTTTTTGGATGGCGGTTTTTCGTTTTGAAGAAAGGAAGTACCCCAATACCAGAATCACTTTCCTGCCCAGGCCCTGTATGCACTGCGACAATGCCCCCTGTGCCAAGGTGTGCCCCGTCGGAGCGCGCTACAAGCGGGATGACGGAATTGTGGCTACCGACTGGGAGCGGTGTATCGGCTGCCGTTACTGTGAGGTGGCCTGTCCATACGGGGTAAACTACTTCAATTGGAAAGATCCCAAAAAGAGATATTATGTGGACTGGACTGACAAGGATCTTGTGGCTTACACCGGAGGCGTGGTCCCGCCATACAAGAACCCGGATCTTGAAAAAGTTTTTAAACCGGAAAATAGGTATATAGCGGGGAGTGGTCACTACAAAGGGGTGATAGAGAAGTGCACCTTCTGCGTCCACCGGGTGGAAAAGGGCCTCGATCCGGCCTGCGTGGCGAGTTGCCCCGTTTTTGCGCTGAACTTTGGGGATTTGGATGATCCGAAGAGCAGGGTATCCAAGCATCTGAAAGAGAATCCTTATTGGCGACTATTGGAAGAATTAGGCACCGAGCCCAGAGTGTTCTATTCAGGCGGGAATCCCCCGGGCGCCGAGCCCAGACAGATCGAGGAAGTACAGGGGAGACTGTAAACTATGAAAACAGATGTTGAAAAAATACCCTACGGTGTGGGGCAGTTCAGTATTGGATGGTATTTTATATTAGTTATCCTGTTGGCCATTCTCGGTGTAGGTATGTTTGCCTATTCACAGCAGCTTGCTAAAGGTCTGATCGTCACCGGGCTTCGTGACATCGGAACCATGGCCGGCTCTGCCTGGGGCTTGTATATCACCTTTGATATCTACTTTGTCGGTGTGAGCTTTGCTGGAATTACGGTGGCTGCTTTGATCCGCCTGGCCAATCTGAAGCAGCTGCGACCTATTTCACGCATGGCGGAACTACTTACCGTGGTTTCTCTCCTTATGGCCGCCCTGACTATTATTCCCGACCTGGGACGACCGTGGCGGGGAATTATCAATCTTTTTCGCTACGCCCGACCGCAATCCCCTTTCTTCGGCACTTTTACGCTGGTTATCGCCGGCTATCTCTTCGGCAGCCTGGTCTACTTCTACCTGGATGGGAGGCAAGACGCTGCTATTATGGCCGATAAAGCCACTCGGATGAGATGGTTCTATCGCCTCTGGGCAGCCGGGTATCAGGATACACCGAAAGAGCGGGAGCGGCACCGAAAGAGCAGCTTCTGGCTCGCCGTCGCCATACTACCGCTGCTTGTTACTGCCACTTCGACTCTGGGTTTTGTCTTTGGTATTCAAACAGGCCGAGTCGGGTGGTATGGCGCCATGCAGGCTCCGGGATTTGTGATTATGGCCGGTATATCCGGTGTAGGAATGCTTATCGTCATTGCTGCTGCCATGAGGTGGTTTTTGGGCGAGAAAGAAAAACTCAATGACGGCGTTTTTCGCTGGCTGGCCAATTTACTCCTCTTACTGACGATTATTTATCTATACTTCATGGTTATTGATTTACTCACTGCAGCATATGCCGGTCATCGCAACGAGCGAAGAGTGTTAAATTCCCTGATACGGGGGGAATACGCCCTTATTTACTGGATTGTGGTGGTCTGTCTCATTGTGCCGGCTGCCTCACTGTTTTTCCAGTGGATCCGCAAGAAATACAACCTGACCTTGATATTCTTTAGCGCAGTTTTGGTGAATTTTTCTGCCATTTTGAAACGCTATATCATCGTGGTTCCCTCCCAGACTCATGGCACTTTGTTCCCCTACGGGGAAGGTCACTACTCCCCGACCTGGGTGGAGTTCCTGGTGATTCTGGGAATTTTCGCTTTAGGAATCCTTTTGTGGCTTCTGTTCATCAAAATATTTCCAATAATAAAACTCGGTGAAGTTGAAGAACAGCAGAAACAGTTGCCTTCAAGAAAGCCGGCTCATCCTCTACGCACCGGTCTGGCCTGGCTAATGGTCGCAGCAGGTTTCGCTATTCAATTTGTCAGCTACTTCTTCCTGGCGGCTCCCATAGGAAAGCCCAGTAGCCCCGCCTACAGTAACCCCAGGCTCCCCTTTTCACCGGCTCTCTTTATTTTTGGAGTGATGCTCGTGTTTCTGGCAGCTGTGGTTTACGAGGTGATGCCGGACAGAGAGAAGAAATCATAACACATCAAATATGTTGAAGGAGAGAGCGGCTTGAAGCTCAGAGCCAGAGTACTGTCAGGAAAGTTTCCAGGAGAAAGAGCCCTTGGCCAATAGCCATTTCAGTGATCTGGCCAGGCTGCGCCAGGGGGCCTACCGGCTCCTGTCTGCATGGCACCTCTACCCGGAAAGCTCGATTGTGGCTATTGCTCCGGAGGCGGCCCGCTTGCTCAAGACTTACGATGAAATCACCGCCAATCTGGCCTTTTTCAATCAGTGGCTATTGCTGCTGGATACTTTGGAGAACATGGCTCCTTCTCGACTTGGAGAGCTCCAGGAAAGCTATATGCGTCTCTTTGGTGAAAGCGGGTCAAATGAAACCATTCACCTCTGCGAAACCAGTTATCTAAGATCGCCTGAGGCGATGGCCTGGGTGGCAGCGAATATTGTTGGGCAGTATCAGGAAGGGGGGGTCTCCCTGAGCGCACCACAAGCACCTGATCATCTGGCTGTGGAGCTGGAATTTCTGTCCTTCCTCTGCGACCGGGAAGCGCGAGCGTGGGAAGAGGGAAAACGAGACCTGGTCTCTGAAATTTTAGAGCGAGAAAAGAGATTTCTTATCGACCATCTCTACCAGTGGCTGCCGGCATTTATAGAGAAAATTTCCAAAAGAACTGAAGAGGGTTTCTACAATCTTCTGAGCCAGACCGTTTGGGCGATAGTTACTCATGATAGTGACTTCGTCGGAGCCTTGAAAGAATCTGTCCAAGGAAGCTGATTTTGGATGATAAAAAGATGTTTCCCGGTCCGGTTCAAGAAGCCTCTAGCGCAAGAATTTTGTCAGTCCTGGTGGCAGTTTGTCATAAAATAGAAGAAGAGTTGCCGCTCATCGATTTATCTAACTTGAATAGAGAGCTGGCAAAAGAAAAAAATATAGTGGTAGAGACTAACTCTTACCTCTGCGGTTTGAAAGGACTGGCAGATCTTGTTCGATCCAAAGGGGCAAAAAGATTAGTGCTCTGCCTGTGCTCGAAAAAAGAATCTTTAGGAAAGGTTCAGACCGAGTGCCGCAAAGCAGGGCTGGATCCCTTTGGAGTGGAGGTGATTGACCTCGAGCCCTTTTGCCGAGCAGGAAATGGTGAGCTTTTGCCATCCGCCAGAGCCATCCTCATCATTAAAGGGGCCGTGGAGCGGGTCAGGGCTTTCACAGGAAGCCGGCCGGAAAACCTGAAGTCCAGGTTTTTTGCCTATCCTCAGAAGTTGAGCCGCCGGGAATTGTTCTCATTCACTCAGCTAACTTACTTCCCCCTACCCACCGTTGATCGGAACCTTTGTAAGGCTCTCAGTGGTTGTGATTACTGTGTGAGATCCTGTCCTCACGATGTACTTCAAATAGATGAAGGAAATATTCGCGTGGAGAGGGAAAAGTGCCCGGGTTGTGGAATTTGTGCGGCTCAATGCCCCTGGAGAGCAATCGAATTCCCTAAATGGTCCCCTGGGGAGATGGAAACTCAGATTTCGGCCCTTCTCAAGAGGAACAACGCGGAACCCCGTCCCCTGCTTTTCGTCTGTCACAGGGCCACTGTTAAAGATGGCCGAGGTTGGCTCCCCATACGGGTGCCCTGCCAGTCCTTTGTGACAGTGCCTCTTATCCTCCGGCCCTTATCTCATGGTGCAACAACAATCGGGATCTACTCCTGTGGAGAGCGCTGTATCACTGGTCGCAGAGGAAAAGTGGCCGACCTCGTCGATTTTTGCCGAAAGCTCTTGGAGAGCTCGGGGGAATCCCCAGACCGGGTAAAGGTGGTAGGCTCTGAGGCGGGTGTGCTGGAACCTCCTCCCAAGTTTTCTAATATTGAAAATCGGTCCAGCGGTTCGATCTGCCTGTTCGGCCGGGATGCTATTCATGGCGCGATCAGAGACATAACGAGGAACTATAAATTAGATAATTTGGAGCTTGAACATCCTTCTTCTCCACTCGGAATTGTGGAAATCAATCCTCAAACCTGTACTGTTTGTGGGACCTGTGCCGGGGTATGTCCCACCGGCTCCCTTTCCTGCCGGACCGGGGATGGGGAGATGCGCTTGGAGTTTACCGCTTCTTTTTGCATCGGTTGCAGCCGTTGTGTATCCGTGTGCCCGGAACGGAGAAAAGGGGCCATTTCCGTTAGGAAGATGATCGATCTTGCCGCTATCTCCCAGGGTCCGCGGATCCTCTCACGAGCGGGCGAAGTGTTGTGTAAAAAATGCGGAAAGTCTTTTGCTACAGATAGTATGATTCAAAGGCTCAAGTCTGTGCTCGGAGAGAATTTCAGATCTGTCATGGGTGCTCTGTGCTCGAACTGCCGGGGGCTTCCCTATAGATAACGAATGCTATCCTAACCTACTGAGCGGTCAACTCCAGTGTCTCCTCCATTTCGTAAATCACGGCCATGACGTCGGTTGCTGTTCGAGCCTCCATAATTCTGTCTCGAAATTCCTGGTTTATCGCCAGCCTGGCGATACCGGCTAAAGTTCTTACATGACGTTGGAATGAACCCTTAGGAATGACGAGAAGAACGACCAGGCGTGCGGGCTGACCGTCGATGGATTCAAAAGGCACACCTTTATGGGAAATGCCAAGGGCCGCCAGTATGTCGTTCACGCAATCCACGGTCCCATGCGGCACCGCCAGGCCGTGCTCCAAACCTGTGCTTAAGGATCTCTCCCGCGTAAACACCGCTTCGATGACTTCCGTAGGGTCGGTCAACCGAAGCTCGTGGGCAGAGATCATCAGATCCACGAGCTCCTCGATAGCCGCATTCTTGTTTGTTGCTTCGAGATCCACTTTTATTAAGTCCTCTTGCATCATTTCAGAAAGTAGCAAAACTAATACCCTCCTTGTAGTCAGACTCCGCGCCTGGCTTTGAGTCGTTTGAGTCTGAAGATGTCCTCTCGTTCGCGTTGGTCCAGCACGCGCCGGATGAACAAGACTTGCTCGGCCAGCGAAGGCAGCAGTCGTTGTTCGAGAGCGTTGACGCGCCTTGAAGTTTTTCGAATTTCCTCGGCCAGCTTCCTGAGCTTTTGTTCAAGGGGTGCAATTTTTATTATCAGCTCAAGAGTAGCTTCAAAGTGATCGGCAGTTTCATCAATTCTCACGCTCGTGCCGATCGTCGAGTAATGCCGTTCGCGAGGCTCCGGGTAATTACTCTTGACATTGACGACCCTGGTTCCCCAGATGTTCTGCTCTTCAATGTCGATATCAATAGATCTACGGCAGGCCGGGCCGGCACACGCAACGGCTTCCGGTCCGTCAATTGCAAGCGCTCTCATCAGCGACTGCGTGGCGCCGGCGAGGGGGCGGGCTGGGTGCGGTCCGCGAAAAAGGTCACCTTCATGCCTTTGATGGAGTCGAATTTTTCCATCATCGTAAAGATGTCGGCCCCGACCGTCCTCAAGCTTCAATATCTTTGGCCGTTTCCGGGAAGAACAGCAGGTCTTCCCGGCTGAAATCCTGGAGATCTAAAAAGCTGCATGCTGTAAGACTATTCATCATATTTGTTCTCGCTTAATGTTTATCCTGAGCGCACGCTATTCCTGGGTGAGCTCAATCAGCACCTTGTTTGCCGATTTCGGGTGAATAAAGGCGATCCTGGTCCCCTGAGTGCCTTTTCGGGGAGTTTCATCGATCATTTGAATTTCTTTTTCTTTCAGCATCTTAATTTCCGTCTCGATATCGTTTGTTTGAAAGGCAATATGGTGCATTCCCTCCCCTTTTTTTTCAATAAACTTTGCAATCGGGCTGTCATCCGAGACCGGCGCGAGCAGCTCAATATTGACTTCCCCGATCTTGAACATAGCTACCCTAACTTTCTGATCGGGTACTTCATCTATGCCTTTGAATTCCAGCTTCAAGATGTCCCTGTAAAAGGGGATACTCGTCTCCAGCGAGCCCACCGCAATCCCGATGTGATTAATCTTCTCAATCATAACTGTTCATGCTCCTTTAAATATTCATTCATTTTAGCATTTATTAGCGCATAAGGCTTTACCGACCTGCGGTAGATCGATTCTACCCAATCATCGATATTTTTGGAAAATTCGAGGCGAGAATCGAGGACCCGGTGTATTTTTTTCTGAAATATTTTTCTCAGCATATTTTCAATCCTGTTTTTTCTTTTCCTGGCCAAAAGGCCTGAGCCCTCGATTTTCTTCAAATAGTCTGCGTTTGTTTCAGCCAGCTCATCAATACCGTCATCATTTACCGCCGAAACCAGGACGAGAGGATTTTTTTCCACTCGGTTGTCCATATATTTCATCCCCAGCACATAATCGACTTCCGCTTTCAATTTCTCGGCGCCGTCCTTGTCCTTTTTATTGATTACAAAAATATCGCCGATCTCCATGATCCCCGCTTTCATGGCCTGAATCTCATCCCCCATACCGGGCGCCAGAACCAGGAGAACCAGATCGGACATCTCCACAATCTCGATCTCGGTCTGGCCGACGCCGATAGTTTCGATAATGATCGTCTCGTACCCGGCGGCTTCCAGCACCCTGATAACATCTCCGGTGGCCTGGGCGACTCCCCCCGGATGCCCCCTGGAGGCCATTGAGCGGATAAACACCCCGGGATCGACGGCGTGGAGCTGCATGCGGATCCGGTCCCCCAAAAGCGCTCCCCCGGAAAAAGGCGAGCTGGGATCCACGGCGATCACAGCCACCTTGCGGCCCTTTTTCCTCTCTCTTTTTATCAGCTTATCGACCAGGGTGCTCTTGCCGGAGCCGGTAGGTCCAGTAATGCCAAGGATAAGAGATTTACCGGTATGCTCATACAGCTCATCGACGATCCTTTCTTTCGCCTCGCCGTCGTTTTCGATGATTGAGATGAGGCGGGCGACGGCTCGCATATTTGCTTTAAGAACGTCCTTAATGAGATCCATTAATAAGAAACCGGGGCTTTTTTAGACTCCAGGAACTCTACCACGTCCCGGACGGTGGCACCCGTGGTAAACACAGCCTGAATGCCCTTTTCTTTAAGATAAGGAATATCGGCCTCCGGAATTACCCCGCCGCCTAAGACGACGATGTCCTCCGCCTCGTTTTTCTTCAAGAGCTCCACCACCTTTGGAAAGAGCTCATTATGAGCTCCTGATAAGAGGCTCAAGCCCACAAAGCCGACATCCTCCTGAATAGCCGTCCGGACAATGGATTCGGGAGTCTGGCGGATACCAGTATAAATTACTTCGTAACCGGCATCTTTCAGGGCCCGTGCTATATACTTGGCGCCCCGGTCATGCCCGTCCAGGCCGGGTTTGGCAATAAGAATGCGTAATTTTTTATCTGCCATCGTTTTCTCCTCCCTCGAGATTGATCACAGTACTACGGATTCCCGATACTCACCGAACTCGGCCCGGAGCACATTACATATCTCGCCCAGAGTGGCATACTCCCGGACCGCATCGAGTATGAGCGGCATGAGATTTACTTCCCTTTCCCCGGCGCCCTCTCTTAAGGTGGCCAGTTTCCCGGCTGCTCGTTCGTTATTCCTGTTTTTTTTCACTTCCTCCAGTTTCTTTATCTGAATATCTCTTATCCCAGGATCGACTTTCAGTAAGTATTTGGGCGGCTCTTCCTCGATCGTAAATTTGTTCACTCCCACCATGATTCTTACGCCTTTCTCGATGTCGAGCTGGTATTTAAAGGCGGTGTCCTGAATTTCCTTCTGAACGTATCCCCTTTCTATCGCTTTGACCATGCCGCCCATCTCTTCGATCTTATCGATATATGTCCAGGCTTTCTTCTCTATCCGGTCGGTCATTGCCTCGATATAGTAGGAGCCGGCCAGGGGGTCAACTGAATCCGCCGCTCCCGATTCATAGGCTACTATCTGCTGCGTCCTCAGGGCTATTCTCACCGATTCCTCGGAAGGGAGGGCCAGCGCTTCTTCGCGGGAGTTGGTGTGCAGGCTCTGGGTGCCTCCCAATACGGCCGCCAGGGTCTGG
>SDBV01011513.1_pt1 | contig 11450 bp, 6 predicted proteins | sample 2277081 | NCBI WGS metagenome assembly SDBV01 (sample SAMN10402039, study PRJNA504765) | marine sediment metagenome | isolation source: marine sediment core GS10_PC15, 223 cmbsf | place: Arctic Ocean: Southern Knipovich Ridge | collected 2010
TTTTACCCAAGGGCCAACGATAGATCTTATATCCACAGCCTACAACGCAGTAATCACAGCAGGTCGTCAGCACATCGGCATCTTTAGGGGGAATCGGTACGGTATCAATTCTATTTATTTTGCTCATGTCTATCTGTTCCTTCCGTTAAGATTCAAGATTAAAGAATCGGTAATCGACATATTGTACCCCGGCCCTAACGAAACATCATACCCGGATTAGTGGGGCCTCCAAAGATCAGGCCCGCAACCGCTGTGGCGTATATACTGTTTCCTTCAACTTCGAGTACAATCTGGGGCAAACTCTCTACGGCATGACCCGCAATAACCATACCGTGCCGTGTTATATCAAAGGTGGTCAGATGACTCGGACACGGTCCTATTGCCTTGTGCTCAGGTTTATAAACTTTGTTCAGTAATCCTCCCATATGGGTGCAAATACCGCTGAATGCAACGATATTTTGGGCGGGCCCAACACCGCCTCCGGCCCGTTCCCCTATGTTTACGATTAAGCATTTTGAATAAGTGGGATCATCATTGGGGTAGAGAAATTCAATCGGCTGATCCGTCTTTAGCTCAGATAACCCAACGATTTTTTTTCTGGGATATTGTGCAAATTGAGCTTGGCCGGCAAACGAAGAAGATGATCCGAAGATGGAGCCAAGTGCTAGGGTTGAAACGGCGCCTGCGCCATACAAAAGAAAATGCCGGCGATTGATACAGTTGAACTCGCTTTTTGCACCTCGTTGATCAGCATTTTGGTCCCGAGTCATTTTTTCACCTCCACTTTGAGGCCATCTCCCCGATCAATACCATAAGGTGGAAGTGCCGGGGCGGCGATAATAATCTCTTCTCCGCTAAGGCTTTCAAGAAAAGCCAGGAGTTGTTCCTTTTCCCCATCGGTTAGATTAAGCGGTTTGAGAAGTTTGGTTTTGGTGGTATGGCTAAATGTTTTCTTAATGACATCTTCCCCTCCACCGTCATTGTAAAAATCGATAATCTCTTCAAGGGACCAGAAAACCCCATTATGCATATACGGAGAGGTATACTCCAGATACCGCAAAGTCGGTGTGCGAAATTTACCCATATCCTTGTATCTCTTGGAGCTGTAGTAAAGCCCCAGGTCGGATTTAGTCTTGCGATATATTTCTTCAGAAACTCCTTTTGCATACTGCTCAAAACGAAACGTGATCTGCTTTAAGGGTTCTTCGTCAAATATTTCATTTTCAGGCACACCGAGGTTGTAGTATTTCTGATCCGTTAATAGCGGTCCGTTGTGACATTGAATACAGCCGGCCTTAGCTTTGAAAAGGGACATTCCTTTTATGGCATCTTGCGGCATGGCTTTTTTATCGCCGTTCATGTATTTGTCAAAAGGAGTATCACGTTGAACTAGGGTCCTTTCAAAGGCTGCAATTGCGCGCCATGCGTCAAAGATTTCCGGCCGCTCCGTGCCGAACACCTCCTTAAACCGCTTGACGTACTCCGGGATCTGTCGCAGGCGTTCCTCCATCAGATCATCTTCACCGTTTCCGGCTACGGCTCCTCTGGCCGCACCCCTTGCTTGAGACTCAAGACTCCTGGAGGCTCCGGCCCAGAACAGTTTGTCCCAGTAAGCTGCGTTTATGATGGTCTGACAGTTGCGCCAATGGGAAGTTCCCGGATATCCCCTGCATATGTCCTGTCCGTCTGTCCAACCCATTTCAGGGTTATGGCAGCTGGCGCAGCTTGTTGAAACATCTCCCCCCAGACGTGCATCAAAAAAGAGCAACTTTCCCAGCTCCACCTTTTGCGGTGTTTGCTGATTATCCGCCGGTATAGGCGGACCCGGTAATGGTACCAGATTGGGAAATTGTGATTCACCTGCATTTGATGCTATACCAACCAGCGTAATACTTATGGCAGCCAGGAGGGATACGAGGCCCTTAACAAAAAATTGAAGTTTACTGCGGTTCCGGCTCATTATCCCAATTACCTCCTATCTTAAAGTTGATGGTTGACTATAAAAAGCTCAAAAAAAGTTTCCCTTTTAATTCGGCACCCCCCTCCAGTTTGCAATCACCTGATATTCAGGAATTGTCGGGGGATCGACTGTGATCTCATCTCCGCTTAAACTTTTTAGAAATGCCACCAAGGCCTTTTTCTCATCTGCCGAAAGATTAAGAGGTTTTAACTCAGATCCTTCTCCGCCCCCCCTGTTTTTAAAATCAACCACACCTTCAAGGGTTGCTATGGTGCCGTTATGCATATAGGGCGCGGTTCTGCTCACCTCTCTTAGTGAGGGGGTCAGAAACTTGCCGAAGTCCTTTTTTAGTTTGCTGACGATAAAAAAACCGGGATCTTTCCTTAGGTTTTCAAAATTAGGTACTCCCAAAAACTTCAGCACAGAACGGAAAGTGGTAGCACGCTCAGGATCGGTAAACAGCTCAGGATGCTCCGGGACGCCAAGTTTATACGGCTCAAAATCAGAAAACATGGGGCCGTTGTGGCATTGAATACAGCCGGCCTTGCCCTTGAAAAGATCGAGACCCTTTTGAGCCTCCTCTGATATCGTTGCGGAATCAAAAGGTACATTTTGTGAGATAAGAGTCTGTTCAAAAGCGGCAATCGCTTTCAATGTTCTTCCGAAGCTCGGTTCTCCCCCGAATGCTTTTTTGAACCTTGCAACATACTCAGGCACCTGCTTGAGCCGTTCCTGCATCAACCGGCCATCGAGATTCATAAAATGGGTTTCGGTAATTTTGTCCCTGACTTGGGTCGCCCGATCCTTGCCGGTTAAACGTCCATCCCAGTAAAAGTACCTTTTATGGGCCATATTAAGAATCGTTTGTGTATTTCGAAAGTATTTTGATCCGGGATAGGCAGCCGACAGATCTTGTCCGTCGGTCCAGCCCTTTTCAGGTTGATGGCATGAAGCGCAACTTAGGTCGGCATCACCACTCAGGCGAAGGTCAAAGAAAAGGAGTTTCCCGAGTTCTACCTTTTCAGGATCCGATGCTTTAATTTTTGGCAATGGTCCGATATCTTGAAACCCATCTCCAGAAAGGCTGGTTACCGGAACAATTAAAAACATCAGCAGGATAACCGATCCAATGACCGGAGGGATGATGAAAAAGCTTGAAGTTTTGCGGTTCATTTTGCTTCCCCCATTATTTTTCGAAGGTGAAATCATTTGTCACTCTCTGACCTGCAGTAACGGTAATTTTCGTTTTCTTTTTACCGATAACCGGGTGCCAAACGGACAACGTATATGTTCCCGGAGGAATTTCCGTAATACTAAAAGCCCCATCTTTGCCTGTAACGCTGTAATATGGATTACTTGCCACAAACAGGTATCCATGCATGTAATCATGTTTATCACATTCCAGTTTTACAAACGGCGTTTTTTTGACCTTAAATTCCATTTTTATGCGGGAATTTTGGGGTTGCCCCCTGTTGAATAGGGTTCGACGGGCCCGGCCGATCTGTTCATATGAATGAATGTTGTGCATGATTGGATCCATGTTTTTGATTTCCACCCGCACACCTTTATGAACGACGCGGCTTTTAGGTAGAAAACGGGCCCCCCTTTGTACGATCATTCCATTTTCAGTCAATTCGGGCCATTCTTTGCCTGCCTTGACTTTTGCAAGGTACACAACTGCTTCGGCCAGGTGCACGTCATTAACCACCACCACATCCACCTCTCTGGTGTCAGCATTGGCCACTTCTTTATCCTTAACAATGGTTAGAACCTTCGGTTTAGGGACTTGCCCTTTAAAGAAAACCGTTCCGGAAATGGCGGCACCATTTTTAACCGGTTTGACTTTGTAGGTTTTTGCTTTTGTGGCACTTTGTGCTGTCCATGAAGATGGAATGACAAACAGCAGGCTGATTATCGTCAACAGAAACAGCAGAAAACGCAACGTGTGCTTCATACCCTTTTTTCTCATAGACCACTCCTTTTTTTTTATAATGACTGCCTCATCACTTACCAAAATTATACCATTGTCTCTTCTCCTTTAAGCGAAGTTAATATTGTGAAGTGCAAATTCCGGGCCACTTTACATTATCCAGGTAGAATGTAATAAGTACTGAAGAATTAAGGGATTAAGACAAATGATGTAAAAGAAAAGGAGAGGAGCAAATAAGAATAGATAGATTAGGTTCCCGAAAACCATCAAGGGTTATCGATTTTCGGAAAGTATGGCAGGGTGAGACCTTATAGTGCTATTTTCCAAAGAAAAATTTCTTTAAAAGTCATATTTTTTACTGAAGCCGCTTGTATTTTTTCAACTTTTCGTCAAAGGTAGAACGGGCAATGCCAAGCTGGCGTACCGCCTCGGACTTATTTCCACCCACCTGATCAAGTACCCTGAGAATGTGTTGCCTCTCCATCTCTGCAATTGTCCAATTCTTTGGGGAGCTGTCGAGCTGTTCTTTTCCGATCCCGCCTGGAAAAGGGGGAGAAAGGACAATCTGGCTCGGCAAATGACTGCTTCTGATCAGGTTCTCATCACAGAGAATGACCGCGCGTTCAATGACATTTCTCAATTCCCGGATATTACCCGGCCAAGGGTATTGTTGCAAAATCTTCCGGGCATTGCGTGTAAACCCGATAACTTTCTTTCCCATATCGGCAGTGTAATTGGCCATGAAATGTTCGGCGATAGGTAGAATATCCTCATTTCGATTTTGAAGGGTCGGGACTTCAATTACAAAAGCACTAAGACGATAATACAGGTCTTTGCGAAACGTATTGTTATCTGTCATTTCAAGAAGGGATCTATTGGATGTAGCGATGATTCGGACGTCCGTGTAAATGTCTTTTGTCCCCCCCAGGCGCTTGAACGAGTGGCCTTCAAGAATTCTCAAAAGTTTTGCCTGCATCATAGGGCTCATATCAGAGATTTCATCCAGAAAAAGAGTCCCGCCGTCGGCAAGTTCAAAAAGACCGGGTTTTCGTTTAACTGCTCCGGTAAAAGCGCCTTTTTCATATCCGAACATCTCGCTTTCCATCAGTTGATCGGGAACAGCGATGCAGTTGATCGCAACAAAAGTAGCAGATTTTCGCAGACTTGCCTGATGGATTGCATTTGCAGTCAGCTCTTTGCCGGTTCCGGTAGATCCGATAATTAATACATGGGTTTTCGAGGCGGGAGCAATTTTGGCAATCAGTTCTTTTACTGAAGTTATCGCTGGGCTCTGTCCCAGAATTTCCGGGAAGCGACGGCTTCTTGCGCTTTGCTTCAGACGAAGGATTTCTGTTTTAAGGGACTGAAACTCCAGGGCTTTTTTTATTATCAGCCGGAGGCCGTCAAGCTCAAAAGGTTTGATCACATAATCAAATGCCCCTTTCTTGATTGTCTCGACAGCAGATTTTACATCAGGAAAAGCGGTCATCATAATGACGGCTACGTCTTCGTCGATTTTTTTAATTTCCGATAAAACATCCAGGCCACTGGCATCAGGGAGGCGCATATCCAGAAGGACTACTCCCACAGGGTGTTTGGTAAAAAGGGCTAATCCCTCCTTGGCATCGGCCGCTGAAAAGGGAGTGTAGGAATTATTCCGGCAAAAGTCCGCCAGCGATCTGCGCATGAGCCGGTCGTCCTCAATAATCAGAATGGATGGATTCATGATTGCACCGGTAAAGTAAGTATAAAACTCGTGCCTTTTTCTAAATTATTTTCAACGGTGATATTACCACCATGCCTGTACATAATTTGACGCACAATTGATAAACCCAGTCCGGCACCATCCGCCTTGGTCGAATAAAACGGTTTGAATATTTTATTGACATCATCTTCAGAAATGCCTGTCCCGGTATCTGAAATTGTCAGTTGAAAGCCGAAGACCGGTTCCCTAAGATTGTCAGCGCTGATGGTCACTGTTCCGCCATCAGGCATCGCTTCGAAAGCATTGGTAATAATATTGTACAACACCTGTTGGATTTGGATGGAATCGAGTTTTACTTCCGGAAGTTCGGTTTGTTGTGAATAATTTTCACAAATCCGCACGCCGCGCCTTTCTGCATCCGGCCTGATCAGAAGCAGTACCTGTTCGATAATTTCCTCAATCCGGCATAACTGGAGATCAAGGGTCTTTGGTCTGGCATAGATTGAGAACGTTTTTAAAAATTCACCTAGTTGATTTATTTTGTCTTCAATCCCATTAAGATAATCCAGATATTTTTCACTAAGGGTTTCCTCTTCCAGAACCTGAAGGGTTGTTTTGATGGCGGACAGCGGTTTGGCAACTTCGTGGATCACACCGGCAGCCATTTCCACCTGTGACTCCAGGTGCAGCTTTTCGGCCTGCCGCTTTTCAAGCATACGCTCTGTTAAAACAGAATCTGTGATATCTAAGCGCAGTTCCAGCAGGTGGTCGACCTCATTTTCAATATTCATAACAGGTGTTGCGACTAATTGAAAAAATCGCCTGTCTTTATTCCCGCTTGAGCAGCTAATGATGGCACTGTGACCTGTTCTCTCGGAAAAACATATTTCGCTGCAACACTCAGGGCATGGATCGGACCTTTCATTGAATATCTTGTAACAGTTTTGTCCAACGACCGAACCCTCTCCGTCGTAACGATCGGTCAGGATTTTATTGGCCCATACAATGTTTTTCTTAAAATCAATCAGACACAATTCCGCACCAATACTGCTGACGATATCATCCAGCTTTTGATTTTCTATCTTTAGCGTTGCCTCTGAAAGTTCCAGCCGTTTTGTTCGTTTTTCGACCTCATTTTTCAACTCCAGATTCCAATGCTGAAGGCGTTCCTGTGTGTCTTTAAGCTGGTGAGCCATATTGTTAAAATGACGAGCCAGATCTTCCAGTTCGTCATTGGTTTCAACCTTAATATGATGATCAAATGCACCCCCTGCGATCCGGTCGGCACCTTTTGTCAGGGCAAATATGGGCTTGATAAAATGGCGAGCAGAGACAATACCGAAAAAGGCGCCCAGTAAAATCAAGGCGGTGAGGGCCGAGAGCCAGATTCTTTTCAAGTGGTTTGAAGACGCAAATACAATCTTGTTGGGAACCGCAATGATCATGGTCCACCAGTCATCCGCATGTGAAGATTTCAAGATGCGGGAATATACCAAAATATGATGAATCGTATTTGTTAATCCACTGGAATTATGCAGAATGTCGGAAACTATCTGTTGAGAATAATCATCATGGATGCTCTGATTTTTAAAATAATGGACCATGCTTGTTGCGGAAGATTGGTACAGATACAGCCCCTTTCTATCAATAAGAAATGAATCCGCCTTTTCAGGAACGCCGCTAATAATTTCAAAAATCGGCTCGGCAAAAATGTTGATAATAAGAATGCCGACTTTGCCCCCCCGACTATTTAATACCGGAGATGCATATCGTATCACCGGTCTCTGGGGAATTTCCACCAGCCCCCACTCAATATTAAGATCCATCGGCGACACGTAGATCTCATCAGCTTTCAAAGCAACAGCTTCTTTAAAGTAATAGCGGCCGCCTTTATCCTGCAGCTGGGCTTTTGGAACAACATAGACACCACTGTCGTCATGATTTAATCTTACAATTTCCCTGCCTGTCATATCAAGATAGCGGATCTGGTAGAAGTTCCGTTTCCCTTGCGAAAAACGTAAAAACTCCTTTTCCACCTCAAGACGTGCTTTTTCCATATCAGGCAACCCAAAAGGGTTCTCCGGGCTATCCGTGCCGGTAAGATCAGCCAGCCTTTGAAGAGACGCAGAAGATTTTAAGTAGAAAAGGTCATGTTCTATATTACCCAGAAATGCCCTGATATCTCTTCCGATCGATTTTATTTGGAATCGCAGCTGTTCAAGTGCCTGGCCTTCCAGCGTACTACTCATGGCAATTACGCTGTAACTGCCAAGCAGTAGAAATGGAATTACTCCCATCCCAAGAAAAGCAAGAACAAGTTTGGTGGATATTTTGAAACGGGGAAAAATTTTACTGAATTTCTGCATGGCGATTGCTAGTTCTGCACTTGAGTGAAGGCGGCGTTTGAAAAAATTGCTAAATATATTAAAAGATTATAACATAATAGATATAATGTTTCTGTGTTAAAAGTCAAATAGAGTTAGAAGCATGAGCGGGTTTAATAACATTACAAAATAAGCTGCAAGGCGGTTTCTGAGAACCTAAACTCACATATCGAGTGGATTTTGATTCTAATAGTACATTAACAGTATGATGAAAATAGGAGGTGAATTTCAGAGAGGCTGGTTATCCGGTTTTAGTCGATTTTAATGTGGTAGAATTCTTCAAAAACCGTTGTCGGCATGATGCGGATAGCGTTCCAAGCCAGTTTATTACATACGCGGGCGCATGCCCGGCACCCGATGCAGCCATTAAAACGGACCTGAACCGGCGACCGTGGAATATGATATTGATCTTTTGCGACCGGCGCAATGCAAAAAGACGGACAAAAGGATATACATGTCTGACACCCAGAGCAGTTATCTTCATCAACGACCGCTATAAATTTGGGTTTCCGTTTCTTTGCAACCTTCTTGCCGGGAAGCTCAGGAACTGATTTGTAATGATCATATGGTTTTTTTGGCATTAAACGATAGCAGGATATAAATTAATATGTAGTTAAAATATAATCTCTCAGAACCCGGATCTGTTTTTCCTCGTCACCGTCCAAAATCTTTTCCGGGCCTGATTCATGGAAATACTCAGGATCAGGGTCATAGAAGCTCGGCATTTTTGTTCCGGGGAGAAGGGCCTGGGGGTCCTTGATCCATTCAATCATCCATAGCGGCTTGAGCCTGTCTTTGGCCAGAGCAAAATTTGGCGCCCAATTTACAGGCGAGCCTTCAGGGAATTCCTTTCCTCTAATGTGGCAGCTTCCACAGTCAAAAAATTTCTTCGAAAATAGCAGCCCAGCTGCGGCGTGCTCCTCTTTTGCCAGTTTCGGGACCACTTTTTCCGTAAAGGGAAAATTCTGATTATCCAAGTAGCTGAAATAACGAATGAGTGTATTAACCTGGGTTTCGTCGAGGGCAAACGTCGGCATTCTCACGGTAAGCCAGGGGCGTATGATCACAGGCCCATGGATAAAATCGAACAGCCATTCGGTTTGTACTTTTTGCCCTTCTCCCTGCAGAACCGGAGGGCTAAAAGTTACCATCAGGTCATCGGCGTCTCTTAGACTCTTATTTTGAATATTCATCAGCCAGCTATGAATCATCGGTCTTATGGCACCACCTTCCTTCTCGATAATATGACATCCCTGGCAGTTATATTCGCGAACAATCCATTGACCCTGCTCAACGAAGATGTTTCTGGGATTGCGGGATTTTTCCTTTGAGGTCAACACGTCTTTTTTCACAAAACCAAGCAGGGCGGTAACAATGGCTTCAACTTCCTTGTCCGTGTACTCGAAGTTAGGCATTCTCAGTTTTTCATCATGAGGTCTTACCCTGTCTTTGTCAAAGATGCGGGGATTCTTCAATTTTTTTGTAAACCAGGCGTGATTGGTGCGCTCAATGTCAATAAACCCGAAATCAAGTTTTTCAACAGGCTTGCTGCCTTCGTTTGTCAGCTCGGTTCCGATTGGTTTTTCTTTCTCAAATCCAGGTACGTTGTGACAACTAAAACACCCATAGAGACGAATCAGTTTTTCTCCTGCATAAATCAACTTTTTATCCGGAACCATATTTGAAAGCTGGGCCTTGGCATCGCTCTCAGAGGTCATTTTCATTAGAAACCCCATTACGATCTTATTCAGCTCTTTATCATCCTGAGCAGGTATGGGAGACTGCATAAATCGGTCCTGCCTTTTCTGAATCAAATATGCCGCTATGTCTGCCGCTTCCTGATCTGAAAGTCTCAAATTGGGCATTTTTGTCCTGGGGAAATAACGGGCCGGATTTTTTACCCAATTGTAGACCCATTTCTCAGATGTTTTGGACCCCAATCCGATCAGGTTAGGGCCCTGATCTCTGCGAAGTGTCTGAAGCGTTGTATCCTGGGCTATCTTTTCAGCCTCAATCCTGTGGCAACCGAAACATCCATATGAAGCGATGTGCTTTTCCCCTTTACCGGCATCTCCCGCTACAGGTATTTCAAACAGCTCAAACTCTCCACTCTTTTTGAACAGGTAATCGACAATGGCGTGTATCTCCTGATCGGTGCGTTTGATGGACGCTTCATCGCTGGTATTGAACTGTCTGAAAAACTTCGGCATCCATGTATTGGGCCTGAAAGCTGTTGTGTTCTTTATCCAGCGTTCGACCCACTCCCTGCTTACCTTTGAAGCGATTCGATTCAGATCAGGACCTATTCTGCGCTTGTCCTTATATTTTTCAATCAGGTGGCAGCCAAAACAGCCGGACCGCTCAATAAGATTCAGGCCTAGATTCAACTTATCAGCGCCTTGAATAAAGGTCTCTTTGATGTGGCATTGAAGACAGCCCGCCTCCACATATTTTAAAGGATACATCGGTTTTTCCCAGTGTTGCTGCCTCTGCCAGCCATACTTTCGTTCCCAGTCCTCTTTCTGGCCCGCTGAGGACGGCTCATGGGCTGCAGAATAAAAAGAAGTCCCGCGGCCCCGGCCTTGGTGGCAGCTGGTGCATCCGAATTTCTCGGCAGGATGGGGTGATTGGCTGGATAAAAAGAGATCAAGCCGGGGATGATTTTTAAAAGGCTGGGCTTCATTCTCGAACTCTGAATCCACCATACCCAGGTGGCATGTGGTACATCGGTCAACCCTGGGAACACGTGCGAAAACAACGTCATCCATTACATCCTTTATAACCGTTTGTCTGATTTTATAGTATGGAGACAAAAAATCAATTACAGGCAAATCACGGATCTGGTCGGCCAGACGATTGGATAACGTCATTCTTTCAGGGTCAAGTTGCACCAAATTTTTCCCCAGGGTATCTTTTTTCCTGGAAAAACGGTACTTTTCTCCCGTTATTTTTTTTACTTCTAACTTAAATTGGCTGATAAGGCCTTCCTGTTCTTTTAACTCGGTTTCAGTGGTTTCTGCGATGCGTCGTAATCTGAGCATCTCTTTTGCCAGTTCATCCAGTCTTGACTTCGCGGATTCCACGTTTTTTCGACCATGTCCCAGGGCATTTTCATAGACATACTTGGCTGTATCGTAATCCGCCTTGACGAACAGATATGCCTGATCATCCTTATAACTCTGCGCTTTTAGCCCCCTTATTTTTTTACCTGCCGTCTCCAACATGCTTTCATTTTTTTTCAGAGCGGCGTTTGCCTGTGCCAATTCCTCCAAAATGGATTGATATTCATCATCCTCTTCAAGCATGGATGTCTCTTCGGCAATTGCGGCGCGTGTTTTTTCGATCTGCAGCTGCCTAAAGGATTTCTGAATATTTTTCCATTCACGGGAATAATCACTGGCAAATGCCCAAACCAGTGAAGTCACTAAAAGTATACAAGATGCCGCAAACCAGATGTGCAGTTTAGGGCCT
>SDBV01011514.1_pt1 | contig 11450 bp, 17 predicted proteins | sample 2277081 | NCBI WGS metagenome assembly SDBV01 (sample SAMN10402039, study PRJNA504765) | marine sediment metagenome | isolation source: marine sediment core GS10_PC15, 223 cmbsf | place: Arctic Ocean: Southern Knipovich Ridge | collected 2010
TATGGTGTATTCTGGTTTTAGCAAATCCATGTTTACTGTTCTCTTTGCACGGAGGTGAAGAATGACGCTCTCAGTAGAGGAGCTTGAGAAACTGTGGTTACTACTTCTTACCAAGCCGACGGAGTTGACCGACGAGGAGATTGATCGTCTTCTCGAGAACGAGGACAAGCTTAGAGAGTTTGTTTGTCATGCATGGAGTAATTTCCCGCAATCGGTAAAGGCAGTGAAGCGCTACCGGGCCCGCAAAAAAGAACTATCGGCGAAGTCTCCGGACGAGCTTCATGCGATTCTTCAGAGTATCTCGGGTCGGCGGTCACGGGTGCCTGACGAAGCATTTTACTATGATGATCCGACGGACTTTGATTCGCCCACTAGTTCTGCTGACGAGGGCATCATCCACAAGCTTCTTCAAGAGCGGCAAGCGGCAAGCGCAACCTGACTCCGTAAGGCGCGGGGAATAGCAACGGGGCAAGCAAATGCTTGCCCTGCATTTTTACAAATTGAGGATTGGGCAACTTTGGTTTGGGTGGGGTTAGAATGATATAATTAATTCATGAATTAATTACTGAATTAAATCAGTAATTAAATCAGTAATTCTATGGGACGGAGAAAAACAACTGAAAAGAATATAAGGAAGATTACTAAAATGGCTTCCGGCGGGAGTTTTGGTATAACGTTGCCGATTGAGATGGTGCGCAAGTTAAAGTGGAGAGAAAAACAGAAAGTGGTTGTTAAATTAAGAGGTAAAAAAATTACAGTCGAAGACTGGCCCGTCCGCCGAAGAGGAGGAAAGAAGAAATAATATGACAAAATCTTTTACCCTAACCGAACTTCGGCGTAGGCTCACGCTGCTTAAAAAGAAGGGCTTTGTTTCAAGTCTTCGGTCACATAATACCGGAGTTGGCCACACTCTCGAACGATTTCTCGGTCTTAAAGAAAATAATATTTCCCTCCCAGATTTAGGGAAACTGGAACTTAAGTCGCAGCGCCTTGAGAGTGTTTCTCTGATTACCCTTTTTACGAAAAAACCAGACGATGTATTGAACTCAAAGTTGTTGAGGAAATTTGGCTATCCAAGAAAAAAGGATGGCCTGAAAGTTTTGCATCAAACTATCACGGCGGGACGCACAAACAAACAGGGGTTTAAACTTCGGAGCACCGGGAAAAGGTTAATAATCCTAAAGAATCGTGCGCATGTCTTTTCTTACGATATGATTCGGCTCAAAACTCTCTTTGAAAAAAAGTTCGGGAAGGGCGTACTTTTGGTGTTGGCAACGTCAACAAAAAATAAAAATGGCGCAGAAAGATTTCATTATCGAGAAGCTTATATTTTAAAAAAGGGCAGCTTTGAATCACTTCTAAGACACTTGTTCTATGATATACGAATTGGCAGATATTCAGATGGATGTCCCCACGATCACGGTTCAGCTTTCAGAATAAAAAAGGCTGACTTACCTACTGTCTTCAAAATTTATAAGAAACTTATTTAGTTTTGCGCAGCACAACAACACTTTCCCTGTTCATCGTTTCTTCAAGTGCGCCGGCTATATTTGTCGGGGAGTTTTTGATTGGCATTCTTTTACTTGGAATGTTACGAACAAAAATATCTTCGCAAGTAAAGCCAATCTTTTCTCCCAACTCAGTAATAATAAAGTCGGTAGGAATACGCACTTGTTTTACGAGGCGATTACCTATAACTATACAGAAATATTTTTTAGGTTTAAGAATTGTATATGCCTGTTTCAAACACTCGTTTAGTCCTAGGAAAAAACTAAGAACGTCTTTTGCTCGTGTTTCATCTTTCTTGATAATTTTATCTAAAGAATCATTAAGATAATTTGACGATAAAGAATGCATTAATGTTCTTGATGCTCTGCCGCCAAGTAATTCATTATCCACTCCAGAAGCGTTGTTTGGATCATCAAAAATATCTATCCATTGGGCGGACAAACGAGAGAATTGCCCATAAGCGACAGTTGTTCTACTATCCCCGTAAGGAGGAGAAGTTATGATGTAATCTACTGAGTCTTCTTTAATTCCATTATCTTTAGACGAATCCCCAAACATTATTTTAACCCAAGTATTTTTATCAACGTCTTTACAAAATTTCTCCATCCCTTTGATATTTGATTCAATTTTTTGTTTAAGGGTTTCTAATACATTGGGATTGTAATTTTCTAAACTATCTTTCTTGATCCTTACTAATTTGAACTCACCATTTTTTGTATTTGAGACCTTTCTAACCGTTTCACTGAAAGCTACTAAAAAGAAGTTTTGTATATTTTTATTTTCAACATCTTTAATAGCTCTCTTTAATTTGGCAAGTTCTGTAATGACTTTGTCTTTGAACCAAAATTCAATATTCTTGAAGTTAGGTCTTATTATTTCATTGTTTTTTATTTCTGATATTTTTTCTAAAAGTTTTATGTATTCTTTATGAAGTATTTTTGGATCTATGGGAGTGGTTTTTGTTTTGGCCAAAAATATAGCCAAGGGATTTAAATCTATTCCGTAGGAATTACGACCAAGCATTCGGCTCTCTATTAACGCAGTACCCGAACCACAGAATATATCACAAATTGTGTCTCCTTTTTTGCTGTAATTTAAGAGAAGACGCCTTGCAACTTGTGGAATAAACATTGCGGGGTAAGAATGGAAACCGTGAGTATAGGGTTTTGTTTTAACACCATTAAAATCCCACGAATAGTCAATCCTTCTTTGTAATTTATGATCTAATATCCCCCCCCTCTCAACTTTTTCTTGTGCTATCGTAATTTCCATTTATTTTTTTACCACTCCTATAATTTTACCATTTACTAGAAAATCATCTTTACTTGAAATATAAATCGGTTTGTGTTTTGGATTTGTGGATTCCGGCAAAAGCGTGATTTCGCCTGTTTTTTTGTCTCGGTGGAATTTTTTTATAGTTCCTAGACCCTCAATAATAGAAATAACATAATCGCCGTTTTTAATATCCATATCTTTTGGATCAATAAGTACAAAATCACGATCTTCTATTTTTTTGCCGTTTATTTTCGCTTTATTCATAGAGTCGCCTTCAACTCGTATAGCAAAGATATCTGCTCTACCGCTGATAGCAGTACGGGGGACTCTTAGGTAGCCCTCTGTGTATTGTTCCGCATGCAATAGTGCGGCTCCGGCGTTTGCGGCACCGAGTACTGGAATGTTAAGAAAATCTGGCTTTATTTTCTTAAGTCCAGGTAAATTAGGGTTTACGGTAATTGATCTCGGCTTATTTTTCGTTTTTCTTATGAACCCTTTTTTAATTAAGGCACTTATGTGTTGGCTGGTGGTTGCTATAGATACGTCTAGTTTTTCCGCGATTTCCTCAAGCGATGGGGAATACTGGTGTTTGCCCTGAAAGGCAAGTATGAATTTTAGAACTTGCTCCTGCCTCTGAGACGGCCGTTTTGCATATGTGGGGGAGTTGACTTGTGGCATATACCTAAACTATAATACTTAAATATAGGTGGATCAAGTGGAGAGTTATCCACAGATAAAAGGTCGATTAGGAGATAATTAAAAACAAAATTTATTTAAATGCACAATAATAACCAACTACTTAATGTGGCTATTGAGATTACTAAAGAATATGCCAGAGGTGGTGGCCCGCTACATCCTGAAGGCGTTTTAGAAAGGGTTTTTAGAAAGTTACAGGAATTAAACAAAGAAACACAATAATAATTTTTCTTTCTTCGTCAGATCCTTTTATAATTACTCCAAACAAAGTTAGTACCCTGGCTCGCGAGTTTCTCAAAAGCCGGGGGCTGTCTTTGATGTTTTAGTTTATAGATTCTACAACCTCACTTTGGAAGAGGGTAAGGTTGTTAGAAAATATAAAACTTTATAAACGCTTCAACGCGTTGAGGCGTTTGTTTTTCCTTGACCCCTATGATTTTTTTGAGTAAAGTAGAGGCAAAGAGGCGCAAAAAGTTAGAAACTAAAATTAAACGATTATGCCACTAAAAATCCAAAGACCCAATGTGCATGATAACACTGATGGAGATCTGATTATTATCAACAAAAGTAAATTATCTAACCATCTCCACCTTATAAGAAACGTTACCGGCTCATTAAATACTGTTTTAGCATTACTTGGTTTAGCAGCAGCGTTCATTATGCCTGCATTGATTGTTGAGAGTTATAAAGATATTGGACTAATCACTGCCGAAGTTATTAGGGCTATTTTAATAGTACTTGGAATAGTAAGTCTAGGTTATAGTGTTTATAACTTTTTTGTTTGGCGCAAAGTAAAAGATAGGCATGATCCTGATGCACTGGTTTCGGAACTGTTAGAAGAGAATCCGATTCAATTAAAGACTGTATTATATCAGATTAAAGATTCGAAAGACGAAAAGAAGAAATAAAACAATTGAAAGTAGCAGCTAACCCGCCGTGGGTTGGAAAAAGGATTGAAATTTGATTTCTTCTCAAAAATCTGCTATAATGGTAGGTAACTGAATATTAAAGATGGGCTTAAGGGCCCTGACATAGAGATTTTTCGCTACGCCGGGGCACTAGCCGCGGTGTTTTTGTTAAAGGTCGGAAAAGATACTTATTAAGTAATAAACATGGCTAAAAGAGGAAAAATTGGACAAGCAAAACACGACAGAAAAGTTCAACAACGTTTAGATTATTACAAAGAAAAAGGATTTCGAGTAAAGGCTGACCTTCCTGGTCGTGCTAAACCTCCGAAGATTGGCGGTAGGATTCCTGACATTGTGGCAAGAAAAGGTAAAAAGTTAGTTGTTGAAGAAATTGAAACTTCATCAACCAAGAGGAGTGATAAAGACCAGCAGAATAAATTAAGAGAAGGGACTAAAAAATTAGGCGGTGAGTTTAACGTTAAAATAGCAAAGTAACTTTTATCCTTTCTTGAAACCCACTATAATAAACCTAACTTTGGGGTTACTAACCCCGACTCGCGAGTTTCTCACAGGCCGGGGTACTACCCCCGGTGTTTTTGTTAAAGGTCGGTAAAGTGATTATTAAGTTGAGACATGTCAAATTATATAGTAAATAGGAATGCTCAACCTGATACTGGCGACCACGAGGTTCACAAGTCGCCAAAATCAGAATGTACAAGTCCTAGATATCCTTTCCCAGAAAACCAAATATCTTTAGGTTGGTTTTCTAACTGTGCGGGTGCGGTGGCAAAAGCTAAGGGAATGGGTTATAAAACAGCAGATGGGTGCTATTATTGTTCTAATGAGTGTCATACAAGTTAGAGAATTGGGATTTATCAATGGTGGGTTTCTTAAAAAATAATTGGTTCAAATTAGGGCTTTTATTAATAGGGTTAATTTGGGTTGTTTCTTTATTTGGCAGCGGTAGTGGTAGTAATAATTCAAATATTGAAGCACCCGCTACTGCGCCTCAAAATTCTTATCAGCAAGGGCAATTAGAAGAAATTTTTAAGAATAAACCAACTATACCCCAAAACAATAATTTTCAAGCTCCGCAACCGCAAAATAACTTAAATTATACTTGTTCGTATAACGCTTATAACTGTTCGAATTTTTCCACTCACGCCGAAGCTCAGCAGGTGTATGATTCCTGTGGAGGAGTTTTGAACGATGTTCACAATTTAGACCGTGATAAAGATGGACTTGCTTGCGAAAGCTTGCCGTGATGAATAACCCGCCGTGGTCCAAAGGAGATTTTTAGGAATATAAAAATTAAATGCCTGTGGAAATTACTTATTTTGTGCATGGTACTACGACGGATAATGAAAAGGGAATCTCGTCGGGTTGGCATGATGTCGGGCTTTCTGAATTGGGCGTAAAGCAATCAAAAGAGCTTAAAGAACAGATAGAGGGTAAGAAATTTGACGTTGTGTTTTGTTCTGATTTAAAAAGAGCGGTTGATTCTACGAAACTGGCTTTTGAGGGAGTGGCGCCGATTATACCGGATAAAAGATTGCGGGAGTGCTTCAGGCGGCAATGCCTGGTTACAGATAATTTTAAAGTTAGTTTGCAATCTCAAAAATTTTCTTCACTAATACAGTGCGCGCATAAAATGCGCGAGTAATCGGACGGCGCTTCCCAGTTCGTGGATTTATACCACCAGTACCTTTTGTACGTGCTTGTATCCACTTACCGTCTTTCCCTGTTAAAGCATTAAATCCTTTTGTAATCAACTTATTACGGATAAAGTCGTAGTCAGCTTTAATTTCTTTTATCAGCTCATCATCTTCGGCAAAATCCAAGCTTGCCACGCTTAGTAACTCTGCTGTTTTTGAGTTCATGCCATTCCATTTTACGGCACAAAAAATAATGGTTTTTAACTTTACCCAAGCATGACTTTCAAAAAATGAATGCATTTTTAGTTCCTTGGGATTTATCATAGTTATTGCCATTGTTTCTTTTGGTATAAGTTCATCGTTTACGTAATGAAAGGCAACTGATTTCAATTCGTAGGTAAGTCCATTTGGTGCTTTTAATACATTAGTTTGAAGACCGGCTAGTCGTTCTAAAACAAGACCCTTCCAGCCCTTATTCTGTTTCCCGTCTTTGAAGGGATGTATATTAAATTGCGGAGCAAGCTCAGCAAGGTCCTTGCCGATGTACTTCTTTAAGTTTTTAATTGCAGTTGCGCGGGTTACGATTTTCATGTTTTTCTGATGTTCTTATTCTTTAAATTACGATCTAATTCTTCAAACCTCTTAATTGACAGATCTAAGAATTTTGATTCGGTATCGATCCCAATAAATTTTCTACCATAAATATGCGCCGCTATACCTGTTGTAGAACTTCCAGTAAATGGGTCAATAACTAAATCACCCTTATTTGTGCTTGCAAGCACAACTCTTTTTAGTAAATCCTCTGGTTTTTGTGTGGGATGTTTGCCAAATTTTTTTTCTATCGGCTTAGGGGTACCCATAGACCAAACTGAACGCATTTGAAGCCCCGGTTTTTTTAAATTGTCCTCTGACCAATGACCATTTTTCATTAAGTCATAATGGAAAGCATGTTTTGCTTTTTTTTCTTTTCTTGCCCAAATCAAAGTCTCGTGGCTTGCAGTGAAGTAGCGGCAGCTTAAATTGGGTGACGCGTTTGGCTTAAACCACGCAATATCATTCAAGACGTGATATCCGAGCGCCTGTAGTGCATGGCCACATTGATAAATTGAGTGATAAGTGCCGCTAACCCAAAGAGTGCCGTGAGGTTTCAAAACCCTTCGACACGCTTCCAGCCATTTGTAATGAAAATTATAATCGTCTTCAAAACCCCTACTCTTGTCCCAATTCCCTTTATTGACACTCACCATTCGCCCGGCATGAACCGTGAAGCCGCCATTTGAGAGATTGTAGGGCGGATCAGCAAAAATCATATCAACAGAGTTTTCGGAGAATGAAGCTAGTACATCCAAGCAGTCTGCTTGATACAATTTGAATTTTGGCTTCTCGTAGTATGGTTTTCGTGTAGGTCCGTTATTTGTTTTTGTTCTTTTCTCTTGCGTTTTAACAGGTAAATTGAGCTCTATATCTTCCTGTGAATTTTTAATTACATCTAGAACTATTCCTTGTATAGCAAATTCTCTATCTTTTTTAACGATTATGGGTTCGTAGTTTTTGTTAGCTGGCTGTAGTCGGATTTTATTTCTTTCCTTATAGAATGTTTTTAGAGTCGTATCATAATTATCTATAAGCGCTACCACTTTTTGGCCGTTTTCGGCGGTTGATTGGTGCTTAACTAAAATGATGTCACCATCTTTTATCCCTTCATCAATCATGCTGTCGCCGATTACGCGGAGAGCGTAAATTTCAGAAGACGATGGAACTTTATTTTTTGGGACTGCAATAGTTTCACTTGGGACGTCAAATAAAGTTAGCGGTTGGCCGGCGGTTATACTACCAAGTAAAGAGACTTGGACCATAGGAGTTGAACCGAGTATTTCAATCCCTCGGCGTTGGTTTTTATTCAGCCGGATTTCGCCTGCTTCTTGTAAATTTTTGAGGTGTCCGTGAATCGTGCTAAGAGAACGGCGAAAGCGTTTGGTAATTTCTTCTTGGGTAGGAGAGAATCCATTCTTTTTAGAATAAGATTTTATAAAATCCAATATTTCTTTTTGTCGTTTAGTCATCGTTTTTCCATTCAAATGTGCCTGTGGATAACTTTCGGTTTTCTTTCGGGTCTATTTTAGTATGATGGGATAATACCGAAAGTAAACCGAAAATCTGTGGATAAGTTAAAGGTCGTGGTAATAACAACTGATGAATAAGACAATTATGGATAAAAGAAAACTACAGCTGAGTTGGAAAGGGTATTACAAATATACAGAAAGCAACGTGCAAAAATACTCTCCTGTAAAAGCGGGCGTGTATAAAGTCGGTATCAGACAACAAGGTGGAAAACTGGCTGTACGGTATATTGGACAAACAAACAACCTCGACCGTCGCTTAAAAGAACATCTTGATTTCGAAAACGAAGAGAACGAGTGTCTTGTCAAGCGATTACGTAAATATGATGCAAGATTTTCGTTTGCAGAGGTGAGTTCTCAAAGCGATCGAGATGGTGCTGAAAAAGCTTTGTATGATAATTACAAACCAGTTTGCAATGATACCGATGTTATACCGAATGGGCCTGATATCAATATAAATGTCCGGTAGTGTGACAACCCCGACTCGCGAGTTTTTCAAAAGTCGGGCGTTATTTGTAGACTAACATGCCAAATTGGATAAGAGATTTAGTAAATCTATTATTTTCTAGGTCGGTTAAAACCTTGCCATCTTCTGCCACTGAGAAAATTCTCAAAAATAGTAGTATCTCAAGAAATAAAGAGAAAAAATGGTATGTACCGACACCAGAAAATCATTTTACTGTCCCTTCACAATATTACCTGAAAGAAGATTGGGAACTGTATGGTAAATTTGGACATCACACTGGTACTGATTATGGTGGTCGCGGGAAAATTGGTATACCTCTTTTTTGTTGTGCTGACGGAGAAATAATTTACCGGAACGTCGCCAATTCTGCGTGGGGAAAATTTTTAGGAAACCACATTGCCATTTACATTCCCTCTGTCGACAAATCTTTTTTATACTGTCATATGGCGGATGAGCCTCCTCAACTTGGTCTAATTAAGGCTGGCAAACAGATCGGAATTATGGGAAATACGGGGAAAAGCGCTGGTAATGCAATTCACCTTCATTTAGAAGGTTTTCATGGACGTTTCAATATAACTCAACGTTCGTTTAGGTCAATCGACGATATAAAAATAAAAACTTTTGATGCTCATCAATTTATCATTTCTCGTTTATAATTAGTCCACCGCGCCCCGGAGGAGGTTAAGATTGTTGAGGGATAGGTATATAATTTAAATAACCCACCGTGGACTAAAGGATGGGTTAAATTTATTCCCGTTTAAATTTAAAAAAATAAGTATGTCTGTCCCAACCTACGATAAATTATTTAATCCCTTGCTTAGAGCGATGCATGATTTAGGTGGTTCTGGATCTGTTTCAGAAACAGAGGAAAAGGTATTATAAAAATAATTGAGGTAAGGATATAATTAAAATATGCGACAACCCAAACCATTACCAGCGAAATATAATGATTTGATGCATGATATAGAAAAAGGATATATTAAGATTCCTAAATTTCAACGTGATTTCGTATGGACAATCGAAGAAACCGCAAAGTTATTAGACAGTATTATTAAGGGTTACCCTATTGGAACATTTATCTTTTGGAAAACGCGAGAAAGGTTAAGGAGTATAAAAAATATTGGTGGTGCAGAACTGCCAACAACACCAGAGGGTGACTCTGCCCAATATGTTCTAGATGGTCAACAAAGATTAGCTTCTCTTTATGCTGCGCGGTCTGGATTACAGGTAGAGAAAGGAAGTAAAGTAGTGGATTACAAGAAAATCTACATAGACCTAGATATAGATACCGACACAGATGACCAGATTGTTTCGATAGAACTATCCCAAAATAGTACATTCATTACTCTTTATGAATTATTATCTAGTGACATGGGCTATCTAGTGGAGAATTATCCCGATCACATTAACAAAATAAATGAATATCAGCAGAGGTTTAACGCATACGATTTTTCCACTATCGTAATTGCGGATTATCCGATAGACACCGCAGTTGAAATATTTACAAGAATTAATACCACAGGAACTGAACTAACGCTTTTTGAGATTATGGCTGCGAAAACATTCGATGAGGGTAAGAATTTTGATCTTCAAGATAAATACGTTCAACTTCAAGATGAATTAGTAAATATTCAATACGATGTAGTTCCTAGCTCCACAATCCTTCAATGTCTCTCGGTAAACATAGTTGAAGAATGTACACGCAAAGCAATATTAAGACTTGATAAGAATGCTGTTATTAATATTTGGGACGATACAGTAAATAGTATTAAGAGTGCCATTGACTATTTTAGTATGTTTTATCGTGTACCAGTGGCTAGACTACTGCCTTACAATGCATTGTTAGTACCGTTTTCTTATTTTTTCTTTAAAAACAAGGATAGACCAAACTCGAATCAAGAAACATTACTACAGCAATATTTTTGGCGTTCTTCCCTATCTTACCGTTTTTCTAGTGCTGTGGAGACCAAACTCGGACAAGACATAAAGCGAATAAATCAAATGATCAAAGGAGAATCTCCCGAATATGATTTTAAAGTGTTGCTTAATAAAGATGTAGTAAAAAATCTCTCCTTTAGTACAGGAGATAGTTACTGTAAGGCGATATTGTGTTTGTACACATACTTTAAACCGAAGTCCTTTAGGAATAATAGCGACATTATTTTAGATAACTCTTGGCTCAAGCAATCCAATAGTCGAAACTACCATCATTTTTTCCCTAGGGCGTATTTGAAAAAGAAAGGCATCCCCAACGATAACGTAACGGCAAATATTACCCTAGTAGACGATTATTTGAACAAACGGGAGATAGGTTCGAAGCCACCATCTGAATATATGGCGAAGTTCAAAAGAACGAATCCCGAATTGAACGAGACGATGAAAACACACCTTATTGATAATATGGAAGAATTTGGTGTATGGGAAAACGATTATGATAAATTCTTAGACAAGCGGACAGAAAAAATCGTTGATGAATTAAGAAAAAGGGTCAATATATAAAACCGATAAAAAAATAGACGAAGAGATTTATAAACTCTATAACCTCACCCCGGAGGAGGTTAAGATTGTTGAAGAGTAGGTATATAATTTAAATAACCTGCCGTGGGCCGGAGGAGGAGTTGACAAACAGTCTGTTTTCTGCTACACTTATGGTGTTCCTAAGATGAACTTGGGAGTCTTGGCTACGAAAGTTTCGTAGCAAGTCAGCACATTGAAGGAGGTCTAAATGGACCCGAAACGACAGGGCGAAATTGCCCTCAAGGTGGTGAAGCACCTCATGCGCAAGCGTGGTATCACGCTCTCGCAGAGTAACACGCGTGAG
>SDBV01011515.1_pt1 | contig 11450 bp, 16 predicted proteins | sample 2277081 | NCBI WGS metagenome assembly SDBV01 (sample SAMN10402039, study PRJNA504765) | marine sediment metagenome | isolation source: marine sediment core GS10_PC15, 223 cmbsf | place: Arctic Ocean: Southern Knipovich Ridge | collected 2010
GAAGTAACTGTCCTCGTCTGAGAGGAGCTTGAACAATTCGATTACGTATGGCGACATCGGACCATCCATCCATCCAGGCAAGAAAACAACGTGTGGTTCCAAGCCGTGTTCTCGGTTATCCTGCACCCACTTCTCGTAGGTGGCTATGCCATGGTGCAAGCCGTCTATGCACACTAGCCGACCGACTATCTGCCCAGGCACAACTGTGTTGAAGAGGAACTCATCGAAGTCTTCTTCTTTGGCGCAGACCACTACAGTTACTCCAGGCATTCGCAGGACGAAGTCCTTTGTGGTCGCGTGGGGCGGATCAAGACTTACGTGTTTACGTGCGTGTTTACGTGCGTGTTTACCCATTTGGTTTCCTGCTGTCTGGATTTCAGGCCCTTTGTCTACATTGCCTTTCAGGTACTGTGTTCCAGATCCTCCATATATGTCGGAGAAGTAGTCGATCGCTTTGCGGAGAGTTGTTTCATTTAGAGCGCACCCAGAATCGTAGCCCTGTACCGTCGAGTTCAAAACCTTTGATGCTTCTGCACGGATCCCAAGAAGGTTGTCCTTTTGCATCGCCTCTGATCCAATGGCCGCCACTGCCTCTGTAACGCGACGCGCTTGTTGTTCCGTGCAGTGCTGTGAAGGTGCTACTGCTACCCACGTCGTCTTGTAGTGCGCCCTGATAGTGGCAGGTTTTTTCGAGACCGACGAATCGATAGGTCTCTGTGCAGACTCGGGCAATATTGGTACACCAAAGTTCGGGTCTTCCACTTCCGTCAACCTTCTTTACCAGCACTAGTGGCAAATTGTCGCACAACTCGTACTCTCCAGGAATTACACCTTTTTCCTCCCAGCCCCACGGAACGGCAGTCGGTGTTATCTGGAGGTTCCACCACCGTGCTATGAGGTACTGGATCTCCATTGGGGTAAGGAATGCCCCTGAGTGCTTGGAAAGCCAATCAGGGTCGATCTCTGCCTTGCTCATCATAGTGCGAAGCAGGCACGCCCATCGAGGGATACCAGAGTTTCGGACGAACCGATTGTCGTCTTGCTGAATGAGCTTTTCTTGTACCGCAAGCATCACATGTGCCCTCCAAACCTGACTGTTCTAAGATAAGAATGATACGATTGTCTCTTGACTTCCTCCAACAACCCCTCAAGTTCGTGGATCTTGGCCTCCTGGTCACGAAGGAGGGGCAGCACGTACGCTGTGAGATAGAGTGCAGGGTCCCTTGAGTCGTTGTGCAACTCTACCTCTAGTGCCTCTTCGCACCTTTTTGCTAGCTCCATTCTACTTAGGTCTGTGGCCTTCACTCCCTCTTCCCTCCCCCCGGAACTCGTTTGGCTGGTAATGTGAGCGCGAATTGGCCCATGTTAACGTAACGTCTCCATCTCGATATTACAATCACGGATGAGTGTTACGTCTATGTTTGCGTCTCGCTTGTCGGGTACTGGGATACCCAAGTACTTTGCAAGGGTTTCAAGCTTGTCGTCCAATAGTTCTGGTTTGATTACCTTGGTTAGCTGTAGCCACTTAGATACAGCAATTAGGTCTATAGCTCCGTTTTGAAAGTAGGAGTGAAAGAACCGATTGTTGTTATCGTACCAGAATGTCCGTAGAAATCCTATATCGGATCGAAGGCAGTTGTACCCTCCTATAACAAACTTGTCCTCGCGATCCATCGGGTCGATAAACCTTTCTAAGAAGTCCATTATGGACTTAAAGGCGTTCATGGGCAAGGGGAAAGACTTGAGCTGCTCGGGTGTGAAGCCCATTGCATGAACGGCTGCCTCATCGATCTCTTTGTGCGCTGGGTACATAAAGAACGTTTCTTTCGCTTTCAGGGTGCCATCAAAGTCTATGATGAACGACGCCTGTATGATACCATTCTTAAAGCTGCTCCGACCCGCTGTCCTTAGTGATGTCCAGACTGTCTTCATTCTTAGTCTCCTCTGGTTTGGCCCCTGCTGGGGGTGTATTTTCATCGAGCGGTACCCACAGTGTCATTTCTTTGTGTATGAGAGCTTCTTGTTCATCGATTGTGGCTCGGGTTGCACCAAGCTGTCTTAGGATGGAGCTATACCAACGGATTGTTTCGATTGGGTCCTCTGAAGAGAGTTGCACTTGGCGGATAGTGTTCATATAAGCATTGCTCTCTCCAAGGCGTTGCTCAGAAGTCACTACCGTGGTGGACTTCTCGTTTGAGAACTTGCCGTGAAGATTCAGCGCTATCTTAAACTCATGATCTTTATCAGTTATCCCGACCGAGTGAAAGTTGGCCTTGTCAAAACAAAAGCCCCCCACCACAATAAGTTCTATGTTCATAGGTATATCACATCCTTTGGCGCCTCTAGCGCCAGTGCTTCTGGTATTAGTTCATCGTCGAATAGTAAGTACTCGACTTTGACCTCAAGGGAAGGTACGTTGTACGCTGTTACGAATAGGTCCGCAAAGCGTTTCCAGGCTTCGCTCCAAGAGATTTGTGGGACTGAAGAATTGGTAATTCCAGGACGTGAGTAGTACCCACTATCTTGGTTTTGCCAAGCGAAGAGGTCCCAAGTGAAAGCGTCGTATGGGAGTAAGATTCGGATAGCGCAATCGCAGTTTTCAGGAGAGAAGTGTGCTTCTATTACGAAGTAACGAGAATTGAAGTCTGCGGCGTGGGTGATCTTTATTTTATTGGGGCGCACCCATTCGGGGAGCTTCATTCGGCGCGGGTCTGTGATTTTCTTCGGCATGTTAAGTCCTCCTAATTAGGTACCAATGTTTATAAAATGCCCCTCACACCACATCACGGTACAAAGTGCAACATAGTGCGAGGGACAATACCCTCCCCCCGGAAGGTATGCCTGTATTATACCATGGTTTTGGGAGGGTGTCAACCCCCTTGACTTAGGGGGGTGTGCGTGATATAATGGGGTATGGAACTGTCAGAAGCACTTTCGGTTGGAGACATACACACCACTCAATTCGACGACCTCGTACCAGAGGCTAAGAGTGTCCTTCGGAGACTTATGCACAACTCAGGTGATGCAAAGTTGCAAAAGGCTACTGCCGTAGATATACTCGAAGCGGCAGGTGCTAAGAAAGTCGCAGGGTCGATGCAGGTTGTCCCGATAATGATAAAAGAATCGGACGTCAAGATCTTGGTTTCGGCAGTCGATGAGTACCAGAAGTTTGGAGAAGTACCCGATGAACAGAGTTAAATGTTCACAGTGCTTGCAGGCAAACCTTTCTCCTACGAAGCACGGTATGAAGTGCTGGGCCTGCGGCCATATTGTGTTATACGACGTTGTACAGGAGTCCATTGATAAACCTAAAGAAGCTTCGGTACTTGGTAGATAATGTCAACGGTATTAGCGGGAGGACCAGTTACTGCGGAAGCGCGGAAGGAGGTTGTTGAGCTCTCTGAGAACGATAGCGTATCTCTGAGTGATATTACGAAAGATAAGGTTTTGCAGAACATCTACAGAGATCTGGGGAAGCGCAGCCTATATATTTGGACCAAAGGTATACTCAAATACCCAGACTTAACTCCACGAACCCACATCCCATTGTGCAATTTTATCCAGGATCTTTCAAACTTGCGGACGCTGACCTTACTTCCTCGTGGCACCTATAAGACTACGATTGGAACGATTGGGTTTGCGAGTTGGTATTTGGTCAATGTCAATCCTGACCATTATATCATGATTGGGAACCAGACTGAGTTGAACCTTGAAAGAATGGTCCAAGAAATTGAAGGCCATTTTGATGGCTCAAATCCTTGGATGAATGCACTATATCCTCAGCACATCAAACCGAACGCGAAGTGGAAGTACTGGTCGTCTAGAATGATGACGCTTCCAGGTAGGAACATACCACGAAGTGGAACGCCATCTATTACAGGGATGCCTGTCGGTGCCAAAGCTGAATCGTGGCACTTTCACGTAAGGATCCTAGACGACCTAATTGGCGAAAAAGCGATGAAGTCTCAGCGTGAGATGCTCGCGGCCATTACTTGGCATGACTATTGCGAGTCGTTGTTCGTATCACCTCGACATGGTATTAGTAGAGACTATGGAACCAGATGGGATCTGGCCGATCTGTACTCTGTGGTGATGAATAAGGCTCGATACAAAGTGTATATGAGGCCTGCAGTAGATCCTGTTACTGGGGAACTGTTCTTCCCCGAGCTTTTGGATCAAGAGACTCTCGACGAACTACGACTTAATAACTACGCTCATTATATGAGTCAGTACATGAACGATCCAGAGAACCCAGAAGCTCTGGACTTTAACCGTACCTGGCTCTTGAAATACAGGTTGATAGATACTCCAAAGGGCCCTGCTTGTCAGTTTGCGAGTAGTAGCACATTGTACTACGTTTCTGATATGGATGTGGTCGTGGCAGTAGACCCAGCGGCCAGTGGGGACACTGACGCTATACAAATGAGGCAGATAAAAGGTGGAAGGACGCAAAAGTCCAACAATGCAATTGTTCTTTGGGGATATCATCCCACTGGTTATTATTTTCTTCTTGATATGTGGTACGGACGTGGTCGCGGAGAGAATCCAGAGCTACAAATCGCCAAACATATGTATGATATGTCACTCGCCTGGCGAGGGTACGTTAGAAGAATCTTCGTTGAGTCCTATGGTGCCCAGCGCGCGCTTATCACAATCTTTGACATGTTGTGTATGCACAACGGGCATAAGTTTCCTTGTGAGGAGATTGCACGAGGCAATAAAACCGCGAAGGATGTTCGTATACGGACTGCACTTGGTGGGCCAGGACAAAACGGACAGATTGCCATTAGGCACTCCCAGGCCAGGTTCGAGTACGAGTTCGGTCGTTTTAACCAGGACCCGAATGCGAAGGACGTCCTCGATGCGTCGACTTGGGCCTTTACTCAGCTTCGACGTAAGGCACCGCCTGCGGCTACCGAGCGTAGGGATAAAGAAAAGCGGCGCCGTAAATCACGAATGCGCATGAGCATAGGAAGGACAGGGTACTAATGGGCACCGAAGCAACACTCGGCGAAGTCAAAACCGATCTCGAAAGTAACCCGAATGCTCCTCGGTTGAGAGAGGCCGATGGCCCTGAGAATCGAGTACTGAGTCCTCAGATTCAGATTGAAGAGAAAAAGAAAGAAGAGGTTGTTGCGTGGTTGGTGGACGAGATCACTCGCGCAAAGTCAGATAGGGCCAGTGGCCTTGATGCAATGCTAGTGCAGTGGGAGAAGGACTATGAAGCTAAACCAAGAGAACTGCGAAAGACTTTTCCTTGGGATGGCGCTTCTAACATTGTTGTTCCCGTTATCGCTACCGCTGTTGATGCTGTACTTGCACGACTTCTAAACAGTATATTTGGCGGCAAGTACTTGTGGCACGCTACAGCCAAAGCGGCTAATTGGGCGGACCTTGCAGTCCCAATGGACAAGTGGCTAGATTGGGTGCAACGTGAAGTTATGGACATGTACAAAGTGTCCCAAAAGTGGTTCTTGTCTACCTTGAAGTTTGGTACTGGCCTGTTAAAGCTTCCGTGGCGTCAACGGTTAAGAAACGTTGTGTACATGGACAACGGCAATATCGTAAAGGAGGTTGTAGTCCTGCACGACGGTCCTGAACCAGAGGTTATGGCATTAAGTGACACTCTCTGGTCGAACGATGCAATACATACCGGCTTACAGAATTGTTCTTGGGTAGCGCATAGGACCACGCTAACATGGAAGGATCTAATAGAGCGACAGTTCTCAGGCGATTATTATGACGTTGCGAGAATCAAGACCCAGACCCGAAATCAGGTTTCTGAGATGGAACTTCAAGCTGAGGAGGAGATGGGCCAAACCCCTTCACAGCGTGACGATTACGAAGTGTGGGAAGTGTATTGTACGTATGACCTAGAATCTTCCGAAGATCAGTCCGCAGCTACGCCTTCGGTGCTGAGTGAGCTAATTGTTACTTTAGAGTTGGAGACTAAAACCGCACTGAGAGCGGTATACAACTTTTATCGACATCAAGAACGTCCTATTCATGCTATTACTCATATGCCCCGTGATAATTCCATGTTGGGTATCGGCCTGTGTCAGATGCTGGCGGATATTCAGGAAGAAGTCACTGGGATGCACAATCGTCGATTGGACAATGCGACCATCGCTAATACGAAGATATGGAAACGGTTGGCCACATCGAATGTCAAAGAGATAGATATTTATCCTGGGGCAATAATCGACGTTGACCAAATGGATGAGTTGGATGTCATGGATATGGGGGACTCGCATGATACTCTATTAAAAGAGGAGATCCATTCAAACGCTATCGGTGAGAAGCGCACAGGCGTAAGTGATTACACAGTAGGTAGAGAGTCCGCAGCTATTGGTAGTCGTGCAACTGCGACAAGTACGTTGGCCCTTATTCGTGAGGGCAACATTCGGTTCAAGATGACAATAAAGGGTATTCGAGAAGCCCTACAAAATATCGCCCATCAAGTAATAATGTTGTACCAACAGTTCGCTCCCGAGATGAAAGTTACATATGAACTGTTTTCTGAGAAGGAGCAGAAGATTGTACAGGAGTTCATGAACTTGCCACCGGAGAACAGTAGGGCGAGTGTGATGATGGATGTTCCTGCACTGAGCGAAACGGCGAACAAGGAGATTGACCAACAAACATATATATCCCTTATGCAGCTTTTTGAGAAGTTCTATACTGGGCTTGTTCAAGCTGTAAGTCTGACTGTTCAGCCTGGAACGCCTGAACCTATTAGGCAGCTTGGGATTCACGCTGCGACGAGTGGTGCTAAGATGTGGGAGCGGGTGCTTGAGGCGTTTGATATTGCGGACGCTGAAAACTTCGTACCTAACATTGAAGCTATGCTTGGGATAGACGCTGGATTGGAGGCAATGAATGGCAGTGCGAACGGACAGTTCCCCGGGGAACAGGGCCCTATCACCGCAGGAGCTGGAGGAAATCCAGCTGTTGGACCAGCTCAAGCAGTCCCCGGGATGGCGTCTCCTAGTCAAGCACCTGGTCAAGCGGCACCAAGTATGCAGCGCCCAAGCCCTCAAGGCCCTGGAGGTGGGGGAGTTCAACTCGGCCCAACGAATGGCGGCCCAGGCCGGGGTTTTTGAAGAGATAAGTAATGCACCTGATATACTATCAAGGCCGTTAAAGGAACGGCAACGACGACGTGAAGTAAGCTCATAGGAGGGCATAATGCGAATTAGAGAAGATAAGTTTGCTGCACCCGAAGAGGTAGTTGGTGGGGCACCTGCCGTACCCCCTACACCCACTGCACCCGTTGCACCTAAGGCAGCAGCGGAAGAAGTTCCCCCTGAAATAGAGGGACTAACACCAGTACAGGTACTCGAAAAGGCAAAGGCGGAGAATGCGAGAATCGTTGCAGAGTTGACGGGGACCTTCACGCAAACGTTGAAGGATCAAGCAACTGCCTCAACACCGCCAGCTCAGGCAAGGAGGGCTGCTCAGGCGGCTCAGCAGGGACCACAACCGCAGGCGCCCCCGCAGCAGCAACAACAGTCGTTCTATACACCGCCTGTTGCAGCAATGGACGAAGAAGAAGCAAGTATACTCACGAACCCTACGGAGTTTGTGAGTAAGATTGTTGAACGGCGTGTTGGTGGTTTGCAGCAAGCTGCAGTTCAGTCGAGCCGCAACCTTGCTAAAACGGTCTTTACCGGACAGAATCCAGACGATATGAAGAAGTACGGTGAGGAAGTAGAACAGTTTGTGAATGGCCTCCATCCTGCTTCTCAGATGACCATTGAAGCGTATTCAACAGGGTTGGCTTTTGTTAAGAGTCAGCACTTAACGGATATAGAGGCAAACATTAGGCAGGGAGCGAACGCAGGTGCGGCAGGTATTGTTGCTCGGTCTATGGCCACTCAGGGCTATACAGAAGAGCAGATAACTGCTGTTGTTAAGGACCTAGGACCTGCCCCTCCTCCTGCACCTGAGCAGGTAGCAGGTATACAGGCCCCTACATCAAGTCTGTTTCAACGAAATGTCGGTGTACCTGTTACTGAGAGAGGTCGTGTTGTCAGTGCTGTTAGTGCTGTCAGCGCTGCTAGTCCTACTGAACCTTCAATGTCGCAGGAAGAAAAAAGGCTTGCGGGAGAGTTTGGTATGACCGAGGCTGAATGGAAAGCGGAAAGAGAACTAAACACCGATCAGGTGTCCCAGATAAAGAGAGGGTTGTAATGTCAACAGAACAAGAAGCACCTAAAGGTGCAGCGGCTATTAAGGGGGGAGCGGCAACTGTCGAAGAGATTCGCGCGGATAAAGTTGCGCCGTCCCCAAAACCTATAGCTGAGGCGGATAAGGCAGAACTGGTACAGATGTCCGTAGCTGATTTCAAGGCCATGCTGAGTGAGGTCGTTAAGACATTCAACGAAGAGATTGGTGAGATGCGGACCCAGCAAGACAAGCTGGTAGCTACTCTCGAACGTGAGAGTACAGTGCAGAACATTAAGTCGGCTAGGACTGGTGGCCCTGCAGTTCAGGTAATAGGTGTGAACTATACGCCGAAGACTGCTACGGACATCATTGAAGAGAAATATAAAGACAAGATCGATGGAACGGAGCGCAAAAGGTGGGTCAACACCCGAGAGACCCTGCGATCCTTACGTCGTGCTCAAGGCTGGACCCCTATCCTCGATGAGAAAGGTGACGAAGTACGTGTGGGTGACACCTCTCTTATGAAGATGTCAGAGGAACGGTATCAGCGAGAAGTCCGTGGCCCTCAGAATGCCCAAAGAGATGATCGAAGACGTGCTACCAAAGAGTCCGTTGATTCCGATCTTCGCGAGACGGCAAAGAGAGCTGGGGCCCAGGTCGTTGGGCCTGGAATAGTTTATGACGAGGACAAACCCTCGTAGGAGCACTAAATGGCAAACACCGTTAAAGCGGCGAGTTGGCCAGTGTCGTTTCAAGTAGCTTTTACCCTTACAGGCGCTCCAGCACTGATTAAGTGGGAAACCATTGCGTCAGGTCAGACCATCTTGAAGGGTGACCCTGTGACGAAGGCATCGGATGAGATTTCTTTGGGCGCGACTGGTAGTGGTACCCTTTATGGGATCGCCATGGCCAATGGCGTTGCCGCAGGAGTCATCCCCGTTGCCGTTGCAGATCGCAACACCGTGTTTATCGGTCAGGCAGACGCCAAAACCGAAGACATTTATGATGGTGCGGTTTGTGACATCGTTGGTGGGACTGGCGCTTGGACCGTCAACATTGGCACAGTTACAGAGAGTGTCTTGCTGATCGTCGGCCACGTAGTCGGCGATTCCAAGACTGATAATACCGACCCTGGGAGACTGCACTTCGTGATTGCACGCAGTTCCTGGGATGCCCTTGTGGCAGCACTATAGGAGTAAGCAATGCCAACTACAACTGGTGCTTTTTCCGCACTGCTTGCCCCAGGTCTGCGGAAAATCTTCACGGACGAGTACAAAGACTGGCCAGAAGAGTACAGCAAGATCCTCACGTCGTTTTCCTCAAAGAAGGCGTATGAGGATGAGCTGATCACTGCTGGCCTCGGCAGGTATGACAGGAAGGAAGAAAGCACTTCCATTACCTACGACGATCCGACCCAGGGTAGTACCGTAAGGTACACTCACTTGGCTTATGCTAAGGGGTTCCGGATATCGAGAGAAATGTACGACGATGACCTTTATGGGGTCATGAAGAAGATGTCCCGTCAGCTTGCGCAGTCCGCTCGGCTCTCGGTAGAGTACGAGGTTGGCGCGCTGATTGACGACATTTTCAGTGGTTCAACTTATACCGGACAGGACAGCAAGGCGCTTTGTGCACGCGACCACGCATTGGTCGGCACTGGCGGAACGTACGCGAATGAGCCGGCAGCTCAGATCGACTTGTCGATCACCGGCCTTCGTAACGCCATGATCCGCATGGAAAAGACGCCGAACGAGCGTGGTCTTCTCAAGATGATCATGCCGAAGATGGTCGTGGTTAGCCCCACGTACCAGTGGATTGCCGATGAGATCCTCGGGACTACCGGCAAGGCATACACAGCAGACAACACCAAGAATGCCTTCGACAAGTTCGGCCTTACCTATATGGTATACCACTTTCAGTCCGATGAGGATCAATGGTTGCTATTGGCAGACAAGGCCCAGCACGATATGAAGTTCTTCTGGCGACAGAAGGCTGTCTTTGAGAACTCGGATGACTTTGACAACAAGGACGCCAAGTTCTCTGGCTTCATGCGGTTTAGCTTTGGCTTCACCGACTGGAGGGGCGTAGACGGTTCTTCCGGCGCAGCGTAAGGAGGTAGCAAGTGTCTACTCTTACTAACCTGGCCGTTTTGGGCCCAGTGATCAAGAAGTCAGTAGTCACCACCTATGCGGTCTCAGGGGTGATGGCCATGACCGCAGCGCAAATCTTGGGGGGTCTCATCCTACGAGACCCTGGAGGGGCTGCACGGGCAGACACTTTGCCCACTGCTGCACTAATAATTGCTGCCCTCAAGGAGGCCAATGATCAGGTGAATATCGGAGATAGCTTCGAGTTCATCATTAGGAACACATCAAGTGGTTCTTGGACGATCACCGTGACTACTGCGACGGGGTTAACCCTCTCAGGAACCATGACGATCCTTCAGAACAACTCTAAGCGATTCCTGGCCGTAGTTACAGCGCTGACGACAGTGACTGTTTACAGTCTTGGGACCGTAGTTCACTAATCTATGGGGGGCCTTAGGGTCCCCCTATTCTATTTGAGGAGAAAAGAATGGCACTACTGACGTTGGAAAACAATGTCCTCTCTGGTGCGCAGGGAGATACTTGGAGTGATTGGGCCTGTATTTCGCATATTGTCTTTAGGCCAACTGCTGCTGGTAATGTTTTGGAGATAGACGATAGCGACGCCGACGCGGTTCTTCGCCCGTATGAGGCTCTTAGTACAGGCTCTGAGAAGATCGACATGCACAATAAGTGGGCAAACGGATTGGTTCTCACTGTGCTTGAGGGTGCTAGTAGCGAAGTCCAGATACATCTTGTTTAGGTAGCGCCATGTTAAATAGTGGGCCCAACGAAATCAAGCACGTCCCTCTTAGTATCTTTATCATAGTGGTGTTAGCAATTATAAGTACGTCCTCAGGGTGGCTCATGTGGGCGGCTGAAAGGCCAGACCAACAAGTGCTCTTGCGGCTCGCTCCTATTGTGGCAGTTGTTAACGAGAGGAGCATCTCGAACCGAGAAGAGCTAATCCAGTTAAGGACTCTTACTATGGAGAAGATGGAGACCATTGAGGAGGACATTAAGGAACTCAAGGTCTTGGTGAAGGAGATACGGGACAAATGAAATCAAAACTGCGTGGAGAGCTATGGCACGAAGACGTTCGTGACGGGAACACCTATCCACAATCGTTGATGGTGAAGACCAAAAAAGGTTGGATACATGTCAAGAATATAGATGAAAATGAGGACAAGGAATGAC
>SDBV01011516.1_pt1 | contig 11446 bp, 14 predicted proteins | sample 2277081 | NCBI WGS metagenome assembly SDBV01 (sample SAMN10402039, study PRJNA504765) | marine sediment metagenome | isolation source: marine sediment core GS10_PC15, 223 cmbsf | place: Arctic Ocean: Southern Knipovich Ridge | collected 2010
CGGGCTCGTGTCACAGAAGGCCGACGAGCTTGGTTGGGCCGTTGAAGATGGCGAGTCTGAGCGAACCCGCGCCATGCGTGGCTTGCTCCTGAAGTCGCTCGGCAATCTCGGGAAGGACAGCCAGACCATCGAAACCGCTCGCATGACGTTCGGCACAGACAAGAGCCTTGACCCTGAGATAGCAGATGCCGCGTTGAGCATCGTCGCGGCCAACGGCTCCGTTGACGACTTCAACGGGTTCCTCGAAACGTCCGAGAACGCCAAGGACCCTCAGACGAAGATCAAACACCTCAGAGCTGCGACTCAGATCCCTGACAAGGCTGCAGCCGAGCGCATGTTCAACATGGTGCTTGACGGAACGATCCGATCCCAGGACGCCTTCTGGGTGGTTGCGCTGCTCCTCGGCAACAGAGACACGGGCGCCTTTGTGTGGGACCTCATCACGGAGCACTGGGACGCCGTGGTCGCAGCGATGCCGGTGCTCAACGTACGTCGGATGATCGACCTCATCCAACATCGCTCAGAACCCGACGTGGCAGCAGCCATCATGGAGTGGTTCGAGACCCACGAGATCCCCTCGGGCCACAAGCACGTCGCCCAGAAGATGGAGCAACTCCAGGTGCGAGTCGCCCTGCGCGAGCGGGAGGGCCATCGCCTTATCGCCGCGCTCACAACGACATAGGACGAACGACCAACGACTGACGACAAACGACGCGAAGTCGTTCATCGTATGTCGTTGGTCCTATGTCGTCCGTAGCAGCCACAAAGCAAGGTTTCCGCCGGCGACGATCTTCTCGCGTTCGACGGTGAGCGCGGCCTTTGGCGCCATTGTCGGGATCCCGCCGGAGCGGAGATACCGGCGCCAGTTGCGGTAGTGGTCTCTGCATGCGATCCGCTCGGGTATGGGGGAAACCGCTCGCATCATGTGACCCCTGAGCCTTCGTTTGCCGCTGTAGTAGTCGATCACCATGATCCGCCCGTCCGGCCTGACCACTCGTGCCATCTCAACGAGAGCGTCGTTGTGCGTCGCTGTATCGAGTTCGTGAAGGAAGAGTGACGCAAGAGCGAGATCGAAGCTGTCGGCGCCGTAGGGAAGGGCGGTTGCGTCTCCGAGCCTGAGGTCGGCACGGTCACCAAGACGATTGGTCGCTTGTTCGAGCATCGCCGGCGACAGGTCGACGCCATGGCATTCAGCGCCCGCGTTGACGTAGATCTCGAGATGTGATCCCGTGCCGCATCCGACGTCGAGCACCGTCATCGAGCTGTCGACCGGATACAGTTTCATGGCAATGGGACGGAGGGGGGCATCGAGGGGTTCGAGAACCCGGTCGTAGAACCTGGCGATCCGTCCATAAGCATCCTTGGCGTCTGCAGCCATCGGTTGCCACGATACCGGGAGATTCCTCCGCACGCTGGTAGGGTCACCCAGTCCAACAAGAGGGAGACCATGGACAACATTGACTGGAAAAGCCTCCTATTCGACTTCGATGGACGAATCAATCGGGGGAAGTTCTGGCTCGGGATCGCTGTGGTTTGGGGTGGCGTGATAGTTCTCGCCATCATCGCAACCGTGATCAATTCTGTGATCATCTGGCTCTTCTTCGGGCTTGTATACCTCGGCACCATCTGGGTCGGTCTTGCGCTCAGCATCAAGCGGTGGCATGACCGCGACAAGTCCGGCTGGTGGATCTTCATCGCTTTCGTCCCGATCATCGGCGGCCTCTGGGCGCTGATCGAGACGGGTTTCCTCGAGGGAACCAAGGGCGACAACACCTACGGACCCGACCCGCTGGCGAGCTGAGCGAGCTCAGCCCGCCGACCGCTCAGCGGACCGTGTCCACGGACCGCTGAGCTTCCCGACATACGACCGCTCGCTGCGCTCGCTTGACGATGCACGATCGTCTGTCGTCCGTCTTCTCATCTCTGACTCATCGAAGTGTGTCAGGATGCCGGCATGAAACCGCAGATACTTGTTGCAGACGACGATGAGATGATCGCCGCGAGCATTCGGAGGGCTCTCATCTATGAGGGCTACAGCGTGGAGGTTGTGCACGACGGTGCTCAGGCACTCGCATGCGCACGTGATCATCAACCTGACCTGGTGATCCTTGACGTGATGATGCCCGAGGTCGACGGCGTTGAGGTGTGCCGCAGGCTCCGCGCCGACGGTGGCACCCCTGTTCTCATGCTGACCGCGAGGGACACCGTTGCCGATCGTGTCCTCGGTCTCGATTCCGGTGCGGACGACTATCTCGTCAAACCGTTCGCATATGAGGAGCTTCTTGCAAGAGTGCGAAGCCTCTTCCGTCGCAGAGAACCCGGATCGCGCGAGATCCTGAAGTGTGGAGACCTTGCTGCTGACACTGCGGCCTTCGAAGTGATGCGCGGAGACCGGCGGGTCGAGCTAACCGTGCTCGAGTTCCGGCTGCTCGAGTATCTCCTGCGGAACCAACGGATCGTACTCTCCAGATCCAGGATCCTCGAGGTCGTGTGGGGACTCGACGTGGACACGACAAGCAACGTCGTCGACGTCTACATCCGATACCTTCGCAACAAGCTTGAAGCAGATGGCGAGCCAAGGCTCATCCACACGATTCGCGGAGCCGGTTATGTGCTCAGGGCCGAGTAGATGAAGATCAGATGGCGGTTGACCTGGTACGGCATCTGGTTCACGGCTCTCGTGTTGGTCGGGTTCATCCTGTTGATCAGCGTTCTCGTCGCCGGCTCCGCCCAGACCGAGCAGGACGACCTGCTCTCAGGCGCTGCAGACGAGGCCGCCGCAGCGCTGAGTACGGTCGACGGCAGTCAGCTCCGACCGTCGGTCCCCCCTGTGCTTGCGGATTCGTCAACCTCGGACCAACCGTTTCTCACCGTGTTCGACGACACAGGAGGCGTCTACTACGCAACAGGGACCGTCAACGGTTCGCCCCTGGAGCTCCCCCTGACCGTCGTCGAAGAGGCGCTTGCGACCGGTTCATCGTCGGCGAGTTTCCTCGGAGTGCGCACGCAGGTACGGCGCTGGGAGAGCAGTGATGTGGGTGCAGGCGTCGTTGCAGCTTCCCAGAGCGAGCGAGTTGTGGACGAGCAGCTCACGAGCCTCAGGGCGTTCCTCGTTGCGTTCGGGCTCATCGCTCTCATTGCTGCTGCCGTCGGCGCCTGGTTCGTGGCAGGTCGCGCGCTCCACCCGTTGAGGACACTTGCCTTGACAACAGACGGTATCGGTACGACAGGTGACCTTTCACAGCGTCTTCCGTCCGTCTCACAAGAAGATGAGGTAGACACGTTGACGCGTTCATTCAACTCGATGCTCGACGGACTCGAGGCCGCGCGCATGGACAGGGACCTCACCATCGATGCGCAGAAGAGGTTCATAGCTGATGCATCTCACGAACTCCGTAGTCCGTTGACATCGATCCGGGCCAACGCGGGGTTCCTGGTCGAGCGCAGGGACGCATCCGAGGCCGACCGCCGCGACGCCAGCCGCGACATCGCGCACGAGGCTGACCGGATGAGCGGCCTGATCGACGATCTACTGACTCTGGCCAGGTCTGCTGTTCGCAGCCACGACTCCCGGGACTTCACCCCTGTCGATCTTGTTGTTGTCGCCCGTTCCGTGCAACGAAGAGCTCACAACCTCGCAGTCTCCGTGGAGGTTCAAGCGCCGGAGACCGCAATCGTTCGTGGACATGGCGGTGAGCTTTCAGAGCTGATGTGGATCCTCGTTGACAACGCAGACCGCCACGGAGGAATGTCGGCGGCGATCACCATCAGGAAGGACGGCGAACAGACCATCGTCGAGGTTGTCGATGACGGGGATGGCATTCCCGGCGACGACCTTGAACGAGTCTTCGACCGGTTCCACAGAGCAGATCCCGCCCGCAGCGGTCCCGGCCATGGCCTAGGACTTGCCATCGCCCGTGCGATCGCCGAACGGCACGGCGGGAGCATCAGTGCTGCAAACGCGCCGGATGGTGGCGCCCTCTTCAGAGTGAAGCTTCCGTCAGCGAGCTGACATCGGTTGATGTCAAAGCATTCGTATCGCTCACTCCCAGATCCCGGATTCCAGCGGTTGGCCGTTTGGCGGTTAGTGTCGCGGCAATAGCCAGACGGGGGGATCTCGCGGTCCGTTCTCGATTCGTATGCGGAGTAGTCGCGGTAGGCAGCGACGGCTCACTGGACACTGGTGCCTAGGGTGTCGAAACTCGTGCTGATACTTGTGCCGACGATCAACAACACGATGAGGAGCAGGATGGTCACCAGCCCTATGTAGCCGAGCACGACTCCAGCAATTGCCATTCCTCGTCCTGTTTGTGTCCCATCGGATTCCTTGATTTGGCGCAGCGCGATGTGTCCGAAGACAATGGCCAGGATTGAGCCAATCCAGTAGACCCATATGATGCCGAGCACCAGTGACGCGATGGCAAGGCCGTTGTACTTGTTTGTGGCTATGCCACCGACTGATCGGGTTCGATAGTCGTAGCTGCAGTGTCTACACACAATCGCCTCGGGCTTGATGTGTTCTGCGCACATCGGGCAGACCTTGTAGGCCCGATCCCCTTCGGTCGTCATGCTCACTCCCCGCTGGTGGTTCTCGGCATCATAGAGAAAGGCTGCTGGGCTTGCCCCGGATACATGGACGCTTCTCCGAAAGCAGACCAGGGTTGTCTCCGTTTCCTCAATCCTGGGTTGATGGGGGACCGGCAACCGTGACTGAACGCTGAAGGTTCAATCCAGCCAGACGAGGGGGATCTGGCGATCGGTTCTCGACTGGTATGTGGCATAGTCGCCATAGGCGGCGACGACCTTTGGCCACCACTCAGCTCGCTCACGGTCGGTCATCGTTGCGGCTTCGACCTTGAGGCGTTCGTCGAGTATCTGAACCGATGCCTGCTTGTTTGCTAGCAGGTTGCGGTACCACTCGGGGTGGTTCGGACGACCGCCAAAGGAGGCCACGACAGCGAGTCGATCTCCGTCGCGGAGATAGAGCAAGGGGACGGTGTGCTTGTTGCCCGTCACACGGCCCGTGGTGGTCAACAGCAGCATGTCGTTGTTGACGAGTCTGCGTCCGATCCGACCGGATGTCATCCGATAGACAAACGTATGCAGCGTCGACAACAGCTTGGCGCTGACGTCTCTCACACCAGATCTGATCTTCGCCTGGGAACCTTGCGGACGTTCGCCGCTACTCCCAACCGATCCGAATCCTTCAGACGTGAAGACCGACCACCGAACACCCGAACAAACCATGGTCGGCGACGAGATCGCGGGAGCGTGGAGTACCTCTCGCGCCGATGTAACCGGACGTAGATCGTCGTTGAGCCATCGGCGTTGCGCTCTGCTTCGAGAGCGGTGGCGTTGCGGATATAGTCGCTCAGACGGAGGGCGTCTCCGTCTTGTGAGGCGTCGTGCTCGAGTCCTTGATCTGCCATTGGATGAGACGATAGGTCACTGCTCATTGGGAAGTACGTTATCGAGCCAGTCGAGGATCGCTTTGGCCGGGCCTCTCCATCCGGGTTCGAGCATCATGTCGTGTCCCATTCCATCGAAGATGACGGCCTCGGTGTTGTATGCCCTGGCTGTTGCGGGGGCTCAGCGGGGGAGAAGATCGCATCGAACTGCGCACCGAGTACGAGCATCGGATCCTGCACGCGAGACGCCCGCGGCAGGTCGATGATCATCTCGAGATAGGCCGGATAGGACTCGTCCTGGAGCAGCTCCGCGTACCGGCTTGCGTCGACCTGGTCCATTTGCGGCCCGAAGAGCAGAGAGATGGCTCGATCTGGATCGTCCACAATCGGCCCGAGTGACAAGGACGTGTTCGCCCGGAGGAACGCCCCCGGGTGATCCCGGATGATCCTCATCGTTGCGCCGATCGCACCTGTGACGGGGACTGGAGCCATCAGCACCCCTGCTGTTGCACGGTATTGGGAGAGATACTGCTGAACGATCAACCCACCCATCGAGTGGCCAACGATGACCGGTTCGGTGTCGAGCTCAAGAGCGAGCCTGCGAACGTCGTGGACATAGTGGGCGATTCGGGCAGCGCGCACGCTTCCGTCCAACGCTCCGTGTCCTCTGAGATCGATGGCGTAGGACGTGTAGCCATGTTCGGCGAAGAACTGGGAGAAGTGCTCCGTCCAGCACCAGGCGCCATGCCACGCGCCGTGGACGAACACGATCGGCGTTGACTCCGCGCTTTCAGACGGCCCGGTGACGACGACGTTCAGTTCCATGGTGCGACGATACTCTGTAGAAATCGCCGGTGATCGGAGAACGAGCAACGGTTTACGAGCTCTTCAGTCGCCCGCCAAAGCTTCAGCCTTATGGGTGAGTTCGAGCCAGCGTGTCTCGGATGAGTCCAATTCTCCGAGCACACCGGCAAGGTCGTTGGACAGCTCAACCACCAGGTCATAGTTCCCTCCGGCTACGTCGAGGTCGGCTGTGAGCGCTGCCCTTTTCTCTTCGAGCCTCGGAATCGTCTTGGTCAACTGGTCGAGTTCTCGTTTGTCGTTGTACGTGAGCTTCGTCCGCTGCTGCTTCGGTCGTGAGGACTTCGCCGCCGTCCTCGATCCAGGCTGTCGAGCGCTTGGGGCCACCGTCTCTCTGTATGCGGACCATCCGCCGGGATGATGGCGCACCGACCCGTCTGGCTCCATCGAGAAGATGTCTGAGCAGACACGGTCGAGGAAGTAGCGGTCGTGGCTTGCGACCACCAGGGCGCCGTCCCAGGCGTCGAGATACTCCTCGAGCACGTTGAGCGTGTCGATATCGAGATCGTTCGTCGGCTCGTCCATGAGCAGCAGGTTCGGCGCCTCCATCAAGCTGAGAAGGAGCTCGAGACGGCGGCGCTCTCCTCCGGAGAGATCGCCGATCTCAGTCTGCTGCTGATCCCTCGTGAACTGGAATCGTTCGAGCATCTGGGAGCCGGACACCTTGATCCCGCTCTTGAGCCGCACCTCGTCGAGATGCTCGCGCACGGCTGCGTGGACACGCATGTTTGGAGGGATCGGTCTGGGATCCTGCCCGTACCAGCCGTGGTGGATCGTCGAACCGGTCGTCACCTTCCCCTCATCCGGTTCGATTCGCTCCGCGATGAGGCGCAGCAGAGTCGTCTTGCCGGCACCGTTCGGACCAACGATGCCGATGCGAGCGTCAGGATGAAGCTTGTAGTCGACATGGCGAAGCACCCAGTTGTCGCCGTACCTCTTCCCGACGTTGTGGAGGTTCACGACTTTGGACCCGATACGGCGAGAAGGCAGGTCGATTGTGAGCTCCTGCCGTGCCTGTCTGCGCTGCTGCGCCATCAGGTCTGTGGCCTGCTTGACACGGTAGCGGGCCTTTGAGGTGCGAGCCTTTGGAGATCGGCGGAGCCATGCCAGTTCGGTCTTGATGCGCTGCTGTCTGCGGTGCTCTGCGGCGGTTTCGTGTGCATCTCTCGCTGCAGCCGCCTCGAGGTAGTCCTCATAGGTGCCTTGGTGGGAGTACAACTCATGGTTGTGGACCTCAATGATCCGGTTGGCGACGCGGTCGAGGAGATACCTGTCGTGGGTCACGAGGAGCAGCGCCTCCTTTCGTGAGAGCAGGTGATCTTCGAGCCAGTCGATCGTGTCGACGTCGAGATGGTTCGTCGGCTCGTCGAGGATCAGGAGATCGCATTCGGCCGCAAGGGTCAGAGCAAGAGCAAGCCGCTTCTGTTGTCCGCCGGAGAGGGCGGAACAGCGGACGGTTGGGTCGGTGAGACCGAGTCGGTCACCCAGCGATATTGTCCCGCGTTCGTCCCCGAGTATCTCGCCAACGGTCGCTTCGCCGTCCAAGACAGGATTCTGACCGAGTGCCGCGACACGGAGATCCTTGGTTCGGACGATCGACCCGCTGTCTGGATCCTCCGTTCCTGCGATGATCGCCAGGAGCGTCGACTTGCCCGAGCCGTTGCGGCCGATGACGCCGATGTGCTCCCCTGCGGAGATCCCGAGGGATACAGCATCGAGCACAGGCGTCTCCGGGTAGGCCTTTGAGATGGCTTCGAGGCTCAGCAGATGCATGCCGAGAGCGTAAGACGCTTGGGAAGTCGTGTGCAGAGGCTTGTTGCGCGGCATCAACCATGTAGACAGATATATCTACAGTTTCGTATACTCTTGGTATGAGTACAACGATCAGGGTAAGCGAAGACACAAGAGATCGGTTTTCGAAGCTCGCAGCCGAGACCGGTCGCCCGATGACGCAGCTTCTCAACGAGGCGGCCGACGCACTTGAGCTTCGGTTGTTCTTTGATCGAATGGACGCACGCTACGGCGAGCTGCGAAACGATCCGGTTGCTTGGGCCGAGATCGAAGCAGAGCGAGCAGTTGAAGATGGCGCAATCGGCGACCGGTCCATTTGATGGCTCGCCGCGGCGAGATATGGCTCGTCGACTTCGGGAAGCCCGTCGGGCGTGAGCAGTCTGGTATCCGGCCCGCGGTTGTCGTGTCCTCCGATCGCCTCAACGAAGGCAGATCGGGCGTGCTCATGGTTGTGCCTCTCACGACCACGCGACGTGGGCTTCCCTCCCATATCGAGATCGAGCCGGGAACATCAGGCCTCGAATCGGTCAGCTACGCAAGATGCGAGGACCTCAAGTCGATCTCGATGGAACGACTCGATCATCGACAGGGTGCCGCGGAACCGGGCGCCCTGTTCGAGATCGCCCGCGTCTTGAGGTTCCTGCTTGTGCTGTAGCACAGGTTCATTTCGTTTGGTCGACCACGCGTTCGGCCTTGCCAAGCGATCGTGCAACATCTCCGGGTGATTCCACTCTTACGTCCACAATGATGCCGATGTTGGCCTTGATGTGATAGGCCGCAGCGGCAGCGGCGTTGCGCGCCGTTGCCTCGTCGAGTGTGTTGCGCGACTCGACGTGCACGACGAGACCTTTGGTGTTGCCCTGCTGAATCACTTCGATCTGGTAGTGGGCTGCGAGTTCAGCGACTTTCAGCAGCTCGACCTCAATCTGGCTCGGGTAGACGTTGATGCCCCGGATGATCAGCATGTCGTCCGTGCGCCCCTTGATCCTGCCGATGCGACGCATGCTCCGTGCTGTTCCAGCGAGGAGGCGTGCGATGTCCCGTGTTCGGTAGCGGATCAGAGGCAGCGCTTCCTTGGTGAGTGACGTGAAAACGAGTTCTCCCTCTTCACCATCGGGGAGCACGTCGCCGGTGTCAGGATCGATGATCTCTGGATAGAAGTGGTCCTCCCACACAGTGAGTCCATCCTTGGATTCGACGCATTCCTGGGCGACGCCCGGACCGATCACCTCGGACAGCCCGTAGATGTCGACAGCATCGATGCCGAGCCGGTCCTCGATCTGGATCCGCATCTCGTCCGACCACGGTTCGGCGCCGAAGATCCCGATCTCGAGTGAGCTCGCCTCAGGGTCGAGGCCCTGGTTCTCCATTCCGTCGATCAGGCTCAGGCAGTACGAAGGCGTGACAAGGATGATCCGTGGCTTGAGGTCGTTGATGAGCGTGACCTGCTTCTCTGTCTGGCCGCTGGACATCGGGATGACCGTGCATCCGAGCCGTTCCGCACCGTAGTGGGCACCGAGGCCTCCGGTGAACAGGCCGTACCCGTAAGCCACGTGTGCGATGTCACCAGGACGTCCACCTGCAGCGTAGATGGACCTGGCCATGACGTCTGACCACATGTTGATGTCATTGCGGGTGTACCCGACGACTGTCGGCTTACCTGTCGTTCCCGACGAGGCGTGTATGCGGATGACGTCCTTCCGTGGCACGGCGAACATGCCGTACGGGTAGTTGACCCTGAGGTCCTCCTTGACGAGGAAGGGGAAGCGGGATAGATGCTCGAGCGTCTCACAGTCATCGGGCGCCACACCGGCTGCATCGAATGCCCGCTGGTAGTGCCGGACGTTGTCGTACGCGTGGCGCAACGACCAGCGGAGACGTTCGAGCTGAAGCGAGTGCAGCTCGTCGATGCTTGCTGATTCGATGGGGTGACGACCCGGCATCCCACGATCGTAACCGATGCAGTTCAGCGAATCAGCCCTGGGTGCTCACGGTCTCGTCGTCAGGGTAGCAGTACGCCCAGTATTCGCCCGGTTCCTTCGACCTGACCACGCCGTGGCTCTGTTCGTTCCAGTGCTTGCGAGCGTGCTTGTTCCTTGATGAGTCGCAGCAGCCGGTGTTGCCACAAGCGACACAGAAACGCAGGTGCACCCATGTGTCGCCCATGACAAGGCATTCCTCGCATCCGCCCTCAGGCATTGGGACGAGCGGGACGATCTCGAGGTGTTGGCATGGTGCCGGCATCGGTTGCTCCTTTGACGTGTCAGTTGATGGTCTGGGTGATCGGCAGGGTCACGGTGAATACGGTTGCGGCGGAATCCGTGGCCTTGGACATCGAGTCAGGGTGTTGATCCCACAGGCGCGTGGAACCCTCAATGTCTGTGAACAGGAATGTCACGGTGCCGGTTGGGGCGCTGGCCTCGGTCATCGGCGTGAGCCTACCCATTGGATCTGCCCGTGCCAGCCGTCGATCCTGAGCGTCGAGTGGCGATCATGGTTGATCGACTCGAAAGGTGTCACACCTAATCGTCGATCGCGACGGTGTTGACGTGGGTGATCGGTGGGAGCCCATGCGGGACGCAGCCTTCAGTCTCTGATGCGTGGGTTCCCTCAAAGAAGTCGGCGGGCGGCTTGATGCGGCGGGCGGCGAGGACGAGTGGTGCTGCGAGAGCGACAATAGTGCCACCGACCACATAGGCAGCTGCGTATCCCTGTCGCTCTGAATAGATGCCGAGTCCCGTCTGTCCCGCAACGCCGCCGACTCCCGAAATCATCGAATCGAATGACACGACCGTCGCTCTCTGCTCCGACGGAGCGATCTCATTGATGAAGGCCTGACGGACGGGCATCTGGACACCCATTGCAATGGCGCTCAGAAGGAGGAAACCGAGGGCGACAGGGAAGTTGGCTGCCAGGCCAACGCCGATCAATGCAATCGAGAATCCACCGGCGGTCCAGAGAAGAAGCGTCGTTCTCCTCCCACAGAAGCGGGTGAGGAACTTGACGAGGCCGTTTCCGACGATCATCGCCACCGACAACAGAGCCGCAACGACGCCCGCGACCCAGACGGCGTCCCGTTCGAGCAGCTCGAGGAAGTACGGTTGCCACGCGTACCAGGCCCACATGAAGAAGCCCATCTGAATGGCGCCGGCGATCATGATCAACCGGAGCGGTCGCGTACGCCAGCCATAGCGAACTCCCGCTACCGCCACCCTATTCGCTTCTGACGGAAGTGTCTTCCATGTCACCTTCCGAGGTTGAAACCCTATGTCGTGCATGCCGGAGAAGGCGAGACCGAGGAGTATCAGAAGGAGTGCTGAGCGCACGATGAAGGGGAGCGCGAGGTCGATCTGACCAAGGAGTCCGCCGCCGACGGTCCCGAAGAG
>SDBV01011517.1_pt1 | contig 11445 bp, 15 predicted proteins | sample 2277081 | NCBI WGS metagenome assembly SDBV01 (sample SAMN10402039, study PRJNA504765) | marine sediment metagenome | isolation source: marine sediment core GS10_PC15, 223 cmbsf | place: Arctic Ocean: Southern Knipovich Ridge | collected 2010
CTTCCCAAGAAATTTCTCTTTTATCGCTTTCTTAATTTTTTGAAGAGAAATTTCCTCATGAATTCTCATTATCCCTACATATTCTTTATCTTCTCCAAGAAAAAATCCCGTAAGCTTACATGCCCTATTCAAAGCGATGGGGAGCACACCAGTAACTTTGGGGTCAAGAGTTCCAAAATGACTCGTCTTTCTCATTCCGAGAGGAGTTAGGGTTTTCCTAACAAAATCTGAAATATTGAAGCTGGTAGGTCCAGAAGGTTTGTCAATGTTTATTATCCCAAACTCTAAAAGATCCTTAAGGGATTTCTTTTGTTTTAGTTTTTCAAGATTGATTTTCATCTAACATAAAATAAATATAAATATAAATAAACTTTTCCATTGCATTATATGAAAAGAGGGAGGAAGTTATCGCTTTTATTGCTGGCAGCTGTGCTAATTGTAGTCACTGCGTTTTTTCTTAACAAGTCAGGACTTCTTTCCGATTTAGATTCAATTATTGCCTTCGTTGAATCTTTCGGCTCCTTGTCTTATCTTGTTTTTGCATTAATAGTTATCTTAGAGGTTGTTGCAGCCCCAATTCCAGGGCTAATTCTCTATACTGCTGGAGGAATTCTCTTCGGAACTTTCGTTGGAGGGACTATTGCTCTTGTAGGAAACGTTATCGGTGCATCTATTGCCTTTTTTCTGGCAAAACACTTCAAGGAATCTCTAAAATTAAAAGTCTCAAGAAAAGAGAGGGGAAAATTTGACAAATTCTCTGAAAAATACGGAGGACATGCCATGTTCTTCTTAAGAGTAAATCCTCTAACTTCATCAGATATTTTCAGTTATCTCGCAGGAATCACAAGAATATCTTTCACTAAATTCATTGTCGGAACAACTCTCGGTTTAGCACCATTAATCTACCTAAATTCCTGGGTAGCAGAGAAAGTGGTTTTGGAGAGCAGATTTTTAATATCTCTTTTTGTTGCATTGTCAATAGCTTATTTACTAGCATTTGTCTATATAATATTCAGAACATTCTTTAAAAAACAGAAATGAAAACGAAAAGAGCTTTGAAACAACTTGAGGCATTTAAAAAACAAGGAAAAGAAATGAGGCTTGCTGCGGAGTCGTGGAAATCTGATTTTCAGATTTTGATTTCGACAATAATGTCTGCAAGAACAAGAGACGAAACAACAATCCCTGTTGCTGCAAGTTTATTCAAAAAATATACTTCTATAGAAAAATTAGCTAAGGCAAGATTATCTGAAGTAAAGAAGATTATAAGGCCCGTCAATTTTCATAAGAACAAGGCAAGATTCATCGTTAATTGCGCGAAAGTTCTTGTTAAAGATTATAACAGTAAAGTTCCTCATGACTTTGATTCCCTAATTTCACTACCAGGGGTGGGTCGAAAAACGGCAAATGTTTTCTTATCAGAAGTCGGTTATGATTCAATTGGAGTCGATACGCACGTTGCACACATCTCCCGAAAAATGGGTTGGGCAAAAAGCAGCGATCCCGAAAAAATTGAAAATGATTTAAAGGAACTATTTCCAAAAAAATATTGGAAAAAACTGAATTCAACTCTCGTTAGATTTGGAAAAACGTTTACAAGCAGAAAAGAGAAAGATGCTTTAATTGAAGAAATAAAGAAAATAAAGAGTTGATTAAGTGAACTTATTTCGCAAGTGCTTTTCTAACTTGTCTTTTTGGTTCCTTCGTTTTTCCGCCAACCATGTGTTTTGTTGTTTTTGCTGCAGCTTTTTCCATCTTCTGCATAGCTTCTTCTCCTGCTTTGGCTTTCTCTTTTTCCTCTTTCTTTTCCTCTTCCGACTTTTCAGGAGCTTTCTCAATTTTGTTCCCGAGACTATCCTTTGCTTTTTGAGTTAATGTTCTTTGAGAAGCTTTTTTCTTATCCATGAACTCGGCAGCTTCCCGCTCTCTCTTCTCAAGCCTCTCCTTCTTGAACTTAATTTTGTTAGGCATATCCGCCAATTCCACTCTGAAATTTTCCCCGTCCTTAAAAACTTTAATCTTTACTTTTGCAGGGGGTCTTTTTATTCCCCTAAACCAAAGGAATTCATTAAGATATTTATCAACTTTTATTTTGTTTAAATCACGATCATAAACTTTCATATGTCTCACAAGAAATTCTTTAACTCCTTTAACGGCTTTGTTCGCTCTCTTATACCTGGGAACTTTGTTAAATCCTTTTCTAAGAGGAATGATATATTCTTTTCCCGAAACGTCTTCTGACTTTTTTGTGACTTCTGGTTTTTCCTTAATTTCTTCAGTTGGTTCTTCTTTTTTCTCTTCAACTTCCTTTACTTCACTAGATTTTTCTTCTTTGACAGTTTCCATTTTTGGTTTTTCAGTTACCTTAGGTATTTCTCCCAAACTTTTTTTAAGGACATCTTCAACATTCTTTGGATTATTAACTGCTATTTCTCTCGTTTTCTTTTCTTCAACATTCTTATTTGTTTTATTATTTTCTTCATCCATTTTATCTTTATCCAAAGTGTGATTTCCTTTGTTTTCTTGGTTTAATATGCAATTTCGTTCGTTTCCATGAACGTCTGTGTTTTGTGGTTGCAGAAGGATGTATTCTCTTTCCTGCTCCAAATTTTTTTAAAACAACCCAAACAGGTGCCCACTTTGTTTGCCTTCCTTTCTTCGCTAGTTTAGCTTTTTTCTCAGGGTTTTTTATTCCCATTACTTAACTTCCTCCAAAAACTTTTTCCCTTTTTCAGTCAACTGTCTTCCCGGTTTTCTTCCTTTTACTCCCCTGATTGTTTTAGCAATTTCTGTAAGTCCTGCCTCGTCAGATTGCTGTAAAATTAAACGAATTATTTTCCCACTAGCCTTCCTAAACTCTTCAGGACGATGTCCACGACTTTTTCTGCTCCCATATTTTGTCCTCAATCTATTAACACCCACAATTTTCTTCCTGTAAATTTGCCTCAAAATACTTGCGGCTCTCTTGTGCCAGAAATCTTCCTCTTCAATTGGCCTTACCTTCGCGGTTCCAGACTTAACAAATGAAAGCCATTCAGGCTCCTTAAATTCTGGAATCTTATTCAAAGCTACTGCTAATTTAATATTATATTCTCTCGAATCTGTTTCATATACGGGATTTTTTTCCATCTTGTAGTATTCCTTTAACTCGATCACGTTTGAACGAGTTTGTACTGGCATTCCTTTCGGAATTAGAATCGCTAAAAGCGATTAACTAAAATTAGAGAAGAAAATTAGTTTATAAAGTTATCCTCTCGCCTTTCTCCATTTCTTGATGAAAATAGTGAATCCCACAATTCTTGCGGTATAATTTACTCCAAGCCTTTTCAAAATTTCTTCCTTATGCTCTTTTACTTTTTCTCTGCTAGGTCCCGCACCTTTCAAGACGGAAACTTTAACATTTTTGTAGCTTTTGAAATGACTCTTTAAAGTTTCTAGGAAACTTTCAGTTAGCCCGTTCTTTCCCAATTGAATTTGACTTAGTGCATCCATTTTATTTTTTTGTTGCGGTTAAATTAAATAGGCGAATATGCGTCTTACCACGTTTAAAATTTTCAAAATTTAGTTTATACTTTTTGATTTTTGATTTTTTGAAAAGATTTAATATCTCTCTTTTAGATAATCCTGAAGCAATTGACTCTTTAGAATTCTTTAATAGAACTTCCCAATTCTTTATTTTGAGCTTTTTATAAAGTGGTTTTTGTTCATTAATTCGTTTTTCTATCTCTTTTTTTGTTTTTGGCCTAATTGCGTCCACTATTTGCATCTTCCCACCTTTTTTAGTTACTCTCCATATTTCATTCACAACTTTCAGAGGATTTGGAATCTGGTGAAGAGTATATCTGCAAAAAACAAAGTCAAAATAGTTGTCTTTGAATTTCATTTTTTTAGCATCATCTTTAATCACTATAACTTTACCTTGTGCCTTTTGGGTTTTGACATTTTTTCTTGCGATTTTTAACATTTCATTTGAAAGGTCGGTTGCCCAAACCTTGCTCTTGTAGTGCTTTGCCAGTTTTATTGAGAAATTTGCAGGTCCTGCAGCAACATCGAGTATTTTTGAGTTTGGTCTGATTTTAAATCTATCAAATTCTTTAGATAATTTTGCCCACCAGTTGAGCATTGTTTTCTTTTGGTAGCTATCAAAGGAAATCGCCTCCGGTTTTGACTCCATCACCTCTGGTTCTAAAACGCGTTTCATTTCCCCATCTTCCTTTCAAATTTTAATATTTCAGATTTCTTAATTTTCATTGATTTAGATTTCTTAACTTTCCACAGTCCCTTTTTCATAAAAATTCCTTTCGAAACATTTTTTCCTGTGAAGACATCAATCAAAACATCTTTCTTGTTGTCTCTCCAATCTTGACTATACTTAGCACACCATGCCCCACTAACTGCTATATCTTCCTTCGAAGGGTTTTCTATTCCAATAACACAAAAAGGACTTCCTGGAGAAGAAGTATGCAGAATAACATTCTTCTTTCCTTTGAATTTTTTAACTAACTCATCATTATTCTCCGCATTTCTTCCCAAAAGGGCCCGCGCTCCAGAAGGAAGAGCAAATTCCCTGAATCTCATCTTTTCACAAAACAAAACTTCTTTTTAAATTTACTTAGAAACTTTTATTAACGACATTTTTTTATTACTAAGATGTACAGGCATCATTATCATTATTTTTCTCACATGCTTCGGAATACGGAGCTGAACGAACTTTATTCAACAATCGCAATACGTGCGTTCGCCCTTACAATGAGTGGGATCTTCGTCCCAATTTATCTTTATCAAATAGGCCATTCTCTATCTGCTATCTTTTCATTTTTTGCACTAGTGGCAGTACTTAACATAGTTGTTCTATTTCCCGCAGCAAAAATTTCAGCAAAAATTGGACTTAAACATTCAATTTTGTTAAGCGTACCCTTCCTAATAATCTTCTTCCTTATGTTATTTTCTTTGGAAAAATTTTCATGGCCCCTTTGGACTCTAGCACTTTCATTAGGAATACACAGTTCATTGTTTTGGTTTTCATACCACACTGAATTTTGTAGGTTTAGTAGTAAGAAAAAAAGAGGAAGCCAGATTGGGGCCGCAAAAATAGTCGCAGCTTTATTCGGGGTTCTTGGTCCTTTATTCGGTGCAGTAATTCTCTCCTTCTTAGGATTTAACGCACTTTTCATAATTGTATCCCTTCTTTTGCTCGTGTCAGTATTCCCTCTTTTTATGACCAAGGAAGTTCATGAACCATTGAAATTTTCTCTTAAAGGTTTTTTCAAGGGACACAAACTTAGAAATATTCTTACTTATATGGGTAATGGAATAGAAGCGAGAATTGCAACAATTCTTTGGCCTCTTTTTGTATTTATATTCATCTTCAATGAGCAGTATTTCACTCTCGGTGCTCTTGCATCGGTGACTTTTTCATTCTCCCTTCTTGCTACGATTGTAATCTCAAAATTCTCTGATTTAAACAGGAAACTAACCTTAAAAGTGGGAGCAATTTTTAATGCCATTATATGGGTAGCAAAGTCATTCATAGTAACTCCGATCCAAGTTTTCTTCGCAGACGCGTTTTATGGAATCTCACAAACAACAGTCAATGTGCCTTTCGATGCTTTAAGTTATGATAAGGCGAGGGAAAGCGACATCGCGAAAATTGTTTTAGAAAGAGAACTATATGTTAAATTAGGGGGGATAATTTTTCTTCTCTTAGCAAGTTTCTTCGCAGACGATCTTGTTGGAATGTTTAGATATGGAGGTTCAATATCCTCTCTTCTTCACTTGTTCTTTTAGATAGATAATTTTTTACTTGGGCTTTAGCCTTCCCCACTTTTCCAAGGCCCGTCTTAATTCCTTATTCTTCTTAGCATATTCTTCAATAGAAATTTTCTTCTTCTTAGCCTCGATTGCTTGCATGACTGCTTTTGCTCCGTCTCTTGGTCCGTCGGGATGTCCATGAATCCCTCCCGAAACTAATAGAACAGTTTCTTTTCCGTAAAGATCAAGAATATCTGGAACAAGCCCTGGATGCAAACCTCCAGAAGTTACAGGAAATCCTTGTTTCATATTTCCCCAATTTTGCTCGAGCAAAAATCCTTTTTTAGCCCTAACTATCTTATCTCTCATGACAGAAGCTATTGAAAGAACCTCTTCTCTGTCCCCGACAAGCTTTCCCACAGCAGTTCCAGAATGAATTTGATCGGCACCAATCATCTTCATTATTTTTGCAATGAATTGCATGGCAATCCCATGTTTTTCATTTCTATCAAAAGAAGCATGCATTGCCCGATGGGCGTGAATCGCCATCTTATAATCTCCAAGGGTATCTCTCAGTGTTTGAACAGCGGAAGTTCCAGCAACCACAACATCAATCATAGCGTATTTGAATCCATAGTTATGTAAAAATTTCGCTCTTTTTTCCATTTCTTTTGTTTCTGCGGTGATATTAATCAAAGCGTCCTTGATTTTTCTGGTTGCCTTTTCTGCTTTGTCTCTATTTTTTGCCATCAGTTTAACTCTTTTGTCAAAATTATTGAAACTTTGACTTGTTAAATTTTCATCATCTTTCACGAGATCAAATCCACCCATCCATGTTTCCGTGGCTATTCTCGCATGATCTTCCGCACTGAAGCCGAGTTTGGGTTTGTTCACAGCGCCGGTCAAAGGCCTATCATAAATCTTAAAATATTTTCTCAATCCAGAAATTCCAAGTTTAGGTCCTTTGAAACTTTTCAGATATTCTTTAGGGAGTGAAACGTCAATAAGCCGCAGATTATCTAACGCCTTCATTCCAAAAATATTTCCCGCAATTCCACTAAGAAGCTGTGGAGAATTCCCTGGCTCCCAAAGTTCGAGAGGATATGCAATGTGGACGAAATTACCCTCAACCTTGTAGGCTGTAGCCATAATCTTTTTCATTCTCTTTGGTAATTCATACAATGTAGTCCATGTTCCTGTCGAACTTTCTGAAGCGATTCTTCCGATGGCATCCTCCTTGGTTACTCCGCGAGAAGGCTCAAAATAATAAAGAACTTTCAAATCTGTTTTTCGTGGTTTGTATTTCTTGTTAATAAAATCATGATACCACTCAATTTTTTTAGACATATTATTTGTTCTTAACAACAACTCCCTTTTTAGTATCCTCGATAACAAATCCAAGTTTATTAATCTTATCTCTGATTTTATCAGATTCTTTCCAATTTTTTGATTTCCTTGCTATCTCTCTTTTTTTAACCAGCTCTTTAATCGTTTTTGGGACCTTTACCTTCTCCGTCTTATCTAAATCCAATCCAAAAACCCTATCAAACATAATCGCGAGTTCATATTTTTCTGCATCGTTTAATCTGTTCTCCCTAAGGATTTCCCACATATATGATAATGCACGAGGCATATTCAAATCATCATTAACAATTCCAAGAAATTCTTTCCATGCGAGTTCAATGTTTTTTTTATTCTTCTTCTTTCTGCTTCCTTTTATTTTAGACAAAATTTCTTTAAGTCTCTGCAAAGAATTCTTCGCATATTCAAGATTTTTTAAAGTGAAATTCAAATTTTTTTTGTAGTGTGCTGAAAGAAAAAAATAACGCAAATCCATTGGGGAAAATCCCTTGTCTTCTAGTTCAGAAAGTCTGTAGAGACCTCCAGTGCTTTTAGAGATTTTTTCTCCATGTGAAGTAAGAAAAGCTCCGTGCAGCCAGATGTTCACAAATTTTTTCCCTGTTGCTGCCTCGCTTTGAGCAATTTCGTTTGTGTGGTGAATAGGAATATGGTCTTCCCCTCCAGTATGAATATCAAAAGTTTCTCCGAGATATCTCGTTGACATTGCAGAACATTCAATGTGCCATCCAGGAAATCCAGTACCCCAGGGACTTTTCCATTCCTGTTTCCTTTTCTCTTTTTGAGAAGACGAAAATTTCCAGAGAGCGAAGTCTGTTTTATTTTTCTTTTCTCTTAAAGAAACCCTCTTCCCCGCTTCCAAGCCAGAAACGTCAAGCTTTGCAAGTTTCCCGTAGTTCTTTAATTTTGAAGTATTAAAATAAATCCCATCAGAAGTTTTGTAAGTGAAACCTTTTTTCTCAAGAGTCTTTATCATATCAATTTGTTCCTTGATATGTTCAGTAGCTTTGGGCCATCGAACAGGATTCTCCACATTCATTTTTTTCAAATCTTCTTGAAAAACTTTTAGATAATGATTTGCAATCTCTTTAGGAGATTTTCTCTCTTTTTTCGCAGCTTTTTCCATTTTATCTTCTCCGGTGTCTGCATCCGAAGCTAAATGTCCCACGTCTGTAACATTGATGATTTGTTTTACTCCAAAACCTTCAATTCTAAGAACCCTTTTTAAAATATCGGGAAAAACGTAACTCCTTAAATTCCCAATATGCTGGTACCAATAAACAGTAGGGCCACAAGTGTAAATTTTTACCTCTTTGTTACTTATCGGTTTTAAAAACTCTTTTTTTCTCGACAGAGTATTATACAACTTTAATCTTTCAAGCATGATTATTCAAAGAAAGAGTAATTTAAAAATTTAAGTTAAGCTGACTTTATTTCCACATCGACATCAAGAGGGACTCCATAAATTCCTGCACTATTAGAAACTTCTATGGCATATCTTATCTGACAGGGAGGTGCTTCGTCGGGAACTCCATACCTTACAAAAATAGGGTTCTCCATGAAACTTCCTGCAGGAAGTCTTAGATCTGTCCTTGTCTTTCCAAGGGTAATGTAGCCCTCAGCTGTTGTTAAATCCAGACCACAACTTGCTTCGATGGCGGAAATCTCGTATGAGAAAGATTCTTCTTGTTCCCCCGTGTTCCGTATAGAGAATCCGAACCCTAGAGTATCATCGCCTTTTTTAACAGTTATCTTCCTTGTTGGAGGATAAACCACCACTTTTCTTGATGAATCCTCGGAGAATAGTTTGTTGATCTCGCTCTTTACTGCCTGGTCAATCCCTTCTATATTCTCGACAGAACTACTAAAAATTGTCCTAACCAATACAAGACCGAGAATAAGAACGGTCATCAGTAGAACTATTGTAACAATTGTCCCCACAGACATCTCCATTGCTGCACGTTTAGAACGAATTCTCATCTTTTAAACTCCTAAGACTCCACTACCATAAAGAGAAATTGCCGTTAGAATTGAGATAATCAAGAAGATTATACTTAATATTATTCCAATAATGTTCAATTTCTTTGCCCTCTTCGATTTTGCCTTACGAGATTGCGTGAGACCAATAATTCCAAGAATCAAAGATCCGAGTGGAACGAAAAAAGCAAGAACTATGCTTAATATACCGAGTACATAACTTACAGAACCTAAGTCAATTTTTTCAGCCATCTTTTTATATCCGGACAAACCTTCCTTGTTTTATAAATGTTTTTGATAAAATGGGGATACGGGGAGTCGAACCCCGGACACCATGAGCTTCAGTCATGTGCTCTCCCGCTGAGCTATATCCCCCTCAAGGAAACAGAGTAATCTCATTTTAAAAGACTTTCTAAGGCTTATTTTTTGTTCCAAGAATCGTTAAGGCGTAGCATTTTCTGAATCATCATTAGATGAATCTGGACCAAACTGTATCCCAGCATATTGACAAAATGAAGATAAAAAATTTGCGGCGTCTTCTATTTGTTCTTCATGTGTTTTCACTCTTTGAACTCTCCCATTTTGGACAACGAAGCCTGTCTTACGAAATTTTTCAGGAACACCCATATAACCACGTATTGTTTTCAGGCCAAGGAAATGTAATAGATTGATAAAACCCTCAAATTTTGCCCCTTCCCCCTCTTGAGTAGCCATGCCCCAAAAAATAGCTTCGTCAAGCCCTAGTTCAAGATTATGGGCTCTGAATGATAAACTACTATTTGACCGACAATTAAAATATACCTATGGTTGTCTGTTTTCTAAATCATAATCTAAAGATACTTTTCTAGAAAATCCTTTTTCATCAAAAACTTGATGATCCCTTAATATTCTGTAAATAGGATTTTCTTCAAAATCTTTCCATTTCATTCTCATATGTGCCATTTTATCAATAGGATTTGTGCGTATATAAAAATTATCATGTTGTAAGTCGGGAATAGGCCAGCTTCTGTCGTTCCCCGTATTCGGACGGAACGTGTTGACATTCCACTATGCGGCTCAAAGCCTTGCACCAGTCAGGATGCTCGTTTCATCAAATCTTTCGCTTCAAAGTTCTTCCCACGGTTTCATAACTCAACGAAAGCTGTGTCGTTTCTGTAACAGAGCCTTGTCTCGCGACAATCCGTTTTTCAACGGATGACTTATAATCGGTGGCCGGACCTTCCTCAGAATTCGATATCGTTATTTTATCGACATCTGACAACCTAATGTCTGAATCCCGAAGTCAACTACCCGACTTACAGAAATAGAGGTTATTTTTAGTTTAAAAACCTTACCACACAACCCCCACATCAAGTTCATAAGCTATTATTTCATCCGTCTCTACCAAATCAAAACGCAGTGTATCTTCTCCAACACCACCTAATAAACAGGTTTGCCAAGCATCCGGACTATGAATCAAATTGACATCCAAACTGTCTACAACAAATTTTCCTGCTATCACCACATCAGTGTTCAGGATATCTAAACTTTGAGAAGGGCCAGTTATAACTCCTGTATATGCGTCATTTGCAACTGCTTTTTTTGTTATAATCACCCCTGCTCTAACAGTATCTCTTGCTACAGAGTCTGCATTCATCCTACGAGGAATTTTCCTCCCACAATGATATGTTGAGTCGTTTATTCTGCTCCCTATTCCCTCACGACTATCAGCATATTCAATACCTGGAAAATAATCCTTGTCTCTCCCAGAAAACTCACTAATTCTTTCATAATCGCAACTTCCTAAACCTAAAACACTTAAAAAAGCTGCTCCTCGAATTACTTTTCTTACTAAATCACCCATCAAAAAATGAGTAGTATAATCTTTTTAAGAATTATTGTACTAGACAATCTTAAAAACTTTATTATTTTGATATATTCATGGTGGTGAAATATCTGTTATCTGGTTTTGTTGTTAAGATAATTGCTGGTTTTGATGACACTATGACGCGTATTCCAATCGTTGCAAACATCACCAGAACAAAGAGAGGAAGATATGCCTTTGCGATAGGAGTTCTCTTGGCAGTAACTCTTGCAATAACACTTTCTTTTCTGTTTGGCTCAACCATAAAAGCGATACCCTATTCAAATTATATCGCCGCAGGCCTGATATTTCTGATTGCCCTCTCTATTTACTTTGGTTGGTTTATAGAAAAACCAAAGGAAGAAGTTGAGAAGAAATTAAAGAAGATAAAAAGAATTTCTCTAAGGAGATTTCTGAAATTAATAGCAATTGGTTTCCTGACAGCAATTGCAACAGTCATAGATGATATAATTGTTTATTCTGGATTATTCATAGGCACAATTTCAAACGCACCT
>SDBV01011518.1_pt1 | contig 11445 bp, 13 predicted proteins | sample 2277081 | NCBI WGS metagenome assembly SDBV01 (sample SAMN10402039, study PRJNA504765) | marine sediment metagenome | isolation source: marine sediment core GS10_PC15, 223 cmbsf | place: Arctic Ocean: Southern Knipovich Ridge | collected 2010
GGCTGAAAGGTATTTGTATGTTCCTTCTATTGGTTTTTCATTATTATTATCTTATATTTTAATCAATATCTATAATAATTTAAAATTGAAAAATATTAAAATTGGCATGATTGTATTTATTATTCTATTGCTGTCTTTTTATTCTGTAAGGACTTTAGCGAGGAATAATGATTGGGAAAATAATTTAACTCTATGGACGAAAACTGTTGAAACAAATCCTTACAACAGCAGGGCTCATGATAATTTAGGCTTTACTTACGAACATTTAGGAGATGAAAGGGCATTTTTAGAGTTTAAGAAAGCAGTTGAATTAATGCCGTCTAATTTCAGGGCTTTGAGTAATTTAGGAGTTGCTTATGCTAAAAGAGAGCAGTATGATGAAGCGATAATGCTGATGGAAAAGGCTTTGGAGATAAGGCAGTACCATAAAACTTATGACAAGCTAGGTTTGGTTTACTTTGAAGTTAATGATGTTGATAATGCGCTTTTAAGTTTTGAAAAAGCAATTGAGATAAATCCCAGATATGCAAAAGCCTATAATGATATTGCAACAGTTTATGGCAGAATTGGAGAATTTCAGCTTGCAGAAGAAAATTTAAAGAAAGCAATTAAATTAGATAGAGATTATGCAGATGCACATTATAATTTAGGGGTTTTATATGAGTTTCTTGATGAAGAAGGTTTAGCAAGAGAAGAGTTTGAGATTGCCTTTAAGCTTGAGCCGGAAAATGAGTTGTATAAGAAGAAAGTTTATAGATAAATTTAAATATTATTGAATAGAAGTTTGAATTAAAAGGTTAATAAAATGGCTCTAAATGTAGAACATATGGATGCAATTAATGAACAAGTCAAAGATATGAAATCAGATGAAGATGTTATTAAAACCCATTTAAACAACATAATTCATATGAAAAAGCTATGTGACGATGTATGTGCCAAATTTGATAGGTTAAAGGGGCAATTAAGTGGTTTGGTGCGTGGAAGCAAGCAGTATGAAGATAAAATAAAAGATTTTATGAGATTTCGAAAGAAATTGATAACCCCGATTGAGAAGTTATTGGAGTTAGATGAAAGAGGAATGAGGCTTACTTACAGAGACCTAAAGCTTCAACGAGGAATAGATCCTGATAAGCATATAGACCGATTCTTAAAAGAAGAGTCTACGTTAAGCAGGATGATTTTGAGGGATGAGAGAAGGATACATAATGTGCTTGAACATTGTAAAAGTTTTCTTTCTGATGAGAAGAATAGAGAAAGGACAATTAAAGATTTGGGGGATAATCTTAAGTTTGTGGTGCATATATTCCAGTATACTTCTCCATTGATAGCCCATGCATTTAATGTTCTTGGAAGAGAACTTAGAAATATTGAAAGGCAAAAAACAGCACTTGAGAGAAGAAGAGCATAAGAATTCTCACTTTCACTTTTGAAATAGTTTAAATTCTCTAAGAGTGTTATAAAAAGTCCTAAGATAATGTCGTTATTATTATACACTTTATAAATGCTGAAACCTTAAAATTTTGGCTTTTCAGAGTTTCTAAATAGAAATTGTGTTTGTAAATTTATAGTGCCTAAGTATTATTTTTTGTTTATATTTTTGGATTATTACCAAAATTCTTGAATTTCGTTGTTTTTCATTAGTTTTTATTGGCTCTTGCTGCTAATATCAACACTCACTTTTTGATTTCGATATTAATTATTTTCAATATTATAAATAATTAAAAAATCATTTGAATAGTTTAAAATATAGTTTATAACATATATTATACATATTATTATAATTAAATATATTCTATTAAAAATATATTTTAGATTATAATATTACGATTAAAACATCTTAGCAAAAATTAAATATTTTATTACGAAAAATTTAATAAAAACAAAATATTTATTGTTAAAAAAAGTGGTTTTCATGGAAAAAAAATTCATTTTGTCGACGGGAATTTTAATTTTTTTATTATTGGTTCTTAATGGCTGCGATTATAAATATGTCATTATTGACAACGGGAAAGAACAAATAAGAGTTGATGTTGAAGTTGCCAATAATGAAAGAGAAAGGATGCAAGGCCTGATGTTTCGTGAATCTTTAGAGGAGAATACTGGAATGTTGTTTGTTTTTGAGCAGAAAGCGAAATATGCTTTTTGGATGAAAAATACCTTAATTCCATTGGATGTTATTTTTATTGATGAAAATTTTAATATTATTGATATAATTTATGCAATACCTTGTAAAGAGGATCCTTGTAAAAGATACATACCAAAAAAAGAATCATTGTATGTATTAGAGGTCAATGGAAATTTTACTGCAAACAATGAAATTTCCGTCGGAAATAAGATAAAATTCCAATAAGTTTATAACTTTTAAAATTTTAAAAGTTTTTAGTATGAAAGCATTGATCTTAATTGGAATTATTGTATTATTTCTTGTTGGGTGTGAAGTATCTGAAGATGACTCAGATACTATTGTTCGTGAACCTTCGCCAGATGATACTGTTGCCCATGAGCCTTCGCCAGATGATATTGTTATTGATGAATATACAGGTTTTGAAGGCATAACAAAGCAGCAATGTATAGAAGCTGGAGGCCATTGGAATGAATGTGGAAGCCCTTGTGCAGGAACTGGCGCTGATTTCTGCATAGAGATGTGCCAGGTGCAGTGTGAATGTAGCGGTATAGCTGGATTTGGGTGCCCAGAGGGCTATAAATGCCGTTTAAGCGGGAAAATAGCAGATGAGATGGGTGTTTGTGTTAAAGGGTAAAACATTAAACAAACGCTTGAAATGGTGTCTGCTAAGTGTGATCACACAAGCATTAGATTTTTAAATAATCTATTCTATCCTTCATATTATGAAACTAAATAGAATGGAAGTACCGATGGGTGGAATTGCCGTTGGTCAGGATGGTGACTTATTATTTACTAAGAGTCTGTGGACTTGTTTAGGCCTAACACTTCATGATCCTAGAAATAAAATAGGAGTTTTAGCGCATGTAGCAGGGTATGACATTGGAGCTGTAATGACAATTCTAGATAGAGCTTCGGATGCCCGAACCCAAGGAATGCACTCAGATGATCTAACAGCTAGACTGGTATTCCCGTCCATGACTTTAGACGAAGAGGCTCTGGAATACATGGCTGAAGTAAAAGAGATTGCACCTCAGATACTTCAATATTACTCTGAAATGATGCATATTCAAACTTATCATTGTCGGCCAGAATATGGAGTAGGCCTACTTTCACTTGCTCCCGGTACAGGCAAAATAGTTCAGCGAGAATCTACGGATCAAATGTTCCTAGATATGTGGGGAACCTAATAAGTTCCAAAAGTTCATATTATCAAAAGTTTCGTTTGATTGATCCGATTTTCTAGCCCAATACATGAAACGCAACATTTCTACTACTTTTGTTGTATTTTTAGCCTGTTTTTCATTAAAAACACAATATTTAAATACAAGTATTGCGTTTTTTTGGGATATTAAACCTTTGAAAAAGGTTTATTGTTTTTAAGAAAAAGAGGTAATTCAATGGCAGGGAAATACAATGAATACTACCTGAATTGGGATGAAATCAACAGCATTATTGCTGCAGCCAAAAATTTGAAAGAAAGCGTAATTCTAAAGATTCTGGCCAGAACAGGAATGAGAAGATTTGAGCTTGCCAACATTAAGGTTAAAGATATTGATTTTGGAAGAAAAAGGATATTTATTGAAAAAGGCAAGGGTGCAAATGAAAAAGATCCAAAATCAAGGGCAGTGCCTATAGATGATGACACTCTACAAGCAATCAAATTCTACACAGGAAGCCGTAAAACGGGCTTTTTAATACAAAGTAACAATAAAGGCCATGATGGTATATCTTTAAGCCAAATCAACAGAATCGTGGCTAATTGCGCTAATAAGGCATATATCAAGAATCCCAATCCTAAGCTTAAAAATATGAATCCTCATATTTTCAGGCATAGTTTCTCTAGACTTAGCCTTGCTGCAGGCATTCCTTTCAATATGGTCCAAAGAATTGCAGGGCATGCGGATGCCAGGACGACATTGCAGATGTATGGCATTCCTTCAATTACCGATACCCAGCAGCTATATGAAGAAAAACTTGTTGATAAATTTAAAAAACCTAAGGAAAAGGACAATACGAAATTAAGTGAATTTGTAAATAAGTAAGGATAATCTTTATTTTCCATATGGAAGATATTAGAATAAAAACTATTAGCAATGCTTAAAAGTTTTAATAGATTTAGGAAATAAAAGTTTTAAGACATGATTAAAAGATTTAAAAGAAAAATTAAAGGAAATTAAAAGTTAACAAGCTCTTTTTGTGCTGCATCTATCATCAGTAGGTTTTCTTTTGCCTGCATTGTCTTGAATTCCTGATCAAGCTTTAAGAATGGCCTGTTATTGATGTACTTCTTTAAGATTGGAATGCCTTTTTCTATCATGGATGTTATATAATTGCTTATCAGGCTTTGTGTAAGGCCTGTTTTTCTTGTTATATCTAAATAGCTAACAACCCCTAGCTCGTCTTCTAATGCATATAACACCATAAATATCTCTTGCTCTGTTCTTGTTAATGGTTTTACATTAAAGGTTTTTTCACCATCAATAATAAAATTGCTGTTTGACTGCAAAAAAAGTTGTATTTTATCGATTCTTTCTGCTAGTTTATCCATTTTAGCGTCTATTTCGCATATATACTCGTGATTTGACTGTATTTCGCTTGTATTCTCATTTATTGCCTGTAAATGCTCTTCAAATTCGTTATTTATTTTTGATAATGTTTGTTTTAGTTGTCTATCTAATTCCTTTGGTTTTTTGTAGAAAGAGTGTTTCCTCTCTTTAAAAAAATCATCAAAAATGTTTACCACCCCAATAATTTGCACTTGTAGGTTGCTTAAATAGTTTTGTATTATGAAAAATATAGAAGAATTTATGTATATTATACCTGTTTTACAGCCTTAAAAAGATAATATTTTTCCTTGCCTTTCTTTATTATATCAATTTCTTCTAAAGCCTCTATTTCCTCTAAAATACGATAGAAAGAGCTTTTTGAGCATAATGCTTGTTCTGTAACAATCATATCTTTTAGTTGCAAGGCTCCTATTTGGGTATATTTTCTTATATATGAAAAAATTAGATTTTTAATATATTCTTTTGAATTTCTTGTCAATTTTTTAACTATTTTTTCTCTTAAAGATGCTTTTTTTTGTTGTTCAAGTCTCTCTAATCTTTGTTCCATTTCTTCTGGATAAATTTTTTCTCTTGGTCTTTTTTCTCTTGATAAATCAATTTTTTCTTCTAGAGCTCTAATTTTCTCTAATAGATTTTCATAAGAATAATAGCTATCAATTATACGCTTTATATCTTCAGGATTTTTAGGAATATAGGATAATTCTATTTCAAGCCTTTTTATTGAATCCTCTTGTTCCAGGTTTTTTTGATTCAGGAAATTTACCCATTGAAATAAATTTCGGGTATCTCTTTTTACATTTGAAAAAGACTTGATCAATAGGTTTTGTAAATGGGAGAATTTCAAATCTTGACTATTTCTGCTTTTTAACCAGAACATAATGTAAAAATAACATAGATTTTATTTAAATATTTCGGTTTTTTGGGACTATATTGGGACTATGATGGGACTATATTGGGACTATCTTTAGACGAAAAGTTTAAATATCTGGGAATGAATTGGGAATGAATTGGGAATGAAATGGGACTATTTGAGATTGAACATATTTTTTGCCGTCGAGAAAATCCTTATGGCATATTTTCGTCGTCGAGAAAAAAGTTTTAAAATTGGGATGATGAAAAGCTCGGATAACAATTTATTTTGAAAAAATAATGAAATTATGGAAAGGTCAATGATAAAGTTTGATAAAGATAGCCAAGAATTTTTAATAAAAAAGGATATCCATTTAAAAAAATAATAGAACTATGAGATTTAGGATCCAATGAAAGATAACGAAATTATAAAAAATAATAATATTTTTGATAAAAGGCAGGAAAATTGTAAGATTAGAATATAATGATAAATTATAAGGTTATGAGATTTATAATGTAATAAAGATGATAAGATTATTAATAAAAAAATAAAATTTGATATGTGATAAAATATAATGAGATCATAAAAAAGATAATAGAATTTGGAATATATGAAAAATAATAAAATTATAAATTTTAGAATATGATAAAAAACTTTTAAAAAATGATGACAAAATTTTTAATAAAAAATATATTTAATTTTTGTATCATTAAAATAATAATATATTAAAAAACTATAGTATAATTAGATAATTAAAATGAGCCAAAAATAAGAGCATTTTTGAAGATTAAAAGAAATCGAAAAAATTTATTTCGATAAAAAATGATAATTTAAATGAAACAAATAAAATCAAAATCAGGGCTTGCTATTGCCTTATCAAGGCTTAAGGGATTTGAAAGGCCAAAAGTGAAAGTTGAGCAGTATACTATGGACAGTGAAATAGGGGCTTTTGTACTGTGGCAAGGGGCTTTGAAGGGTGATATAGGGCAAAAAGTGAGTGTTGATATGGGGTGTGGAACTGGTATATTGGGTATAGGATGCCTTCTGCTAGGGGCAAGTGAGGTTTATTTTGTGGATAATGATGAAAATGCCATGGAAATAGCTAAAAAGAACCTCAAAATGGTGAAAAGTGAGTTTTCAATAGAAGGAAAGGCTTCTTTTATCTATAAGGATGTATCAGACTTTAACAGGAAAGTGAGTACTGTAGTGCAAAATCCACCTTTTGGAGTGAAAGTGAGACATGCTGACAAGGCTTTTTTAAAAAAGGCCATGGAAATAGGAAAAGTGATTTATAGCTTTCATAAATCTAGCAGTAAAGGCTTTGTTGATAAATTTGTCAACGAGAAAAATTTTAAAGTAACTGATGTTTGGGACTTTAAGTTCCCCTTAAAAGCCAGCTATGAGTTTCATTCCCGTCGGATAAAAAGGATTGATGTTAGTTGTTTTAGAATTGAAAAGAAAGTTTTTTAAATTAGGCAAATTTTCTTATTTTGTTATGGAAATCAAAATTCTCGAGGACAAAAAAAATAAGATTGTTCTTGAAACAAAGGACCTGCAGCAGGGTATTTTAAATGCTTTAAAGAATGAACTGTATAATGATAAGCATGTTAAAATTGCCACTTATAGCATAAGGCACCCTTTGGTTGGTAAGCCAAAAATGATTTTAGAGACTGATGGTGCTGACCCAAGAGATGTTTTAAAAAAGGCCGCTGACAGACTAAAGAAAGTGAATGAGAAATTCAAAAAGGATTTTGTTAAAGAAGTTAGATAACTTCTTCTTATCAGTTAAAATTTTAAAGCCTGAAAAGGTAAAATTTTGGGGTTTTAAAGCTTCTCTAAGGGAAAAATATTTATATATCAATAGTGCCTAAAAGTTAAAATGTTCTTAAGGATCAAAAAGATAAATAATGCAGAATATGTGTATTTGGTTGATAATAAGTGGTATAAGAAAAAGACTAAAGGCAAGGGTAAAGGCCCTAGGCAGAAGGTAAAGAGGTATTTAGGCAGAGTTTATTCTTTTGAGAAGAAAGAGGGGAATTTTCTCACTTTCAAAAAAATAGAGAATTTAGAGCAATATTTAGAGAATAATGAGAAAGAAGGCATAATTAAGGATGTGGTTGAGTGGGAGTTGTCTAGGCACAATATTAAGAAAGAGTATCTTATAGATTTTGGCAAGAAAAAGGTTTTGAAGGGTAAAAAAGAAGTAAGTCTTGCACTGAATGAGGGCTTTCTCAACAGCTATACCTTAGCAAGGCTTTTGAAATTTAAGTTTGGACATGATACAGAGAAAGCAGGCTTGGATTTTGCAAAATGTTTTGTTGAGGCTGGAATTGAAGTGCCAAAAGAAGTGTTTGTAGGGATTTTTGGGAAGGTATATAAATAAAATTCTGTTTCTTCAGTAAATGGCAAAAGATGTAAAGCATGTAGCCATAATTCTGGATGGAAACAGGCGTTATGGGGAGAAGATAGGCAATAGGCTTAAGGGCCATGTTCATGGCGGCAAAAAAGTAGAAGAGCTGTTTAAGTGGTGCAGGGATTTAGGTGTTAAGGAGCTTACTTTGTATACTTTTTCTGTTGAGAATTTTAATAGGGGTGAGAAGGAAGTGGATTATCTTATGAATTTGTTCAGGCAGCAGATTAAAAGGTTTAAGGATGATAAAAAACTGAAAGATGGTGGGGTAAAGATTAATTTTATTGGAAGATTGGGATTATTTCCAAAGGATGTTCAAGAAGCAATGGAAGATGTTATGGAAAAAACTAAAGGAAATGATGAATTTAAGGTTAATTTTGCCATGGGCTATGGTGGAAGAAGTGAAATTGTTGATGCAACAAAAAAGATTATTGAAAAAATAAAAAATAATGAGCTTAAGGAAGAGGATGTTGATGAAAATCTAATTAGCAAGAATCTTTATTTGAAAAATGACCCTGATATAGTCATAAGGCCTGGTGGAGAAAAAAGAACAAGCAATTTTTTGATCTGGCAAAGTAACTATAGTGAATGGTTTTTTGTTGATAAGCTTTGGCCTGAATTTACTAAAGAAGATTTTGTAAAAATCATTGAAGAATTTAAAGAAAGGGAAAGAAGGTTTGGAAGATAGAAAAGATAAAAATGTTATTTAGAACGGAGTTCTTCAGGTAAGAAAAATGGAAATTTTTCAGAAGCAGTTGTAGGAAATATAATAGTTATTCCATACCCTTGTTGCAATAATTCCAGAGGCTCATTTATTCCTTTTATTAATAAATTTATTATTTGGTCATTTATTCCTGGTATATCCAAGTTAATTTTGACTAAATCCTCTTTTGAGACAGGCTTAACTACAATTCTTTTTTCATCTAGAAATCTATACATTTCATCCATGTGGGATAATCCACTTGTTACTATTGCGCTTCTATTTTCAGAGCGTTCTGCTTTTATTTCCCTATCTATAATTTCTGGAATATTCTGAAGAAGCACTCCTGTCTTGAATTCAACTATATGGTTCCATAATTTATACTCCTCTAGGTGTGCATTTTGGAGAACTAACTTCTGCAATCTCCAATTTTCAGCACCTTGAAGGTTTACGAAGTAGTTTAAATGCAAAAGGGCAACTGCGTTAATATCTGTTTTTCCATATGGTGTATCTTTAACTAAAGAATCATCTCTTAAAACTCTTTCCAAAGTTAAGTCACTTGGATTTTTTAGCATATCACTAGTGTTTTTCTGACCTAATTGGAGGCGTAATATTGCATTGGTGGTGTTTCTCTTATATTCCATATCAGAATTCTCTCCCTCACCTAGAACTAGGTTTACATTTCTTTTCAGGTAAATATATTCACAAATCCTGTATATTTCTCTTTGTACTCGAGGTACATACTCAGCAGATTTTCCACCTGTTCTATGAGCCATAGCAATAATATATATTTGATTATCGGCATTTTCATTCACTCTTTTTACCACTGTTCCAACTATTTTACCATTTGAGATTATATAATCAGGTAATTGATCTTGGTAAGTAATGCCCATAGCTCTATATGGATACGATGCTAATGCAGCTGTAGCTAATGTCTCTAAGCTACCAATAACGAAATTTCTTCTTGATACTGGTTGTTGACCTAGTAATTTTGGTAGAGTATATGCCATGATTATTAGGAATTAACTACTATTTAAAAAGCTTCTTTTTTTTGTTATTATAAAGTAATAATTTTTTGAAATAGGAACTAGACTAAAGAAATAGTTAAATATGAGCTCTTTTTCTTTTTTTTGTTCTTAAATGGATTCTTATCAATTATTCAAGGAAGATGTTAAAAGAATTGCAGAGGAGTTTAGCAAACTCGATAAGAAAGAAACAATAAGGTTGATAAGCCATTTGGATGCTGACGGTATAAGCGCTGCTTCTTTAATGATTAAATGCCTGAATAATGATAATAGGAAGTATTCAATATCTATTGTGCAGCAGCTTAACAAAGAGGTTTTGCAAGAAATTGCAAAAGAGCCGTATAAGTATGTGGTTTTTGCTGATATAGGTGGTGGTATTATTAATTCTATCAGGGAAATTTTGAATGACAAGAAAGTTTTTATTTTAGACCACCATGAGCCTGAGGCTATTGATGCAAAAGACGAGAATATCTTAATGGTGAATCCGCATAAATTTGGCATAGATGGAGGAATAGAAATTTCAGGATCTGGTGTTGTTTATTTGTTTGCAAGCTGCCTAGATGAAAAGATAAAAGATTTTGCGCATGTTGCAATTATTGGAGCTATTGGAGACTTGCAAGAGCAGAATGGTTTTTCTAAGCTCAACAAAGAAATTTTAGATGAGGCAATAAAAAGAGGAAAAATAAAAATTATCAAGGGCTTAAGGCTTTTTGGAGCACAAACAAAGCCTTTGCACCGCGTTTTAGAGTATTGCACTGATCCTTATATTCCCGGAGTTACTGGCTCTGAATCAGGAGCCATACAATTTCTTTCCAGTATGGGAATTGACCCTAAAAATGGCAATGATTGGAAGAAGATAGGGCATTTGAATGATGAAGAAATGAAAAAATTGGTTACTGGTGTTATAATGAAGAGATTCAGTGAGGAAAACCCTGAAGATGTTCTAGGAAATGTTTATTTATTGAAGGAAGAAGAACATGAAAGCCCTACAAAAGATGCTCGCGAGTTTGCAACATTACTGAATGCCTGTGGCAGACTTGGAAAAGCTTCTTTGGGTATTGGTGCTTGTTTAGGAGACAAAAAAATAAAGGCAAAGGCAATAAAAAGCATGGAAGCTTACAAAAGAGAAATTGTAAATGCGATAAAGTGGTACGAAGCTAATAAGGAAAGCGACTTTGTTGTTAGGGGTAATGGTTTCATGATAATAAATGCGCAAGATAAAGTCATGCATACAATGATAGGGACTTTGGCTTCTATTTTATCAAAATCGAATGATGTTAAAGAAAAAACTTTTATAATGTCCATGGCAAGATTGGTTGATGGAAATACAAAGGTTTCTTTGAGAATTTCCGGCAGAAACAAAGATGTTGATTTAAAGCAAATAATTGATAAAATTGTTCATGGTTTTGAGAATTGTGAAGCTGGCGGGCATGCTAATGCTGCTGGAGCCCTAATTCCAAGTGATAAAGAAGAAGAAATTATAGAAAAGGCAAAAGAGGTTCTTGGCAGAGTTGCTTTGGAAGAAAAAGTTAGTTGAAGCATCTTAGTTCATCAATCCATGTTATCTCTTCTAGGGTAAATCCTATTGCATAAGATGGTTTTTTAATTCTATCAGAGATTCCATCTGGACCTGACCCGTCAATTTGTATGCCTTCTTCATCTTTAGCGTGTATATCAACATACAATGTATATTGCTTAATTTTATCTTTTCTTGACATTGTACGTCTTATCTCTTGTATGGAGCTTTCATTAATTGCAATTGGCTTAT
>SDBV01011519.1_pt1 | contig 11444 bp, 14 predicted proteins | sample 2277081 | NCBI WGS metagenome assembly SDBV01 (sample SAMN10402039, study PRJNA504765) | marine sediment metagenome | isolation source: marine sediment core GS10_PC15, 223 cmbsf | place: Arctic Ocean: Southern Knipovich Ridge | collected 2010
GGTGTATATCTTGACTACAGATTTCTTATTAGCCTTTGCCATTTTCTCCTCCATATGTCCATGTTGAACTTGTCAACTATCACCCTCCTGGGACTGAACTTGTTGGTGTTCAGGAGTATGTATACCGCCTCTGCGTACTTGTTCGGCTTGTTCCAGTCATCCACGACATACCCGTATTTTGTTAGCCCAGTCTTCCCGAGGTCGTTGATGAACCCGGTATTGCTCACTATTACGGGGACACCGCAGCTCATTGCCTCGGCGGTGCAGAGGTTGAACGACTCGCATGCGGATGGTTGCACCGAGAAGTCGGCGAGGTTGTACATCTCCGCCATCTGCTCCCTCTTTAGCCTGTAAAACAACTTCACATTCTTGGATATCACCCTGCTGTGGTCGAACCTCTGCGTGAAGACGATTATCCAGTATATGTCTGGGTGGTTCTTTATGAGCTCCGACATTATGTGGTATCCCTTTATGGGGTGGTACTTCTGCACGCTTATCCCGACCGGCACATCCTTCGGCACCCCGTACTTCTCCCTCAACCTCGCCTTCTCCATGGGCCTGAAGAGCTTCGTGTCTATCCCGTTGTATATCACCTTTGGCGTTATTCCGAACTCCTTTCCGTAGTCCTTGGCTATGTTCTTTGACACGGCAACGCATACATCGGAGTTCTCTATTGTGGTCTTCTGCAGGTATGTGTACGACCTTCTGAACTTGAGATAGGAAACCATATTGAACAGCCTGCTTCTGTATATTATCTCAGGTCCCGATATGTTGTTGTCCTGAATTATGCACACCCGCTTGGATTTCGGCTTGGTGAATGTGCCGACAGTAGAGTTCTTTATTATGAAGTCCGGCTTGAACACCTTCTCGTACATCTCCAGATACTTGTCTATCACATAGCTCGTTTCGAGTTCGAAGAAGTTGTATTTATATGGGTCGTACTCTATGCTGAAGGCCTTGGCCACATCGAGAAACGACATCTGCTTCGTGTTCGGGAGTATCTTAGCCAGCTCATCGAGCATGGTCTGGACTCCCCCAAGTATCTCAGGAGTCTTGTAGAAGTCTACAATCCTGTTCATATTATTTTCCTCCCAATAAGGCGGTTTATCTGCTTGAATATCTTCTTGTTGTTCTTGGGTATGGCGGTCTTGTACTTTTCAGTTGTCGCATTTCTGTGCCTTCTGTAGTCGAAAAGTGGTATGTTGACATGGAAGTACTTTATGTCCTTGATGAGCGTGCATCTGAGCAGGTGCTCAAGGTCCTCGCCATATCTCAGCTTATCGTCGAAGTTGTTCTCTTTGAGTATCCTCGCTGGTGAGAATATGTTGTAGCACACAGACATGGTGTTCGCCCGGGCCCTTATTATGTTCGACATCACCCAGTCCTCGTGGACATCGTAGTCGTTAGACATGGAAATATCTATGAACACCCCATCCTCGCTTATCACATTATAATCGCAGAACAGTATGCAGTTCGGGTGATCCTTGGATGCCTTCAGCATCTCTTCTATGTAGTCCGGAAGCAGAAGGTCATCTGATGATATGAAGCACACATACTCGCCCTTCGCCTCCTCCACAAGCCTCTTTCTAGCAAACCCTATTCCCATGTTTTCCTTACCTTTAACAATCCTGACAGGAAGCTTGGATATCGCATCAACCGTGCCGTCGGTAGACCCGTCATCATAGACCAATATCTCGAACGCCTTTACTGTCTGGTTTATTGCAGCTATTACTGACTTTGCCACATACTTCTCGGAGTTGAATGCCGGTATCAGAACGCTAACTTTTTCCATGTTTCCTCCCGAACAACATTATGACCCTGTTGGGCCTGTCGGACTTTACCTCTGTCTTAATTCTATGATTATGTTTTTCAGCTATTTCAATTACTCTCTTCCTGGATATGTTTGAGAACTGAACCTCCACTATGGCAGAGTCTGATTTTTCAAAGACCCTCTCGAATGCGATATCAGGATTTTTCAGGTTCTGGGATGTGTTCAGGAACAGGATGACATCATACTTGCCATCGATATCTTCCTTCTCTATGTCCAGCACATTGAACCTGGCCTCAATGCCTTTCAGATTTGATATCTCCCTCGCCGTTTTGATGGCCGGAACGCACTTGTCAAATCCCCTAACTAACCTGGCCCCACGCTCCTTTGCCTTGAACGAAAAGTACCCGTTGAAGCACCCGATGTCCGCAACGACCTTTCCTGTAAAATCGAATATCTTAAGGATTTTTTCCCAACTACCATGCTCGTAGTCCTTATTGTATCCCTGTATCTTGAGTCCGAACGGAAGCTCTATGGTCTGGTAGTACTGGTCATAGTTCTCCGTCTTCAGACGTTCCAGAAAGTCCACCACATCCTGCTTCGTTATCAGGTTGCTGAATATCTTCTGGTAGTTCGTTACCTTGAACCCATCTGTGCAGTCTATGAACTCGAACTCATCTATATTCCAGCACTCCCCGATTCCGTTCTTGTATAAGTTCACAATCTGCTCCGTTGTAGGTCCCTTGAACTTTGAGGGCCTCCCAAGAATCACATCCGGCATTGCGAATATTACTACTGGCCTGATTTTGTGGTGTTTCAGCCTCCCCTTAAGATGGGTGAAGTGGTCATCAAATCCTATGTAGCCATCGAGGATGAAGTTCTTTTTCGGATTGGCGTTCAGCTTCTCGGCGACGAAGTCCAGAAACCTCAGATATTCATCCTTACCCTTATAATGATAGTTTGCATCAATGTCTATAATTTCATGTCCCTTCTTTTCTTTAATCTTTTCGGCGTATGTTGTCTTTCCAGCCCTTCCACTTCCAATCAGGATTATTATTTCTTTCATATCACCACTTCTGCGGTACCCTATTAGACAGCATCATAAACCATCTCCTCATGTCCTCCTCCGTGAATCCGTCCAGAAATGTGGGTAGTCCGTCCTCTTCCTTTAGCCAGTAGCTGTCATCCACTTGTCCCCTCTTCTTCATTATTTCGTAGTACACAGTTCCTGGACAAACCATGACATATCCGACCGTGGAGTGGATGTCCGGCTCCACCTCGTTCATGAGCCTGATGGACTCCTCGATCGTTTCCGTAGTTTCAGAAAGATTTCCTTTCATCAAAAGGGCATACGCCTTTATCCCAACCTTCTTGGTAAGGGCTATGGCGTTCTTTATCTGGTCGACTGTTATCCCCTTTCCCATCTTTTCAAGTATCTCCTCGGAGCCACTCTCGACACCGTACGCTATGCAGAAGCACCCGGATTTCTTCATCCAGATCAGCATCTTTTCAGTAACGCAATCCACTCTCGTGTCCGTGTGCCAGGCTATCTTCATCCCCATTTTTATTATGCCCTTACATAGGTCTATCACTATCTGCTGGTCCTGGCCGAACGCATCATCGGCTATCTGAAACAGCCGGATCCCTTTCTTGTCATAGAGGTATTTCATCTCCTTCAGTATGTTCTCGGCCGACCTGAACCTCGTTTTGAATTTCCAGTGCACGAAGCATGCACAGAACTTGCACCTTCCACTGCATCCCCTGCTCGATATAATATTGACATATTTCGCCTCTGATATTCTGACACCGTTCACGATGACATCCGGCCTGTTCCTCGCCATCACGGAGTAGTACCAGTCAAGGTTAATCTTGTCATAATTCGGGAATGGCAAATCATCGAGGTTCTCTATGAGCTCCCGTGGCTCATGTACGCCATGCTTCCTTGTGGCGATGCCCTTTATGTCCTTGAGATTACCCATTCCCCTAATCCAAAAATCTGCAAGCTCCTTCATGGTAATCTCTCCCTCCCCGACCACGGCAGCATCTATCTGCAGATTGTCGACAAGCAACTTTGACAGAGCCGTAGCATGCAGTCCGCCAATCACAATCTTGATATCCTTGTTTGTTTTCCTTATTTCCTTTATGAGTCCATATGCCTGCTTTCTCTTGTCAGAGAGCATCGATATTCCTGCGATTGCTATGACCCCCCTCCTTATGCTCCCCCATGTATGATTATCGATGTCTTCGAAGGTCAAATCCTTTACAATCGTATTATACCCGTTCTTCTCCAAGTAGGCGGAGATATATAGAATTCCATTTGGCAACATACTACCCCCACCGTTGGGGCGTATCAGCAAGACCTTCTCATCCACCATTTTTACCTCCGTTGTTTTTCAGAATTATGAGCCAGCTATTATGTCTTTCTTCAGGCCTACCTGGGTTGGGACACTTCTCGTGGCTTATGCTGATTATCTCGAACATACCCATGAAGAATTTTATGACCTCATCTTCTGTGTATAGGAAGCTTTCGTGTGCCTTGTCGTATGCCCTTATCTTATGTATTCTGTCATTAAGGTCTCCGGACCTAGGAACCTTTACCACTATGTATCCATCCTTCCTCACCACCCGGGATATCTCCCTCAGTGTCGGCTCGATGTCCTCCTTGAACAGGTGCTCAAGCATCTGTAAGCAGAACGCCCCCGTGAACTCCCCGTCCTTGAATGGCATGTTGTTCGCTATGCAGCATATGAAGTCTAGGTTTTTCGTGCCTTCGAACCTTTTCTTAGCACTCTCTATGGCCTTATCGTTCATATCGATTCCGACCACATTCTTGATTATATTGGACATAAGCGAGGTGAGTCCGCCACAGTGGCATCCTATGTCTATGACCATATTCCCAACCAAGTCCAGACAATCATATAGTGTGACTACATCGATATGTCCCATCCACCACTTAGCATCGTGTTCGTTCATATAGTTCTCTTTCAACCGGTATCTTTCCATCAGATTCATTTGTAAATACTCCACAATTCGCAGGCCCCGAACCTGTTTCTCTCAAGCCTCGCATCCTTGGGTATGACGCTCGTTATTGCGTCATAGCTGTACTGGTTCTGGTATGGCGGCCTCCCGCAATGCCCAGTAACCCCGACAATGTTCGTATGGTTGCCAGGAATCGTACTCCATGTTATCAGAAGCAGTTTCCTGCAGACCCTGGCCATCTCCCCAACTATCTTGACGGCCACCTTCTCCGATGGCATATGCGGGAGGACCCCGCCGCACATCACGACATCGAAGGAATTGTCCTTAAATTTGAGCTTTTCTGCATTCATTACTTTAAACTTGTACTCAGGATTAATCTCCCTGGCCACCCTGACTATGATGGGCGAGATGTCTACCCCGATGTATTTCTCCCAACTGTATTCCCTCGCTACCCTTCCGGTTCCACACCCCACATCCAAAATAGATCCACCAATCTCCTTGGCCCTATCCAACATCAGGTTGATTATGGATATGTCCCATGGCTTCATCTTATTCGTGGGGGTGCCACAGTACCTCTTCGCCTCCTCGTATGTCAGTCCAGTAAATTCCTCATACATCTTCAATCACCTTTTTCCACTTCTTATTTGTCATGGGTGCCGGCTCCTTTTCAATCTTAGGTAAGTTCTCTGTTGGGAACAAGTCCATGTCCACAGGAACAAGTACCATTTCGCCCACCGGCTTTAGCCTGTCTAGGAGGTCTCCAGACTGGCCATGGGCCTTGTATGTCAGGTACTTGTCCTTTATTCTCTCTATGGTGGAGAACCCGTAGTGTATGACCTGTATCCCGTGGCTCTTCTCTATATTTTTCAGTATTGTTGGGAAGGGTATCGGGTGTAGCTTCTTCTCTTCCTGAAACACAAGGTTCCCATTGTTACGCCACAGCCTGCAGAACCACCCCGCATCATACAGACGGTCAACCCTCTTCCAGCACCTTGACATATACAGATTTATCTCGTGGAACTCCATTGCATCAAGGCCTTTCTTCTCGATATACTCGCACAGCGACCTTATCCCCCCATTCAGTCCCGTGCTGTCAACTATCTCGTCTGCATCCTGCCACCAAACGAAGTCTGGCTTTATCTTATCATTAATATACCTCATCAGTATGTTCTTCTGTGGCTTGTTTGGAAAGCCTATGTTCTTCTCCCCGACCACCACATGAGGGGTGTATTCCCTGCATATCTTCACGGTGTTGTCCGTGCTTGCATCATCATAGATGCACACGACATCGCACAGCTTGGTGAGGTTTTCCAGGCACCTCCTTATGTTGCCCTTACTCTCCTCGTTGTACACAATCAGAAATCCGCACAGCTTCATATTTTCACACCCATGGCAACGCCTAACCTGAACGGGTGGCCTCCGCTATAGTAGAGATAGTGTTTTCCATCTAATTTGGCTATGTTCGGGTTCGCTGTCTGTACGCCGTCCCACCCAGATGATGGTGGAAGGATGGAATCGTCATTTATCTCGGCCTCCCCAATGCCATCCCATATGGCCTCGAATATTTTCCAGCCACAGATTCCCTTGTCCTTGCCCACGAACTCCTGCTTCCTGCCCTCGAAGAATATCCTCACCTTGTTTTCCTCTACTATGAACGATGGGTTTGAGAGCCCATGTGAATATTCAGTATCATTCTTCATTGTTATTATCTTTTTCATTATATCGAAATTTACTCCATCTTTGCTGGAGAGTGCCAGAATTCCCCTCTCCTTTATGTTTTCCTTCTTTTTCACATCCGTGGCGAGGAGCAGGTATTTTCCTTTAAAAATCTGGCAGCACGGCTGGATTGCATCTTCCACCACTAGATTTATCTTATCCCAATTTTTCAAATCATCCGACTCACAAATCACAACATTGCCCCTTCCGATGCTGTAGTACAGCCTCCATTTTTTACCCACCCTAATTACCGACCCTAGGCGGGTGTATTGGTAGTTTGAAATTATTGGTTCATTACCACATCTAGTGAATGGACCAAGCGGGTTCTTTGAAACAGCGAGGCCTATTCCATTTAGGAAATTGTAGTCCACACCTCCAGAGTAGAAGGCGTAGTATTTGCCATTATTTTTGACTACCACGAAGTCCTCTATCATACTGTCCCAATTACCGGGATTCCCGGTAAAAATCGGCTTTTCCTGCCTCCTCCACTCATATGAAGTTGACATGCCTCACGTCCTCCTTCTTCTTCAAAAGGTAGCTTATGAATTTGTTTTTTGATGTCATCCAGCAGTCAAATGGGCATCCCTTACTTATTTTCCTTATGAACTGCCTCCTCCTATATCCCATCCAAATTTCCTTGAACGAATGGTTCTTGAGGTTTCCTAAATTGAACCTATTATTGCACTTCAATTTACAGCATGGGTATATCGAGCCATTCGAGCCTATCACACCAACGAAGTGGTGGTATCCGCAGTAGTCGCTCAGTATGTCCCGGGCCAGCATGTTTATTCTGTTCGAGAACTCGAATACTCTGAAGTCCTTTGTTTCTTCCGATTTTGCGAGATGCAGCTCTGCCAAGCAGTCATCCCATATGTTCTCGAACAGCGTTTCCCTGGAGGGGGTCATCGCCAGCGAGAACCTTATGTTGTCGCACCCCATATCTTTTGCCATCTTGGTGGCGGCAAGTATCTCCTTGTAGTTCTCCCTGCACACTATGAAGCTGAAACCGACAATGCAGTCCTTATCCCTCATTTCGAGCAGCCTCTTCATATTTCGTATCGCTGTATCGAACAGATCGGTCTCCTTCATCTTCTCGTATGTTTCCGAAGTGGCTGCATCTATGCTGAACCTGACCCACTCGAATTTTTTTATGATTTCAAAATCCTCATTGTCCAGCATGGTCCCATTTGTTACCAGGGCCTGCTCGAACTCAAGCCTCTCGCCCTCTCTGAATATGTCCTTGTGGATTGGATGCAATGTTGGTTCTCCTCCTCCAGTCCACTCTATCGCCTTCACACCCATCTCTTTCAGCTCCTTGATTACCCGGAACATCATGTCCCTTGGCATCTCATCGTTATCGTTCCAGTCTGTGAGTGGGGTTATCTTGTAGAAGCAGAAGGAACAATTATTGTTGCACTTATTGGTCAGGTCCCACTGCACAAATACCGGCGATATGAGTCTGCCCTTCCGTAGGGTGTACAGTTTACCCTTGTGGTGGGCTACCTTGAACTGTGAGTATATGTCGGCTTTCATATCCCTAGCTCCCCACTGTCATAATTTACTTTCTTTGGCTCTACGACCTTGTCTATTATGTAAATCCATTTTTGGACAACATCCCACCACGAATAGTTTTGTGCGTTCTCTATTGCCTTTTTTGAGCATTCCTCCCTAAGCTTACTGTCCTTGTACATCTTTGCCATGCATTGTGCTAGGTTTATCGTATCTGGCAGGCTGACATCCGTGATTGTTGGCGTTGTTACATCCGTGATTATCTTTACCAATAACCCAGACTTCGGCTGTCCCACCATCTCCACTCCAACGGTATGTGCCGGGAATATCTGAGGCACCCCACAGGCTTGCGATTCCATCTGGGGCAGGCAGAATGATTCTCCTTCTCCGCTTTGCACCTGTCAGTCCGCCATATTGTATAGTTTTGCCATCTCAATTTCACTAAGCCCCCAGTTTGGATTGAGCAGCATGGACCTTGAGTCATCTGCACGGCATATTTCCAGATTCTCCCCATTGGGTCTTACCGTGCTGAAAACAATATGCTCTTTGCCTATCTGTGAGTACCCGATATTCCTTAGCTGTTCAAGGTCTATGGCATTGGGTTCGTGCGGGTTGGTATGCATATGGAGGACGGTGTCCTTCTTTGCTTCAGGCATTTTCATCAGCAGGGTCTTGTACGCCTTTAACATTATGTCCCAGCGTTTCTGTATGCCCTTGTTCCTCCCGACTGCGAGAAACACAAACTTATCCTCATAGCCGAGCCTTTTTCTTATCTCTTCCCTTGCCTTCTTGTCGGGTTTGAATATATCCAAATTCACGCCGTGCTGAATATATGATGTCTTTTTTGGGAATAGCTCCCTCACGGCATTCATCCCGAATTTTGATGGGGCTATTATGTGGTCGCATTTGTTTAGATATTTTCCCCACCAGGGAGAAATAGGGTAGCTCCTTGCTGTCACATGGGCTATTATCGGTATCTTGAATTTGTGGACTATGTCCGGTATATCCCATGTCTGCTGCATCCAGCAGTCGATTATGGTTATTACGCAGTCGATATTCAGTCCCTTTATGTACTGCTTTAGTGCCGTCTTTGCATACGGCTCGAAATATGGCGGGATGTTGGATGTTCCATACTCATCCTTTACAAGGTTGCCAGCACCAACCGTTGCTATGACCCATACAGTATTGCCGGCTTCCCTAAGGCCCTTGCACATATAACGGGCCACTATTGAATATCCATAGCATCCATAAGTAGGGTTTGTTAAGACCAATATGTTCACATGGTCATCCCCTTATCGCATACTTTTCTGAAGCAACAAAAACATATTCCCCATTCATCTGTTTCAAACCCCATGTTATGCTTATCTTCATCTAGGTATGTCTTACCACAGAAGCTACACTTTACTGCCGGACCTGCTTCAGGTACTAACCCTTCCACCATTTTTACCCTTCCCTAGAATATTACTGCAGACCTTTTTCAGGCAATCAATGCAGATAGCCCAATCAACTTCATGTTTCTTGTTTCTATGGAAGATGTAGAAAGAGTTTTTGTCACAGTAATTGCATTTAATATCTGACTTTTTTTGCTCTACCATGTAATACTATATAGTATCCTGATATAAATACTTTACGGTTCTAATAAATGTCACTATTCCCAATAACCTCTTCCACCGTCTTTATTGAAACTTTTGCTTCATCCCTTATGTAGGAGAGTATCTGTTTCATATGCTCAGCATCCCTTATTTCCCCAACATTTGAAATTCCAGGGACACGGACAGTATGGCCATAAAAAATTATCCAATTTTGACTGCCTCCCCTCTTTATCCATTCCTTTATGTTATTCAGTCCCACACTCAAGCTTATTGCAGGAAGCCTCCATAAGTTTATTATATTGTTTAAGTCAATCATTCCTTCGCATGTAGTTCTTGCAGACTTGTAATGATGGCTTACTATTTCTGGAATCTTTTGATCGTTTAAGTGTTGGTCTATTGTGCAGGTATGAGCTCCGTAAGGATATGCAAAATTAGATACTTTGAACCCCTTGTCCGTGAGGATATCCTTTGAATCCTTCAGCTCTTTGTGCATCTCATCACCTGTAATCTTGCTAAAATTTGGGTGAGTAACTGTGTGTGATGCTATTTCCCATCCGGCATCCGCCATCTCATGCAATTTGGGCCATGTAATCGGGTAGTCCATTTTTAAAGTTGGAGTTCCAACAATCTCCCATGGCCCGTCAACTATCCCCGTGGAAACATACATTGTGCATTTGACATTAAATTGCTTGCATATCGGGAAGACCACATCGTGTATTGACCTTATTCTATCGTCCCATGTGATGCTAATTACTGGCTTCATCTTTTTCCCTTTCCTTTAACCATTTTTTAAATTCGCTTAAATGCAAATCCGACCACTGTCCTCCAACGCCTTGTGCCATGCGTCCCATCTGTCTTGGATGGACTCTTTTGTTCTTCAATATCTCTTTTATATGGTAAAGATAATAGTATTTAGTCGCCTTCATTGACCATTCCCTGTCTTCACCATACACGCATTTCTCGTTGTATCCACCGACATCATCAAATACCTTCTTTGCAATCAGGTAGCAGCTCCCAACTACCCCACATGGGGAATACAGGCTTAGGCCATGCAGTTGCTCTCTTGAGTTGGCTGATGGATAATTAGTAAATTCTCCCGTGGGTTTCCCGAATTTATTCACAGCACGCTGGTCGCAATATACTCCTTTTACATTTTTCTCTCTTATTGTTTTTATCATTACCTCTAGGAAATTTGGGTCCCAGAAATCATCAGATTGCAACTGTGTAATATATTTCCCTTGGGCTTTTTTCAACAGGCAGTTGAGGGTGGCTGGAACGCTCGGTTTCCCATCCCTCTTTATCAACAACCTTACCTGGGGGTATTTTCTGATGACCTTGATTGAATCATCCGTTGAGTTGTCATCGCACACTATTATCTCGTAATCGCCTTTGTAGGTTTGGTTTATTGCGGATTCTATGCACTGCCCTATGAACTCTGAATAATTCCTGTTCGGTATTATTACTGAAATTTCTGGTCTTCCCATTTTATGAGCTCCTTCTATCGGTATATGATGAAATGCAGTCCTTCCTTTACAACCCTGCCATCAAAATGCTTTGTTATTGCCTTCACATCATCGAAAATTATGGTATGCGACTTATCCGGTATTGACTTCCCTATTGGCACGGTAATATAGAAACTTGTGTTTTTCTTCAGATGGCTCTTCAGATTTAACAGGGTGGTTTCTAAATCTTCTGGGTACATATGCTCCAAGACATTTGAGCAAAACATAGCATCAAACCTCAGCCCTATCAATTTCATATTTACAATGTTGTCAACATAAAATCTTATCTTCTGTTTATGCTCATATGCCATCTGCCTTGCCAGGTCAATGGCCCTTTCATTGATGTCCACGCCCACAACCTTTATGCCGGCACTTGAC
>SDBV01011520.1_pt1 | contig 11444 bp, 10 predicted proteins | sample 2277081 | NCBI WGS metagenome assembly SDBV01 (sample SAMN10402039, study PRJNA504765) | marine sediment metagenome | isolation source: marine sediment core GS10_PC15, 223 cmbsf | place: Arctic Ocean: Southern Knipovich Ridge | collected 2010
AACCTCAAAAACGACTCCGCAAGGGACCAGACACAGCCCAACATCACAAAAACCTGCCCCACCAACCCCCAAAACCGACCGCAACCGCCTCAACGCCAATCAAAACGGTGGATTGAGGCTAAGAGCTGACGGGCAATGCTCTGGTCTCGGCGGTCGCTAATTCGATGATTCCGCCGACTTCGTCGAACGCGTTCACGTCGGGCGCGATCGCCCCGACCGCCCCCGTGACATGGATGAGGTTCTTGAAGAACAACGACAACTCCCTCGGCATACGCATCCCGTGGTGTGCCAACACCCGAGCAATCAACTCGAAGTGGGACGCAATGTCGTCGGTCGAGGCCTGGTCGTCGAACTCGAGGCGGGCGATGATCGTCTCGATTTCATCGATGACGACTTCGAGGTCGACATCTGAATCGAACGCTCCAAGTTCGGCAAGCGCACGAATCTGCATCCCGAGTTCGTCGGTCGCGAAACTCAACAGCCACTGAAACAAACCGTTGCGTTGCCGAGCGTCGAAGCGACCGACAATGCCAAAGTCGACCAGGCCAAACCTACCGTCGTCGAGAGCGAGAATGTTGCCGGCGTGCATGTCGGCATGGAACAGACCGTAGCCGAGCGCAGCCTGCAAAACGGCCTGCGTCCCAACTCGAAAGATTGCAAGCGTGTCGTCGCTCGCGTTTGGCTCGGAGGTAATCGAACGTCCGTCGAGTCGCTCCATGACGAGAACCCTCTCGGTCACGAGACCTGGGATCGGTCGCGGAATCACGACATCGGTTGTACCCAGATCTTCCAAGCAGAGCGCGAACTGAATCATGTTCTCGGCTTCGAGGCGAAAATCCAGTTCTTCGAGCACCGTCGATGCAAACAACTCGACCATCGCCGCGAGATTGGCGGTGTCGGCGAGATCAATACTCTCGGTTGCCTTGGCGAGCCTGTGCAAGATCGCAGTGTCACGTTCGATTCGGTGTCGAATCTTCGGTCGCTGCACTTTGACAACTACACGGGTGCCATCCAACAGCTCGGCGCAATGCACCTGAGCGATCGACGCCGAGGCAAGCGGTTCGCTGTCGAACCACGCGAACGTAGCGTCTAGCGCGCCGATCTCGCTCTCGATCACAGCTCGGATCCGCTCAGACGACTCGGGGCGGACCTCATCGTGACACCGACCGAACTCACGTACGAGTTCGTCCGGTAGCAGTCCGACGCTCGAGCCGATGATCTGACCGAACTTGACGAACGTCGGACCGAGCGCTTCAGAACAGATGCGTAACCGTCGGGCGATCGCGGCCTGGATTGGATCTTCCTCGGTGACGGTCGGTAGGGACACGGCGCTATCGTTGTTATCCGCCCCGACCGCTGCTTCGAGGATGCGCCGCCGCGAACCACGCAGGTTGTCGATTCTCGTTTTGACCCACTCAGCCAATCCAACGTCGGAGTCGCGCTCCGACTCTGAGACGTCGAACGCCAAGGCGATGGTCTGCACGAACATTTCGAACGCAACGCCGCACACCCTCGGCAGATGAGCGCTTGCCGGCGCGCCGAGCATTCGGTCGACCTCTGATGCGATCCCAGCACGGCGCTCTACGTTGTCTTGCATGAGTGTGGAAGCAAGATGGTCGAGCCCATCAATGGTCTCGAGCCACTGTGACGATTCGAATGCCCGGACTAGCCATGACTCGTTCGACGTGGTGATGTCGAGCACCGCGCCAGATTGGTCGTGGGTGGCCAACTTGGCGCGTCGGCTCGACGTCGATCGAACTGAGGAGGCGGCAACGATCGAAGTTGTCATGCTCCCATTCTTGATGAGCGAGCGGCAACGAACGCGGATGGTCGCGTCGTGAGCGCTGAGCGTCGTCGGGCGAGCTACGTATTTCGGCAGCGCATCACTACAATCTTGTCCCAGCCGAACAACAGACTGAGCGGTGAGACCAGAATGGTTTTCCGGATAGACGAAGCGCTGCGAGCCCGGCTCGCCGAGTTGATCGAAGAGATTGAAACGTCTTCGTTCCGCGAGACGAAGTGGGGGCGCCGCGGGTACAACGAGCGTGACGTCGACGACTTCTTAGACTACATGATCGACGTGATGCTCGGGCTCCTCAGCGTCGACCAGACCTCCGCCGGCCCCGACCACCCGACCGTCCCCGCGGAGATACCGACCCCCGTGCCCCCAGTACAAGCACCAATTGCGTACGCCGATATGGCTTCGCCACCAGTCGTTGGCGAGCCGGCGACATCGATGACCGCGCCCGACACCGCCGTCACGCCCGAGACAGTCGAAAATGCGGAACAAGACCCGGACGAGTCGCCTGCGCCTACGGTCAATGTCGCCGACGATGCGCCGAACGGAGACACTATGGTCTGGGCGCCGCCGGCGCCCAGACCTGACGAATGGTCAGAGCCGGTCGGCGAAGACGGCGCAGAGTCATGCGACGACGTCGGTGACACGAGCCCAGACGAACCGCCTCAACCCACCGAATCCACTCCCCCGCCACAGGCAACGCCTCCTCCACCGCCCTGGTCCGAGACTCAGACCCCCTGAACCAAGACGCTACGAGGATCGAGCCCTGCACGGCTCGCCCTAAGATGACCACGATGCAAGAGACCGACCACCCCGACGAGAGCGACTTCAATGTCGAGGTCGTGCTCGGATCGGGTTCCAAAGTAACACTTCGAGCGATCAGAAGTGACGACGGCGACCGCTTCGCCGCGATGGTCGAACGGTGCAGCGAAAGCACACTCTACTACAGATTCCTGGTGCCACAACCGCCCGAAATGCCTGAGAAAGAGATCCAGTATTTCACCAACGTCGATCATGATCGACGCATGGCGATCGTCGCTCTAATGGGCGACGACGACAATGAGCGTATTGTCGCCGAGGGTCGATGGGACGTCCTCACCGATGATCCGTCAACGGCCGAGGTGGCGTTTCTCGTCGAAGACGCACACCAGGGCGAAGGGCTCGGTACCGTCTTACTCACAGAACTCACGACGCTCGCGCCCAAGCACGGAATCACGACCTTCGACGCTACGACCCTCGCCGAAAACCGTGCGATGCTCGATGTCTTCAACAAAATGGGCTACCGCGTAACTCACGAGACCGAGGCTGGCCTCTACCACATCGTCTTTCCGATCCATGCAACACCAGAATCCCGCGAAGCCGCGCTCGAGCGGCAGCGGCACGCCCGCGCCGCCGCCGTCGCGAGTGCACTCGAACCGTCGCGCATAGCAATAATCGACTCAAACAACGATGCACGATCGATCGGATCACAGATGCTGCGAAACGTCGTCCACGGCGGATTCACCGGGGTTGCGTTTCCAGTCAATCCCTCTGCGGCATCGGTCGCTTCGATCCCGACGTACCGTTCGGTACAAGACATGCCCGACGACATCGACCTCGTCGTACTCACGGGTGAACGCGACGACGTGGTGCAGATTCTCGGCGCAGTCGGCGAAAGGGGCGTACGAATGGCGCTCGTCGTGACCGACTTCACCCGAGGCGACGGCGATCGAGTCGGCGATTTCGAGAATGAACTCGTCGAGGCGTGCCGGCCGTCGGGTATTCGCATGATCGGCGCCGCGTCTGTCGGGGTCGTGAACACCGATCCTCGCGTCCGACTCGATTTGATTGCCGGTCACGATCGCCCGAAGCCGGGAGTCGTTGCGGTCGCGACGCAAACGGGAGCACTCGGCGTGGGACTGCTGTCACATCTCAAAGAAGCGGACATCGGAATCTCTCAATTCGTCTCCCTTGGCGATCGGGCCGACATCGATAGCTCTGACATGCTCGCTTATTGGGACGGTCAAACGGCGACTCGCGTGATCCTGCTCTACATCGAAGACCTTCGCAATGGTGCAGGATTCGCTCGTCTCGCACGCAGTGTCGGGCGCAGGACTCCGATCGCCGCCGTCCTCCCTGGCGCTCGCGACTCCGAACCTGGAACCAAGGCGTTAGACAGCCAGTGCGGCGTGATCCGGGCCGACACGTTCGACGACCTCGTCGACGTGGCCGCTCTGACGTCGACTCAGCCGCTGCCGCAGGGGCCGCGTGTCGCGATTGTGACCAATTCGGACGGCGCCGGCCGACTCGTCGCCGATGCGTGTCTTGGCGCAGGGCTGGTCCTCGACAAGGCCACGGCGACCGTGGAGTCCGATACGCCCGACGGCGATCCCGCTGCAAACCCAGTCTGCATTCCTTATCAACCAGGATCGTCCGGCAAGTTCGAGCAAGCGTTGCGCGGCGTCGCCGCCGACCCCGACTATGACGCGGTGCTCGTCATTTATGTTCCGATCGGCGAATCCGACGCCGAAGAGGTCGGGGCGGAGCTGATTCGGGCATCGCTGCGAGCCCGTTCAAAGACGTTTGCCGCAAGTTTTTTTGGCGCGCCAAATGTCCCACGATTCCTCAGGCGGCGCGGCCTCGCGGTACCGGTGTTCACCTATCCGGAATCGGCAGCTCGAGCAATCGGTCACGCCGCGCGCTACGCCGCCTGGCGCTGCAAAGATGCTGGCAAGCTGGTCGAATTCGACGACATCGACCTCGATGCAGTTTCGGCGTCTGTCGCCAAGTGCGACTCAGGCCTGGCGACGGCGGAACAAGCAGCGAACATTCTCGGCACGATCGGAATCACGCTCGTCGGCGCCGTCGGTGACACGTTCGTAATCAGAGTTCGCAGAGACACGAGGTTCGGATGCCTGCTCGGACTCGCATACGGTACCGACGCCAACGACATTGACGGAGACGCATACCGTTTTGTGCCGTTGACCGACGTCGACGCTCGGATGCTCCTCGAACACGTCCTCGACACAGGAGGGTCCGGCGACACAGTCTCGATCAACGCCCTTGCCGAGCTCATCCTACGTATTGGCGTGCTGGCGAACTCGCAAGAGCGAATCCGCACAGCCGATCTGATCGTCCAAGCCGGCGATCTCGCCGATGTGACTTCGGCATCATTCGCTATGACCTGATCGCCCGTGCCGGAACATCGAGCGTGGCGACCTTGGGCGTTGACATGCCTTCGCAAACCAAGCTCGCGAGCTGCGTGCCAACCTCGGCATGGGTCGCATAGTCCCAGTGGATCCCATCCGGATTGAACTTGTGAAAGCGTCCGGAGCAGATCGAGTGTAGATCGACATAGGAAACACCCTTTTGCGTTGCGGCCTCGATGACAATCGCGTTGACTCGCTCTGAGTAGGGGTCGATGTGGCCTTGGTGCGGACCCGAACTCGGCTGAACCGTGAGTGCCACGACGTGCGCCCCACCCGAATACCAACGCAGGGCGTCGATCGACCGGCCCCACAGATCACGAGTCACACTGTGCGGGACTGTTGGGAAGCCGCCACCGAGAACGCGAAGGAAGTGGCGGTGATTTTCGAGGTATCGCCGTCGGACGGCCCTTCTCAGCTTCGTATGCGGAATGTGGCCGATCGCGTCCTTCAGCCAGGTCGGCAGCGCGGTGGCGAGTCCGTCGGTCGATCCTGCCGCGAAAACGACGACATCGGTCGACGGCAGAACGAACTCTTGCACGGCCGGATCTTTCGAGATCAGCTCCCATGCCTCGCGAGTCGTCATGCCCGCACGGCAATAGCTCGAAAGCGACACTTCACGCCCGAGCCGTGCTCTGATTTCGGAGACCATCACGTTCTGATAGAGCCGTGGGTCATCGAGACGAAGTCGGCCGTCGGGGCCGTGGAAGGCCGTGCTGTCGCCGATGAGAACGACCCTGAGCGGCCCTGAGCCGGTGTTTCGTTCGAGGCTGGTCGTCGACGCCATGAGATGGCCACGATAGTTACACGTGATTTCGACTGCGAGCGATTCTCGTCCGCCGGGGTCCTGCCGGGGTGTCCCCGGACATTGCCACCGGAACCGGGCCGGTGATATGGTGTTTCGGTCTGGCCGGCTCAGAGTCAGATATTCGACCGGGCATTCGAATCAAACAAGATGGTGGTTCGATGAAGACGCGCTTCATATCGTTGGTCACGGTGTTTGCATTCACCGCCGCGGCGTGCTCGAGCGGCGGCGTCGCGAACAACTCCGACGACTCGTTCGATCCGACCCCGCTGCCGCGTGGCGAGAACACCGAGCTACTGGTGGCCTTTCTCGACCGTCTTGCACCGGTCGGCGATGCCGTGTTCGAGACAAAGTACGACTTCGGCGGCTCTGCCGACATCGGTCTCGACGCCGGCACGCTCAAGATCGCGCAACGGCCACCTCAGTACAAGACGGCGTATGTCAGCGGCTCTGCCGACGGCCCGGCGTTCACGTTCATCGGCGACGCAGACGGAACAGCCGTGTGTAACCGTCCGGCGAGCAGCGCCGGCTTCACATGTCTCCAGACATCGCTGATCATGACTGAAACGACGCAATTGGTCACGCTCAACGACTTGCTCGGTGTCGTCGACGAACTGCGGCGGCTCCAGGGATACTTCAAGTTCAGCGAATCGACTCGCGAGATCGCCGGAGTCGAAACGTCGTGCCTCGTTGCAGAGGCGACCGACGCCATCACCGACGAAGCCCGTGACATCGTCGGCACCCGAGCAGAACTCTGCTTGGCCCCCGACGGAATTCCGCTCCTGCTCGAGATATCAGGGGCGTCGAACCCGATTTCGGCACGGGCAACTGAGTTCACGACCGATGTCCCAGACTCGGCATTCGATCTTCCGGCGCCAATCGCCGACGCCGGCGTCGGGCCGAGCTGAAAATCACGAATGTCACCCCATGAAGAGGTAACCGGGCATGGACGCTGAGAGAATTCGATCACGCCACCCGAAACCGAAGTGGCTTGCAAAACTCCGCCGTGTGGCGCAAGCGCGACTTGCGACTTTGTCGCCACCCGACGGCAGCGAGGAAAACTGGCGTTTCCTCGACACGAAACGATTGAGTACCGAGGGCCTCGACATGACGTCGCCCATCGACCTGCCAAAGACACATCAAGATCGCGCTGCGACGTTCCTCGAATCCTTCGACGACGCCGCGGCCGTGATCACGACAACCGAAACCGAAGTCGAAATCGTCCATTGCGATTCCAACGTGGTCGCGGACCTCGTGTCGATCGAGCGATCGAGCGCCGGCGACTTGATCGACGCAGACGACTACTTCTCAAACCTGAACTCCGCTCATTTCGTCGGCGGCGCCGCCGTGTCTATACCCGACGGTCAACGGATCACCAAACCAATCGTCATCGTGCACTGCATCGACACAATCGGGCGGCTCAGGTTCCCGCGCACGAGGATCGATGTCGGCAACGACGCAGAAGCGACAGTTGTCGAGGCCATCGTCTCGACCGGCCCAGATCGCGGCTCGCTTGCGGCTGCCGTATCCGAGATCAATGTCGGTGACAACGCCCGGTTGTCGTATGCCGCGCTGAACCTCGTCTCCGACGAAAGTCGGCTCCTAGCGTCGATCTACGGACGCGTCGGGCGCGATGCGCAGCTCGTATCCTCGATTGCCAATCTCGGCGCTGCGATCGGCCGAATCGCCGTGGACATACGGCTCGCGGCGCCCGGCGCCGACTACTCCGCATATGGCGTCTATGTCGGAGACGGCGACCGCAATGTCGACTCGAGAACGATTCAGCACCACAGCGCCCCAAACACGTCGAGTCGGCTCCTCTACAACGGCGCCGTTCTGGGCAAGTCGCGATCGATCTACGCGGGCGTCATTCGCATCGACCCGAATGCCGCCAAAAGCAGCGCGACCCAAGCAAGCCACTATCTGATCCTTTCAGACGATGCTGAGGCTGCGTCGATCCCGAACCTCGAGATCTTCAACCACGACGTGACGTGTGGGCATTCGTCGTCGGGCGGGCCGCCAGACCCGGATCAGCTCTATTACCTCGAGTCACGCGGCATTGCACCCGACGTCGCCGAGCGGCTTCTGATAGACGGTTTCTTCCGTGACGCGATCGATTCGTTTCCCGACGCTACGGTGCGAAAACTCGTGTCGAACGAAGTCGAACGACGGCTCAGGATGGCACGCAAACAAGTGGCCGCGTGACCGCCGGCTACACCGACACGATCCTGTACCGACCGCGACGAGAAAGCAAGACATACGACACTCGAAAGGCAGACTCATGACCCGAGTCAAAATCGGAACGCTCGACGACCTCAAAGATGGCGAAGCCAAGCGAATCGATCTGAGTGATGATTCGATCGCAGTGATCCGCATTGGCGATCGGGTGTACGCACTCGCGGACACATGTTCGCACGCAGAGGCATCACTGTCAGAAGGTGATGTCTACGGCGACGACCTCGAGATCGAATGTCCACTTCACGGATCCACATTCGAACTCGAAACTGGTGAACCAACGGCATTGCCCGCAACCGAAGCGGTTGCCACCTACTCCGTGATCGTCGAGGGCGACGACGTCATAATCGAACTGTGAGCCTCCTGTGCGTTCGTGACCTCCACGCGAAGACGGATTCGTCCGAGATCCTCCACGGACTCGACCTCGAGATCGGCCCCGGAGAAATCCATGCACTGATGGGCCCGAACGGCGCCGGCAAGTCGACCCTCACACACGTTCTCGCCGGCGGCGCCGGATACGAGGTCACATCTGGTTCGGTCGAATTCGGCGGAGACTCCCTGCTCGGACTGCCGACATACGAGCGTGCGAGGCTCGGCTTGTTCGTTGCATTTCAATATCCGGTCGAGATCCCGGGCGTTCGCCTCAAAGAGTTCCTCACACTCGCTGCCGACGCCAGAGACGTGCCCGTGTCGAGCGTGAGTGGCGACGCTCTCGACAATGTCGCTCAACGCCTCGACTTGGCGCACACGGTCGACCGCAATGTGAACGAAGACTTGTCCGGCGGCGAGAAGAAGCGTTCCGAAACGCTACAGATCGCCTTGCTCGGCGCCCGGCTCGCGGTGCTCGACGAAATCGATTCGGGACTCGATGTCGACGGAATCCGGAAAGTCTCGGCGGAGATACTCCGCAAGGTCGACGAGACCGGCATGTCCGTGCTGATCATCACCCATTATGTTCGTATCTGGCGTTACTTGCCCGCACAGTTCACACATGTGCTCGTCGATGGCCGCATCGTGCGCTCGGGCGGCCCAGAAATCGCCGAAGAACTCGAAGCCTGTGGCTATGAGCAATACCGGGAACACGACGATTCGCCAGACGAAAAACCGAGCATCTTCGATCTCTGAACCCAAGACCACGACTATCGGGCCCCAACTAGAGGTCTACCGCCGCCTCTTCAAGGGCATCATGGAGGGTGTTCCACCCGAGAATTGCACACTTGATGCGTGCGGGAAACTGGCGAAGACTGCCCAATGCCTCGGCGTCACCCAGTTGGCTTCCTGCTGGACGATCCGAGTCGAACGATCCGAGCCCGTCGTCGGAGTCGATACCGAGCATCGAACGAAATCTCGTCGTCGTACGCTCCGCCTCGGCGACCGTCTTACCGACAACGAGTTCACTCATGATCGATGCAGAGGCCTGGCTGATAGCACATCCTCGGCCTTCGATTCTGATATCACGGATTCGATCGCCCTCGGTCTCGACATATACCGTGACATCGTCTCCGCACAGCGGGTTGTAGCCTCGTGCCTGCGCGGCGGGCGGAACCTCGAGCCGACCGCTTCGGCGAGGCCGGCGAAAGTGGTCGAGAACCACCTCTCTGTATAAATCTTCGAGTTGGTCGGCCATCGCGAACCAGGGTAGTCGCGTAGCACAGGCCGAGATTTGGTGAAGATTCGCGTCGCTAGCAAGGATTTCGGCGACTCGTCACGAATTTGGCGATAAAGTGGGGGACGTTCCGAGTGGCTACTGCGTACGCTGTTAGTGGTTATCGCTCGGCGCTGAGATATCGCACATGGCTTCGAGCGATTCTGAGCACGACAACCCGACTGTGCTTCTAGACGGGACAGAACACGAAGTCAATGATCCCAGTTAATCGCTAACCAAATTCCTGAAGGACGACCATTGGCGATCTCAATAGAGCGAGAACGTGAGCGTGAACGCGAGCGAAGCGCAGACATCGAGGATCTCGTCGCCAGCTATCTGGCCGACATCTCAAAACATCAACTCCTCACCAAAGCGGACGAGATAGAACTTGCTCAGGCGATCGAATACGGTCGAGAGTCTCGCGAAGAACTCAACGCGTCTCGGCCGACTCCAAAGCGTCGAGCCGAACTACAAATCACGATCCGGTCGGGCGAGCGGGCCCAGGAACGATTCATCAACGCCAACTTGCGCCTCGTTGTAAGCGTCGCGAAGAAGTACGGCGCGGCATCCGGAATGGAACTTCTCGATCTCATCCAAGAGGGCAACTTCGGCCTCATGCATGCGCTCGAAAAATTCGACTGGCGCCGAGGTTTCAAGTTCAGCACATATGCGACTTGGTGGATCCGTCAGGCTGTAACTCGTGGTATGGCGAACAACAGCCGGACGATCCGACTTCCGGTGCACGTCGGCGACCTCGTCTACCGGGTGGCGAAGGCACGCTCAGAGATCGAGGGTCGCACTGCCCGCAAGGCAGCGCCCGAAGAGGTCGCAGAAGTGACCGGGCTCTCACTCGACCAGGTCATGGACGTGATGAGCCTGCCCACGAGCCTGACGTCGCTCAACCAGTCGACGGGCGAAGACGGAGACGCCGAACTCGGCGATTTCATCGAGGACGAGTCGACCGAATCGCCGTTCGACGCCGCAGCGCGCGCAATGGTCCGCAGCGACGTGCGCGAACGACTCCTCGGACGCCTCACAGAACGCGAGTCGAAAATCCTCTCGCTTCGTTATGGCTTGGAGGGCGACGGGATTCCCCGCACGCTCGAAGAGGTCGGCGAGGACTTCAGCCTGACCCGCGAACGCATCCGTCAGATCGAGACAAGAGCGCTCTCAAAGCTCCGACACCCAAGCCTGAGCATCGACCCCGAGTCATTAGTCAGCGGCTGAAAAAGTGCTCCCTCGCCCTTCGGGCTCGGTCCGCTGCATTTTCACCCGCGGGCAATGCGCTGGTCCTGAAAAAGTGCTCCCTGCGCTTCGCTCCGGTCCGCTGCATTTTCAGGCCCGGGTAACGCACGCGGCCGCGGTGTCGTAGCGATTTCGCCGTCACGCCGCCGAAATCACTGCCCTGTGAGTTGCAACGAGGTGGGCAACCACAATACTTCGGTTGTTGGGCGATCGATGTCGCGGATTCGCCCCGGATCCGTTCTAATTGTCGCGGCTCGGCCCCGCTGGCGGGGTCCCAGCGCGCCAATCAAGCCAATTCTGGGGCAAATCCCTGACACGATGCACAGGCTGCGAGGTCTAGCGACGATTCACCGAGTTCGTACAGGCCGAATTTACTTCGGCCGGCACCCACTCCCGGAGGAGCCACTTCGCGCAAACTCGCCCGAGGAAACGAGCGCAGCGAAGTTTTCTCGGGCGATACTATTGCGGGATGCATGTGATCGTGGTTGGGGCGGGGGAGGTCGGGTCGTTCGTCGCCGAGAGCCTGAGCCG
>SDBV01011521.1_pt1 | contig 11443 bp, 21 predicted proteins | sample 2277081 | NCBI WGS metagenome assembly SDBV01 (sample SAMN10402039, study PRJNA504765) | marine sediment metagenome | isolation source: marine sediment core GS10_PC15, 223 cmbsf | place: Arctic Ocean: Southern Knipovich Ridge | collected 2010
GGCAATACTTCAAATCCACACAGCGTTACCGCAACACAAGTTGGATTGGGTAATGTAGATGACGTTGGTACTGATGATACTGCTTATAATGCAACAAGTTGGAACACAAATTTAGACGCTGCAACTAAAAATGTCATTAGAGATAAAGTTGAAACAATGGATACTGCCATTGGGTTAAACACATCAAAAGTTACAAACGTTTCTACTTCTTTAACTTTAGACACTCCAACTTCGACAACTGTTCCTATTAATAGTGATGGAAGTTCTCCTGATATTACTTTGATTGAAGCCACAACATCAACTGCTGGACTACTTGGTGCTGATAAGTGGGATGAAATTGTCGCCAATACAGTACATATAGGATCAAATGGAACAGACCATTCTCTTTTAGGTGCAACGCCCGGAACTGCAACAGCTTCAATAGCCTTGATTGTTGATGTTAATAAAGATATTACTTTAGGGACAGGAGATTTTACTACAACGGGGTTAACAGCTACGGGAACTATCTCTTTAGTTGCAACTTCTTTTAATGAAAATAATATTACAAATGTAGGGACAATGGATTTAGATATAATTGATTCAGATGGAAGTTCAATAATCTTAGGCAACGCCACTACAAATAAAATAACTTTAACTGATAATACATCTATTGTAGTTGCTTTAGGAAGTGATGCGGGTGATGATTTTATTGTTTCTGATTCAGCGTTGGTTGTTAGTGGCGATAATAAAAATATTGGTATAAGCATTTCTGAACCATATACAAAACTTCATATAAACGGAGATTTGGCATTTAATCCTCGCGAACAACAAGCGTTAGTATCATTTGTTTTTGATGATAATGATGATTCAATTTATGATGTAATGAAACCTTTATTTGATGGACAGGGAGAAGTAGCTTGTGCAGCTCTTGTAAGTTCATATATTGATGGAGGAGGAAAATTATCTACTGCAGAAGTATTAACATTAGAAGGTAATGGATGGGAAATGTTAAGCCATACTGAGAAACATGCTAATTTAACTACAATTACTAGTGATTCCGCAAGAATTGAATTGTCAAATTCTAAAGTAGCCCTCGAAGCATTAGGTTTGACTGTTAATAATTTTGTTTATCCTAATTATGCTAATAATGAAAGCGTTAGAAGGATTACACGAGAATATTATAGGTCAGCAAGAGCAAGAGGAGCAGAAACACATGGTGATGACCCAACTCTTAATCCCCATGTTTTAAATAATTATATTTTAAAATGTGTACCGGCTGATGACCATACAGAATTGGCTACTTTTCAGACTTGGGTTGATAATGCAGAAAGCGGGAAAAGGTGGTTGATTTTTACTTTACATACCACAACAACAGATGATTCTGTTGCTATGAATACTTTAATAAATTATATACAAGGTAAAGACATTCCGATAGTTACTATTAATCAAGGCTTAGATTTGGTTGGCAACATGCTTGACATTGGAGACCATTTTGCAGTCCAAGAAAAAGGCGTGAAACTTGGTGATGTTTTTGCTGATTCATCATTTAATTTCTTTCTTGGTGAAGAGACAGGCAGTGATTTTATAGTTGATACAACTACTTTTATTATTGAGGGTGATCAAAATAGAGTAGGTGTAGGTACTGCAACTCCTAAAACTATATTTAATGTTAAAGCCCCAGTTCAAACACTTAGTCCTACAATAACAGGATTAGCCATTACTAATACGGGATTTTCTACCGGTACATATAGTGGAGGTCTTGGTTTTGGTCTTACAACTGGAGATCTTAACTCAGGCATCGTAGGCACTTTTGAAACTGCTGATAATAATCAAATGGGATTAGCTTTTTTAGTACATCCTTTGGCTACTGGTGGTTCAAATATGGCTGAAGCTGTGCGGATTGACGAAGGGGGCAACTTAGGAATAGGCACCACAACGCCTGATGAAAAGTTTGAAGTGGAATGGTCTGCAAATGTAGATGTTGAAATAGGGGTAGGAACTTCAGATACAGATATTACTTTTATAAAATTAAGAAGTCCTGATGGAACTCCCTATTGGCTATATCCCGCAAATGGTGGTGGTAGTTTAACAATATCAGCGACAAAACCATAATGATAAAATTTATATTCGTAAAAATGAAAAAGAATTTAAAATTAGTTATAACAATTTTTATTATAGGTTGGTGTTCAGTAGAAGCCCAAGACAGTTCTTTTGTTTACTCAACTGATTTAAAAAATGTAATAATTAAATATACTACTGAGCAAATACCAGAGATTAAAAAGGATAATACTTTAGTTTATGTGGGGATTGGACTTGTATTATTAGATATAGCCATTAAAAGATATTATTATAGAAATCAATATTTTTCTAACTAAAAAAAGGAGTAATTATGTTTAAGTTACTTAAAAAGATAAAAGAGTTCATAAGTGGTTATAAAACTTATATTGTATGTTTTACCACAATAACCGGTTTAGCTGTTGCTTATTCAGAAGGTGCTATTAGCGCAGTAGAGTTCTATCAAGGAATTATGGCAGCATTAGCACTCATTACAATTAGAGCCGGAATAAAAAAAGCTGCATAATGTTAGTTGAACGCCAAGCGAAATTTACAAAGATGATAGCATTGCTTATTCAATATGCTGATCTATTAGGTTATTCCTTCACTTTTGGCGATGCTTTTTCTAAAGTTTCGTTTGGCGTTCATTCTTTAAAATCATTTCATTATAAACGATTAGCGATAGATTTGAATTTATTTATAAACGGAGTATATCAAACAAGCACCGAAGCACATAAGAAACTCGGTGAATATTGGAAATTAATTGGCGGAACTTGGGGAGGCGACTTTCCGAATAAAGACGGGAATCATTATAGTTATGGAGAAGAAAATGACTAAAGACGAGATTCAAGACTTTAAAGAAATGAGGAAGGTTGTTGCAGATACGGCCAATACAGTACAAAATATAAGTATTGCCCTAATGGGAGACCCAAAAAACCATGAGGATTTCGGTCTTTTTGGTGATGTGAGAAACAATAAACGTTGGAGATCAAACGTTAATAAAATGTTGGGTTCGCTTGGGCTTGGCTTTTTGGGTTTACTTATAAAGGGTGAGTGGCAACGCATTTTTGGTAAATAAACAATTTGACTAGCTAGTTCATAGGGGCGTGGTTATACTCCTGCCATGCCCCGTTTTTTAAATAGTAAATAGCCTACCGATCTCTCCGTGAAGTATCTATTTACTGATAGGCATGGTTTCGGCTGCGCCTATTTTTTTAAATGATTTGTTGCATATTAAATATATTGTGTTTACTTTCGTAAACAATGAAAGGAATATAATTAACAATTGGAGAGGTCTATGAGAAAAACAATAACAGTTAATTGGCTTAACTCAATAAACGCCTGCTTTGGTGCCGTTGAGGCATTTGATAATCAAAAAGAAACTGATCCAATCAAAGTTTTAAAAGACACAATGAAAATAAATAGGTTTGATTGGGCGAATTGGTTAATAGTTAGATTAATGAACCGTAAGCAGAAAACAAAATATTCAATATTTGCTGCCGAATCTGCAATTAAAATCTACGAAAAGGAATATCCTAAGGATAAACGACCAAGAAACGCCATTAAAGCAGCTAAAAAAGTATTAAAGAGAGATTCTAAAAAGAATCGAGATAATGCTGCTGCTGCTGCTGCTGCTGCTGTTGCTGCTGCTGTTGTTGCTGCTGATGCTGCTTATGCTGCTGCTGATGCTGCTGCTTATGCTGCTGATGATGCTGCTTATGCTGCTGCTGATGCTGCTGCTGCTGCTGCTAATGCTGCTGCTTATGCTGCTGATGATGCTGCTGCTGCTGATGATGATGCTGCTGCTTATGCTGCTGCTGCTGCTGCTGATGCTTATGCTGCTGATGATGCTGCTGCTGATGATGATGATGCTGCTGCTTATGCTGCTGCTGTTGCTTATGCTGCTGCTGCTGATGATGCTGCTTATGCTGCTGCTCGTAAAAAACTTCAAAAGAAAATTATTTTTAATGGTATTAAAATATTGGAAAGAAAATGATTAAACAATTCATGTTTTGCAATTATTGTGAAAATAACATCACAGAACAGATTGAAGAAATGGAAAGAAAAGTTGAAGACTATATAGTTATTAATGGCAAAATTCATTATTGCGATGAAGACTGTCAAAGTCAAATGCAAGAAAGATGTTTAAAAGAAACCAACCATAACAACTCAGTAAAGGATTTAACAGGTGGTGAATGTTTAGATTGTGGGGAAATTTACAATGTTGACTAAATGTGATAAAATTCGTATTTGTGATAAAGCATTGCAACTTAATATCCAACATCAAAAGGGAGAAATCACGCTTAAGGAACAAGATGATAATTATTGGCAATTCATAAAAGAATTGGAAGAAATTAATATTAATTCTTTTTTTCACGACGTTGAAGTATTAAACGAAGCATTCCATGATCTTTTTATTGAGTTCTGCAAATCATTAAAGATTGACAAGTTTTTAGATACAGTGGAAAAGGTGATTTTGACAAATGTACAGCAGTGCGTAATCAATGGTTGGAGAAGAATCGAACATGAGTAATTCTGATGTTAAAAATTTAGGTAGAAGTAGGATTGCTCCTTATAAAGAAAACGAAACCGTTTCTGAACGTCACGAAAGACGTAAAAATATCAATGCTAAACGCAAAAGACATCTTAGCACATGGTGTCAAATCAACGGAATTAAAATTGAGATTAAAAATGACAATCATCATTGGATATTAACAAGAGGTAAAAATAGAGCAGAATGGTATCCTTCAAGCGCAAAATTGGTGATAAATCAACAGTGGAATAAAGGGATACATTGTCACGACTACCAAAAATTGATTGATTATTTAAAAAGGGGAATATTCCAAAAAAGGATCAAAGGATGCAAAAATTAAAGTTAAAAAAATATTTAAAAGATCATGGAATTAAACACACTTGGCTTAAAAAGAAAATTAATACAGAATTGCAAAGAGATGGATTAAAATTAATTAGTAATATGTCCTTATCTTATTGGATTAATGAAATCAGCGGACGTACAATTCCTGCAATTATTAAACAAATTATCTCAAAAGTTTTAGATGTCGAGCAATCAGAATTGTTTGATTAAACAAAATAAAAGGAGAGATCGAATGAAGAAAAATACAATGAAGATAACCGCACAAGATACTGGCAACCAAATGCTTACCTTAATTGAAAAGGTTGTTGCAAATCCCGATGTTGATGTTAACAAGTTAGAGAAATTACTTGATATACAAATACGAATGATGGAAAAACAAGCAGAAATACTATATAATCAAGCGATGTCGAAGATGCAAGGGGAGTTGCCTATCGTCCATCATACCGGAGAGTTGAGACACAAAGGCAAGCTAATTTCGACATATTCAAAATATGAAGATATTGCTCTTGTTATCAATCCTATTATGGCAAGTAATGGGTTTTCAATTTCTTATGATACCGAAGAAATCGAAAAAGAAACTTATATTATTGGCATTTTATCACACTCAGAAGGACATAAAAAAACACGGAAGATTAAACTTCCGATAGATACTTCTGGAGCTAAAAACCCAATACAAGCAATGGGTAGTACAATCACTTATGGACAGAGGTATTTGCAAAAATTGCTTTTAAATATTGTTACCACAGGCGAAGATACTGACGGAAAACCCGATATTAAAGAAAAAGACTTAACTGAGAAAGAATTAATTGAATCCAAACAATTAGAAATAAATGTGTTGGTTGGTAAGCTCTCAAAAGAAAGCCGGGAACCTTTTTTAAATGAAGTTAAAACTGTTAAAAAAATAACACTTGATTATTTAATTACTTTGGAGGAACGGATTAAGGTTGCTATTGAGGAGGTTAGAAATGCTTAGAGAAAAGATGGTTTATCACGATGTAGAACAAGGATCAGATGAGTGGTTCGCATTACGAGTAGGTAAAATAACATCATCGCACTTTTCGGAAATTATGGTACAGCCGAAAAGTGGGGCATGGGGTGTCGGCGCAATAAAATATGCACAAAGAGTTGCTTTAGAGCGTACTACAGGAAAACGTATTGATGATGAGTTTCAAGGCGATTGGATGAAACAAGGTAACGAAAACGAGCCAATCGCACGGTCTAAATATGCCATTAAAACCAAACAGATAATTATTGAGAATGGTGGACTTTTTGTAAATGGTGAGTGGGCTACATCGCCGGATGGTTTTGTGGAAAAACTTGGGCAAGAAATCAAGTGTGTAAAATACAATACTCACTTTGATACTATGAAGCGTGGAAATGCCGATCCTAAATACAAATGGCAAATGCAAGGACAGATATTAATCGCCGGATTTGATTCTGTTGATTTTATCGAATATTGCGAAAAGTTTCCACCGGAAACGGAGTTGATAATTCATAATATTAAAAAAGACCCTGCGATGCAAGAACAATTAGAGGTGCGCCTCTTGTCTTTTTCAAGTTTAATTAAAGAATACGAAAAATTAATCGGAGTTAAAAATGCAAAATAAGCTAATAGCAATTAGTCCAAACAAATACGGATTAGATAAAAAAAACGCAGAAGAACTAACAAAGGGACTGAATGTACCTTTAAAAGAAAGGGATTTTTTGATAAAAGAATTTAATAAAACCTCTAAACTTGAAGTCAATGAAGAAAATATTCCTATATTTAGGGACTTACGACTGAGAATTGTTAAAAATAGAACGCTGGGGATTGTTCTTTGGCATAAGCTGGCAAAAGATTATTTCCTGAAAGGCGGTCAATTTTGCGATGCAATCAAAAGGAAAGAGGTTGCTGTTAATGAACAGATGGAAGAAAAGTTGATGGATGCTGAAAGGCATTTTGAGATATTAGAACAAAAACGCTATGAGGCGTTACAAAAAAGCCGTGAGGTAATGATTGACAAATACGTCGAAGATGCCTCTCTTTTAGACCTTGCCAGAATGGATGCCGATGTTTGGAGTGTTTATCTCTCAGTGAAAAAACAGGCGTATGATGATACTATTGAAGCTGGAAAAAAAGCAGAATTTGAACGCATTGCAAAGGAAAAAGCCGAAACTAAAGAACGTGAACGTATTAGCAAAGAAAACGAGCAATTAAAAAAAGAGGCAAAGGCAAAAGAAATACAAGACGAAAAAGACCGCACAGAGCGCGATCGGTTGTTTAAGATAGAACAAGATAAAAGAGAAAAGATAGAGGCAGAACGTTTAAAGAAAGAAGAAGTTGAACGTAAAAAACGCGAAGAAGAAGATAGAGTCCGTGTGGCGAAGGAATTAAATAAACAAAAAGAACACGAGGCTCAATTAGAAATTGAACGTAAAAAACAGGAAAAAATTAGACAAGAAGCTGAAAAGAAAACAGCAGATAAAGCTATTGTAAATCGTTTTATTTCAATTTGTCAAGAATCAATATCCCCTATTTTGTATGGTTATTTAATTGATAAAATTGTCCCCGTTTTAAGAAAAAGCAGAAAGTTAGACAGTTAATATGAATATACGTTCAACATCAATTCAGGCTTACCGCAAGTTAAAAGTTGAGGGTACAATAAACGCTCAAGAATTTGACATCGTGGATTACCTTTTACGCACCGGAAATAAAGCACTGACTCGCAGAGAAATAGAAGAAGGTACTGGAATACGCGGGTCCAGCATTTGCGGTCGTGTCAATTCTTTGATAAACAAAAAAGTGTTATCTGAAACATTACAGCGAAAGTGTAGAATTAGTGGGAATACTGCAAACCCTGTTTATGTTTCGGGGAATCAGGGTGAAATATTTTAATGAATAGGAGTAATAATGAAAACTTGGACTGAGATTTATAAAAAGTACAAAGACGCTAAGTTGATGAAAAATTTTAGATTGTTTTATTTACAAGAGATGTTATTACTTCCAAGAGAAATTATTGATAGAGTTGATATTTCGCCTTATAATATCAAAGACATCTGGGGATATTTGATTTGCTTCGCTGAAACGGACGGATATGACTTAAGAATACATCATTACTATGAAAATGGGATAAGAACTCATTATGGTGCAAGTTTACAACATGTACAGTGGGGGGCAGATTATCCAGAAGAGGAAGGACAAAAAACAAAAGAAAAAGCAATGCTTTGGTGTGCAGATAAATTCTTTGAAATAGGAGTATGAAACGATATATAACTTAAAATACCAAGGCGAAGTCTTTCGATTCAAAGACAAGATTAAAAACGCTATTAATAATAAGTGGATAGTGAAATTTGACAAGGTCTCTGAAAGGCGGTCGGGTCTTTTGAATAGCTCCCTACACTTGTGGTTCGAGTGGATAGCTATAAAATTAAATAACGCAGGATTATACTATACCACTAACTTGTTTAATACTAAGGTTCAAATATCATGGACTAAGCATACTGTAAAATATGATATTTATCATCCTATTATGTTCGATATGTTTAAAAAAACAAGCACTTCTGACTTGTCGAATAAAGAGGCTTGCGATATTATAGATGAAATATTCAGAGTTTTGGGCGAGACGGGACTTGAAGTTCCAGACTTTCCTAATCATTTTTGGCAACATTATGGAGTAAATAAATGATGGAATCAATTACAACTTGGTTTTTCCTTTGCATTATAGCATACGTTATCTATTCGTTTGTTAAAATGAGATGGGAGCATCAAGAGTGACTAAAGAAAAAGGATAAGAAATGAATAAATATAAAATATTCAGATTTAAATTAAAATATAAATTGTTCTTTGCTGAATTGAATTATCGGTTATTAAAAAATATCGTTGAAATGATGGAAGGCAAAAGAAGATTTAACGACATAGACTTTGGCGGATTAAAACAATATACACAGGAGAAGAAATGAAAACTAATGAAAGAATCCTTGAGTTAATTCACGATTTTTATGCTAATAACATTAAATATCCTGAATCTATTATATTGGGTGCAAATGTTTATAGAAAACTAAAAAACGACATTAAACGTACTACAAGAATGACTAACAATCTTTTTTGTCTAGAAACGTTTTATGGAATTACTCTTAAAGTTCTTAGAACAGAAGGAAATTTAACTGATGATTCTGTAACATTCGGGATCCATACAAAATATATTAAACCCAACAAGGATAGGAAATGAGCTTTAATCCACAGCCTAAGCGTGAGTATAAGAAACGTAATAAACCTCGAGTTTTAAGCGATTATAGCGTTAAAAAACAACATTTAGACGCATTGTGGATAGCTTGTATAAAAGAACGCGCTAAATACAGCTCTGAACTGTCTGGAGTCAAGGGAATTAAAGCCGGTGGATTGGCAATTTTAGCAGCACACCATATTTTAGGCAAGAATACCAACCGGTTGCGATATAGCCTGTCTAATGGTATATGCCTTGTGAACGGTCGCGAGCATATCTACGGAATACACAATACGAACCCCGCGATTGCTTCAGAATATTTTGATCGGATAGTTTCAAGTATTGGCGATAAGCGATATAAGAAAATTAAGATGTTGGCAAAGGCAAAAGTTGGTTCTTCCGATTTAGGTTTAATTAAATATTATTTAACTGAGAAACTAAAGGAGTTTAAACAATGAAATACATATTAATACTATTAGTTAGTTTTACTTTTGGACAAGCTCCCAAACCACTAGCGGGAATTGAAGGGGTTTGGAGTATTGTTAATGGCGATTCAACCTTTATGTTTAATGGGGATACAGGAAAAAACCCAAATTATGCAAAAAGAATGTGGCGTAATTTTTATAACAAGATACCGATTACAATGGGGATGATATTTGAATATGCAAAAGAATGTTATAATGATACATTGCGATTAGAAAAATATGACCATTATGGAAATGATTATATACTGGTACATGAAAATTATGCTGAAATGTTTACAGAATTGCAACTTAAACAAAAAGGATATTTTTATCAATATCGTTGGGTTACTAATACAGTAATAGACGAAGAACATCCTATGAAAATGGAATATATATTTGTAAAAGAGCCAACAATGAAAGGATTTACAGAATGGTTAAAGAAATGAAACCTCGCCACGAAATCACGCCCGAATACAATTTTAATCCACGCCATCAAAAACGTTGGGAACAAACGATCGAATGGTTGAAGCAGTTTGATATAAAAGGTCAATGTTTAGATTGTGGTGGAAATGGAGGAGTGTCTACATCGGGTATAATATTGTCACAGGCTTTAAGGATTGGCATGTCATTTACAAGCCACAATTTAGACGAAAGGGCGGGATGGCATAAAGACAAAAAAATGTTGTTTGATTGTGTATTTGTATTTGAAGTTATTGAACATTTATTAAACCCCTTAGTGTTTCTTAAAGATTTGTTATTTATAACCGATATTGTTTATCTTTCAACTCCAATCAATCGACCAAAATTTATGCGTAATAAAGAATACCATTTTCACGAGTTTAACTATAATGAATTGGTTTACTTAATTGACAAATCCGGATTTAAGATAGTTGATGAGAAACGAATTAACTGTACTACTTGGAAAATGATTACAGGATTCAGACCTTTGTTAAGGTTCTTTGGAATTGACAAAAATATTTTACTTAGATTAAAAAGGAAATAACATGACAACACTAATAACCTACATCGGAGCATTTTGCTTCTTTGCAATATTGTTCGTTGGAACTATCTTGATCGCGAAAGAATGCTTGGAGAGGAAACGATAACTATTTTATTATTGGATAAATATTCGTAAACTAACTGTATGATAACAGTATATAAAACAACCTTTTCCCCTTTGGGCGTCGGATTTCCGGCACTTCACCTTGCAAAAAGGGCTGTTATCAGTCTGAAGGGGATTCTTTAGGTATTAATATGGACACAAGTAAAGAATATATTAAAATGTGTGATTGTGAGGAGATACAGGGCATTTGGGGGTTAGAACCCTTAGACATCTTTTGGGATACTTTTAAAATAAGCATTGATTTTGGAAAACAATTTTACGTTGGTTATCCTTCGGATTATGATGAGCCTTTTGAAAAAATGGACACGTATATTTGGCTACCCCGTCAAGACCAATTACAAGAGATGATAATAGATAAAGAATTGAAAGGGTGGGGAGCAGCTTCGGCGATTGCAGATAAATTTCATAAATGGAAGAAAGCTTATTGTGATATATATACGTGGGGTTGGTCTATGGAAAGGCTTTGGTTGGCTTTTGTTATGTTTAAAAAATATAATAAGGTATGGTCTAAAGTAAAAATAGAATCTGCCACCGAATCTAAAGGTATTGTTACTTCAGGCAAAGAATGGATTAAGAATGGCTAAACGTTTTACAGACAATGAGAAATGGAAGAAAACCTTCTTTAAGAGTTTATCAACTGTTAATAAACTGTTCTTTTTATATATATTAGATGAATGTGATAATGCGGGGGTATGGCATGTTGAGGTAGATATAGCAGAAATTAGAATTGGTGAAACAGTAGATT
>SDBV01011522.1_pt1 | contig 11443 bp, 11 predicted proteins | sample 2277081 | NCBI WGS metagenome assembly SDBV01 (sample SAMN10402039, study PRJNA504765) | marine sediment metagenome | isolation source: marine sediment core GS10_PC15, 223 cmbsf | place: Arctic Ocean: Southern Knipovich Ridge | collected 2010
CCCAAACCCCTTATCGAGTAGATTATTGAAGTTCGGGTGCTGCCGCACGTTGGGGATTCCCGCCACCACGAAGATTCCCAACGCCACCAGTAAGCCCGCCACCATCACGATTTGCGCCCGACCGGTAAGTTTCACGCTGAAGGTGTTGAGCAGTACAAACACAACGCAGCAGCCCACCGCCACGGCCTTGATCAGCCACTCGGAACCGGCCGCCTCTCCCCAGATCAGTTGTGCGAACGCACCGATCCCAACCATTGCGAAGGCGCTCTTCAACGCCAACCCTAACCACCCCGCCAGGCCCGCCAGCATCCCTGGCAGCGCACCCATGCTCCGCTCGATGAAAAAGTACGTTCCCCCGCTCTTGGGCATCGCCGTAGTCAACTCACATTTACTCAGCAACGCCGGAATCATCATCAGAGCGGCCAAGGCATAGGCCAGAATGACCGCCGGGCCACACAACTGAAACGCCTGGCCGGGCAGGATGAACAAACCACTACTGATCATCGCGCCCGCGGCGATACAGAAGACGTCCCAGAAGCCAAGTTTGCGTGTCAAACTCACTTTCTTATCACTCTGAATATCCAAGGTCCAAAACCCAAGGCCCATTGAAGCCCCAAGCATCAAGCCCCAAACTTCCGCTGTCTTCCGTTCCGTATTATCTTTATTTGGTCATTGGGACCTGCCTGCCGGTAGGCACGGTTTGGTCATTCAATGGGCCTTGGGTTTTGGGTCTTGGTCATTTAATTTCTAAATACTATTCATACATCCTTGAAGCCTGATTATACGCTGATCACACGTCTCCGCCAGAAGGAAGTCGGTTCTCGGATGACGCACAACGGTCAATTGTCGCGCCGACCTTGGGCCCAAAGGCATTAACTTCTCGAAAACACCTGAGAAGTATGCTATGCTCGTACATCATGAATCAGAACGACCACAGCGATGATGAGCATCCCAACCAAGAACCTCCCCCGGACGGCGAAGGACAGGATATGCCCTTCGTTCAGCAGCTTCATCAAAGTTCGGTCGGGGCCCGGCTGACGGACGACGTAGCGGCGGGAGTTTTCGCCACCGGCGCGATGGTACTGCGAGGGCCGGAGGAATTTCTGATTGATTTTGTCCAGGCCATGCGCCACCCGCCCCGCGTGGTGGCGAGGGTGGTCATGAGCCACCGCGTTATGGGCCAGTTCGTCAAGGCGATCAAGAACAACCTCGCAAAATATCAGCAGAGCTTCGGGCCGCCCAAGTCAGCCCCAAAAATGAGCCGCGAGCAGCCTTCGATTGAGAAAATTTACGAAGACCTGAAACTACCCGACGAACTGCTCTGCGGCGCGTACGCCAACGTGATCATGGTGGGACATTCGCACGGGGAATTCCTCCTGGACTTCGTGACACAGTTTTTTCCGAAGGCGGCGGTCTCGGCGAGAGTATACGTCTCCGCATCGAACATGCCGGGACTTCTGAAGACACTTTCGACGGCCCACACGCATACCCCCCCGAAAACACCGCCCAATCCTTCGGATGACCAGATGTACTCGTAGCCCCACCGCCCTGGACAGGAATAAATCCAATATCGCATAGAATAGAGGTGATTCCATCAAAAACTACATGCACTCGTTGTCTATTGCCGATCCCTTCCGGGGCACTATAATACCCGCGGTAGAGAGGAGTTGACGGTCATGGATCGATTGATAGTAAGCGTATCGGGCGTGCGAGGGACGGTGGGCGGAACACTCACCCCGCAGGTGGCGATGGAATTCGGGACTGCGTTCGGGACAATGCTGGGCGGCGGCGGGACGGTGGTGTTGGGACGGGATACGCGCCCGAGCGGCGGGATGGTCAAAAACGCCGTCGCGGCCGGGCTGATGGGTTGTGGGCTGAACGTGGTGGACCTTGGTGTCGTCACTACACCGGGTGTAGCCCTGATGACAAGGCTGCTGGAGGCCGACGGTGGGGTTATCGTCACCGCCTCTCATAATCCGCAGCAGTACAACGGGATCAAGTTTCTCCAGTCTTCGGGCGTCGCTCTCACCGCCCGGGAAGCTGATCGGCTAAAAAGCATCCGGGAATGCGGGCGGTTCGAGTACAGCGACGGAGCCGGTATCGGCGTAGAAACCGTCAATCGCACCACCGGCGAAAGACACATCGAGGCCGTCTGCGCAACAGTGGACATAACGAGCATCGCCTCAAAAAAGTTCAAGGTCGTACTGGACAGCATCAACGGGGCTGGTTGCGTGGTGACGCCGATGCTGCTAAGTAGGCTGGGCTGTGAGATCGTGCACATCAACGCCAAACCGACGGGTCGATTCGGCCATGAACCCGAACCTATAGAAGCGAATCTGGGCGGTTTGTGCGAGGCGGTCCGACAGCACCAGACCGACGTCGGCTTCGCCCAGGATCCCGACGCGGATCGGTTGGTTCTGGTGGACGAAAAGGGGAATTTCCTCGGCGAGGAATACACCCTTGCGTTGACGACGGCGTTTACGTTGCGGAATCGCAAGGGCAAGGTGGCGACGAATCTCTCCACCAGCCGAATGATCGACGACATCGCCGTCGCGGCCGGGGTGGAGGTGGTCCGTTCGCCCACCGGGGAGGCAAACGTGGTCGAGACAATGATGCGTGAGGGGTGCGTCTTCGGGGGTGAGGGCAACGGCGGGGTGATCGACCCGCGCGTCGTGCCCGTGCGAAACAGCCTGGTCGGGATTGCGATAATCCTCCAATACCTCGCCGAGACGGGAAAGTCCCTCAGCGAACTGGCAGCCGATATCCCCGCGTATCACCTGGTCAAGATAAAGATTCCCTGCCCCCCCGGCGCCGCCGAGAGGGTTATTTCCCAAGCGCGGGAGGCCTTCGCCGATCGTCCGGGTGCGAAGCTCAACGACGCTGACGGGCTGCGGGTGGACCTTCGCGGGGCCGGCGGAAAAGGAGATTCGAGCGGCAGTTGGGTCTCCCTGCGACTCAGCAACACCGAGCCGATCCTGCGCATCTTCGCCGAAGCGCCCGAGGAATCTGCGGCCGAGGCCCTTATCCGCGAGGTCCTACAGATCGCCGAAACCGTTATCGGAGATTAGAGTACTTAATGTTATATCGCAGGTAGTGCTTGACAGGCCCGATGCCCGTCACTATACTTCCCCCCAACATTTTTCCCGCAGCGAATGAAGCCCCTCGGGACGGGGGAATATTCTTGCGGGCATAAAAGAGAATTGGGAAGTGGCAAAAAGAAAAACCACAAAAAAGAACCCCGCGAAAAAATCGGCAGGAAAAACGGCTCAAAAAACCGCCAAGCCTTCCCCCAAAAAAGCCCGTAAAAAGGTCGTTAAAAAGACCGGCGGGAAGAAGACGGTGAAAAAGGCGGCGAAAAAGGCTTCCCGGGGGGCGCCTTCCAGACCCCCCGCAGCGCCAAAGAAGGCGAAGAAGAAGAAAAAGGCCAAAATTATTTCACCATTGAGCAAGAAGGAACTGCGGGAGTTCTGGAGATTGCTCATGGAGAAACGTCGCTCCCTCATGGGCGACATGTCGGGCATTGAGGCGGGGACATTGGGTCGGAATCAGCAGGAAAGTGCCGGGGACCTCTCGAACATGCCCACCCATCCGGCCGACATAGGCTCGGACAACTTTGAACATGAATTCACGCTTGGGCTGCTGGAGAGCGAGCGGGCCCTGTTAACCGAGATCAATGAGGCCTTGGAACGCATCCAAAACAAGACCTATGGCGTGTGCCTGGGTACGGGTGATCCGATCGGCAAGTCGCGGTTGAGGGCTCGGCCGTGGTGCAAATACTGCATAGATTATCAGAAGTTGATCGAGAAAGGTCTGATTCATCCCGGAGATGAAGAGGACTACGGCCTCGGCGACGAGGATGAGGTTTAACCTCCCTTGCCCCACACCGAAAAGGAGACCCGACCCGCCGACGCCGCCCCCGGCCGAGAACACAGGGCCATTAGCAGCGGCCCGGCGGTGGCGCTGTTCCTCCTGATCGTGGCGTTCGGTGCGGCCGCGGATCTGCTCAGTAAACACCTCGTCTTTGAACGCTTGCTCGATGATCCGGCCATCGAGCGGGAAGTGCGGGAAAATTACCTAAGCGACCCGCTTCCGGAACGGGACAGAACGCAGGAATTCTCGCGAGCCGTCCTGCAGAAACTGCACATTCAGGAGCGCATCTGCTTCGGGCTGAGCTTCACACTCTCTGTGAACCCAGGCGTGGTGTTCGGGTTCGACCGGATCCCCATCTGGATCGTAAATATCATCACGATTTGCATGATCCTCTTCGTGCTGATCTTCTTTGCCGCCTCGCCGCGTCGCGCCAGATGGATGCACGTGGCGCTGGCGCTGATTCTCGGTGGGGCGATCGGGAACCTTTACGATCGGGTGGCCTGTAAGGTTGTTCTGCCCGGACTGACGCCCATCCAGAACCACGTGCGGGATTTTATTGATTGCAGCGACTTGGGATACAGGTACATTTTCAACATAGCCGACATCTGGCTGGTCGCCGGGGTGATCATGATCCTGCTGCACTGGGTGTGGTTGGAACGAAAGACAAAAAAAGGGGAAAAGTCGGCCTCGAAAACGTAGCCCCCCGCTTCGGATGAACACCCCCCCACCGCCGGGTGCTGCCGGGTGCCGCGGCTCTCGACGTCGCACCGGTTCAACATTCATCGCCGCCACAAAGTGGCTTTTTCAACAGGCTGCTGCACTTTTAATTGTTGCAATGGCAGTCCATGCCGTAGCTACAACGCCAATAATAGAAACCACCAAAGTCAGGATTATGACCCAGAATCTTATTGTGTCCCTATGTAGTTCTTTAAGATATTCGCCTCTGGTCCGCCACGGGTCTCTACAGGGTGGCATAGGTACAAGTTCTACCTTTAGTACGCCATTTTTTGTGGTCGGCAAATCACTCATTTTAATCTCCTGCATTCTGGGCCATTGTTTAGCTTGTAGGGTCGGCCATTGCCGACCATTTTCCGGTGCAGGGTCAACCTATTGATCGGCAATGGCCGATCCTACAAACTACAAACACCGTAGCCGCGGCACTCGGCGGTTAGCTCACGATGGTAATTCTTCAGCAGCTTCAGCAACTCCATCCCCTCTTGGTAGACCATGATTATCGGTCGAAGGTAGGCAGAATCTTGTCGCGCGAGACAAGACGAAAATTATCGGGGCAAGCAGAATCAATACAACGTCAATCACAAAAATGGGGTATGCCCACCATTCCCAGCTATTCATGACTAATGCGACACAAATAGCGCAAATGCTCAATGCCAAAGGGATAACCAAGTCCATGAACTGAAGACTCCCCGTAAACAGAAACCGCCCCAGCCCCTGATCTCGAATCTGACCGGACTCCCACGTGTGCCAATCCAATGGATTCCATGTTTCGATTTCTTCGGAGCTTCTCATGAGGGACGCGACCTGGGGACTGATCACATTGTGAATGTACCATACCCGGTAGTCGGTGACCACCATCTCCCGAAGTTGCATCATTATGATGGTAAAGGCACCAAGTGGCGTAAGAAGCACAAGAAGCAATCTGCCTTCTAAAGGAATTTTCTCGGAAGCCCATGCTGCACTTATTGCAGCAGTCAAGAGGAACATCAGGTAGAGCATGTGGTATCGGTACCCCACGCTTTTTTCAATATCCTCCGAAAGCCTTTTGTACTCTGTCAAGAGGGCATCCATCTTCAGGTTCGCATTGCTCACGATGTTTCTCCACCAAATATGAACATACTTTGTATTACGTAAACTCGCGTGAACTTACATAAGTTCGTAAGGTTGGTTATCCCCGACCATTTTCCGGTGCAGGGTCAACCTATTGATCGACAGTAGCCCATCCTACAAACTTTGTGCCCTTTGTGGTTATCAGATTCCAAATTCCGAAATTCACTCCCCCCCCTTGGTGGGTGCTGGGAGGTAGAAAGAGGCGGCCTGTACGGGCCGCGGCACCTGGGGGCCATTTTCCGGTGCAGGGTCAACTTATTGATCGGCAATGGCCGATCCTACAAACTAAGTTCGGCCTTTAGCTGCTTGATGCGTTCTTCAAGGTCTTCGATCTTCTGCCATTGCGCCGGTGTTGTGGAGTGGACATTAATGTAGCCCTCCCTTCCGTAGCAATGTTCGGGGAGGGAAGTTTTAAGATTGTTCAGCTCCTTTTCCAGCCTCACCAACTCTTCCTGTTCGGTTTCTCTCTCACGTGCCATTTGTGATCTCCCATACCTTTGGTTTGTAGGGATACAACCCAACACTCTGATGCGATTCCGGCCAACGGGCCATGTCCGACTGCACTCAACAAGTATTATATCCCTGCATTCGACGAGAAAAAAGCCGCCGGGTGCCGCGGCTACGGTGTTTGTAGCCGCGAATTGGCGAATTGATTAAAATTCCAACCTTGCCCAACGAGTCCCAGACGGCTACCGTGTTGCTCATGAACCAAGGGGTACGAAGAACCCGAAAAGCATGGGACATCGAGGGAAATGCCCATTGCCTGACATTCTCCTGCTTCCGAAGGGGGGCGTTTTTTCGGGATCGTCAAATGGTGGAATGGTTTCTTGAGACAGTAGATCGAGCGCGCCGAAAGGCCCCGTTTGACCTCTGGGCATATGTCGTCATGCCCGAACACGTCCATCTGGTTCTGCTGCCGCATATAAGTATTCGGATGCAATCGATTCTGTGGCAATTGAAACGCCCGTTGGCCCGTCGAGCAACAACGTGGGCCGAGAAGAACGCACCGGATTTCCTCGCCCGCATGGTCTACACGCATCGAAACGGTTCGGTGACGCATCGGTTCTGGCAGCCGGGCGGCGGATATGATCGGAATCTGCGGCCGGTCGCGGATGTGCATGAAAAGATTCGATATGTACATGGGAATCCGGTCCGCAGGGGGTTTGTCAAACACCCGGAGGATTGGCCGTGGTCGAGCGCCAAGGCGTGGGAAATCGAAGAAGATGGAACGATTCCACTGAACCGAGATTCACTCCCGCCGTTGGTGAGTGCGGGGAGGTAGAAAGACGCCCGTAGAAAGACGCGGCTACAAACACCGTAGCCGCGGCACCCTACCCCGCCGCGGCTCGCTTGGTTTAACGGATTCGTTGCAATATCAAGGCGATACGGTACAATTCCGTTTCTTCCCTGCCGTTTGAACGGCTGGCGTGACAGAGGCGTTCGCGTACCAACTGCAAACTATGGCTCGACGAGATGAACAACCTGATCCGCCCTCATCTCAGCAACCGGGGCCTGGGGGGGAGGACCAACCGGCCCAGTCTGCTGAATCGTCCGACTCATCCCAACGCAGGTTTCAACAGGATGAGGACGTCCAGCTTATGCTGCGATTCCAGGCCGGTGAACGAGAGGTGTTCGAGCAGCTCGTAAAACGGAATCTCAACAACATCCACGCACTGGTGTACCGTTTCCTCCGTGAACCGTCCCTCATCGACGACATCACGCAGGAGGTGTTCCTGCGCATTTACCGCAGTGCCGACAAATATGAACCAAAGGCGAAATTCAGCACCTGGATGTATCGAATTGTGGCCAATTTGTGCTTCAACGTAATGCGTTCGCGGCGCAGGGGGCGGATGATATCCCTGGAGTCCGCCGGGGAAGAAGACCACCTGCGACGCGACGTGCCCGATTCCACCCAACCCGGCCCGCAAGACCAGATGGATAAGGCGGAGCTGTGCGAACAGGTGAGAGGGGCTATCGGTGAATTGCCGGAAAACCAGAGAATCGCCGTTATCCTCAACAAATACGAGAGCAAAAACTACGAAGAAATCGCCGCGGTGCTGAACCTCTCGACCATGGCGGTCAAAAGCCTGCTCAGCCGGGCCCGTTCCAATCTCCGCAGCCGTTTGAGACAATATGTCGAGAAAGGATGATTTCTTCCACTAAAAGAAAAAAACTGTAACAAGGCGAGACATTTTCACCCGAAGTGGGTTAAGTAAAGTGTGTAGCGATGAATAATGAACTGAAACAAAGTGATTTCGAGGATATCTCTGCCTGGATGGATGGCGAGCTCGACGTCGAACAGGCCGAAAGGGTCGCCCGGCAAGTCGAGAGCGACCCGGTGTGGGCAGAGGCCTATCGGGAACTGCTAGCGCTGGATGAGATGATGGACGTGTGGGAGTCGCCACCCGCCCCGACGGAGCTTACCGCGAGAATCCTGGCGCATGCGAAGGATCGCCCGGGGGCGAAAGTTCTGCGTTTTGCCCGCTGGGTGCTGCCTGCAGTCGCGGCCGCTGTTTTTATCATTGCCATAACGCTCTCCCAATCCACCCGCCAGCCGCCTACTGGAAGGAGAACCGGCGTCCGAGTCGCCGGGGCGGTTCCAGACTCCTTCGTCCAGGGCGGGCTGGATCTGTTTACGAACATGGAAAACAGAATCACACCGACGGGGAAACTTAATGACCTGAACCGCTTCAGGGGGAGTCAAATGACAGTCAGGTCGCCGGTGCGCCCCAAGTCCTGGCGAGCCCTCTCGTCGGAGCAGCGCAGCCGCGCCCGACGCCATGCGGTCATATTTATCAGACTGAACGTACGTCAGCAGGAACGGATCCTGACAGAACACGAACAGGCAATCAACACTTCACAGTACATGCAGGAAGCCCTACGGCAGCAAATTCACTGTATTCGCATCGTCGTCCAAAGCTTTACGCCCTCCGAACGCCGCGCCCTTCGCCTCATGACCCCACCCAGACGTGCCAGAAAGTTCCTGCAACGGCGAAATTATCTTATTCGTACTGGAAAGCTTCCGAAATCTCGGTAGTTTGCTCCTTTCCGCTGCTGAGATCAGAAAGCCCCGGACACCTCCACCGGGGCTTTAATTATCTAAAAACTGACCGGTTCGGGGAATAGTCCACAGATTACACAGATTACTATAGATTACACAGATTATAAATCGCTTCTGTATTATCTGTGTAATCTGTGGATCCGGTCAGCAGTGCAGATATCGCAGAAGCGTGTCCCGCCCGATTTTCTCACTCGCATCTTTGGCGTAGGCGTTCGGAGTGGCGACCTCGGCGATATCGAATCGCAGCGGGGCCTTTTCGGGAACTTCAAGCGCCTTCGGCGAGACGAACACCATTAGTTCGTCGGCTAGGCCGGTCGAAACAAAGCTTTCCAGAACACGCCGCCCGCCCTCGACCAGCAGGTAGGTCCATTCCCGTCGGCCAAATTCGTCCAGGAGCGATTCGAGTCGCACGCCCCCGCGGGCAGGAGGCGTCTGAAGTATCTCCACCCCCGCCTCCCGCAGCACACACGCCGCTTTCGGATTGGCGCCCACCGCCTCCTCCGTTGCGGCTACGATTACCAACGATTGGTGAGCGGTGCGGATCAGTTGGCAGTTAGGCGGGATGCGCAGAGTGGAGTCCAGCACGACGCGCACCGGCTGGGCGCCCTCGCCACTGGAGTTGCGATTGGTCAGCAGCGGGTCGTCGGTGCGCACCGTTCCCAGCCCGACCAGTATCCCGTCGCATCGGGCCCGCAACTCGTGCACACGACGGCGCGAAGCCTCCCCGGAAATCCACCGCCCATCGGATGCGGGTAAGCTCAGATATCCATCCGCCGTCTGGGCCCACTTGCAGATTACCCACGGCCGAGCCTGCGTGCGGAGCTTGATGTACGCCCCCAGAAGCTTTCGAACCTCCCGCCCGCACGTCCCGACGGTAACATCCAGTCCCGCCTGACGAAGTTGCTCCAGCCCGCCCCCGGATACCTTCTCGTCGGGGTCCTTCATCGCTACGACTACCCGCGACAGTTCGGCGCGAATTAGGGCCTCGGTGCACGGGGGGGTCTTACCGTGGTGGCAGCACGGTTCGAGCGTGACGTACATAGTCGCGGCGGTCACATTTTCACCGGCTTGGCGGGCGGAGGCGAGTGCTTCTATCTCCGCGTGCTGCCCGCCAAAATGTCCGTGGTAGCCCTCGCCCAGGATTTTTTCGCATCGCTCGCGGACGATGACGGCCCCGACCATCGGGTTCGGCTCGACCGCCCCTCGGCCGCGCTCCGCCAGTTCCAACGCACGAAGCATGTATAGCTCGTCATGTGTGGGCATAATCGCATTATACCCAAATTGCAGCCTCTTCCCACCCGAGAGAGTTGGGGATAGAAATGAAAGGTTTTCCCGAACCGCCCTAACCTACGGTATGATGGTTTGTCTATTCCATTAGAACGACAAGGAGCAAAATCATGAAGAAAACGACATCGCTATTCATATTGATGGTATTTGCAACCGTCTCAATGACCTGCGACGAGCAGGCCGGGGAGCCGACCGCCCCTCGAGGGTCTGCAACAGCCCCCGCTGCCGCGACGCCGGGCGCGGGCGTTGATACGGTGGCGCTGGCCACACGTGCAACCGGCGCGAAGTTCGGTGCGTTTATCGAAAAAATTCCCGGAGGTAGGATCGACTGGAGCCGAGGCGTGGTGTATGCAATGGGAATAGGCAAACCACGCCGAGATCATGTGGGCGCTCAGGCGACAGCGATGGCGAAGCGGGCGGCGTATATTGTTGCCGCCCGCAATGCCACGCTGGTGCTGGCGGGCATTGCCCCAGGCCCCGGCGGACGGTTCGCCAACGTCCGGAACGGGTGGATACGCACCGATGTCACGCTGAAAGACTTCCGTGTAACCTCCGCCACTTACAACCGCTCCACGCGCACCGCCACCGCCAGCCTCGAAATGCCGCTATACGGCGCAACCGGCGCGATTAGGGCGCTCGGCATGAAATTGCAGCTTCCGACCCGCTTTCGCCCGGGCCCGTATCGCACGGACATTCGCCGGTCTGGCGGTGTAATCCTTATCGATGCGAGGGGGACGGGACTGAGCCCAAGTCTTGCCCCGTGGATCGTGGACACCCAAGGCCGGGCCGGGCTCTACGCCTCATCGCGAGGACAAATCGACCGGGGCATGGCCCGATACGTCACACTCGGGCCCGACGTGAAACTGCTCTCCCCCACACGGAAAATCAAAACCCCGCGGGACTCCACCGTCGTCCGGATATTCCGGGCCTCGAAAGTGCGGCCAGGGGAACCGTACTCCATCGTACTGACCAAAGAAAACATGGCCAAACTCCTCCTCAACGGGCGGAATTACCCAATAGGCCGAATCGTCATCATTCTCGATGAAACCGGGAAGTGAGACAGAAGTCAGGAGATAGAAGATTAGGAGATAGGAGGAATCGAATCGCCACGTTGGTTCCTTTCTTGCCAGCCGCGAGCGCCCAAGCGAGCGGTTTCTTCCATGAACCGAAACCCGTAAATCACGATGACCACAAAGGACACAGAGGGCACAAAGGATAGGAAGTAGGCTGGGTTGCGGAACGCAACCCACCTTTCTTACTCACAAAGAACACGGCTTGACAAGCAAGCCGTGCCACCTAACGCCGTGTCCTAACTTGCTTCATTGTATTGCGTGAATCGTTTGGCGGCAAGGACTTCGGACTTCTTGGCGATGCGCATCT
>SDBV01011523.1_pt1 | contig 11443 bp, 8 predicted proteins | sample 2277081 | NCBI WGS metagenome assembly SDBV01 (sample SAMN10402039, study PRJNA504765) | marine sediment metagenome | isolation source: marine sediment core GS10_PC15, 223 cmbsf | place: Arctic Ocean: Southern Knipovich Ridge | collected 2010
CAAAGTTTCTTAGCGATCAGTCACCATCACACGCCTAAGCGCAACTACATGCTGAACGTGAAAAATCCATTCTTAGTACCTCTCAACTAAGTAGGTTAACAGTGTTTTACACCCGGCATATCCGGACTGACACAAAGAGAAGCTGCTGATCAACTTGGAATGAAAGGAATTTATAGCTACCAAAGGCTAGAAAAAAGATGCAACCCCACACTAGATATGCTCTATAAACTCGTACTACTTTTTCCTAAACTTTCTCTGGATAAAATCTTGCGCTGAAGCATGAAATACGTCAAATTTTAGAATTGGAGGAGGTCGATGAGTTCGCTACGGGTGAACTTCTTGAGAAGAGCCTGGTCGTCGGCTGTTACGATCTCCTCCATCAGTTTCCCTTTTCGGGTGATCATCCGGTCGATTTTTTCCTCGATCGTCCCTTTGGTGATGAGTTTGTAGACCTGAACGCCACATTTTTGTCCGATCCTGTGGACTCGGTCGATCGCCTGGTTCTCCCTAGCGGCATTCCACCACCTGTCGTAGAGAATCACGACACTAGCAGCCGTCAGATCAATCCCAAGTCCCGCTGCCTGGAGAGATCCGATGAAGAAAAAGCAATTGGGGTCTTCTTGGAATCTCTTTAGCTCCTCCTTACGATTGACCGTATCCCCTCGGATCTGAGAATACTCCCACCCATGCTCCTTGAGGTGGTTTTCAATAATATCGAGCATGTAGAGGTATTGCGAGAAAATCACAACTTTCTGATCACTAGCACGCGCTTCCTGTAATAGCTCGACAAATAAGTCCCATTTACCCGATGGGTATTTTTTGTAGTTCTTGGGGTCTTTGGCAATGAGGGCGGGATGGTTGCAAATCTGCTTCAATTTCGAGAGAAGGGCAAATACATGGATATAGCTCACAGCAGCTTCTGTATCTCGAAGCTCCGAAATCAGGGCATCTTGTCTTTCAGCAAGAGCCTTTCTATACAAAGCGATTTGAGTCTCTGAAAGATCGCAATACGATTTATCAACACTCTTTTCAGGCAGTTCTTGCAACACTTCAGTCTTTCTTCGCCTGAGAATAAAGGGGCGAATAAGCCCCCTTAAGAGGGCTTTTTTCTCCTCATCAAATTCCCGTTCAATAGGGTTAAGAAATAACCTTCGAAAAGCCGTAACACCTGGCATATAGCCAGGTAACACGACATCAAAAAGGGCTTTTAGCTCTTTTAGGTTATTCTCAATCGGAGTTCCTGTAAGTCCGATGCGCATTCTTGCTTTGATTGGGAGAAGAGATGCGTGGATACGGCTCTGGGCATTTTTTGCGACTTGGACTTCATCGAAAATAGCTAATTCAAAGGAGATTTTTGCTAGATTGTCCTTCTCAATGCGAGCAACACCATATGTGGTCAAAAGCACCCCGTTTTTCGGGAGATTTTTCAAGCTTCTTTTGAGTCCATGAAAGGTTTGGACAGTAACACTTGGTAGAAAAACTTTGAGTTTCTCTTCCCAGTGGTAAATGACAGATGTTGGGCATACAACAAGGAAACGGACACTTGAGAGATCCGTCTTAGCCAAGATAGAAGCCATAAGAGCCATTGATTGGTGCGTCTTCCCAAGCCCCATATCATCACAAAGAAGGCCTGAGAGGCGATTTTGGTAGAGAAACCAGAGCCAATGGAGCCCTGTTTGCTGGTAGAGGCGAAGCTCCGACTTTAACCCTTTTGGATTGGGTGCTTCTGGGCTTTTGAACTCACGAAGTTCTTGAATAAGAGAGCGTGTGATTACTGAAAAAGGTGTGGTCTCTGGAGGAGAGAGAAAACCAAAAGAAGCATCGAGACGGAAATACTCTAAAGTAGATAGTTCTATCGTATGGTCGTCGTAAGAGACAGGAGCAAGCTTATCAACCCACTGAAAAAGATCTTCGGAAAGGTCGAGTAGCCCTCCCTCAGAGAAAAGGAAGCGCAATTTTTTCTCTCGCGCTTTGCAGATCTCGGTAAGGGGGATTTTTCCAAGCTCTGTTTGGACAAAGAGACGCAACTTGAGTTTTCCCGATGGAAGACGGACAAGATAGTCGATCTCCAGATCTGCCCTATGAGGGGTTTGGAGCTGTGGATCGAGAAAAAGAGCATACCGTTTCAAAGCCGGAAGATCGTGCAAGAAAAAGTTTTTCATCCTCTCTTGAGATATGGTTCGTTCAGTATCATACCCATGAGGGAGTCTCATAGATGCGGGAAGTTCGCAGAACCCCTCTCCCTCTTTGTAGACAAAATCACCAAAGAACAAGAGGCCCTCATCTCCTCTATACACCGGTTTGATTCGAAGAGTTGAAGGAGAAGAAATCTCAATGTGCAGGCCCCTTTCAGAAAGAGGTAAACGGGATGAAAAAAAACGGGAAATCCCCTCCAACTCTTCCCGGTTCCCTTTGATAAATCGGCTGATATCTGAAAAACGAACTTCAAGACCCGGGCGGACAATCGCCTCTACTCTTACGGTCTTTTTCGAGAAGAACCCCTGATTTGGGTAGTAGATCCAATCTCCAAAATCTAACCCTTCTTCCCCTTGTGTAGCTACTTGAGGATGGAAAAGAAAGGTTTGATTTGGGGTAAGCGAATAGGTCAACAAGGTTTCGATCCCTGCCAGATGGGTGATAAATCCCTCTTGGCTCCCAAGCCAAATCTTGTGTTGATTGACAAAAGAAGAGACTTCACTTAGAGGCAATACCTTCTTTTTTTCTAGAAATAGAGGCTCGTCAATATGGAAAAAACCTTTCTCAGGTAGATAGGCCCAGGAGGAAAAGAGAACTGCATTCTTCTCTTGTAGATCTCCTTTCTCGAGTAGGTAAGGGTGGAAATGCCAGTTCTTTTTCTTGTCAAACTTCAGGTGGTAACGTAACGGAGTAATCTCCCTTTTTACCGGAAGAAACGACTCGATAATGGAACTATACTGGTCGAGAAAAGGAGAAATTTCTTCCTTGGAAACAACATCACGATGAAGCAGAGAGTCTCCTAAGAGAGGCAAAAAACCCTTTTCTGGTAAATAGATCCAGTTCCCTATGGGACGCGCAAGTTTAGAAATCCCCTCCCCCCCCTTTGCATGTTGGAGGAGCAAAGATACCCGTTTCGGGTCGTAGGAGGCCCCTATGAGCTTCTCATCTACCGGGTGAAAAATTTTCAGGGAAGCCTCTACCGTTTCAATTGAAGAGATCAATCCTTCTAGATCTTTTACCCCCATTTTCCATGTAATCGTGTAAGAAGGAAAAAGAGTTTCGATATGAGTGGGAAAGCCTTGAGTATCTTCTTTAAACAGTACTTCTGCATTTTCCTCAAAACTCATCATCCACTTTGCCAAGTCAGACCAAAAGGAGAGAGCGTAACGAAGAGAAGGGCTTGGCCGCCCCTCTTTCCACCTGAGAATTTCATCCTGAGAAATGTTAGAGAATTTTAACGAGGTCTCAGGAGTTTCTTTACGCGTGCTTTCGATCCATTCAGCAAGTTGCTTTTTACTCTCTGCTGTTTTTGTTTCGATTTGAAAAAATACATCATTTTCGAAGCGATATACTCCCCCCGCCTTTTTTTTCTCTAAAAGGCGCGTTTCGTAGCCTGTATGATGGGCAAAAATCTGACACAAATGATTCCAAAAAGAGTCTCGGAAACGGATGTGGAAAGGGAGATCTGATCCGTTGAAGATTTTGAGATATGCGCCGGCAAGATGGGAACACCCCTCTTCGTCAGAAAAGCATGAGCAAAAGGCATCTTTGAGAATCAAGTCCTCATCAAATTGGAGAAAGGGCCAATAGGTCTCTTGCTCTTCGGGATCATAAACTTCGATTTGATAGGTCGGCCCTGAAAATAGAACCTCGCGTACAAAACCCCTCCTAAAAAGATCCTTCCCCTTCTCTCGAAACTTTTCGAAAGGCATATCCATAGCTTCCTCACTATAGCAGAAGAGGGAGCCAAGGGGAAGACCCTCTTCTTACAGCAAGAGTTGAACGGCCAAGGTAAGGGCAATAGTTCCGTAGAAAAACCGCTTTACAGGTTGAAACCCGTAGAGCTTATTGAGAAGGTTGGCCACAGAAAGGACGATCAAAGCGGGATAGAAGAGCTGCAAAATCGGAACGATAAAAGCGCTGATCCCTTCAAAGTGGAGGCTAGAGACGATAAAAGCTAACACAAGAGTCACAAGAACAAAGAATGTATACGACCCTTTTTCCTTAAAGAGGTTTTTGTGTAGAAATCCAGCAAAAACAGCTGTTAAGGCGATCTCAGTTGTCAAGCAAGCAAAGGAGACGACAGCTCCCGCAACCATCCCAGCATACGGGCCAAGAATATGATAAGCTAGAGCTCCAAGAAGCTGGTGGTTCGGAACATCAGGTAACGTGTTGCTATACCCAGAGGAGAGGAAAGAGAAGCAAACGTAGATGGTTGTGAGGAGACAAGCTGCTAGCAAGCTGCCAAAAATAGCTATATTGAGAAGCCGTTTATTTTCATTTAGAGGGATCTTATCAGCAGCCTGCCCATTTCGCAGACTGACTAACACCACTGAGGAGAAGAAAAAAGAAGCGAGCAGATCCATCGTATTGTACCCCTCCAAAACTCCCTTGGAAAAGACCTCCCAACGCGTTTGAAGAGTCGCTGTAGTAGGAGGAATCCCCCAAAGTCCTTTCATGATAATCACAAAAAGAGACAAAAGGAGAAGGGGAGTAAGGACAAATCCCAAAAGGGGGAGAAGCTTGCTCGGGCGGAACGTAAAGAGGAAAATCGCGACGCAAGAAACAAGAGCAAACAGGGGTAAAGAGAGGTCTTCAAGCCCGCACGCATGGAGAGTAGAATGGGAGATCGTCATACACCGGGGAATCCCTCCAAATGGGCCGATCAACCCCAAGATGAGCAGCATGATCAGATACCCAGGGACCTTCCCCACACGTTTAAAAAACGACTGGAAATCCCCCTCAAATAACAGCATCGCCAAGAGACCAGTTAACGGGACGAACACAGCTGTGATGAGTAAGCCTGTTATACCAAAGGCGTTTTTATCTTGTGCTATCTGCCCCATAGCGAGGGGAAATACAATGTTTCCCGCTCCAAAAAACATGGCAAACATAGCAAGGCCAGTCGAAAAATGACTCGCTTTTTGCCCCTTGGTTTGAGCTGTTGTTTCCACTGTTGTTTCCATAGCTCCGCAGAAGTAAAAGAAAAAACAATAGCATACACCATCAAGCACAAAAAAATCAAGAATTTAGAACCAACTTCAGCAATTCCCGCTCACACAATTTCACCCACATGAAAAAGTGAATTATTTTTCAACTCAAGTTGCTACCTCAACAAAAAACAAAGCTATCCACAAGGAGTAGAATAAAACATGATTAGATTTTATTTATTACCACAGAGAACACGGAAGGCATAGAGTAGGGAAATTCTTCTCTCTGTACCCTCTCAAGTTCTCCGTGGTGAAATGATTTTTTTGGAGCTTAAGATATGTGCCCAGGTAGCAACTTGGGTTTTTAGAGGTGGGAGCAGATGGGGCAGTTTTCTGGATTGTGGCCTCGGGAGGGACAGAATTCGCGGGCAAAGTAAATGATCTGGAGATGGAGAGGGATCCATTCATCTTTTCGGAAACACTTCTTAAGATCTTTTTCGACTTGGGCAATTGTTTTGCCTTGCGAGAGCCCCCACCTTCTTGCAGAACGGAAGATGTGAGTATCCACGGGAAAGGCAGGGATCCCATAGGCTTGAGAAAGGACTACGGAGGCTGTTTTATGTCCCACACCGGGGAGGGCTTCAAGTTCTTCAAATGTTCTTGGCACTTGAGCCTCATGCTCATCGAGAAGGATATGTGAAAGGGTATGAATCGCTTGAGACTTTTGAGGAGAAAGACCACACGGTTTGATGATTTGGCGGATCTCTTCAACTGAAAGCTCGACCATCTGCTCGGGAGTTTTCGCTCGAGCAAAGAGATGTGGTGTGACCCGATTGACCATGTTGTCTGTCGAACGGGCCGAAAGAACAACTGCAATGAGCAAGGTGTAAGGATCATGGTGTTTGAGGGGAATAGGGGGATTGGGGTAGTAGTCTGAGAGGGTTTTTCGAATAAATGCGACTCTTTGGATCTTATTCATTTGTCACTTCCCTATACAAAATTGAGAGAAAATCGAATCGAGTATATCTTCTGAGATGTTTGTTCCGATGATTTGGCCGATATAGCGGAGGGAATCTCGCAAGTCCGCCGTAAGAAACTCAGGAGAAATCCCTCCTTGCAGACCTGAGAGGACATTTTTAAGAGATTCAAGTGCTTTTTGCAACGCCTGTTTATGACGAAGAGAGGTGAGGAGAATTTGGTCCTTTGGAGGTGGCCCATTTTTCCAAATCAACCGATCAAGGGTCTCTTTCAAAGTTTCCATCCCACGCCCCTCTTTAGCAGAAATTTGGACTGTCATGGAGTAAGGAAAGTGGGGAACTGGAGAATGAGGAAGGTCAATCTTATTCCACACAAGAAGAGTTTTTTCGGGAGGAAGAGCTGAGAAAAAGGGATCTTGAGGAGGGGCAGTTACATCAACAACAAGAAGAATGATGTCAGCTTTTTGCACCGCTTCTTTGGCTCGCCTGATCCCCTCCTTTTCTATTGCCTCCTCAGTACTTCGAATCCCAGCTGTATCGGTAAGACGGAAATGGAGTCCATTTAACAACATCTCCTCATGGAGGAGATCTCGCGTCGTTCCAGGAAGAGAGGTTACGATCGCTCGTTGCTCATCTAAAAGGGAGTTAAGAAGGGAAGATTTTCCTGCATTTGGAGGTCCTGCGAGACAAAGAGAGATCCCTTGGTCAAGTCTCTTCCCCTCCTCAAATGTATCGACAAGAGTGAGCATTTCCGCTTCTATGGCTTTAAGCCTTTGGATCACTTCCTCTTCAGTTGCAAAGGCAAGCCCCTCATCTGGGAAATCAACCCAAGCTTCAAAAAGGGCGGCTAACTGGGTAAGCTCCTTCTGGAAGGAGAGAATTTTTTTTGAGAGCCTCCCGTCAAGCTGATTTTGGGCAGCTGCAAAGGCCTCGGTATTTTTTGCTCCAATCACCCGTTGGACCCCTTCAGCCTGCGCAAGGTCGATTTTTCCGTTCAGAAAAGCCTTTAAAGTAAATTCACCCGGTTTTGCGGGCCTTGCGCCCGCAACAAATACCGCCTCTAAAACTCTTTGAGAGGCAATTCTCCCCCCGTGACAGTGCAGCTCTACCGTCTCTTCTCCTGTATAAGAACGAGGAGCGCGCATCACTAGAAGTAGAGCCTGGTCAAGTATTTCTCCCTGCTTATTTCTGATGTAACCAAGATGGGCCGTATGAGAAGAGTAGGAATCAACAGGTCCGGAAAAAAGACGATCTGCAACTTGGATCGCCTGCTCTCCCGAAATCCGTATGATGCTAATCCCTCCTTCCCCTGGTGGAGTGGCGAGAGCAGCGATCGTTTCACCTGGTTGATAGGAAGTGTGTACAAAATCCATTTTTTGACAAATGTAGACTTATGTTATAAATGATAGATAAAGCGCTAAACTAGTTTACCCTAATGACATCTCTTCTCTCAATCTTTTTTAGTTTTCTTCTCCTCTCTCCGTCTCTTTTCGCAGAATTCAAGACCGAGATCGACGTAATAGAAGAACTTGTAACTGCGACAGAAAAGAATTTACTATTCCAAAAGGAACTTCTCCAGTCGATGCAAACCTTCCAAAGAGCCCGCGAAGCATTTACAAAAGATCCCACAAGCGCAAGGCTAGCCACGATTTTAGTGAAATCGGCCACTCGATTAACCAGAAAAATCGAAGAGGAGCACGTAGCCCACCTCCTATCCCCAGAATTCCTCACTGAAATCCAATTTTTTACTCTAGTTGGAAAAGAGCAACTCCCCAGGTCAGCTCGTGAGTGATCCGATCTACTTTATCGACAGGGGATCGGGAGAAAGACAAGAGGAGCAAGTCTACTACGAGGCCGTTCTCCGTTTTCTCTACACCACCAAACCGGGTTGGACATGCGCAAAGTTGATTGCCCATCTTCCCTTCATCTCAAAAACAACTGGATGGCTTGAACGCCTCCCTCTCTCCCGAAGAAAAATCATTCCTTTCATCCAAAAGTATGGCCTGAACCCAGATGAGTTTGTAGTCTCACCAGAGAATTTTTCCTCCTTCGATGATTTTTTTACCAGAAAACTGAAGCCTGAGACCCGTCCACTAACATCAGGACCTATCATCCCGGCCGATGGGAGATACCTCGTCTACCCGGACCTCAATGAAACGAGCGGATTTGTTGTGAAGGGAAAGACGTTCTCTCTCGAAAAACTCCTTGGGGACGATGAAACTCTCTACTCTCGCTATAAACACGGAAGTATGGTGCTCGCCAGGCTCTGCCCCACAGACTACCACAGGTTCCATTTCCCTTGCTCAGGCACCCCTTACAAGCCACATCTCATCAATGGCCCCCTTTATTCAGTAAACCCATTAGCTCTTAAGAAGTACCTCTCTATCCTTGTTGAGAACAAGCGAGTTCTTACCGAAATCGATACAGATACACATGGAAAACTTCTCTACATCGAAATCGGAGCAACTTCTGTTGGCTCTATCCACCAAACCTTCACTCCAGAAAAACCTGTCCAAAAGGGTGATGAGAAGGGTTTTTTCTCATTTGGAGGCTCTTCCCTTATCCTCCTCTTCGAACCAGGCGCCATCACCTTTGCCCCCGACCTGCTTGCCAACTCATCCCAGTTCCTCGAAACGCGCTGCCTCTTCGGCCAGTCCCTCACCACACTCCTGAAATAAACGAAAAATATCAGTGAAGAGTTTTTTCTTGTTTCCCAAAAGAAATTGATTTGCTATCAAGGTCTTAGACCTTGAGTATTGACCTGTGTTTACAACGATAGCGCTTCTAATTCTGGTGTTCATTGCCTACCTCGCATTACGTGATAGGGTAAAGAGACGCCGACTCTCCGCAAAGGGAATCCAGAAAATCCTCAATGCCCTTTCGCAACACTTGCTACTTGAAGAGTGGGAGCAAGCCGAAAAACACCTGGACTTGCTTTTGCAACAAGATGTGAAGGGAAAAAAGATTTCTCTCTTCACTGTTCAGGTTTTGCGTAATAGAGGGGCCTTGCAAGAGGCTCTTGCAAAAGCGCGAGAGGGGGCAGAACTTTATCCTGAAGAACTTTTATTCCGGCTAGAAGAAGGAAAGGTTCTTTTGACCCTGGGACGCCCTAAAGAGGCCCTTCAAGCTCTCCATCTTTGCTCTCCAATCATCCGGAGTGAGTCGAATTACTACCTTCTTGCATCGGCTTTTTTCCACGCTGGACACTACTCACGAGCACACCAGATTCTAACTCCCCTCTTACCCCACACCCAAAGCGGTGAAGTTTTCTTCCTTTTTGGGGAAATTCTCTTTGCCCAAAAAGAGTTTGCGCAGGCAATCCAAGCCTACTTCCAAGCTATGGAGTATGGCTACCATAGCCATAAGCTCTTTTCCCAATTGGGACACGCCTATCGGCGCTTAGGCAATCTCTCTCAAGCCGAGAAAGTTTTCCGTGAGATTTTAGAAAAAAGCCCTGGCGATCTCATCGCAACCCTTGGCTTAGGAGCTTGCCTAGAAGAGCGGGGACACCACCAAAAAGCTCTTTTGATCTATCAGTCGAGTGAGGCGTGGGAAGAGCACAACCCCACCCTCTTCAAAGCAGCTGGTCTTTGTGCACTGAAAACAAAAAAATACTCTCTTGCCAGACAATATTTCGGAGAAATCATGCAAAGTACCTCTCCTGATGCAGAGTTGTTGAGCTATTATGGATTTGCTCTTGAAGGGGAGAAAAGATGGCAAGAGGCCGAGCAAACCTACCTCCAGATCATCCACTACTTCCCCTCAAATCCAACAGGCTTCCGGGCTCTTGCCTGGATGTTTGGAGTTGGGCTAACCAAAACGCTATCCCCTGAAGAGGGGATCAGCTTTGCCCACATCGCTTTGAAATTGCAAAATGAGACGATTTGCTGGGAAATCTTGAGCGCTTGCGAAGCAAGAGGCGGGAATTTTGAAAAAGCATACCAAATCCAAGAGCGCCTCTCTGCTCTTGACAAAGGGAGGGAATCTCGCAGCCGCCGCCAGCAAGCCCTCCGCCACCTCCGCAAAAACCTCCCCCTAGAGAACCATCACATCCTCCGCACCGAAAAACTTGTTGCATAAAGTTGTACCGCCCCCTATTTTTTGGACACAAATTTATCTCAAATAATCTCTTTCCTTTCGTCTTTCGATCTTCATTTTTCTTGAAATTCTCATATCCATCTGTTTATCCTAATGATACCGAAGAAAAAGTAGCCGTGTCCTCTTCTCCCTCTGCTGAATTTGTGAGAGATTGGTAAATTATACGCAAAAGTTTATGGTTTCACTTGCTTAAAATTAACAGAATTGTTAAGTTTAAGCAGTCGATATATGTTAGAGAAGAAAGTAAAGAAGTACTTGGATAGTCTCGTTTCTAGGGGACGTTATTATTTTACCCTCTATGAGTTAGAGGAAAATCTTGGCCGATCGAAAGGCTCGATATTGGTAAGTCTGTCCCGACTGAAGAAAGCAGAAGAAATTGCTTCTCCAGCTCGAGGATATTATATTATTATTCCTCTAGAATACAGGACTTTGGGCTGCCTTCCTCCGGACCAGTTTATCCCAGATCTTATGAAATTCCTTAATCTCCCCTATTATGTAAGCCTTCTAAGTGCAGGAATGTATTACGGAGCTGCCCACCAACAACCCCAGGTTTTTCAGGTGATGGTACCATCTACTAGACGGAATTTTGAAATTGGAAAAGTTCGTGTTGCATTTCATGCGAATAAAAACCTTACTGCATGCCCAATAAGGAAATTTAATACTCCAAGAAGTGTGTTAATTGTATCCTCTCCTGAAGGAACAGCTTTTGATCTGGTTGCGTACCCTCAAGCTTCAGGAGGTTTTTCAAACGTTTTCACTGTGCTTAGCGAACTTATTGAAAGTATGAACTTAAATGAATTTCGCAAATTTTTAACTACCAGAAGAGAGTTTGCTGTCTTGCAGAGGCTAGGCTATCTGTTTGAACAGCTAGGAAATAAAGATTTTGCTGATGTTGTAGAGCAATGCCTTAAAATGCATGTTTTTGAAAGAGCTGTGCTAGATCCACGGTATCCGTCTAGAGAGGAAGAAGTGGTAAAACGATGGAAACTTCTTGTGAACGAACCTATTGAGAGTGATGTATGATCCCAAAACATATAATTACGGAATGGAGAGAAAAACACCCTTGGCCTGTTCAGAACCAAGTAGAACAAGATTTATTAATCAGCCGAGTGTTAGTTGAACACGGATTTTCATTACGAAAAATCAGGTAACCATGTTTAATGAAACGGTACTCGCTTGATAGCTAATAAGTACCCCCATCCAAGAAAGTTTTCAAATCCATGAAATAGATACTACAATTTC
>SDBV01011524.1_pt1 | contig 11442 bp, 12 predicted proteins | sample 2277081 | NCBI WGS metagenome assembly SDBV01 (sample SAMN10402039, study PRJNA504765) | marine sediment metagenome | isolation source: marine sediment core GS10_PC15, 223 cmbsf | place: Arctic Ocean: Southern Knipovich Ridge | collected 2010
ACAAGCAGAGGGTCGCGAGTTCGAACCTCGTCTCCCGCCCCAACCCAGCACTACAATGCTTGTGGTAGGCCAATCTGGTTGGCATCTAGTCACTGTGAGGCTTGAGCGTATGGGCGAACGAAGGCAAAGGCGGTGGAGGGCGGACGTCGAGCCGCAGCCCATAAGTGCCGACTTCTCATGGCGACATCCGAAGCCCGCCGATGCGCCTTCGCTGGGCCAGCTCATGTTGGAGGCTTACCGGGGCACTATCGACGAGCAAGACGAAACCCTCGCTGCCGCGATCGGTCATGTCCAGAGATTCTTCGCCGGAGAGTTCGGGGACCCCTTGTTGGATAGCAGCTTTGTCGCCCCGGAAGAGGATGAGCCCAGGAGCGTGACCTTGGTTTCGCTCTTTGAGGGTGAGCCTCTGCTGGCCCAAGTTTACACCTCGCCTGCATGGGTAAACCGGGGTTTCGCGACGAGACTCATTCAGATGAGCATGAACGGCCTCGCAGACGCGGGCTTCCAGTTCCTCAACCTCTTCGTAACCGAAGGAAACCAAGCGGCAGAGCACCTCTACGATAAGCTCGGATTCGAGCCTTTCGATGCTCCGGACTAGTCCTACGTGAGTGCCAGGGCCATCTTCCCAAGCAGAGGGTCGACGGTTCGACTCTGTTCTCCTGCCCCAGCCTCTCAGCGTCAAGGCCTAGGCCTGCAGTGGCCCTATCCATGGGTGGCCCGGGTGAACCGCAGTGAGAGCGTCTTGTAGCCAACGCCTCTGGTCTGAGTTTAGAACGTGGACACAGGAGCGCCAATCGGCATCGTTCTTGGCCTGGTCGTGATCACGAGCCTTGTACAGGAACTGGACCTCTACGGCCAAGTAAGGTATCCCCTTGATCGTGCTGACTAGCGAAGCGAGCGATCTCTGTACACTGCCCTGACGGCGATACAGCCACTGATCTTCCTCCGCCTCCTCCAGCATGAGCTGCATACTCCAGGGCGCCGATTCGTGGCGCCGGCACCAGATGTCGTGCACAGACAGGGGCAGCTTCTGGCCGGCGGGCCATGGACCCAATTTCCCGCCGCCAACTGCCGCGTGAAGTTCCCACTCAGCGAGATGATCCTGGACGATCAGCTGGTCGCGCCGTAGCACAGCGATGTCTAGATCTCCGTGCTCTCTGCTCTGGTGGCCAAGGAAGGCGTCAATGGCCCAGCCGCCAGCGACCCACCACGTAGCGGGCAAATCGCGAAAGATACCCGCAGCTTCGGCGACAGACAATGGCATCCACGAACCCAAACCTCCCATGGACCAATTGTAGCGCCGAGGTCTTCGGCTCGGTTCTTCCGAAGCAAAGTCGACTTGTAGTAAGACACCCACCTGGCTTGAAAGGAAGAGGTATCACTATTCGCCGATAGTGTGCCCCAGAGCCTCAGCGTTGGTGTGGAATACCGGTGCCATGGAGCCGCGCATCCATCTCCCACCTCGTGGCATCCCGATTTGCTAGGATTCGACATCTGAGTTTTCTGATTTCCGGAAAGGAGCAGGACCATGACCAGGAATTTTCTGAAGGCCGCTGGTGTTACCGCGATCGCTCTTGCGGTGGGCTACGCTGGACAGCAATCCGAAATCACCCAGGACTCGGACTAAGCCCCAGTGGACGGCAATGTGCTTCTGGCTGAATGGACCGGCCCCTATGGCGGCGTGCCCGCCTTTGACAAGATGGACCTCGACGATCTGAAACCGGCCCTCGAAACCGGCATGGAGCGGAGCCTCGCGGACATCGATGCAATCGCGAACAGCACGGAACCGCCGGCGTTTGAGAACACCATCGTCGCGATGGAGCGCTCCGGACGTGATCTCGATCGGGTCTTCACCTTCTGGGGACTCTGGAGCGGCAACCTCTCGACTCCTGGATTCCGGGAGATCCAGGGAGAGATGGCGCCCAGGCTGGCTGAATACCGCTCGAAGATCACACAGAATTCAGCTCTCTTCGCGCGCATCAAGGCCGTGTATGAAGGCGAGGAGACGAAGTCACTGCGGCCCGACCAGCAGCGTCTCGTCTGGCTGCTGTATGACCGTTTTGCCCGTAACGGCGCGACGCTGGAGGGTGAGGCCAAGGAGCGTTACGCTGAGATCAACAAGCGGCTCGCCGAGCTTCACACGAAATTCTCGAACAACGTGCTCGCCGATGAGGAAGGCTACGTCCAGTACATCAAGAGAGACCAGCTGAGCGGGCTGCCCGACTCGTTCATCCAGGCCGCGGCAGCGGCGGCCACCGAGCGGGGCCACGAAGGCGAGTACGCCATCACCAACACCCGCTCCTCGATGGATCCCTTTCTGACCTTCTCCGATGAGCGCGAGCTACGGGAGAAGGTCTGGCGGACCTACTACTCCCGCGGCGACAACGGTGACGACCATGACAACAACGCGATCATCGCCGAGATCCTTCAGCTGAGAGACGAGCGTGTCAGGCTTCTGGGCTATGGCAACTACGCCGAGTGGCAGCTCGAGAACCGCATGGCCAAGAAGCCGGAGAACGCCTACGAGCTGATGAAAGCGGTGTGGCCGGCTGCGCTGGGGCGTGTGAAGGAGGAAGTGGCCGACATGCAGGCCGTTGCCGACGCGGAGGGCGCCGGCATCAAGATCGAGCCCTGGGACTATCGCTACTACGCGGAGAAGGTGCGCAAGGCGAAGTACGACCTCAATTCCGATGAGGTGAAGCAGTACCTCCAGCTCGACAAGCTGCGCGAGGCCATGTTCTTCGTCGCGGGGAAGCTGTTCAACTTCCAGTTCACTCCCGTCCCCGAAGGCTCTGTCCCCGTGTTCCACGAGGATGTGAAGGTCTGGGAGGTCACGGACGGGACATCCGGCGATCATGTGGGCCTGTGGTATCTCGACCCTTATGCGCGACCGGGCAAGCGATCGGGCGCCTGGGCGTCCACGTACCGCAGCCACGAGACGTTCGACGGCAAGAAAACGGTCCTCGGCTCGAACAACTCCAACTTCATCAAGGGCGCGCCCGGCGAGCCCGTGCTCATCTCATGGGACGATGCCAAGACGTTCTTCCACGAGTTCGGGCACGCTCTGCACTACCTTTCGTCGACCGTCGAGTATCCCACGCTCAATAGCGGCGTCCGTGACTACACCGAGTTCCAGTCGCAGCTTCTGGAGCGCTGGCTCGCAACCGATGAGGTGATCGACAAGTACCTGGTCCATCACGAGACCGGCGAGTCGATTCCCTCTACCCTCGTTGAGAGGATCAAGCGGGCCGCCAACTTCAATCAGGGATTCGCGACAACGGAGTATCTCGCATCAGCGCTCGTGGACATGAAGTACCACACGACCGACCCGGCGAACCTCGAGCCCGATGCCTTCGAGCGCGCGGCTTTGGCCGAGCTGAACATGCCGGGTGAGATCGTCATGCGGCACCGGAGCCCGCACTTCGGGCACATCTTCTCCGGCGAGGGCTATTCCGCGGGCTACTATGGCTACATGTGGGCCGACGTGCTCACATCGGATGCGGCGGAGGCCTTCCAGGAGGCGCCGGGCGGTTTCTATGACAAGGACGTGGCCAGGAAGCTGGTCGACAACCTGTTCGCGGTCCGAAACGCCGTCGACCCGGCCGATGCCTACCGCGCCTTCCGTGGCCGCGATGCCCAGATTGACGCGCTCATGCGCGACCGAGGATTCCCGGTTCACTAGCCCACTAGCCCACACGGTTCGGTGGGAGCGTCCGTGGCGTTCAGAGCAGCACGGAAGGGCAGGGGACGACACGCGATAGCAGGGCCAGCAAGAGACTTAAATCCGTCGTTCCGTGAGGAACTCGTTAGTTCGAATCCCACCCCCGGCACCAACTGCAAATCTAACGGCGACGTGGGAAACCGGCGTGTCCGTTGGCGGAAGCGAGCACTTCCCCTGCTAGGTAGTCGACAGCTGGATCTCTCCTCCGGCGCTCACGTGAACATGATACATGGGTAGCGTCTCGGTCGGCGGCGCGGCCACCACATCTCCGCTCGTGACATCGAACTGGCCACGGTGAAGTGGACAGGTAACGACAGTGTCTTCCAGCATGCCTTGGCTCAGGCGACCGGCCATGTGCGTACACGTATCATTGAAGGCATAGATGGTGCCGCTCACGTTGGCCAGGGTAACAGGCTCGCCCTGGAAGTCTACCAGCGTCATCTCGCCCGGTGGCACATCAGCCAGATCGGCTACTTTGACGAAGTCAGCCATCGAATGTTTCCTTTGGGAAGCTGGTTTGCCGCGGCTCGCGACGCGTTACTCCTCAGCTTTCGCAGGCGTAAACTTCACGGGCAGGTGTTTGATGCCGCTGATGAAGTTGGAGCGGAGGCGCTCAGGGGAGCCCGCCTGCTGGATGTCTGGCATCCGTCGAGTCAACTCCTCGAACATCACCTTGATTTCTAGGCGGGCCAGATTGAGGCCCAGACAGTTGTGCGGTCCGCCCGCGCCAAAGGCGAGGTGTAGGTTAGGGTCGCGACCAACGTCGAACCGATCAGGCTCCTCGAAGACCTCCTCGTCACGGTTGGCGGAGATGTACCACAAGGTGACCTTATCGCCTTTCTTGATCTGGTGACCCTGGATCTCCTGGTCGGCCATTGCCGCCCTTCGGAAGTACATCACTGGGCTCACCCAGCGCAGCATCTCCTCCACTGCGGCCGGCATGAGCGAAGAGTCGTCAACCAGCCTGGCCCACTGGTCTGGATAGTCGAAGAACGCCACCATGCCCCCTGAGATGAGATTTCGCGTTGTCTCGTTTCCGGCTACGGCGAGCAAGAGGAAGAAGACGTTGATCTCAAGTTGGCTCAGTTTATCGCCGTCAACCTCTGCGTCGATGAGTACGCTGATGAGATCGTCCCGAGGGTTCTCCCGTCGGTCGCTGGCCAATTGCTCCGCGTAACCGTACATCCCTATTGCTGCGTTCATGGTTGCGTTTGGCGTGACCTGGTACTCCGGGTCCGCGCTGCCGATCATCTGATTGCTCCACTCGAAGATCTTCTGGCGGTCTTCTTGAGGGATCCCGATGAGCTCGGCGATGACCTGGAGGGGCAGTTCCGCAGCGATCTCAGTCACGAAGTCACACTCACCCCGTGGGGCGGCCTTATCGAGGATCTGAGTCGTTACCTGGCGCACGGCCGACTCCAGTTTGTTGATCCGGGCCATCGTGAAGCCCGTGTTGACCAGTTTCCGTAGCTTGGTGTGAAAAGGGGGGTCCATGTTGAGCATCATCAACTCCATGCCACCCATGGCCTGCGGGGCGCCATCACTCTGAGCTTGGCCATCATGCTGGGCGGCACCCTCCGCTGCCTGGACCGCGTCTCCGTATTCTGACTCGCTCATGCCGACGACGCCCTGAGCGGACGAGTAGCTCGCCCAGTCCTGAGAGGCTTTCTCGATGTCGTGGTATTTGGTCAGCACCCAAAACCCAGGGCCGTCATTCGGCTCAGGATGTAGGTAGACTGGCGCCTCGCGTCGAAGGAGTTCGAACGCCTCGTGGGGCACGCCCTCGACGAAGGTATCCATGTTGAGCAGGTCGATGTCCGCTAGTTTCATCGTCGAAACCTCCGCAGTACACCTGCCTCAACGGGCACATCCAGTCCCAATCCGGCGGGCGGCAGGTTCGTGTGTGGTTCCCCACCAGGCCGCTACGATAGCAACTAGTGCCTACGCCGTCAACAGGCTCTGCCCGTCATTAGATTAGAGTCCGTCGTCCCTAACGGGACTTATGGGATCGAATCCCGCAGGCGGAGCCGGAACGAATGACCCGCCTGCTGCTCGAGCACCTGTCCGAGCACGCGCCCGCGTCAGATTAATCAGCAGAGCTTGCCATGGCACAGTGCTTCCCAAGCAGAAGGTCGACCGTTCAAGTCCACCTTCGACGCATCGCTATTCGCCGGCAGTGATGGTAATGCTTCCGACGCCGAGCAACGCTTTGGACTGGGACAAAGTCCCTTGGATTGACAGCCTGAACAATCCGCTTTAGACTCTCAGTTAAAACCACTCTGGAGTTGGCCGATGCTTCGCTGCCTACACGCCTCGCGGAATCCTAGCCACAGTCTCCGTGGCTTGGAGCGCCTCGCTCCTGGTGGGCTGACCGGCTCGGCCGGCAAGTGTAAACACTGACACCTTAGTCAGAAAAACAGTTCAGCCCACTACTGAAGTCGGTAGTGGGCATTTGTATTTGGAAGACACACGATGAACATTCCAGTTAGGGAGTACCTGGCTCTACTTGGACGGTACCTTCGACCGCAGCGAGGACGGGTGGCCGTCCTGGTGGCCCTGCTTCTTGGAACCATCGGTCTTCAGGCGGCAAATCCCCAGCTCATCCGCATCTTCATAGATGGGGCAACGTCGGACGCGTCGTCCGAGCAGCTCACGGGCATAGCCCGTGCAGCATAGCAGGGTGCTGCCGTCAACGCACCTCGGTGACGCCAACCCCTAGGCGCTCTGCGCCGTTCGTCGTACTGTCTTCGCTATGGAGAATGGCCACCACTACCCTTCTGAGTACGCCTGGCACTTCGGAGAGCGCACAGACCACCCGGTCACACAGCACCAGGTTGTGGACGACATACGGCAGCGCTACGCCAGCGACTGGCGACAATTTGGGGCATCATTTGGGCTCACCGTGAGGCGTGCGTGGTGGCCGCTGTCCGTGCGCTGGACGCGGCGAATCACCCAGGATGATTTGACAAACAAGCTCGAGTAGTATTTAATAGCAGGCATACTGCCATTAATTACAGGAGCACGCGATGACACCACGAAGCTACAACCTAGGGAAACGTGCCGCTCTCAAAGAACAGACACGCCATCGCATCGTCGAAGCGACGTTCGAGCTGCACAGCGAGAAGGGAGTGGTCGCCACCAGCATGCAGGACATTGCCGACCATGCCGACGTCGCGCTCCACACCGTCTACCGCTACTTCCCAACTATGGACGAATTGGTCTCAGGCTGCGCGCAGCGCGTCGAGGAGCATATGGCACCGCCCGTGTCGGAAGTCTTCGTCGGTATCGACGACGCGGATGAGCGCGTACGCGTGTTCGTGTCGGAAATGTTCGCGATGTACCAGCGTGGCGCTCGCCAGCTCGAAGTGGGGCACTGCGACGCCGCCGATGTGCCTGCTCTAGCCGTCGCGCTGGACGCATGGGCGCAGCATCACGAGATGTTCGCTCGCGAGGCGCTGCGGCCGGCCAAGATACCGGCCGCCCTGATACGCGAGGTCCTGGCGCTCACGGACTTTTATGCATGGAAGGCCTTCGCGGATCGAAGCATCTCCACAAAACGTGCCGCCACGGTCGTCACTGAATCCGTGCTGACGCGCCTCATGAGCACCCGCACGTCGAAAGGAGGCGGTGCCTAACTGAACGCTCGCAGTCGCATTCAACACAACCCACGGACTTGCTGCCGAATCCTGGACCACGGTTCGGCACCTATGAAAGGAACGTCATGGAAGAAATATACAAGGCTACATCGGATATCGAGGTGCTCTCAACGAATTTCCCCATTCCAGGGCTCGGGCTGGTACCCGTCAACGCGTTCGTGCTGAGGGCGGCGGAACCGGTGCTGGTCGACACAGGTGTCATGGCGGAGAGCGAAGCCTTCATGTCAGCGCTCAAAGCGGCTATCGATCTCGATGATCTACGGTGGATCTGGCTGACGCATACGGACTTCGACCACATCGGAAGCTTGCAAAGGATCCTCGACGAGGCGCCGCACGTTCGCGTGATCACAACGTTTCTTGGTGTGGGGATCATGAGCCTAGCGAATCCACTCCCCATGGACCGAGTCAACTTTGTGAACCCAGGCGAGAAGATCAGCGTTGGCGACCGCACGCTCACCGCGGTTAAGCCGCCGGTGTTCGACAACCCGTCGACAACTGGGTTTTACGACGACAAGTCCGGTGCGCTCTTCAGCTCTGACTGCTTCGGCGCGTTGTTGGAGTCCGTGCCGCAACAGGCAGAGGACCTTTCGGAGCAGGCCCTGCGTGAGGGCCAAGTCCTCTGGGCGACTGTCGACTCGCCGTGGATCCACAACGTGAGCGAGACCGCTTTCGCTACGTCGCTTGACAACCTACGCAGGATCGAACCGTCGATGGTGCTGAGCAGCCATCTGCCGGCTGCGCGCGGCGACATGCTGGAGAAGTTGCTCGATTCGTTGGCGGCCGCGCCGGGAGCGCAGCCGTTCGTAGGGCCGGACCAAGCTGCCTTGGAGCAGATGCTGAAGGAGATGACAGAAGCGCCGCAATCGGATGTTCTGGAAGGAGCGAGAGCCTAACAGACAAGGTGGATGCAGGCACCCAACGTGGCAGGTAGGCGCTGTGGCGGGCCACGAGATCATCGGCGCGGCCTGCAACGCCGACTCCGTGAGTGCTGATGGGCTGGTCGAGGCGGAGCCACATGCTCGAACGGTACACTGCGTCACGCGCTGCTGAGAGGGCGTTGGAGGCGCGGGGCAGGGTGAGGCTGGTATCCTAGGGGTTTGCTCGGAGTGCCCGCCGGTGCGGGCGCGGGATGCGGGGGTGAATTAGGGCAGGCCACACGGCTCTAGGCCGTGTGCTCACCTACGGATAGAATGAGATCAGAGTTTGACAGCAACGAGCTATCAGTGCTACTAATGGTCTGCCTTGAATTTCGGTACCGGTCTCAACACTAGGGGCCCTCTGGCCGATGCTTAGTAAAGGCAACCCCCCGCCTGAACGTAGTGAGAGAAGGTTAGCGGCATGCCGAAGGCTCGTCCCCGCAAGAGTAAGAACGGGAGGGCCAGACCGTCCCGATCACCTATGCTGACCCGGACCGTGTGCCGATTTCCTACGTCAACAATTTCTACGTGAACCACACCCAGCACGAGTTCGTTATAACCATGGCACAGGTAGCGCCCCCGCCTGTCTTGCACATGTCGCCGGAGGAACTCCTCAACCTGGACCATGTAGACGCAACCGTAGTCGCCCGCATCGCTATGTCCCCCAGCCGCTTCCAAGAATTCGTAAAGATTGCCTCCGAGAACTACGAAGGATGGGCGAAGGCTCACGGGCGCAAGGAGGAGTAGGCATATGGCCACGATTGCCTTGGATCCTCGGAGCTACGTCGAGAGCGGGTTGACCTACGATGGATGGCCGAGCTCAAGTCAGGAGAGCCACTTCTTCATCTTGCCTGGAGGCGGCGTAGTTCCGATCTCTGTAGAGTCCACTAAAGCGGGATACGTTGCCGTCGACTCTCTTGTGTCGGTGTGGGGCGAGGGAGACACGCCTGACATAGCCATTCACGATCTCATGAGGGCGCTTCGCGAGCATTTCGAGGACCTTCGGTCTCATCACGGGCCAATGTCACCACGCTTGGAGGGCCAGCTCCTTCTTTTGGAGCACGTGTTTCGCGCTCATGGCAACGTTTAAGCCGAAGACGGTACTCGGGGCACTCGAAAACAAGCTGGAAGCTGAGCGCATCGAAGGCAAGCATATCAGATTGAAAGTCTACGATGACGACGGAACCCTTGTCGGGATTACCGAAGTGTCGCGAGGGTGGGCCGAACTTGACGATGATCTAATGGGGCGGGTCGCAAAGCGTCTGCACGTCTCCGCTGGTTTCTGGGCCGAGGTATGTCGCTGTAGATACGGGCGGCAGGACTTCCTCGAGCGCATCCGAGAGTAGCGGCCTCGCACCCCCTGCTATACTGAACCTCCGACGGGCCGGCGGGTAGACTCTGGCTCCCCTGGAGGAAGCTCCTGGCCTGTCGGGGTGCCCGCGCTATACTGAAACCACCGGCGGGCTGGCGGGCATTCACCACCACCGGTCGAATCTCTAAATCCCGCATGCCCCCAGCCTGTCGGGTCACGCGCCAGACACAGAGCGACCCCCGTGACGTGTGGCGAGGGTCGCTAGGCTAGGTACCAGTTCCCGTCTCTCTAAGTATCGGCGGCGCGGCGGAGGCGCTTGAGCGCAGCACTATGCCAACCAGCGCCTCCGTGTGTACCAGGCCGCGCCCGTAAGGGCGAGCGTGCCAGCCGCGACAGCGCCGATGATGGCCAGGAGGCCTCTGCTCCCGCTGGATAAGCCGGGTGCCTGCTGCGGCGCTGTGTTGGCTACGTCCGGTAGCTCGGCAACGCCGCCGACAGGTGGCGGCTTCGGGCCCAGCGCTAGCGGGTGGGCTTGGAAGAACGCCCACATGAGATCGTTGGCGCTGATCTCGTGAGACGTCGCGCCCAAGCCTGGCACGTCAATGGGCGTGCCAGGCCAAGTGTGTCCGCCGCCCTCGGTGCCCGGGCCGGCACCGTCGGCGTCCTCAACCACGTAGAGATCCACCGCGGCGCCGTCGTCACAGTCCTCATAGTGTCGTAGCCGGACGCCCGGGGCAGCCTGGGAATCGCTCGGGCCGGTCGTGCAGTTGTCGTTCGCCGCCCACTCCGCGATCGCGTCCTCAATGGATAGGCGGAAGGTTGTGCCTAAGATGCCGAGACCGCCGTTGAAGGGGACAAACAGGTCATCGGTTCCGTGGAAGGCGATTACCGGCACCGGGCGCGTCTTCGCCGGGCAGTCCGCGGGCTCAGCAAAGTCCGGGGAAAATGGAGGCCAGTACACCCCTGCTACCGGCGCAATGGCGGCGATGCGATCCGAGAGGTTGCAGGCTAGCCGCATCGACATCTGGGCACCGTTGGAGATGCCCGTGGAGTAGACCCGCGCGGGGTCAACGCAGAGCGCGGCTTCTATCTCATCGAGCAGATCCGTGATGAAGCCGACATCGTCGGGGGCGCCAGGGAAAACCGTGGTTACGTGCCAGCGTCGCTCGAAGCCCGGTGAGACGCCTATCGCCTGGGGCATTACCAGAACGAAGCCGGCCTCATCCGCCTTCGCCGCCAGGTCGCTATAGAGCTTCTGATCGGAGGCAAAGCTGCCTGCTCCATGCAGGTTGAGCACCAGCGGTATGCGGTCAGCGCCTGTGTACGAAGGCGGAACGTGCAAGATGTAGTCTCGCGTGAGCGCTCCGGAGACGATCGTCTCGTTGAGGTTGCCGGGCGCATGCGGACGTCCGGGATCGCACGTGTCCTCCGCCGCAAGGACCCCGGTCGGCCCAGGCCCTACCTGCTGCGCTAGAGCGAAGATACCGACCCCTGTCAGGATGCAGATGCCAACAACCGGCGACAGTCGTTCGAGCATACGAACCCCTGCTGCAGGCGCGAACACGCCACCAGCCAGCGGCACATGCGCGGCTCAAGCTACCACGACTGCCAAGCCTTGTCAACACCATCGTCTCGGGTTGCAGCTAGCCTGGGTTTTAGGGAAATCGTTACGTCCTCGACGTGGACGCCATCCGCGATTAGCGACGAGTAAGCGGGGTGGCCCTACCCCTCCGCCGAGAGTTCATCGACGAGGAGGAAGTCGAGGAGTTCGGCGTGTACGCCAGCCTGCGGGGGCTAAAACAGCCAGCCGAGGACGCTGAACCCCCAGGCTGCGAC
>SDBV01011525.1_pt1 | contig 11441 bp, 12 predicted proteins | sample 2277081 | NCBI WGS metagenome assembly SDBV01 (sample SAMN10402039, study PRJNA504765) | marine sediment metagenome | isolation source: marine sediment core GS10_PC15, 223 cmbsf | place: Arctic Ocean: Southern Knipovich Ridge | collected 2010
GATCCAACATCGCCGCAGCCAGCGAGAATCAGGCCGCGGCTGGGACGATGAGGCGCTGGGGTTCCCGACGGCCAACGGGACGCCGCTGCTCCGCAGCAACGCGCGACGGGCATTCCGACGGATCTCTAATGCGGCAGACCTCGGCCGGATGATCCCGAGCAGGGGCGAGCGAGGCCCGCGGGAACGGTGGAAGCATGCCTTCCGGATGTACGACCTCCGGCACACCGCGGCCTCGCTACAGCTAGAGGCCGGGATCGATGCTCGCACGGTATCCGAAAACCTCGGCCACGCGAAGGTAGCGTTCACCTTGGATACATACGTTCATTCCTCGCCCACGAAAAAGCGCGCCGCCGCCGACCGGCTGGACAATCTCATCGCCGCGGCCAAATAGGCCGACGGCCTTCCCAGCCCCCAGCCGCCCTTCGGGGCGGCATTTCTTTTGCCCGAGCGGGCGAACAAACGCAGCGGACGTAGTCGCCTGGTTACGATGCAATGCCCACGGGCATCCGCGGCCCATTTCGTTTTGCCAAAGGTTCGCCCGCCCATGGTGTGCCGACTGGATGCGTCCGGGACGCCGTGGGACCGTATGGGCGTGAATGCCCGCGGCCATTGGATTCTCCCCTGGTAAGCCTCGCATCCTGAAAGGCATAGAAACCCCCCGATCTTGTATGGCATTCAGGAGGTCGTCGGTTCGATCCCGATCGGCTCCACCATACAAAACAAAAGACTTATGATCGACACGAGCGGCCCCCAGCGGTCGCTCGAGGCCGTTTTGACACCCTGTTGACACCTTTGCGGCAATACACGTGTCCGAAGGCGATCGTTCGTGAGCGCAGCCAGGACCAATACGGCCTCGGTAAGAATCCACACCCACCAGTGAGGGCTCGTCATCAGGTGAATCAAATCCGGATAGCCCATTCAAGCAGCCGCTATTTCCGCCAAAATGTTTTCGCCGCCGCCCCGGGATTTGCCTAACGGCTGCAAAAAGTGCGGGGGTAGCACACCAGCGCTACCCCCGTCAGCGTGATTCCTTTGTTAGCTAGCGATCGGCTCCCCAACCCATAGTATTACCAGCGGGCGACGCACCAGCGCTCAGTCGTCCTGTTTCTCGTTGAGTCCATACTCCTTGTTGATCTCGTCATACGTGGGCTGAATCACGTCTCTCATGTCATATTTGCCGCCCGTGATCATGTCCGAATAAGGAATCCGGAGACTTGCGTCGGGTAGCTGCGGCTTCTCGGTGGCCGGAGGTGGCCAGACGTCCTCATCAACAGCCGCCATCCGCACGCGAATATCGTCTTTGGTGATGTTCCACACCATGTAGTCCACGGAAAGGCTAAGCGGACCGTCGTAGGTCGTCCGGATGCGATCATTGATCGACGCTGAGGTGTCGAAATCGTTGAAGAAGTGATAGGCGACGGCCAACCGCGGCTCGATGATCGACATCATTTTGCCAAACGCTTCAGGCGCCGTGTGTATCTGGGTGGCCACCGACAGAGCACTTTGCGGTGTGAATTGGAACTTCTTAATCATGTCCGGCACGGTGATAAAGCACTCATGAATCGCCACGTCGGCATCCTTCGCATACTCCGCGTACCACTTGTTTGGATAGGTATCACCTCCGAACACGAATTTGAGGTCGTTCCACTCGACGATGAAACTCACCGGACCATCCAGAGAGTGGATGGCCGGGATGGACCGAATCGTCACGCCGTTTTCCTGGTAGATGATCTCATTCACGCCCTTGTAGTCGAACTCGGTGACCTCGAACGGTTGGTATCCCCGTGGATCGGTGATTCCCTTGCGGCCATCGAGGTCCCAGGTCAGCGCTTTGTACAAGTGATCCAGCGCGTACTTCGTGCCCCTCTCCGGTGTATCGCCGCTCGGTCCCCAAACCCTGAGCGGTTTCTGGCGACCGGCCAGTGCACCACCGACAAACAACGCATCCAGATCACCGAAGTGGTCGGTATGCAGATGGCTCAGGAAGACCTTGTCGAGGTAGTTGTACGGGATCTGCATGGCTGCGATTCGCTCGGCCGATCCGGTCCCGATATCGAAGATAAACTTGTCACCGTTCCCCAGTTCGAGCAGCCAGCACGACGCCGCTTGTTTCGGACGCGCCGTCGGCATGCCAGTGCCACAGGCAATCAACCGCATCTCGTCAGGCGCAAGGTCTTCACTGTTCGGCGCGTAAAAGTCTCGCGCTCGTGCATCGACCGACGATATTCCCTTGGTTGAGCTCGCGGCCTCCGCGCCCTGGTTGACGGCGGCGCCGATGACGATACCGATGCCAACCGCTATGACGGTGACGAGCAGCAGACTGATTACGGTTTTCTTCTGACTCATGTGAATCTCCTTCTCATTCAAGATCAAACACATTTTTTGTGGAAATATCCTTGTCACGTCATGCCGGCTGCGTCAAGACACGGCATTCAGGAGGTCGACGGTTCGATCCCGATCGGCTCCACCAACGCGAAGAATTCGAACCGCCGCCACGGCGGTTCTTTTTCGCTCCCGAATCCAGCACTGCCAGCACATCGATCGACGTCTTTGCCACATAGTAAGGCCGCCCGATGTCGCCCTGCGTGGGCACGAGCTGGATTTGGCCTAGCAATCGGCGGAGGACGAGTGCAGATGGGCCAGGTCGCTGCTCGAGAACCTCGCCGAGGTTCTCCAGGCGCTCCTCGATCCACTCCACCGGCGGCGTCTGGAAAACCTTCTCCCCACTCCGGCGGAGCCCATCAAGCTCCTCCCGCAACGCCTCGACGCGACGTTCCGTCTCGACGAGCGCCTTGGCCAGCGCCTGGCTGCCGCGCCCTTCACCAATGAAGTCGACGAAGTTGGCCAGCCGGCGCTCCTCTGCCGCCGCCTCTGTCTCCTTGAGCCGAATCGTCTCCGGCACGTGCGCGTACAGCTTGTGCACTTCCTCCTCGACCCGCTCGAGCACGTATCGGATCTGCTCGACCGATGAGATCTGCTCCTGCACCGCATCGGTGATGACCTTTTCGACCAGGCGCCGCCGAACCAGCATCTTGTTTTCGCAACTCCCCTTTGCCGCGCCGAGGCATCCGTAGTAGCCGCCACCCTTACCGCTGACCAACGCGATGGCGGCGCCGCAGTCACCGCACACCATCGACCCTGAGAGAAGGTGGGTGGGGAACTGCTGCTGCCGGCTCCCCTGATCAGTCGAGAAGCCCCGTTTCCCCTTGCCGCCCGGCCAGCTTCGGCGGGCCTTTTTCCTTCGCTCCCTGACCTCGTCCCACAGCTCAGGCGGTACGATGCGTAGCGACTCGTCCTCATGGATGATCCACTCGGACTCGGGTTTGACGAATTTACGGCGACGACCGGTCCGCGGGTCTTTCCGGGTGCCCTTCTTGTTCCAGACCCAGCGCCCGTTGTACTTCTCGTTGTCGAGGATCCGCCCGATCGTGCCCGGCGACCACCCCTTGCTCGTCCTAAACCGCCCGGGGACGCCCTCCTCGTTGAGCATTCGCACAACCCTTGTGAGCGACATCCCGTCGCCATACGCCTGAAAAATCCGGAGAACCACCGCAGCCTCGCGCGACTCAACCTCCATCCGATAGCCCTCCGGCCGCGGTCGCCCCTTCTTGTCCATCCGAATCTTCCCGACCGGGACGGACCGGTAGCCGAACGTCCGCTCGCCCACAGTGAAGCCGCGGTGCTTCTGACCCATCTGCCCCCGCAGGGTCTTCTTTTTCAGATCCTGGAGCTGAAGCTCGTTGAAGATGCCGCGGATTTGAATTGCCAGGGTCGAGTCCTCGTCGCCGCTGTCGAGACCGTCAGCCACGGACACCACCCGCACACCCTCGAAGGTGAGCTCCGCCAGCACCGAAAGCATGAGGTAGTTGTCGCGAGCCAGGCGCGAGAGATCGTCAGCCAAGACCGCCTCGAATTGACCCGCACGCGCGGCCTCGACCAGGGCGGTGAGGCCTTCGCGATCCGAGCGCGCCCCTGACTGGGCCTGGTCCGAGTAGATGTGATCCTCCAGCACCGCAAGTCCTTGCTCCGCGGCGAGCCGCCGGCACGCGGCGACCTGGTCGTCGATCGACTCCGGGCGTTGATTCTCCGAGCTGTACCGTGCGTAAACTGCTGCTCGCATCTCTACACCTCCTCTTGATCGGGTTCACAGGGAGTCGCGTGTTCCTTCTCGGCCGCCTGCTCCATCAGCCGGACGTACTCGAGCGCCAGCTCCTGCGCCAAGTGGTCCAGCAACTCGGTCACATCCGGTGGCCAGCCCGGTTTCGCCCCATGACCCGTGTCCGGGTTATTAGGGTTGAAGAGCGGTTCAATCTGTTCGTTCTTCATCGCGACCCCCAAAATAATAGACACTGTCTATCATTCATTTTAAAAAAACTCATGCCTCGAACTTTAGGTCCTGCGCGATTCCCGTCACGCTCACCTCAACCCTGGACCGCGGTACACCCTCCTTCGCTTCCTTCCCAACTCCGCGCAGCCGATTTCGGTCACCGCTCGGATCCCTATCCGACTCGAGAAGATCCTGGAGAGAGACACCGCCGTATGTCTTCGTATCCGACTTCCCGGTACTCAAAGTGAAGTAAAGCCGCTGGTCGTCCCCGATAACCACCTTGAGTTCGGGTGCCTTGGCGCCCACCAGACTCCCGGGCAGGCTGAACCCACGCATCTGTTTCCCAATCGCCTTTTCGAATCCCCGCAGCACGTAGATAACCGCGCCGCTCACGGACGCCGGTATTCCCAGCGTCCGCAGCCGAAGCGCGACCCCGAACTCGAGCAGGTTCCGGTCCGAAAATCGCCGGCTACTCCCTCGCCCCTCGGCCTCCTGCACGTCCGGCTGAATGACACCCTTTTCGCAGAGGTAGATGAGCCGGTGCTGAGGCTCACCGAGTAGCCTGGCAGCTCCGCTCAACGTCCATTCGCCCGGCCTCTCACTTGTCATAATAGTCATTGTCTATCATCCAAGAAACGATGTCAAAACAAAAATGGAACCCTTGGTCGCGGTCCCAGTGAAGGCGTCTATCAACTTCGCGCCCAACGATGTGTTTGCGGGGGCCCACACTCGGGAAACATCTGAGCTTAGGTCGGTCAGGCTGCGTTTTGCGTAATACTCTGTGAGGCATTGCGCGATTTCACAGTGTCAATGCTCTTCTCCATCCCGGGACCGCGTTGTTGAAGTCGTAAACTTCGATTCTCACGTCGCTCTTTGGCAGGACCATTCTTCCGATCTCGATAGCTACGGAAACCGGAATGGCAGAGAACAGGTGAATGGTGAGGCCTTTCCCGGCGTCTCCCATGATTCTCGTTAAAAGGCATCTGTACTCTTCGCAGAAGGCCGCGAGCTGGTCTCGTGACTTCAGATAGTCCCGGTTGGGTTCCGGGATCGCGATTCGATACTTGGGTTTCGTGCTCCCCATAATCTTTTCTATGCTTCCGCTGTCAATGGCGTCCGAAAGCGACAGCTCAAAGATGACATCTGGCGTTTTCGTCGTTGCCGGCCGCATGGCTTCGACTATGTAGTCTGGTTCACCCGGCGTAGAAGCCTGCCACTCCCAGCTCTTGGAGTCCCTGTGGCGTTGGAAGACCTCAACAGTACGAATGTCGCCGAGCAGTTTTCCGAAGTACATGAGCAACGGGATCGGCGCGATGGCGAAAACCGAGAGATGCTCCATTGTGTTGCCGTCGGGGCCCAACCCCGAAAGTCTGGTTCTTACGAATTCATCGATGTTCTGGCATTCGGTGACCCAGAATTCGGGCGTGATGTCAGTCATAGCGTTCTGTGTCATGTCTAGATCGAGGGTGGCTTCTGTTGCGGGATACATCTGCTCCGCCACTAGGGCGCATCTTGTCTGTCTAGGGGAAATCGCACCCTTTCGAGCACCGATGTTCGCGGCATACGTGACGATGTAGCTTTTGCGGTCGGTGTCGATATCAGTGACTCGGTCGATGCGGTCTTCGTGCTGGCTCTTGAAGGTCCTCAGGAGATCCATTGGGTGACCCTCTACATCTTCGACATCGATGAGCCGATGATGTGTATCGCAGAGCAACATCAGATTCGAAAGCTCCTTCGCCAACCGTGGGGAGAGAACCTCGTCGCCGCGGGGACCGCCAGGTGAGTCGGCGACGATATGGGCAATATATGACCTGTTCATCTCAGCCAGGGTGAGGTCGTCTCTGAAAAGGCGGGTGTTGCAACCCAGATACTCGCAGCGCCCTCCCGCCCTAATCCACAGTCTATGCTTGGTCTTATCAGGGATCGAGGTTGATGACACTGGTACCCTCCTGAAAATCAAGGGGCTGCAACTCGCAGATCCGAGTGGTTTCTCGGAACCCCTCCCACACCCGTAAGTCTCCTAACCCGAGGATCGCAAAGAAAAGAGACTCGGCGTCGAAGGTCTCTTTCTTGAGCGCCCTTTTCCAGTCCCCAAGGTCAATCCACGACGGCTCGGGCGAGTCCTCCGGATGGGTGTGCCAGCCACCGAGGTAGTTGCAGCTGCGGTTGCTCCCCACCCATGCAAGATCAGCGACAGACTGATGCCGTTTCGCTCTTCTGAAGAACCCGAATCGGGTCCGCCGATCACCGCGCATTGGTACCGTGACGCGGTCGACAACCACGTCATCGGTTCCCTTGACAAACCGCCCCAGTAGCACCCCACCGGCTTCCTTCTTGGTCGAATCGTCCTGGACGAAGGCGCTCATCATCGACATAGCCCGGGCACTGACCTTCAGGATTCCGCCGTCCGATCTTCGGAAGCAATGCTCAACCCTCACGATATGTCACCGCACACTGGGCATCGGGGGCTGACATACCCATGCCGCGTTTCGAACAGCTGGTCAGTCGAAAACGTCGTGAATCGCTCAGACAGCTCGAACCCGTTGTCGCAGAACTCCGCCGGCGGCCCCTTGAACGAGAGTAGAGGGTTGCCCTTCTCTCTGCCCAAAAGGACATCAACGGTCGCTTCGGTGGCCATGACGGCAGCCTTCACTGCGGCGGTCGAACCATAGGGTATGTAGAGTCCCGAACAGCCGGAGATGTTCCGTCCGAATTCTTGCCCCGGCTTCGAGAAAGACGCGCGGCAGTCGAAACCTTCAGCGTCATTCGGCATCGAGGTGTACAGGCACTCCAAGCACCCCAGTGCGGGATTTCCACCATCTTCTTTGTTGTTGGTCACCAGCACGTGGCCCCCAATCCCGTAAGCCTCTACCCAGGTGTATATGGCTGGGGGCATCCCATCGGCACCATCACATACCAACTGGTTTAGGGACCGCTCGATTGACGGGCTACCCACAGAGCAGGCGATCGCATCAAACCTGGAGAGGTCAATCTCGTTCTCATGGACTGCTCGCTCAACCTGCATCTCCAGAGTCGCAATATTCAAATAAGGTATTCGATCGTTCAGATCCTTTTTCAAAGCAAGGGTTTTATTCTTCCCGATGTACTTCTTGCCCAAAACATGTCGGAAGATGTTCTCCTCACCAAGAACGTCTGGGTCAACGAGGGTGAGATTGCCAGTACCCGCCCGAGCGAGCTCGAAGGCGAGGAACCCTCCAACGGATCCACATCCAATTACAGCCACCCGCTTGCCGTGAAGATCCGTGTTCGCTCCACCTCTTGGTTGGATCATGGTTCTGTCCCTTCGGATGAGCTCATAGGGAACAACGGTCTTCGGGGTCTTCCTTTGGGAGAGAGGGTGGCTTCCTTTTTCACCCTCGAAATCAAGCCCGAACATCGCGCCACCATCGCCATCAGGTTTCGGTAGATGGACAACTACAAACTCCCGGTTCTTTTTGAGCTTTGAACTTGAGCACAGCTTCGCGACACTTTGTCTTCTGGGAGAATCGAGTTGCTCCAGTACGTTTTCAACGGCCTCAGCCGGATCCCATGGGTGTTCGGGGTGGGGTGGAACCATGGAAGAACCCTCTGGCAAAGGAACAAATAGTGCGTTTCGCTGGGTGAACTGCTTGATCGACGGGTTACAAAAGTACTGCGCAATATCGGCGGGTCGATCACACACGCACAGGTATCCGTCGCTATTCTCGAGAATCTGGATGACCTTGGGGTGGCAACTGGGTTCGACATACGAGCGGAGCATGCTGATTCCTTTCTGCCGAGTCCAATAGGTCTGGAATTCACTAGCGAAGTCGCTGCTGTTTAAGCCCAGAGCGCCTTGGGAAATCTGGTTGATTGCTCTTGCTACCGCATTACATGCCACAGCCTTCGGGCGAGTTGAGTCAATAATCAGGCCGGCCTCGTGCGCGAAGCACACAAACCCATCATCGTCCACATGAGGAATGCATCCGAAAACGTCCCAGGGGCTGAGGAAGATGAGAGGGAGAGTATGGGGCCAACCGAGCTTCGCGGCCATGATGACATCTGCAGCTTGACCGTTGATCAACAACGACCCCCGCACTGCTGCGATCGGCACACCATGGCGATCTGGAAGGGACCTCAACTCATCAGAGGCAAGAGCAACCACCCCTTTGAGCCCGCAATCCGATGCTGCCGATAGCAGTGTGTTCTCTGCCTCGGTTTGCAAGGTCTGTTTTGGCCTCATCCGGAATGGCTGGACGCAATGATCGCCGGCGCCCTCTTATCGCCTGTCTCGTCTTCGTCCGGGACAGGAAAATCCTCGCCGAATATCTTACTGAGCGCCTCGCATGCCTTCACTGGGTCAACCTCTTCCCGCGCCTCTGAGATCGCATCTATGAGTTTGTCCATCTTCATCTTGAACGCGTCCATTTGCGCGTTGGTCATCTTGTCGAACACGTCATTACCGGGAACGACGGGAAGCTCCACAACCAGCCGCTCCGCCCACTCCCCATCGTGAAAGACGCTTTTGAAATTCTCACGGACCGAAGGTACGAACTCATTGAGCGCTTCGAGGTCATTGGCGCGGGTCTTGCTAGAGAACTGATCAACGACTCGTATTTCAGGCCTGAACCAGTAGTAGGCCGCCAGGGTGATACCGATACCAACTGGTGCCGAGTTGCCTTCAGACGAGAACTCGAGGTCCTTCCAACGCTTCAGGTAGCGGATGCATCTCCGAAACTGGTTCCACTCTTCCCCAGAGAACTTGCTGGTGATGGTTTCAACCAAGCCATCAGGATCGGCCTCCTCCCACACACGGTTTTCAGATAGAGAATTCAGCTTCCCCATTGCCAGATAATCAAGCCCGTCGGAGTTCGCCGATGAGCCGGAGTAAACAGCGAGATCCACGTGATAGAGAGGCTCATCGCCACTTTGATAGAAGACGGTGACACAAGGGCGACGGACCTCGACTTTGTTGGTGTGCCCCTCCAATGCGTCAAACACCCACTTTTTGACCGCCACAGGATCGGGCTCTTCGCCCGTCCCAATTTCGAACCTAATGCCGACGTCGATGTCATAGTCACCATCAAGTGGTTTTATCCCGGTGCCCACCTTGTAGCTGCCCTGATTGAATATCTTGGATTTGGGGATAGGCTCCTCCTTCTCTTCAAAAACCCGCTTCAGGCCAGCTTTCAGTTTGTCAAGGACGGCGTCCCGCTTCTCTCGAAGGGTCTCATTCTGTCCGTATTGCTTCAGTCGGATGTTGTCGTTGAACTGTTCGAACTGCTTTTGGACGTCGGCCATTTTCTGCCTCCCTGAGAGCATTCGTGTGAAGCCGCACTAGGCATCTGCAGCTTCAGTCTGGTTGACATTTTATCACTAATATGAGATATTTGTCAACCGGGAGGGGAGTCATGCAGGTAACCGTGGGAGATCGGCTAAAGATGTTTCGGTTGGCGCGAGCAATGTCGCTTGACGAGTTGGCCGCAGCCACAGGGGGTTTGGTGACGAAACAGGCCATCTCGAAATACGAACGAGATCTAATGCTTCCTTCGCCGGCGGTCCTTAATGTCTTTGCGCGTTTCTTTGGAGTCAAGGCAGCTGAGCTGCTTTCCTCTCCTTCGATTGACGTTGATGTTCTGGCATTCAGACGGATGAGCCGGCTCGCGAAGAAAGAGCAGTATCGGATCGAAAGCCTGGTGTCCAGAATGCTGGAGCAGCGAGTCCTTCTCCAAGAAGCCTCGGGCCATTCCAACGGGAAGGACATACCTCTTGCGAAATACGTACCCACGACTCTCGAAGAATGTGAGGAGATCGCATCTGAAGTGCGTGATTTGTGGTCGCTGGGAGCAGATCCGATTGCCTGTGTGACCGATGTCCTGGAGGAGCACCACATTCACGTTCTCGAGCTCAAGACCGAGAACGCCTTTGACGGTCTTGCGGCTGTCGCGAGAGACAGCTCCGGAAAGATCAAGGCGGCGGCGGTAGTCAGCAGGAAGGGGCTCGCCGGGGAACGGCAGCGCCTCAACCTCACTCATGAGCTAGGTCATCTCGTGATGAGAGAAACCGACGAGGTTGACGCGGAGAAAGCTGCTTTCCGATTTGGTGCAGCGTTCTTGGCTCCGGCTGAACTGGTAAGGAGAGACGTCGGTGGCGCGCGAAGGAGAGTATCTCTCATGGAGCTCCTCCTACTGAAAGAAAAGTACGGCATGAGTGTTCAGGCCCTGGTTTATCGACTCCGCGACCTGGACATCATCAGTGCCAGCCAAGCAACAGTTCTTTGGAAGCAAATCAACGCTCGCGGGTGGAAGAGAAAAGAGCCCAACGAAATTGATTCGGAGAACCCGCAATGGTCGCGGCGCGCAGCTGCTCGTGCCGTAGCGGAGGGGACACTGACCCTGGACGAAGCCGATAGCATTCTTGGATTCAAGACCGGCGAGTCGAAGAAGGATGAACCCGCCGCTCGACGAGATCTAATGATACTACCGATGGCTGAGCGGAAGCGGCTCTTGACAGTCGATGCCGAACGAGCGAGGAACCACTATCTTCAGGATGATGAGTGGATATCCCTCCTAGGCGGGGACCTCCTCCCAGATGAGTGAACCGCAGCCAACCCGCAGCCAGATTTGGTGGGTGAACCTCAATCCAACCCGTGGTTCAGAAACAAGTAAGACACGACCTGCTGTCGTCCTAAGCAGTGATGCTGTTTCGAGGCTTCCTGTCAGGTTGGTGGTGCCTCTAACCGAGTGGAAAGAGAAACACAGAGAGTATATTTGGCGACTTGAGGTTGAACCAAGTCAACTGAATGGACTCACGAAGACATCAGCAGCCGACGCTCTGCAGATTCGGTGCGTGTCACTCGAGAGGTTTGAAAAACAGATAGGTCGCCTGGAAGCTGCCCTGATGTCAGAGCTCTGCGCCGCAGTCGCTTTGGTAGTGGAGTATGAGTAGACGGTGCGGCGTTCAAGGCGTTGGGGTTGAATTAGGGCATGCGTTCTAAATTCCTCCTTGGGCGATAGCTGTGATGGCAGAATTACCCGGTCCGCTGCAGGAGCTGGCCACAGGAATCAAAGAGGAGTTGCTGGTCGAGTTCAAATCGTATGGAAAGATCGTCGAGGGCCACGACACTCTAGCCTCC
>SDBV01011526.1_pt1 | contig 11441 bp, 5 predicted proteins | sample 2277081 | NCBI WGS metagenome assembly SDBV01 (sample SAMN10402039, study PRJNA504765) | marine sediment metagenome | isolation source: marine sediment core GS10_PC15, 223 cmbsf | place: Arctic Ocean: Southern Knipovich Ridge | collected 2010
TTCCGGTGACGGGAACTTTAAGCAACAATCTATCGACCACCAAAGCACCGGACGGGGTATTACGATATCGTTTTAACAATATAAGACCGACGACAGTAATTATTATTACTAACCACCAAAAGATAACCAAAAAATCACTTATCACAATTAAAATCCGCGTTGGTAACGGCAGCTCTATTTCAAGATCAATATATACTTCGGCTAATTTTGGAACTACAAAAATAAGGATAATCGCCGCTACCCCCAACATTCCCATGGTGATAATAGCCGGATATATCAGGGCCCCTTTTATCTTACCCTTAAATTCCCGCTCCTTTTCCATTGTTGCAGCTAGTTTAATAAGAACCTTGTCTATCGTTCCCGAAGCCTCACCGGCCTTTATCACGTTTATATACGCGGCGTTGAATATATCGGGATGCTTGGAAAGAGCGGTGGAGAAACTACTTCCTCCAGAAATTTCTTCACTTATTTCTTTTATTACAACCTGAAGCCTTTTATTTTCTGTTTGCTTCTGCAAAACTTCTAAAGATTCAGCTAGAGGAAGTCCAGAACTAATCATGGTGGCCAGTTGGCGGGTAAATTGGGCTATCGGACCAATACCTATTTTGTTGAAAAGATTTATCTCAAATTGGCCCTTTTTCTCAGTAATACTCAGAACAGTAAATTCGCGTTCGTGAAGTATATTGGCCGCTTGCTTTTTATTTACCGCCTCCACTAAGCCTTGGTGATGCACCCCTTTTTTATCCGTAACCGTATACTTAAATTCTTGCATGTTAAGATTTTATCTTACCTCCAAGATTTTTTACCTCACGGGTTAGCTCCTGAGGCCGCAAACTATATGAGAGGGCAGTTTCTAAATCTATGTGACCGGCTTTGACCAATCCTGCCAGTGAAGTCTCCAGAGTTTGCATACCAACATTAGAAGAAGTTTGAATGATATTGTCCACCAAGTGCGTCTTTCCTTCACGAATAACATTTTTTACTGCCGGAGTAGCCAGTAATATCTCCGTGGCCGGATACCTGCCTCCAGACTGTGCTGGAATCAAACGCTGAGAAATAACTGCTTCAAGAACGTTTGAGAGCTGCATTCGGACCTGATCTTGTTGATTTTCTGGGAAAACCCCCACAACTCTGTCAAGTGTCTGGGCAGCGCTATTGGTATGCAAAGTGGCAAACACTAGATGCCCAGTTTCGGCAATCGTCAGCACCGCTTCTATAGTCTCAAAATCACGCATCTCACCGATCAACACTACATCGGGATCTTCGCGCAAAATCGAACGCAGTGCGATCTCCCACGAATGGGTGTCAAGATGCATTTCACGCTGCGCAATGAGCGACTTTCGACTCGGATAAATATACTCAATCGGATCTTCAACAGTAATAATATGTTCCCCTTTTTCTGAATTTATCACGTTCAGAAGTGATGCAATGGTTGTTGATTTTCCATGCCCTGTGGGACCAGTAACCAAAACCAAACCCTGTCGCAGTTTTGTCAGATTACCGATAACTTTGGGTAAATGAAGTTCTTCTAAATTCGGAATCTTATTTGGAATAAGACGCAGAGCGGCGGAAAGATATCCTTTTTGGTAAAAAGCGTTTACCCTAAAACGGGCTACTTCACCCAAAGAAAACGAAAAATCTAATTCTTTATTTGTTAAAAGAAGTTCTTTTTGCTCTGGTAACGTAAGTGATAAAACTAATTTTTCGATATATTCCGGTGTTGGAGTAGGCCCTTTTGTAATAGGAATCAATCTTCCATCGATTCGAAGCGTTGGGTAGATACCTACCATAAGGTGCACATCTGAAGCCCCTCGACGCAAGGCCTCTTCTAATATTTGTTGGATATCCATGTACTTTTTTGCCTCCTTAAATATTAATAAACTTTCGAGGGTTAAAAACCCTCGGTTTTAACCTATACTAAACACGAGAACGGCTTTCATCTCCAACATTACTCCGAAAGTATGTTTTCCCTTCGCTTCATCCGAGGATTAACAATCCTCGGTTTTCACGAAGACAAAATAAAAACTATTCCCTTGCCACCCGAAGGACTTCCTCTATAGTGGTGATACCTTCGATTGCTTTCAGATAACCATCTTGGACCAGTGTCACCATACCATCTTCTATGGCTTGTTCGTTTATTTTTCCAGCCGGGGAGCGCTCGAGTATCAGACGTCCGATTTTCTCGTTAACAAGTAAAACTTCAAATATTCCAATTCTACCTGTATAACCAGAGTCACCGCATTTATTACACCCTTTACCTTGATATAATTTGAATTTTTTCGTCCCCTCAAGTTCCTTTAAATCTTTTTGGACTACCTCGGAAAACTTAGTCTTCTTATCATGTAAAAGGTCGCCTAAAGTCTTTTTTATATCATCAACTAAGGGGGCTGGGGGATCATACTCTTGTTTACAATCAGAACAAATTTTTCGCACTACTCTTTGAGCGACAATTGCACTAATAGATGAGGCAAGAAGAAAAGTTTCTGCCCCCATATCAAGAAGCCTTGGCAGAGCACCCGCAGCGGAATTGGTATGCAATGTTGAGAACACTAAATGGCCGGTCAAAGATGCTTGGATAGCAAGTCCAGCTGTTTCCCCATCTCGTATCTCACCAATCATGATAATATTTGGATCTTGTCTCAAAAAACTCCGCAAACCAGAGGCGAAAGTAAGTCCGGCAGCGGGGTTTATTTGGACTTGATTTACACCAGGAATTTGATATTCCACCGGGTCTTCTAGGGTAACGATATTTACCTTTGGCGCACTTATTTTTGATAGTACTCCAAACAAAGTCGTTGTCTTACCAGAACCAGTTGGACCGGTTATTAAAACAATTCCGTGGGGTTTAAGAATATTCTCTTCGAGATTTTTCAGGGCGCTACCTCTTAAACCAAGATCCTGCAGAGTGGGCGCCGCTCCCGCCTTGGGGAGAAGTCGCATCACTACTTTTTCACCGTTTACGATTGGCAGAGTAGCGATACGCAAATCGACCACATCGTCCTTTAATTTAAAGGTAAATCTCCCATCTTGCGGAATTCTCTTTTCATCAATTTTTAAATTTGAAAGGATTTTTATCCGAGAAAGTAGGGCCTCGTGGACTTTACGTGGCAACACCAGACGCTCTTGCAGTATTCCATCTATTCGGTAGCGTACTCGGGTTCGATCTTCAAGTGGCTCAATATGAATATCACTAGCTTTGGCTTTCATCGCATATTCAATGACAGTAGAAACAATCTTAGCAACTGGCGCCTCTTTTATAACCTCCTCGACTTTATTAAGATCGGTTATTTCTTCTTTTGCCTCTACCAAGCCGCCAACATCCTCGAGAGCGGCTGATACCTGGGTAGTCAAACTCTGAGAATACTGTTCATTTATAGATTGATTAATCAAATCTGGCGTAGAGATAAACGTTTTTATCTTTGAAGCGCTTTTTCTCTCGACAAATTCCACTACCTGAAGATCAAGGGGATCGGCCATAGCAAGTGAAAGGGTATTGGTGTCCTTGTTTAGTGCAAATGGTACCAGAGTATATCTTCGGGCAACAGGTTCGGGGATTTTTTGTAGTATGTCGGTTGGGATTGGTTTAGATGTTGGGTCTACAAACGAGATTCCTAGAAGCTCGGCGCGAGCAGAAGTAATCTCTTCTAAACTAGCAAAATTGCGCTCGATAAGTAATTCTTCAGGCTGCTTACCAGAGTTTACCGCTTCCATTTTTACCACAGAAAGTTTTTCTTTGGTGAGCTTGCCTCTTTCAAATAATACGTCTTCTATTCCTTTTTCAGTGATTTGTGCCATGAGCAGATCTTTAAAATGTTTCCTTCTATTGATATTTTATCTGCTATATTGTTACTATGTCAACGTCTCCTTTGCATAAAGCTACGGAGGTTTGGCACATCAGTAGCTTTTTCTGAAATAATTGGTGCGTAGTAGATATGTACAAAAAACAAAATGCTAAGATGAAAATAATTTTAACTAAAGCAGCGAGGTGGGGGTTGTGAACTTATCTATTTTGATAATAGGGGACGATGAACCTCAGAGAAGAAAGAGTGCCCTACGTATATCTTCTGAGAAATCGTCAAAATTTGATACAATTATATTAGACGCCAAGGAATCAGGTGGGATAGGAGATATTAAAAAATTATCTTCGCAAATCCACCAGCGGCCATATGAGTCGACTCTTAAATCCTTCATAATTACCGAGGCGCAAAACCTTACCATCGAAGCCCAAAATGCTCTTTTAAAAGTCCTTGAGGAACCTCCTCAAAGCAGTCGATTTATCCTTACCGCCCCAACATCTGAAGGACTACTGTCCACGGTAAGTTCAAGGTGTCAAATTACCCACCTTAAGAGTAAATTGGACGTAGAGGTAAATATCGAACCAATAAAATCTTTTTTTCTAAAAAGTGCGATGGAAAAATATAAATCTACCGACCGACTGGATTTGGATCTACTACAAGTTTTTTGGAGAAGAGAACTACTTTCTAAATTTGGTATAAAAAAATCGGCAGTAATTAATAATATTGGGGTGCAAAGAATTGTAAATTACATCAAGTTAATAAATAAACTTAAGAATCTGAAGCGAAAAAAAGTATCCCAAAAAATAATTAAAACGCTACTTATCTTAGAAGCTCCTAAGATCCAATATTAGCTGGTTATGACCTTATCTTTTCACTAAATCATGTTGCATATTTAAGTTTTTAAGGGTAAAATAATATAGTTTAATGGCTAAATATTCCGCAAAAGACATTCAAGTATTAGAGGGCTTAGAACCAGTCCGCCGCCGACCTGGTATGTATATTGGTTCCACCGACATACACGGTCTTCATCATCTTGGCGCTGAAATAATCGATAACTCGGTTGATGAAGCTTTGGCTGGTTTTGCTAAAAATGTTTGGGTATTCATCCACCCCGACCAAAAAATTACTGTTTTAGATGATGGTCGAGGAATACCAGTCGAAAAACATACAAAAACCGGAAAATCTGCTCTTGAAGTAGCCATGACTTATCTTCATGCCGGAGGAAAATTTGGTGGCAGCGGCTATAAAGTTTCTGGTGGTCTTCATGGTGTCGGTGCCAGTGCGGTAAATGCCTTGAGTGAATATCTCTCCGTAGAAGTAAGAAGAGACGGTCAGATTTACGCTCAAGATTACAAAAAAGGTAAACCAGTCAGTAAATTAAAAGTGCTAAAAGATTCTCAGTTTTCACCAGCGGTAAGACAGGTTTGGGACGCAGTTATAAACGGAACGGCTACATCATTCCTACCTGATAGTAAAATCTTCTCTACCATAACATCCGAATTCAAAATAGTTGAGCGGCAAATCCGAGACCGTGCCTATCTTGTAGCCGGTTTATTCTTCCACCTGATGGATGAGCGAACCGGCACCGAGAGAAACTTCTATTTTGATGGGGGAATAAAAAGTCTGGTTGAAGATATGAACAAAAATAAAGTGGTGATTCACCGTCCGATATTTATTCAGAAAAATACCAATAATATTGGCATCGAAGCGGCAATTCAGTACAACGATAGCTACAGTGAAACAGTGGAGTCGTTTGCTAACGTTATAAATACCACCGAAGGTGGTACTCACCTCACCGGTTTTCGTATGGCGCTAACCCGCTCGATAAATGATTATGCCAAGAAAATTGGCGCATCAAAGGATATAGAGGGCGGTTTCACCAAAGAAGATTCTCGAGAAGGTCTTACTGCAGTGGTGGCGATAAAAATGAACTCTGAAAAACTGGAATTTGAGGGTCAAACAAAGGCAAAACTTGGTAACGCCGAGATTCAGCCTTTAGTACAAGCAGCGGTGAAGGAGGGTTTGGAAATTTTCTTCGAAGAAAACCCATCAGATGCGCGCAGAATCATTGAGAAAATTTATCTAGCTTCAAAAGCTCGTCTTGCGGCCAAGGCGGCTAAAGAAGCGGTCATTCGCAAGGGAGCTCTCGAAGGGATGACCTTACCGGGAAAATTAGCAGATTGTCAGGAAAAGAACCCCGCCTATTCAGAACTTTACATAGTAGAGGGTGATAGTGCTGGAGGAAGTGCGAAACAGGGAAGAGATAGAAAAAACCAAGCTATATTACCTCTTGGCGGAAAGATTTTGAACACTGAAAGGGCACGACTGGATAAAGTCATTCAATTTGAAGAAATAAGGGACTTGATAATTGCTCTTGGGGCGGGAATTGCGGAAACTTTTGATATTAATAAAATCCGCTACCACCGAATAATTCTAATGACTGATGCCGATGTAGATGGGGAACATATTCGCACTCTTCTTTTAACATTTTTTTTTCGCTATTTACCTTCCGTTATCGAGTCGGGATATCTCTATATTGCACAGCCTCCTCTTTATAAAATCTCCGTAGGTAAGGAAAGTTTTTATGCTTTTAGTGACGAGGAAAAAGAAAAAATCATAAAGGAAAATTCCGAAGGAAAAAAAGTCAATGTCAGTATCCAAAGGTACAAAGGTCTGGGTGAAATGAACCCAGAACAGCTTTGGGAAACCACCATGGATCCGAAACAAAGGGTATTAAAAAAAGTAACCATGGAGAACGCTACCGCAACTGACGAGGTATTTAATATGTTAATGGGTCAAGAAGTTCCACCGCGTCGAAAATTTATTCAAACACACGCCCGCTACGCTACTTTGGATGTTTAATTTAAATGTTAGAACTTATTATGCATTATATTTTTCGCTAAATTTATTTTTTATTCTTGTACCTTAAGTCTGATAATTTGATTTATGACTGAACGCAGCGACGAAGCAATTGAAAAAGGGATTGGCAAAGTAGAACCGATCGAAATAACCACGGAAATGGAACGCTCTTACCTTGATTACGCTATGAGCGTCATTGTCACCCGTGCTTTACCCGACGTCAGGGATGGTCTGAAACCGGTTCACCGACGGATACTTTATGCCATGAAAGGAATTGGCCTTACAGCGGAAGCAAAATACCGAAAAAGCGCTACGATAGTCGGTGAAGTTTTGGGAAAATACCATCCCCATGGCGACTCACCAGTTTACGATGCTCTGGTAAGATTAGCGCAAGATTTTTCTATGCGCGCTCCTTTAGTTGATGGGCAGGGAAATTTCGGCTCTGTTGATGGTGATCCACCAGCAGCTATGCGTTATACCGAAGCTAAAATGGCCAAAATATCAGCGGAGCTTCTAGCTGATATAGACAAAAATACAGTCGCTTTTGTTGATAATTTTGACGCCACCAGAAAAGAGCCTCAAGTTTTGCCCTCTCGAGTTCCAAACTTATTACTAAATGGTTCATCAGGCATTGCGGTAGGAATGGCCACAAATATCCCACCGCACAATTTAAACGAGGTTTGCGATGCTCTAATTCATCTGATAGATAATCCCGACGATACTGTTGAGGATCTAATGAAGTTTATCAAAGGACCTGATTTTCCAACCGGTGGAGCTATTTTTGATATAAATGAAATCCGAGCCGCATACGCAACCGGAAAAGGAAGAATAGTAATGAGAGCAAAAGCAGAGATCGAAGAAGACGAAAGCGGAAAATTCATAATTAGCATCTCGGAACTTCCTTACCAGGTTAATAAAGCTCTTCTTATAGCTCGAATTGCCTCCCTTGTAAAAGACAAGAAGTTGGAAGGAATCTCTGATCTCCGCGATGAATCTGACAAATCCGGTATGAGAATAGTTATTGAGCTCAAAAGGGACGGGAGACCCCAAGCAATCTTAAACAATCTTTATAAACATACCGCTATGCAACTAGCCTTTAACGTGAATACTGTAGCCCTGGTTGATGGTGTTCCACTCACTCTAACTTTAAAACAAATTTTGACAGAGTACATTCGTCATCGGCAAAAGGTTATTACTCGTAGGACCCAGTTTGAACTTGACGCCGCAAAATACCGAGCCCACATACTCGAAGGTCTAAAAATTGCTTTAGATCATCTTGATGCAGTGATAGACACAATTAGAAAATCCAAAGACGCTGACGTTGCAAGAACCAACCTGATGAAAAAGTTCAAGCTAACTGAACTTCAAGCAACAGCAATATTGGACATGCAGCTAAGACGTTTGGCGGCATTGGAAAGGCAAAAAATCGAGGATGAATACAAGGAAGTCAAAAAAACCATTGCTTATCTGGAAAGTATACTAGCATCGCCGAAAAAAATACTCAGTGTCATTCAAAAAGAACTAGAAGAAATAAAAGAAAAATACGGGGACGCTAGGCGTACTCGTGTTTATCACAATCCGGTTGGTGATTTTTCAGAAGAAGATCTTATACCAGCCGAACAAGTATTCGTAACTATAACCGAAAGTGGCTACGTAAAGAGAAGCCCAATCACTACATTTCGTACTCAGGCAAGAGGTGGTAAGGGTGTAAGCGGGGTGGCTATGAAAGAAGAAGATACGGTAGCCGATATTTTTTCCGCAAATACCCATGACGCGCTGATGTTTTTCACTGACAGGGGAAGGGTATTTCGGATAAAGGTCTACGAACTTCCCGAAGGTAGTCGTTATGCCAAGGGAGCGGCGATTGTAAATCTAATAAACCTGGAACAATCTGAAACAGTCACCTCAATATTATCAGTGCCAAAGAAGGCTAAAAAGGATTCTGGATTTCTCTTTATGGCAACCAAAAATGGGATAGTCAAAAAAACCGCCATTAGCGAATTCGAGCATATTCGTAAAAACGGGATGATAGCAATAAAATTAAACAGCGGTGATGAACTATCTTGGGTAAAACTTACCAATGGAAACGATCAGATTATTATTATAACTAAAAACGGGATGTCGATAAAGTTTTCTGAAAAAGATGTCCGACCGATGGGCAGACCAACTTCAGGTGTCCGTGGTATTAGACTGAAACCCGCAGATCAGGTAATCACCATGGACAAAGTGGTACCAAAAGGCGAACTGGTGGTAATAACCCAAAAAGGTTTTGGGAAAAAGAGTAAAGTAGAGGATTGGCCGAAACAAACCAGAGCTGGGCTCGGAGTAAGGGCTGCTGAGGTAACGGATAGAAATGGAAAAATAGTCGCTGCAAAAATAATCGACAAGGAAGATAAGCAATTTATAATTACCAGCAAAAAAGGTCAGGTAATCCGCCTCCCACTAAAGGACATACCAGTGCTAACCCGGCAAACTCAAGGAGTAATTTTGATAAGATTTTCCGATAAATCCGATATTGTTTCGGCTGCTTCTAGCCTAAAGAAACAAAAAGGCGAGAATACATAAAGGCGGTAAATGTAGCGCAAACCCCGCTTAAGCGGGGATGGAGCAACTAACAGAAGCCTTCCGCCAGAAACCCGCGGGCTTTTAGCCCCCGAAGGTTCATTTAGAGGCGGGTTTGAGGACGTTATTTTTTCTTACAAAAACATTTTTTGGTTTTATGGTTCCAAGTTTGGTAGGTTTCAGGGATTTTCTATTAGTAGAAACTGGTATTGTGAAACGGAATGTACTACCTTTCCCAATTTTAGATTCAACCCATATATCTCCTCTGTGCATAGTTATTATTGCTTTGGAAATATATAATCCAAGACCGGTACCTTTTGATCCTTGTTCCAAAACCCCTGATACTCTAAAAAATTTAGTGAACAAGTGAGGAATAGCTGATTCTGGAATACCTTGGCCAGTATCTTTTATCGTCGTAACCACCATGTTTTTACTTTTATCAAATTTAGCTGAAATTTCTACGCTTCCACCGGGATCGGTATAACTTAGGGCATTACCGACCAAATTTGATAGCACTTCTGAGATCCGAAATTTATCCACCATAACAGAGGGTAAATTGTCTTGGCTGCTTGAATCCAGCTTGATACCTTTTTCTTTGGCAAGCGGCATAAAATTGGTAACTACATCTTCAAGAATGTCTTTCCAATTTTGTGGATCAGCCTCTATCTTCATTGCACCACGCTCAATTCGAGAAACTGAAAGCAGATTTTCCACCAAAGCAGCCAGCTGTGTTGACGATATAAAAGCCTTATCCAAAAATGATTGTTGTTCTTTAGACAGTGCTTTTGTAAGTTCTTCTTGTAAAACCGAGAGATATCCGCGGATAGCTGTTAGAGGGGTTCGCAGCTCATGGGCCGCCATAGAAACGAAATCAAGCTTCATTTCTTCTAACTCCTTTTCTCCTGAGATGTCGGTAATCGTAATAATTGCACCAAGTCCGACTTCTTGACCTTCCTTGATTGCCGAACTTGTAAGATCGACATACACTTGCTTACCAAAATTAGTAATTATCTTAAGATTTTCTTTTTGGGAAACGACCGTATCTTTTGTCGGATTTTTCTTGGTAATAAGAGTTGAGAAGAGTATTCTTTTATCGCCCTCAAACATTTTTGCGGTATCATCCAACTTTTTCCCCATAACATCTTTCATGCTAAAACCAAACATTCTCAAAGCGGCCGGGTTTATAGTAATCACCACCCCATCGTAATCAAGAGCCAACACACCGTCGGCGATCGATTCAATAGTTGTCGTTAGTTTGTTTCGCTCAGCAGTAATATCAGCGAAAAGATCTCGGATTTTACTAATGTCGGTGGCAACCCCAACTATTCCAAATATACCACCCCGTTTATCTCGCAACGGGGATGCAGAAAGACTAACGGGAATTACTTCGCCGTTTGCAGCTACTAACTCCAAATCTATTCCAGCGATGGTCTTTCCTTCGTGAACTTGTTTAAAAAGCCTTTCGTGAAGTGTAGCCCAAGGCCCACGCAATATTTTCTTGAACGGCTCACCAACGAGCTCATCCTTACCATAACCAAGTGCCGATCCAACCGCTCTATTAGTAAATTGGATGATATGATTTGGATTAAACACGATAAGCATTTCATTCATAGTATCAACAATATTTGTCACCACAGTTGTCGGGTTTATAACGAAGAGCTTGTACCTGAGTATTGAGTAGGTGATGATTAAGCTCATTACCGATGTTAGTAGTACTGCAGCTGGGAAAATTTGTATTCCAAGTACGGGGAGCAAAGCATTAGTGATCGAACCAAAAATCACTGGGATACTAACGGCAATAATAAAAAGGGTGGTTTGCTTCTTTTTAATAGGATCCTTCACGCTCATCCAATGCCGCACAAGTAGATAAAGAGACGTGATCAATAAACCAACCAACCAACCTGTCGCTAACCAAAAATAAGGTGCGCTAGGAAGCTCCCATCCATAAAAAAGTCTTTCAGCATCTATGGAATTCCGATTATTTATCAGTCCCGTTGTCCATCCCAAAAAAAGGAAGGTAAAGGCAGGACCATACATCAATAGTTGAGTCCAAAGATTAGATAAAAATTTATCCTTCCCCACGTAAAGAAGGGTGAAACTAAGAAAAAGAGGGCCGACAAATCCCCACCCCATCATCCCAGCAACACCCCAGAAATCACTTGCCACCGGCGTAGCACTAAATCGATCCAGAGATTCAAAGAAACCCCATATAATAAGAGAGAT
>SDBV01011527.1_pt1 | contig 11439 bp, 15 predicted proteins | sample 2277081 | NCBI WGS metagenome assembly SDBV01 (sample SAMN10402039, study PRJNA504765) | marine sediment metagenome | isolation source: marine sediment core GS10_PC15, 223 cmbsf | place: Arctic Ocean: Southern Knipovich Ridge | collected 2010
GATCCCCTCATCCGTAAGGGGATACACAACCTAAGACACACGTTTGCCCATCGTCTGCGAGCTTGGAGCGTACCCGACGAGGATCGGAATTCGCTCATGGGACATAACAATTCGTCCCTCTCAGAACACTATGCCTTGCCGGATCTGGAGCGTCTTTCTGAGATGGCCGAAAGAGTAACAGAAAGAAAGGAAATAGTGGTACTAAGGCCGCATTAAACTATGACTAGTTTAGGCAGCGACCTTTGAACCCCTTGCTGTATAAGGGCTAAGGCGGTACGTGACAGCCCGACGAAGACAGCGAAGTGTTCTAAGTGCATGATTTTAATTAGGTAAACCGGGACCCTTACAGGCAATAATTAGCGGTCTGCAAATCGCTCTTGAAACTCTATTTTCAGGGCAAGAATCTCTTGTTTTAAGACCTCAACCTCGGCCCTTAGATGGTCGTTGTCTGACTCTATCTCTTCGATATGTTCAGCGGTTACTTCGTCATTTGCTCTCATCCTGTTCCCTCATGTAGCTCATAAGGTCTAACAAGCTGTTAGTCACACAGATAATGCATGTTCTTAGATCTTGTCCCTCATCCATAGCGCCGTTGTAGCGCATTTGATATAGCTTCTGATGGATGTGCGCTAACCTGTCTGCCCTGCCTAGAGGGTAGCAACTAGGGCACCTTGTTCCATGAATGCCATGCTCACAACAGTCCCCGTACATTAGGCCAATGTCCTGCTTGACAATGATGCCTTGGAGAATTTGACAGTCACTTGACAATTATTACGTGAGCCTGCCATTCCACCTCCCATTAGACTTCATCACCAGGGGAATTAGTTTGGGCTGAGAGTCAATAATCATCCCACAGCCAACTACCGGCCTTTTCAGGTTGGAGTTGTTGTACTCAAAGGCTACGGATGCATCATCAACTAAACATCCAACTGTCATGCCGAAATTCAACCTCTCGCTATTGCCCCAGTACACAATCTCAAACTTTTCGTGGTAATGGCCCTGGACAGCCGACATACCCATATTGGTAGTGTATGTCTTGGTGTTGGCTGATCGTCCATGATGGAAGTAACAGGGCTGTTTGTTGGGCAGGGTTTCGGTATGCTCGAACACCCACTTCCATTTTTGGGTGCCAAGCACATCCTCATAAGGCCGGATCATCTCTTTTGGAATGCCAGCAACCTTGGCTTTCCTATAGGCCAATGAACCATGATTAGACTCTAAAACAGTAACCCTTGGGAATAACTCTTCTACCTGCCATATGACCTCCTTGGCCTTCTTGAGTTCATCGCCTGCGCTATAGAGGGAGGTGTCAGAGTCGTGAAAACTCATGGCGTGATTGTCTACTTCATCCCCAATGTTTATTACCGTGTCTGGGGTGTACTTGTCTTTGATTGCTGTGAGAAATTTAATGGCATCCCTATGTTGGTAGGGCGCGTGAAGGTCGGATATTACAAGAATTCTCTTGTTAGCCAACTCACATCCTCATTTAGCGTCTCTGTGACGGGAGGTTTTTCAGGTAATATTTTCGGTGGTTTCTTAGGCCAGCAAACAGGATGCCCGTCTTGGCACATCTTCAGCGTTGTGGCCGATCCCTCGAACGCGCCTCTGGCAATCCCTTGTTTATACCCTGAGACCCAGATGCTCTGTCCGATAAATATGAGAGCAATAAACGTGAGCGTAGTGGCGACAGTTGTGAGGAATGTGATTCGGTATTCTGACGGGCCGTCTCGTGATCTTTGTTTATCTGCCGTCATTAGCGGACACTCCACCAAATATGCGATACGTTGCCGCCAGCGTCAGGTCTTGAAACTTGACCGTGGAAACCGTAATGCCCCATTTGCGAGACTGCTTCTGAATGGCCTTTTTCATATCAGAGCGAAATTCTGGAGTGCGAATGTAATCCCAGTCCTGTTGTTCGACCATCTCCTGAATGACTCCTACAGCGATGTCGCCAAGGGTTTCTTGCGCATCCTCAACGTCAATAGTGCATTTCTTAATATCGAAAATTGACCACATCAAGACGCCGCGACAGACAATCTCTTTGTTGTCGGCAGTAGTTAGGGATTGTTCTTCAAGCTCAAGTGCCGTTGGCTTGACGTTCATGGTGTGTATTTCGTCTATCTCAAACGGAAGATGAAATACGATTCCTGGATTGACTGTACGAACGAACAAGCCGCGTCTAAGCAAAACGCCTTCTTCCCATGCGTCTATGAACGTCATGAACTCGAACCATCCCCAGACCTCCTTGATAAGTTCCCAAAGGCCAGAGATGAAATTGGCGGTCACTCAATGGACTCATCATGCAGGCTTATTCTTTTCCTTAACTTCTCTATACATTCCCCATCAATTAAGGAGTTGAAGCTGATAACCTCTCTTAACAAGCCAAGGTCATTCCAAATCTGGTCATCTACAGCAATAGGGCCATCACAGAATGGCTGACCAATTGGGGGCTCGATTGGAGTAGATGCGCAACTAGCGCTTAGGATTATGAAGGTGATCAGGAATAACTTCATTTTTAAGATCCTGTTTGGCTTCTCGTTTAAGATCTGAATATTTACTTTCTATTTCTGCATCGCCTTCGGCAGTTTTGGTTTGTCGTTCAGACCATGATTTATATTTTGCCGCCGTTTGTTTAGCCTTGTCTCTTTGTTTCGTGACAATCTTGAGGCGTAGAAAGAAGCCAAGGACTGTGAGTAAGAGAGCGCCAGCCGCAAGGGCTTTAGTCTTTAGGGAGAGTAGTAACGCCAAATTAGTTCACCACTAGAATTTGTATTAATGCAGTTAAAGTCACGGCCAAGCCAGCGGCAATGGCCATTGATATTTGTAGTTCTGGATGCGTGACGTTATATATTTCAGTTCCAAATAAAACCGTTCCGTTTACAGCGGCTCCTATTGGAACTCGTTTACCTACGATTATTCCGTTATTCATGCGATTCCTGAGTGCCTCCGACTGTAATGATTGCCATCTGCGGGAGTGAAGTCTCCTCCCCATTCATTTTCTCGATTCAATGCTTTCCAATATGTTCCAAACTGTCTGTGCGGCTCTGTTTCCGTGATCCAACTGTTATCAATGAATAAATTTAAGTCTATGGCTAGACGTTGCTTGTGAGCCGATACTGAGCGTCCGTAGGGGCCTTTCTCGCCCATCTTCCCGTGACTCCGGGGGTCCCTGTAGGCGTCCCCCAGAGTGACCTCATAGCCCATTGCGTAGATGTGTTGGATTAGCTGGGTAACGTGATAAGCAAATTCACGTTGCTTCTGCCCCAGCATCATTATTCGTCTCGTTCAACTACCGCAAGTATCCTCGCAAGAAGGACTCTATTTGCTACAACGGCTGCTTGGGTGGACTTTTGAGTGGTTTTGATTTCGGTAATGTCGTCCGCCACTGTTTCCCTTTGTTCCTCAAGTCGGACAAGTCGCTCCTTTGTTTCACTTTGTTTTTGAATCTCGTCACTGTTTGCATTCACCTGATAAGTTAATCCGCCGAACGACATTACAGTTACTAAGACGGCGGATATGAAGGGCCATGAAAATGAATGCCCGTTAATTTTCAGTGGCATTATCGTCTTCCTGCAGGCACTTATAGCCATCCATTGGGCAAGTCATAATCACGCCCTCATATTTGAACAAGAGCTTGCCCTGACCTGATGCCAACTTACAGGTGGAATTATTCAGGCAGAGGACAACAAAGTTCTCCCACGGCAATTTAATCCAATGATTTTTATCAGCAATGACAGTAGCCCCGTCTCGGATAATGTAGGGCTTCAGAATCATAGGATGCTCATAGTCCCTGAGTTCCGCCATATAGTCCCTGGGGTCAGCCATACCCAATAAGGGTACGAAGATACCCAGAACGAGTATTAGTTTAGTAAACACCACGCATCATCCTCTTAAAATTTGTCATGCTCATGCACGAATAATCCCGCAAGTCACTTTCCCTGCGAGGTGTGCGGCCACAAGAGCCTCCCCGACATACCGCAATGAATCCATCGGGACATTTCGGAGGACCTTGTTCACGAATAAGATCTCTTTCGGCGCGTTTATCACGAGCTTCGAATAGCTTGCCGCAGTCGCGGTCAAGTTCTTCGGCGTTGCGGGTGCGCGTACCTCCACTTTCGTCTTGAACGAGGGAGCGCATACAAGCCATTGCTTTATTATTTAATTCTTCTGGCGTCGATGCACATCCCATTAGAAATAGGAATAGTGCCAGTTGTTTCATTTTGTCCTCGTTAAAATCTCCATCCTAAAACCCCCGTGTTTTATGAGGCCGCTATCACGCTCTGCCACCTTATGGTGCCGGTCCATTCAATCGTTGTTGCGGCAATGCCCGTAACCCGAGCTTGTAATTGTGAACTGGCAACCCGTATCTCTGCAGAACCGCCGAATGTATCTGGATCGTGGGTAACTAATGCTGTGTCGGTTTCAAGAACAGCATCTGAAGAACCGTTACGGGAAATACAGCCGGTTCTCTTCTGCGTCCAAACCTTCGTGCCATTGGCATAGCGCATGATAATATCTAACTCAACGAGGGTCGTTGAGTCTTCAGGAATGGTTACTGAATCGAAATTGGTATTACTTGCGGTAGCATTCGTGGTTGTGTCTCGCCAGGTGGCCCAGTTTTGAGATTCGGTTTCATCAGATTGATCGGGGTCAATGAATTGGAAAAACCCTAAATTAGCAACCGGCTCCTTGCCGACAGAGAATCGACCCGTGCCAGTACAGCCAGCCACAACCGCATTGCCAGCGCCTAACGCCGCCCAAACCTTGTTGGCTGCCGAAACTGTATTAGGACCACAAACTACATTGGCCTCAAAGTCCCCATCATATCTGGACCCTGTTGGACGGCCTGTAGCTTGAATGGCTCCGCATTTATGACGCCTGAAAGAGCCCCATTGCAGTTCGTTCCTATTCCACAAAACAGAATTTGATCCGTCTGAACTATCACTCAAGAACTCGCCGTGCGTAAGGGCGTCAGAGATGCGGCCAAAATCCAGATAGTTATATAAGGCGCTCGCGCCGATAATGACTTGATCGGTGTATTGGTCAGATACCTCAATACGACAATGAAGAAATCTATTCCATTGTCCATTAACTGTTACCACGGCAGAAGCCGCAGTAAGCGAGCTGGACGCAACTAACTCCATGCTTATTTCTTCAAATAAGTTTCCGTTATCAGATACATGATTTTGCAAAATATGCTTGAGAGTAATGGTGTTGGATATAGCAGTAGTGGTGGTACCACTTCGCCAGGTGATTAACCCGCGCTTGAACGTATTACTGTTATTCCAACCACCCGTGTCTCTATCAATAACAAGTTGTTGACGATTGTCCTGCAGCAATTTGAGATGGTATTCACTGTGAACATTGCCGTCACTAGATAAACTGAAAACAGCAACGCCCGTATTGAATCCCTCTACATCAACAACGATTTCTCCGTATTTAATGCCAGCACAGCGCAGACCAATACTCGTTGTATCAGTTCCGTCATCCCACGCTTGATTGGTTTTTATTATCTTGACATCCCACCGGATGCGATGTGTCTGGGAACCAGCACCCCCCAGCGTGACTGCCGTTCCTGTGCCTGTGTACTGAATTTCAGCACCTGGCGTAGCTATTACAGAAATGTCATCAGCAGCAGCAGGGATGGTAATTTCAGAGCCACTAGCCAAAACCTCTGTTGCCGAAAACAGGATATTTTTCTCGGTCGTTGCCGCTGCATCTGCCGCAACTAAAAGCGCATCAGCAAGACCGTTTGTATAACGGCTTGTGTCACCGGGCCTAAGTCGCAAATCTATTAGGGTTACGCCCGCAGATGTTTCAGCAGAGGTGGAAGCTATGTCTTTGAACAGGGTAGATAGTGCGGCCTTATTATTATCTGGGGTTGTGGAAACACCAGTAACAAGATGTACCAGATCGGCTGCGGCTGGAGTAACCGCACCCATGTCGGTGACTTTTTCGTCAGCCATTTATGACTGTCCGGTCGTTATTCCGGCATCAAGTCCAGAAAATGCCATGCAATGCCAGTTTGTTCCGTCACTTACAACTGTAAGGTTGTCCCCAATCTTGGCCTTGTTAAGAACAAATGTCAGAATGTCTTGTGCGGCAAAGGAAGTAAGCTCGCCAGTAACATCGAGCCATAAGCCATACATGATGTTATCCCCACTTGCTGTATCAATTGTGAGCGAAGTGGTTGGGGCGGTCTTTATAATAAACTTGAAATTCAATCCCAATGCGGGCGTAGGTAAGACTGTTGATCCACCACCGACTGAATCCAGAAAGTAGGTAGTCCCCGATTCAGCCGCGACTAGAGTGTTAGTAAATGACGTTACCGCTTCATACTTGGCGTCAGCAGTCACTCTGGATGCCTCTTCCCACACCTGATCGTTAAACATGTTCAGGGTAAGTGAGTCGCCAGTAACCATGTCGAAATTGACAGAGCCTAATAAGGAAACAGGAGAGCCGTGTGTAATGGTTATTGAAGACGCTGCAAGGATTCTAATTACATCCCCAACCTCACCATTATCAAAATCTGTTATTGCCGTTGTGCCAGCAGTAATGAATGTTTCTGATTCCCGTATGGTTGGGGTTGCGTCGGTAGAGGTAAACGTAACAGTAGGTCTACGAGAGGCCCTTGGCATCCGTATCTTAGTAAACGTATCTACAGTCGCCGCGTCAGAGTCCTTGACGATTATCTTGTAGTCTTCGTTGTCCTTGCCCCAAAGATCCTGATCTGGTTGCCCCCTTGCGTTAAGGTTTACAGCCGCACTAGTGCCATTGGTAGAGGCGTCTGCATCGGCAGCGGTGGGATAAGATGCCTTTACTGTAGAGTCAGAGGGGTTCTGTATCGTGACCGTGCCAGAGGCATAAGGGCTTCCAGAGCTGTCAGTAAATTCGGGTCGTGGAATTCCTAATATTGGATAAGCCATTCACAATCCTTGTGAGTAAAAAGACCCGGCCATCCTTGGCCGATTATCATTCCGTTGATGGGTCAGTTCCGTAGAAATATTCAAACTGGTGCATGAGGCGCATTGTTTCGGCCTCATCTGCTATTTGCAGGAAGTCACTAATTTGTTTTTCTGTAATATGTGGCGCGGCCTTACTTCTTAGAAATGCAGCTATTTCCTGCGGCCGCATTCCTGCTTTCAGGGTTTCCTGCATAGCGGCATCAAAATCTTCGTTCTCTATCAGCCTTCTTATCTCAGGGCCGTGACGGCGTATAGACCGCATGTACGCTTCTTCTTTCTTTCTAAGGGTTCCGCCTAATGGCCCGCCTGGATATCCCTTGGAAAAGCTAATCCCCAAAGGCTGAAGGTAGGCTGCCCACTTCTTCGTGGCGTCTTTATCTCCCCTTGCAGCGCCGACAATGGCCTCTGCATAATCACTTGGAGTGTGTGATTCCAAGAAGTAATAGAATATGTCCCTAAAATTCTCTAGTGTGTTTCCTTCGGGGTCATACACATCAATATCAAAGTCTCTTTGCTTGGACTTATCATTTAGCGCAACGCCAGCAATAAAGCCTACAGTGGGAGATAGCTTGTTCCATCCCAGTTCTATCGGGGCTGTTGCGGCTTTTAGTAAATCCTCTCCGACTTTGCCTAGGGGACTTCGTATGTATATCGCAGTGCCATCGGGCTTAGTCCCAATAAAGACCCTGCTCTCTTTGCCGGGATCGTTAATAGAGCCTGCAGCCAACTCATCCAGATTGTAAATAGCCGCTAAGGGGTTATCCGCTAATTCCTTGTAGCGATCAGAGTTGTTGGAATACTGGTCAATGATGTCGTCGAAAGCTTCTTCTTTATTGTCCGCCTTCCACATCTGCACAGCGTTCTGCAACATGCTATTCAGGATATAAACAAAGGCAATGTCCTTGACTAGCGCCGCAGAGGCCGCGCGTCTTATCTTGCTGTTCGCCCACTTGACCCCTGCTATGCCCCCTCCAGACTCTATGATCTGGCTTTGCACGGCCTTGGGAAGTCCTTTGAGGGCGTCCTTATACAGACCCAAGTTGGTGCCAGTAAAAGACTTGGAGAACAACATGATGTTAGCGACATTTCTTACGCCCGCAGACATGTCCTCAAACGGGATGGTGCCGGTGAACCTGTTCGCCATGTGTGCGGCAACCTTGCCCGCTATGTCTGGAGGAACGCCCTTCTTGATGCCCTGGTTTCTGAGGTTGAACCACAACCCATAACCCATCGCACGAATCTGCTCCCACAGAAGCTTGTCATGCCACATGCCGCCTAACCAATCCACGCCCCTCATGGCTTGTTTTTGCTTACCGAGCGGCTTTGCAATAGCTCCTACGACTCTTGAGGTGACACTCCTGCCCGCCTCTAGCGTAGGGGTTCCGATTACGTCAGTCATGCGCTGCATCCAGCCCATGCTTTCTATAGGAACGTAACCATCCTTGAGGGCTTGTCGCATAGCTTGGTTGGAGCCAGAGAACTCACCACCAGACTCATCACGAACCCAAGTTTCGTTTTCTTTCCACTTGGCCTGTTGTCCCTTTGATGTGCCACGGATGTTCTGAATCTTGTGACCATCGCGATAATTCTTGAGCGTCAGCGTCCTGCCAATTTGAAAGGGTAAAACCTTGCCCCAGATCACTTGTCCGTGCATCAGGGGCGAGAACATGATCACGCTCATGGACTTGGACTTTAATGTCATAAGTGCTTGGTAGGTCGGACCAGATGCGTTCTCTAGGGCCGCCTTCATCGGGCCTTCAAAGTCCCGGTGTATCTTTATCTGCTCCGGGAAGAACACGACATTGCCATCGCCGTCTTTCAGGATCTTCCACTGCCCCCCTTGCGGACCAACATCCCCTTCCGCCCTTCTGATTGGCTTGGGTCTGTACTCGCGAAACGCGGGATGGGGTAAGGTAAAGAACGCTGAATCTTCTGCGCCGTACTTCACAGTTTCTACACCAATCTTGGTGCCATACTCTCTTATGGATTTGATTAACAACTTGCCAGCAATCGCCCGCTCAAGCTCTGCTGTTACCAATGGAAGAACTTTGATGTTGCGATTGATCGAAGTGTCTGCACCAAGCTTCTCTATAATGGCCGCTTCGGTTTCTTCTATAGTCTCGTACTTTCTTTTCTTGGCGTGTACGGTTGCGGTCTTGACCTGACGAGAGCTGTAAATCCTCTTGGCAGATTCCAGTCCCAAACCCAATATGGCCTTGCGTGGAAAGTAGAAGTCTTTTGATACCGGGATAATGCCAAGCTCTACTGCCTTTTCTGCAATAGGCTTGTGCTTGTTTACCAAATCAATAACAGCGGTCTTCTCGGTCATGCTCAGGGAATCAATGCCGCCCTCGGCTTCTTTCCCTTTAACAAAAGCAACCTCTTCTTGAGCTAAGGCATCGCCCATCTTCTCTTGTTGTTTGCGGTCGAATTTCTTATCTATCACGGCCATTTCGTGATTCCGCATGGCGGCGGACTCGCGAATTGAATTTGAATAGCCCTTGACCTCTGCCCTCGCCTTGGATGAACCCGTGGCAATCGGAGAAACAACTTCCTTAACCGTTTCAGCCATCTGGGCTAAACGTTCTGAGGAAGTAATCTTTTCCTTGGCCGCTTTAAATACTTTGGGGCCAAGCACATACGGCGCTAACTCAAATCCTGTTTCAACCGCTGCTGCGCCACCAGCGCCACCGCTGCGTTCCATCTCCGCCTTAAAGGCTGTGCGCATCCCAAGATCTGGAATGTCTTCTTCGGGATCTACGCCAAGTACATAATCCTGTGCTGCCTCGCCTACGGGCTTTGATACATACTCAGACCACTTCTCAAACGGCCAGTTTATAAGCCCCGCAAGTTTTTCTCCCTCCGGGTATCTTGGCTCGTACTGCCAATAGCTCTGGACGGTCTCAACGCCCTCTCCGGGGTCTTCCCCGGCTGCCCCATAAGCTATCCCCGCAATCCCTCTGGGGATGAGTGAGGCAAGGCTAGACCCTATGGTGAGAGAGGCTTCAGCAGGAGCCCAATACACCCCAAGAAACTTATCTGCCAAGCTGCGTTCCTCGCCCGGAACGTCAACAAGTTTTAGCGGCTCTTTAACCTCTGACAGACGAACCGACTCACTATCAGGGATATCAGATAACCGAATTGATTCAGCCAACTTCTCTTACCAGTGGCTCGCCATCTTCGTCAAATCCGGTGACCTCGTATTTCTTGCCGCCCTTCTCGATGATCTGGCCTATTTCATATTCAGGCTCTTCCCATTTCTCTCCATACGCCTTCATGCCCATCTTGACGGCTTCGGCGCGAGTACTTGCTGCACCAGAGGCAAAGTGAGCAGCAGCAGCCTCAGTAACCTGAGATGCCTTACGCCGACTCGATGGATCGAGAATAGTCCATTTGCCACTAGCCTCATCCAGTAAGCCACCAAAATGCTGTGCGACCATTCTCAGGATAAAGGATTCATCAGCGGCCTTTATCTGTCCGCCTATACCATCTTCATCAAGGCCAAGAAATTTGTCACTCTTACCGCCAACCAGGAATCCATTAGCGGCAGCTTCATCTGCCTCTGGACTATCGGGGCGAACTGCAATTCTTTCCCCGGTTTCCGGGTTGTACATATTGACATGACTAGCATCGGCCCTATCTGCTTCAGCCATTTCATAATAAGCAGAGATGCCATACTTGATTCGCGATATCTCTTCTTTATCAAGTTGTCGGTCTTCGCCCAGTCCCTTTATGAACTCAGCCAAAACATCTGGCCCAAGCTTTTCTGCGGCGAGTCTTAGTTCCTTATTAGCAAATCCAATGGCCCCATCAAGGTCTCCGCCCTCTGCCATTTTTGTAGCTTCGTCAATAATTGGCCCATAAGCGTCTGCTCGACGTTGCATCTCGGCATCGCCAAGCTCATCCCGTTTCTTTTGGACATTGAGCCTTAGTTGTTCCAGTTCCAGCCTGGTCTTTTCACTTTCATCTGGCTCTAAACTGGCCTGGAGGGTCTCTGTTCTCGCCTGCGTGAGCTCAAGATCGGCCTCGGCCTGTTTAAGACTGGCGCGTTTAGCCTTGCCCTCGTAATAAGCACTGACAGGACTTATCAGGACTTGATTCTGGGCTGCGTTAAAGACTCTGCCAACGGGCATTAGCCTTGGCCCCCAGAGGCATCTATATTGGCCCTGTCGTACTTGTTTAGTCCTCCGCTATTAAACACGCCGCCCCAATCTAGCTGACCTATTTGGTTGGCGGCGTTGGCCCATGCATTAGTGCCTGCCTGGTTGCCATAGGCAGAGGCCAAGCCACTTTGAGCCGCAGCAGTCCCCATACCAGCACCCGCCTGTAACGCAGCATTACCAGAGCCCTGTGCAGAAACCTGTCCTAATCCAGCAATATTAGCGATGCGGTTGTAAACGTTCGTGTATTCATTGGAGGCATAGTCTTGAGCGTATCGAGTCAACTTCCTGCCAAAGCCGCCAGAGAGTAATCC
>SDBV01011528.1_pt1 | contig 11439 bp, 14 predicted proteins | sample 2277081 | NCBI WGS metagenome assembly SDBV01 (sample SAMN10402039, study PRJNA504765) | marine sediment metagenome | isolation source: marine sediment core GS10_PC15, 223 cmbsf | place: Arctic Ocean: Southern Knipovich Ridge | collected 2010
ACTGTGATAAAAGAAGAATTTTCATGATTACCCCCTACCTTTTTACTCGTCTTAAAAATTTTCATGAAGTAATTCTCAAAAAACATCACAAAAAATAAACTCTAACAATTTAACTGAGAGAAATCCTTGTCTAAATCTAAGTATTCTGCTACAGAATAAACTGGTTCTTTGATTCCTTCATCCATTTGTCTACAATTTCTTTTGGATATCCTCTACTAAAACGATATTTCCAAGGATAGGCTCTTTTGAGATTACCTTTCATTATAATTTTAGTCACATCACAAATAACTTTACTAGGATTACCAACAGCTAATTTTCCCGCTGGAAGGTCATCTTTTAAAACACATCCTGCACCTACGATTGCACCTTCACCAACTTTAACATTAGAAGAAATAATGCATCTGGGACAAAGAACAGCATAATCAGAAATTTCAGCACCTTTTGTAAAATCATCACATGGTGGATAAGGATCATTCATGAAAACAGCATAAGGCAATATCCAAACATAGTTTCCAATTTTTGTATATTCTGAAATATGAATTCCAGTATGAGTCCTAACATAATCACCAATAATTGAATCGCCTTGCAAATCAGCAAGAGTGCCAAGTTGGAAATTGATTCCAATTTTCATATTTTCACGAACTGTAACCCTATGTCCAGTTACAAGATTTTTTCCAATTTTACTTCCGGCGTATAATATAGAGTGACTACGGATATGAGAACTATCACCAATAATCAGGGGTCCTTTTTCCTTACCATTAGAATAACCCATTTCACAATATGATTCAATAACACAGTCATCTCCAATTTTTACATCATCATAAACTGTTACAAAATTTCCAAATGTTACATTTTTGCCTATCTCTGCCTTTTCTGATATAAAATTCATTTTAACGGATTATAACATCTTCATTCTGTATTTAATAATTTATCATAGTAAAAATAATGATTAGAACCTAGTGCTATTAATGAGTAAAAGGCATAAGAACTAAGCAAAAGCTATACATATAAAATTCCAATATTTATTGAAAATGATTTGATTGATAACGAACAAGTAAAAACATCTGTTTTTGAGGTAATAGAGTTAGAAAATGATGATCTTCCTAAGCATAAGAAAATTGAAAAATCGCTGAATTTTGAATTATATGGCAGTGCAGGAAAATTAGACTCCCTAGATTTAGTGAACTTCGTTGTAGCTGTTGAACAAACAATTGAGGACAAATTTGGAGTTTTATTAAATTTAACAGATGATAAAGCAATGTCTCAAAAAACCAGTCCATTTAAAACAATTGGAACATTAGTTGACTATATTACAAAAAGTCTAGATGAATGCAGATTAAATGAAAAATGAAAAAATTATGCTCATTACGGGAACTAGTAGAGGAATAGGGAAGTATTTAGTACAATATTATTCTAAAAAGGGCTATACCATTATTGGTTGTAGTAGAAATCCTGTAAATTATAAAGTTAAAGGAGAATATCATCATTTTTGTTTGGATGTTTCAGATGAAAAGAAAGTAAAAGAAGTGTTTAGTTTTATTCGGAAAAAATTTGGAAAATTAGATGTTCTAATTAATAATGCAGGAGTAGCATCAATGAACCATTCATTTTTAGTGCCAGTTGAAACGGTACATAAAATCCTCAATACAAACGTGGTAGGAACTTTTCTTTTCAGCAGAGAGGCTGCCAAACTAATGAAAAAGAAAAAAATGGGTAGAATTGTTAATTTTGTAACCGTTGCAATTCAATTCAAGTTGGAAGGAGAAGCAATTTACATCGCTTCGAAGGCAGCAATAGCATCTCTTACTGAAACCATGAGTCATGAATATGCAGATTATGGCATATTAGTAAATGCAGTTGGACTAACTCTAATTCAAACTGATTTAATTAAAGGCGTGCCAGAAGAAAAATTGAAGAAATTGTTAATGAGACAAGCAATACATAGATATGGAACTCCTGACGAAGTTTGCCAAGTCATTGATTTTTTTATTCACGAAGAAAAAAATATGGTGACTGGACAAATTGTTTACATGGGAGGCATTTGATGTCTGTGGATTTTCTTTCCGACACTTTTAAGAAAAATCAAAGTAAACCTGCCATCATATGGAATAATCAATCCTTTAATTATTCTTGGTTATTAAATAACATACCCATATGGAAAAACGAGTTATCTAATTACGGTATTAATTCGGAGCATGTTGTAGCATTAGATGGAGATTTTTCACCACAATCCATTTCTCTATTATTTGCATTAATAGAAAAAAAATGCATAATAATTCCACTTTATCGTTCAAATCCATCAACGTTAAAAAAGATTTTTGAAGTAGCCCAACCGCAATTCTTCATTACTGCTAACAATAATGCTACAATCAAACCTACTAGTTTTGACAATCCTGATTCTAACAAATTATACAAGATCTTACATGAAAGAAAGCATTCAGGTTTAGTTTTATTTTCGTCTGGAAGTTCAGGACAACCTAAAGCCGCCGTACATGATTTCGTTCCTCTTTTAGAAAAATTTAAAGAAAAAAGGATGCCTCTAATCACTTTGAATTTTTTTCTTTTTGATCATTGGGGAGGTCTCAATACAATGTTCCATATACTGGCAAATGGTGGCACGCTTGTGTGTACTTCAGACAGATCTCCTGAAAATATCTGTAAGTTAATTGAAAAACATAGGATTGAGTTGCTACCTGTATCTCCAACTTTTTTAAATCTTCTAATTCTGAGTGAATCATATAAAAAGTACGATCTTTCAAGTTTGAAAATTATTTCTTATGGATCCGAGTCAATGCCAGAAGTCATATTAAAAAAAATAAAGGATATTTTTCCTAAAATAAAAATTAAACAAACATATGGATTGATAGAGGTTGGAGTTTTAAGAAGTACTCCAGAAAAAAATGGGACGTTATGGTTTAAAATTGGTGGTGAGGGATTTGAAACTAGAATCGTTGATAGGGTTTTACAAATAAAAGCTAAATCAATGATGTTAGGTTATCTTAATGCACCTAATCCATTTACTGAGGATGGGTGGTTTATCACCGGTGATGAAGTGGAAGTTAATGGGGAATATATCAGAATCTTAGGCCGTAAATCAGAAATAATTAATGTAGGTGGAGAAAAAGTATATCCTGCTGAAATAGAAAATGTAATCCAAGAAATGGAAGAGGTAGCTGAGGTTTCAGTTTTTGGTGAGAAGAACAACTTACTTGGGAATATTGTTTGTGCCAAAGTTAGACTTTCGAAAGAATTAGAAAAAGGTGAATTCATAAAACTATTAAAAAAATTCTGCAAAAATAAATTAGAGAATTACAAAATTCCAGTTAAAGTCACAATTAAAAATGAAAATCAGTTTAATTATAGATTTAAGAAAATAAAAATAAATTCATGATATAGAATATGTTATTCATAAATCAGCATAAGGTGTAATGATGAAAATCGGAATAGACATAGAAAAAATATCAAGGTTTTCAAAATTAAAATTTGAAAAGAATGAAAGATTTTATAAGAAAATTTTTACTCCTCTAGAAATCAAGTATTGTATAAAGAAGTCAAATCCTTATCAACATTTTACAGCAAGATATTGTGTAAAAGAGGCAACGATGAAGGCTCTTGAAGATAATAATTTAGAATTTAAGAAGATCGAAATAAAAATGAAGAAAGCTAAACCAATTCTTTCTCTTTCTGAGGATATAGATGGGATTATTAGCATGTCTCATACAGATGAATACGCTATTGCAGTAGTGATTTTATTCTAGGTTTATCTTTAACATAATCATTAAAATTACTAGCAGTATAATCTAATTTTCCATTAAAATTCATAATTACCTCTTACTTTTTTGATGATCTTAAAAATTTGTTCTCTAGCTATGTACCTAAGAACACCGATTTTTCAAGTATAGAAGGAGTTAAATGAACTCCAATCGGGAGACTCAAAACTTGATTAGCGATTTTTTCTGTTATAGGAAAACTTCCTTCTGAAAAATTCAGATGCTTGTAAGCTTTCTGCAGATGTGGAGGAATAGGATAATGAATTAAAGTTGTTACTCCACTTTTAGAAAGACTTCCTTGTAACTCATCCCGATTTTCAGTTCTAACTACAAAAAGATGCCAACAAGGTTCTGTCCAACTAGGAACCTTAGGTAAAATTAATTCAGGAAAGGTGTTTGGTAGATTCCGCAAATACCATTCAGTTACTTTTTTCCGAGTCCTGTTCCAGCTATCAAGAAATTGCAATTTTTCTCGTAGAAAAGCTGCTTCTAATTCATCCAGTCTACTGTTAAAGCCTATTTCATTATTTACATATTTTTTTGAAGAACCATAATTCCGAAGACTGAGAATTTTTTGATATAACTCATCATTATTGGTAGTTACAGCCCCTCCGTCACCAAAACAACCCAAATTCTTTGTAGGATAAAAACTAAAAGCTGCGGCATCTCCTAAATTTCCAGCTTTTTTATTTTTATATTTTGCACCGTGGGCTTGAGCGGCATCTTCTAAAACCTTTAAACCATATTTTTTTCCAATTTTGTTAATTTCATCCATATTTGCAGTTTGTCCATATAGATGGACAGGAAGAATAGCTTTTGTTTTTTCTGTAATTTTTTCTTCTATTTTTTGAGGATCAATATTGTCTGTATCTATATCCGGTTTATCAGGAACAGGTTTTGCACCAGTATGGGTTATTGGTAACCAACTGGCAATGTATGTATTTGCAGGCACGATGACTTCATCTGAAAAACCAATACCCCAAGCTTTTAAAACTAAAAAAAGTGCCTCTAACCCATTTCCAACTCCAACACAATACTTTGTTCCACAATAATTAGCAAATTCTGCTTCAAATGATGAAACTTCACTTCCTAGAATATACCATCCAGACTCCATTACTCGTTTATACGCTTGGTCTAATTCAGTTTTGATTTCATTATATTGAAATTTAAAATCTTGAAATGGAATGTTCAATTAATCTTCACTTACAATTTTTAAGAATTTTTTATAATCTCTAATGTAATCATCTTTATCATAAAGTTCTGAAACTAAAACAACACATACAGAACCAGGATCAAAATTTGTTTCAGCAGACCAAATTAGTGGTGGTACGTATAATCCCTGCCACGGTCTATTCAAATGAACAGTTTTTTTATTAAAACCATCATTTAATTCAACATTAAAACTACCTGAAACACATATCATAAACTGGTGTAAGTTATGATGTGCATGAGCACCTCGACTTTCTCCTGTAGGTACATCATAAATGTAAAAAATTCTTTTAATGTCGAATGGTATGTGTTTATTCTGTTCTATGAAAGTAAGATTTCCTCTGGGATCTAACATTTTTGGTAATTTATGAATTATACATTCATCGATTGAATGGGAAGACAAGTTCTATTATTTGTTCTATAAACACATAATATCTCTTACTAACCAAATTATAACTAATTTTGAGTTTGTCAGCTATTAATTTTATTTTTCATTTTTGTAAAAAGCAAAACGATTAAGAAATGTATAGCCAACAAAAAACACAATAGATATAGCAAAAAGCTGGGCGATTTCTTTTATTAAATTAAATTCTTCCACTAGCATAGTAGTAATAGCTATATTCGATAATAGCATACCCACATAAATTGGTATAAAGATATACCATTTTCCACGAACTTTAAAAACAAATTTGCGGTTCAAAATATATGAAACAAAAATTCCAACAATATAGATTAAAACAATTGTAATACGGTAATCAATGAAATTTGAAATAATAACAAATAGGCCGTAACAAACACAAAAATTTATAATTCCATTAGTACCGTACAAAACAATTTTTTTAAACTCTAGTAATAATTTTCCTATTTTAATCATCTGAACTCTTAATTAGTTTTACAAATAAAGCATCCACTGGCCACCTTGGTAATTGACTCATTATCTCCTTACGTTCTATCAAATTTTTAAACAAATTCATCCATTCATCAAATGTTCGAATATATTTTCCATCATCGATTTGTGTGAGAAAAGTTCCAATGGGATTTGTATACCAATGTTTACTGCGAATTGGTTCTATTGCAACAAAAAACATATCATTTTTTAATTCTAACACATTCTCAATTAATTTTTTACATTCTTCATCTTTGATGTGATGCAAAACTCCATGACAAAAAATTTTTGAATTTGCAGGCAGAGTTCTTAAATCAAATTTTAAAATGTCAGAAGCAAAAAATTTTGCTCGTGGAATTTTTTCCTGCGCAACTTTAATTCTGTCAATATCAACATCTACTCCATAATAATTATAATTTGAATTAATGAAATGATTGGCAAATCCCCCATCTCCACAACCTAATTCAATAATATTATCATTTTTTTTGATTTCTAGGAATTCATCAAGTCTTTTTAGGGTATTTTTATAATTTCCATGTGCCAACCATTGAACAAAATGATATGTTTTAGGATTTAGATGCATAATTTTACAAAGAAGATTTAGTTTTTAATATTGCCTATTTGAATTTTTAAAATAAAAATAGAATCAGTACTTAATTCAGAAAATTTTATCAATTACATATGCAGGGCGTTTTCTAGTCTCATCTAAAGTTCTCCATAAATATTCTCCTAATATTCCGAGCATAATCATTTGAATTCCACCAATTAAAGCAACCAAAATTATAGTTGTGGTCCAACCTTCTACTTTAATGTCCCCAACTGCCCAATTATAAAAAGTAATTCCACCATAAACAAAAGCTGTTATTGCAAAAATAATGCCAAGACTGGGCAATAATTTTATAGGAATGTAAGAAAAACCAATAAACGAATCAATTACAAGTTTAATTTTTTTACTTATAGTCCACCGTGATTTTCCTTTTTTTCGTTTTTGTCTTACATAAGGTATTGTAACATATTCATAACCTAACCAAAGAAGCAGGTTCATAAGATTAGTATTTTTCTCCGGAATTTTATTAAGCTGATCAACAATTTGTCTATCAATCAAAAAGAAATCAAAACCTCCTTTAGGAAAATTGGCTATAGCATATTTTCTTATAAAATGATAATAAATTTTTGATGAAATTTTTGATGGATTCGAATCTTGACGATCTTTACGAATTGCTAAAACGGCCTTTGTTCCTTTCTGCCAATGTTTGAACATATCTACAAATAATTCCGGAGGATCTTGAAGATCAGCAGCAATTACTCCAACACAATCTCCTTTTGAGACTTTTAAACCAGCTTGAATAGCTGCCATGGATCCAAAGTTTCTAGTTAGTTTGACAACTCTAATTTCGTTAGGAAATTTTTCTCGAAATTTTAATAGAATTTCTAATGATTTATCTTTTGAACCATCATCTACAAAAATAAACTCAAATTCACTTTCAGAAATTTTATCTTTGAGAGCAAGTAATCGTGGTATTATATCAGGCAAATTTTGTTCATTAAAATATACAGGAACCACAATGGAGATCTTTTTCATAATTAAATGAAACATTCTGGGGTGTATTTAAATGAAAAAAGTCTCCCATGAGCAGATGATTTGCTTTTAATTCTATAGTCATAATTTCAGTCATTATTTCAACAAATAGAATATTTATCCAACTATTTGACAATCAGTGATGATTCTAGAAATTAAACGAAAACCTGTAATTGAAAGTCTAATCTTCATAGTTATCCTTTTTATCCAAAATCTACTAACTTTTCAGAATCATTACTTTCATCAAAGTGGGTTTCCATGGGATTTCGCTAAAGGATATTTTGCAATTCCAGCTTTTTGGACAACGGCTGTAAGTGAAGGAGTTTTTCCTCAATGGATGCCATTCCAATCTATGGGTTACCCACTTCTTTTGAATGCACAAACTGCGTTATACTATCCAATGTTATGGATTTTTCCAATCTTAAACATTCCATTTACCCTTCAAGCTGATGTCATTTTTCAAGTTCTTCACGTATTTCTTGGAAGTGTAGGAATGTTTTTCTTTCTAAAAATGATGTTAAAATCTCCTAGATATGCTCTCATTGGAGCAATAGCATTTCAATTCTTTGGTGGATTTTATGCAAATTCACAACATCAGGACATCATCAGAGCATTTGCTTTAATGCCATGGTTGTTTTATGTACTTACTTTAGACACTCAAAGACCATATATTACCTTAAGAAACTTCTTTATTCCAATAGTAATATTTTTTATCGCAACAGGTGGATATCCTGGAATTTTCATATCCACTATCTTTGTTATGACATTATTCATATTTTTCCAAGCTTTCAACATTTATTCTCATAATTATGGGGTAAAAAAAGTAATTAGAGTTGGGGGCTCCTTACTCATGTTAACAATTTTAGGAATATCACTTTCAATGATTCATTTGGGTCCATTTATTTTTCATGGAGAAGAATTGACTAGGCTTGGAGTAACAATTCCGCCAGAAGATTTTTTTGGTTTACAAAAAGAACATGTAGTTGGTTTTTTCATGCCAACTGATAAAACATTTCCAGGGAGGGTTGGATTGGCTTCAACATTTATCACTTTACCAATACTTGTTTTCATTACATTTTACTCAGGCTCAGATTTTAAGAAATATTGGCCTTTTTTCGCGATTTTAGGAATTGCGATTTTAATGGCATTAGGTCCAGGTTTCATATTTTGGGACGGGATTAGTTCAATATTCCCACTTTTAGGAGCCTCAAAATTCCTACTTAGTGATTATAGAATTTTTATTGCAATTCCAATAATATTATTTGGTATTTTAGGATTAAAATCTATAATTGAAAGAAAATTATCAAGAAAAAATCTTGCAATACGAACCGGCATAATTTTCCCATTATATTTCTTAGGTGCATTTGGATTGGGATATACTGTTTCAAACAATCAAATAATTGCAGGAGCTTTAATTATTTTGGTTTCTCTTATTTCAATAATGTATTATTCAAAAATCATAAAATTTTCTAGGAAAAGTAAGTTAATTAAAAAAAATGTTGGAATAACGATTGTGGCATTAATAATTTTTAGTAGTATTGTTGTGTTTGATGGAATTAGGGTTGTACCATCAATAATGAGTTGGCATACCAGTTCATTTGATGTAGGTTATAAAAAAGCTGAAATGCCCCTGGAAAAAAATGGAAAATTGATTACTTACGAAATTTTTGAAAGAACATCATCCGAACGACCAGAACGAGAAATTTCACAACACCATCACATCTTCACTTGGAAAGGATATCTTTATGGAGACTATATGATGCAAGATTATGGTCACACAAAATTATTAGCAGCTGAAACAATTGAATCTAATCCAATTTATACAGAATTTATGATGGCAAAATGGACTCCAATTCTTTTGGAAAAAAATTCTGTAAATTTATCTGAAATAATAGTATCAGAAGATATTTTTTCAAATCCTCCCCTACTTACAACATCAAATAGTGTAATTCAAACCCAATATGGTATTAACGATATAATATACGATGTATCCCTAACGGAACCAATGTTACTTGTGGAAAATGAAATGTACTTTACAGGATGGAAAGCAATCCTAATTTATCCTGATAAGGAAGTTGAAATAGATGCACTAAATACGAATGAGGTATTTCGTTCATGGCTATTACCGGCAGGAAATTATGAAATGAAAGCATATTTTTATTTTCCAAATTTTGCTTTATTTCAGATCACAAGTGTTATTGCATTTGTAATTTGGATTTCAACTGTGATTATTTATTGGAGAAAAAAAGTGCCAAATCTTTCTACTAAGCACGAGTCTTGATTTTGTGTGATGTAAATCCAGAAGATTTCATATACTTCCAATTCTAGATACTATAATCGTTGATGACAAAACCTGATTTAGTATCCATTATAGTATTATCATATAACAGTAGTAATTTTATAAAAAAATGCCTTGATAGTATTACAAATCAGGATTATGATAATTTTGAGATAATAATTGTAGATAACAATTCTACTGATGAAACAAAAAAGATTTTAGCTAATTTACAATTAACACCTCCATCAAAAATTATTTTAAATTCTGCTAATTTGGGATATAATTTGGGAAATAAAGTTGGTATTGATAATGCCAATGGCAATTTTATTGCAATTGTTAATCCTGATGTTAAATTGGAAAAATCTTGGCTTAAGAATATTATGAATATAATGAAAAAAAATCAACAAGCAGTTTCTGTCAGTGGGAGATTTTTTAATTCTAATGGAGAAATAAGAAGTACTGGAGGTATTATGGACATTTTTGGTGCAGTAAAACAGAGGAATTTAGATGAAGTAAAATCAAAAAGATTTTTTTATAATCCTGGTGGCGCCTTTGTTTTTAGACGTAGTGTATTATCAAAAATAAATCTAGATCCTAATCTTTTCATGTATTATGATGATGTAGATTTTGCATGGCAAGCTAGATTGCTAAATTATAAAATTGAATTCTGTGAAAATGCTGACGCAGTTCATTTTGAAGGACATTCACTTTCAACTATTTCTCCATCAAAGTTTTATTATATTGCAAAAAACAGAATTTATGTTTGTACAAAAAATTATTCTCTTAATAGAATTTTAAGAAGAATCTTCCAAATAACTTTCTTAGTTTTTTTAGATTCAATTTATTATTCTGTAACTCTTAGGTCTCCCAGATATTTTCTTGCCGGAATAAAGGCATGGTTATGGAATTTGAAAAATTTTAAAAAGTTAAGAATAGAGCGAAAAAAAATTCAAAAACAAAGGAATATTTCTGACTCTGAGTTAGAGAGATTTATGTATAATAAATCGATAGAATATGAGAAAAAATCGAACAATTATTAAAAACATTATTCTAAAAATCTATAATCATGGGAATATCGTTTGATTATGAGGAGAATCCAACTGTCTCCGAATTAGATATAGAAGAAATAAAAAAGCGAATTTCTAAAATTGAGAGTTCTCTTTCAGAAAAGTTACCCAAATTTCTTGAATATTTACGAAGAGAAGAAAATAATGATTATATTGAAATTCATTGGCCAGTCTTTGAATATGGTATAACTATAATGTCCTCAAAATTGAACGAAAAATTTTTAATTTCAGTTTTAGATCAAAGAAATTCAAAAATCTATGGTAATATAATATTAGATGGATATCCATGTGTCACTGTTCAAGAATTGAAGAATCTTGGAAAATGGTCTACTTGGAAGGGAAACAAACTAAACATATTCAAACCTAATCAATAATTCTTTCATTATTTCATTTAGTTTTTGAATCTGTGATTGTTCTAATTCCTCTTTGTATTTTTCATTAGCGCTAGTCATTTTTTCTGAAATCTTTTGAATCTCTCCAGAGTCACTAATACGTCGAAATTCTTTATCAAATATATTATAATCCTCTAACTCACAAAACTTGAAAATATTATCAATAGTTTTTTTTGGATGAGACATTAAATCTTCATATTTTAATTCATAGTATTGATCATTATTCAAATTGTTTTTTGCTCTTTGAATCTCTTCATT
>SDBV01011529.1_pt1 | contig 11438 bp, 10 predicted proteins | sample 2277081 | NCBI WGS metagenome assembly SDBV01 (sample SAMN10402039, study PRJNA504765) | marine sediment metagenome | isolation source: marine sediment core GS10_PC15, 223 cmbsf | place: Arctic Ocean: Southern Knipovich Ridge | collected 2010
GTAGCCATATTGTCGAGAACGAGGCGCGGGCAGCAGTCCTGACCTACAGAAGTTGGAAACTTCGACGAGTAAAAGGGCCCACCACCGTCATTCCCTTATTGGGTACCACCGTCATTGAAGCTTCATCTCATGCGGCGACTATAGCCAGGGGGTTGCCCGAATACAGTGCACCAATCCTGAATGTAGAGAGGAGTTCTTTCGGACGGGGTGGTGCGGCATTCCGACGCCCAGCCCTTTCAGCTGCAAAGGCTTCCATCTCTGCCCTTCCTGTTCCCAGAAACGAACCCTCCTGTTCGCCGAGTACGCCGAGAACGATCTTCTCCTGCGTCTTCCACACAGATTCGTGACGCTCAGTCTGCCCAAATGCCTTAGAGTGTTCTTCCGCCATGACAGAAAGCTCTTCTCCGAGGTGAGCAGGCTCATCTTCGATCTCATCAAGAGGTATTTCACCGAAGCCGCCGGAACCACCCTGGAAAGTGCTGCCCTGCTGTGCTTTCAGTCGTTCTGAGAATTCTTACGGGCTGGCGGTGCGCCGTTGCGACGCCCCCATGGTTTCCCACTGGCACGCCATCATACTGGAGGGCGGTTTTGATGAGAACGGCAATTTCATCCACATCCCATTCGGCACCCTACAGGAGATGACCGAGTGCTTCCGCAGGCGTGTGGTCAATTTCTTTCTCGACAGCGAGCTCATCAGCCAGGATATGGCGGACAACCTTCTCAGGTGGAGACACTCGGGCTTCAGTGTGGACGTCTCCATCCTGCTGCCGGGCGGAAACTCAAAAAAACGGGAGAGCCTAGCGCAGTACCTGGCACGACCTCCTATCTCGCTTAAGAAGGTGAGCTTTGAAAGTTTCGGCGGAAAGGTCCTCTTCCACACCTCATTCAACGAATACTTCAAAGAGAACCTCAAGCTCTTCGATGCGGCCGATTTCATCGCTCTTCTGACGCTGCACATCGCGCCCAAGGGCGTACAATATCTCCGACGCTACGGGCTGGGCGCCCCCGGCTGTACTCCTCCCGCAGCCGCGGCAAGCCTCGGCCGGCCACGTGGACCGATAAGCCTCATGTGGCAGCACTTGCGCCTGAGGGCTGGAAGCAGAAGCACCCTGATTCTCAGGATTCACACGAAGGCCAAAACATATACGAAGATGATGCTCCTGTCTGCGCAGCGGAGCGCAGGGCCGCATGGGCACGGCTACGCGCCCCGGCCGATCGCCAAGGTATACGAAGGCTGCGCGCCCCGGAGGATCCGATGGTCTGTAGTCGCTGTGGTTCACCCATGAGAATTCTGGCCATTATAACCGATCCGGAGGAGGTTAAGAAGATCCTTCGCCATCTTGTAAAAACCGGCAAACCACCGCCGGGACTTGATGCATCATTCTTGAATTAGTCCCTTTTTCTTCTCTTTGACCCTCCCCAAGCCTGAGCTATGCATCCACAATGCCACGAACAGCCGTCATTCTGCTACTTCTCACATCTCAGTCGAAAAAGACAGCTATGATGGCCACACACCGGTACGATCTCAGTCGTCTTGCGCATCCCCGCCTTCGATCTCAAGGACCGCTCTTTGATCTTGCGCCTCCCCGTTGACGATTCGCTCGAACCTGGATTATAATTTTTCCTACCATTTTTTCCCGTCCCTTTTGTCTACTATTCTCTTGGCTAGCACACGTGAGAAATCGTGAGCCAACTCCCGCAGGTTCTTTATCTGCGAAGTATCCAGTTCACCTATAGAAGACGCTTTCAACAAAGATAACACAACATTATCCATTATATGCTGTTCCCATTGCGTAAGCAAATCCTGCTTCGAGACCATCTTCCAGTCAAACCAGCGGGCGACGGGATGTTCCCCCTGATCACGAATATTGAGGCCAAAGAGCTCCCTATGAAAGAGGTTCTTCTGAAATACAAATTCCAGCCCTACATCGAGAAGAGGCATCAGCATTTCAAATGCGCATTTGAAGCCGCACCAGTTTTTCTGAAACTGCCCCATCGCATCGAGGCCTTGATGTTCGTGTACTTCATCGTGCTTTTGACTAATGCCCTCATAGAACGAGAATTACGTTTGGCGATGGAGAGAGAAAAGATGCCGTCTCTGCCTCTTTATCCGGAACACAGAGAATGCAAATATCCAACCGCGATCAGAATATTCGATCTGTTTTCCGATCAGCGACGGCATATTCTTTTTTCAGGCAGCAAGAAGGTGAAATATTTTTACGACTCTCTCTCAGATCTGCAAGCAAAAATCCTTGACCTGCTCAATGTTTCGAAAGGAGAATACAGCGGCGGATAGCACTCACAAATTAAATGCTATGAAATCGTATTTTCTACTTGCGGAAAGTAAGATTACATTCTCTCGTATTGATTAGCATTTATTCCTATTGTATTCCTTTCTCACATTATCCTGCAACTTAAAAAAGGTTTGATTAATCATCCCCAGCCAGATGATGTATAGAAAAAAAACCACGGAGGAAATCAAGATGAAAGTCATTGCCTCACATACAGCAAGAGAATCCCGTATTACAAATGGGGAGGCAAAATTCTTTTCAACAAGAAGAAACTGATGGCCTGGATAGAAGGAAATGCAGTTTATACGCTATCCTCCGGCAGGCGTCACAACTGAGCATGCGTTCAATGCTGCTCGATTTAACTATATTTTCAACCGAGAAAAATCAAACAAAAAATCCATTACATTATCAGTACCTCTTGACATTTACGAATCGCACACATATATTGTGTTTTGACATGAAAGGAACACAAAAAATGAGTACGATGAAAACTGTCCGATATGAAGCGTTCGGGAAGCTGCTGCTCAAACGCCGTCAGCAAGCTGGTATTGTTCAGCAATCTGACTTGGCTGTGTTGATGAATACAACCCAACAGTCCGTCAGCCGTTGGGAGTCTGGTATCTCTCGCCCGCGAGACCGGCAATTACCTCTGCTTGCCAAAGTGATAAAAACTGACGTTGATGAACTTTTAACTGCAGCTGGCTACACGCGAAAGGTTACTGTCGCTAGTTTCGATCAGCCATTTCCGCTCGAGGCCCTTAATCCAGACAGTTTTGAGCGATTTTGCTTTTATTTCTTGGAAAGCCTCTATCCCTCTCCTGCACGGGTACATCGTGCAGGGGGTTCTGGACATAAACAAGAAGGACTAGATATATGCGTGGTTTTTGCAGACGAATCTTGCATTACATTTCAGTGCAAGCGCGTCACAGAGTTTGGCCCTCAGAAGGTACATGCTGTAGCGGAACAACATAAGAGGAAAGCAAGGGAGAAGTACATCTTGCTTAGTCGCGTGGCTAGTCCTCAGGCTCGCATAGCAGTCGGTGAGCATAAATCGTGGGACATCTGGGACAAAGAAGACATCTCCTTGCGTATTAGGCGACTCTCAAAAGACGAGCAAAAGAGGATTGTCGACACCTTTTTCAGCGGACAACGGCTTGCGCTTCTTGGGGAGTTCGAATCTGGTCCGTGGCAAACCACAAAAGAGTTTTTCGCGCCATTTATGAGTGAACGCAGCATGTTCAATCATGCATGGGCTCTTGTCGGACGGATAGATGAGACTGACAAGGCATTTAAAGGCTTGTCGAATGTAGAGACACAAGCCGTGATTCTAGTGGGCGCCGGGGGAACGGGGAAATCTCGAGTTCTAAAGAACGTCATTGAAATATTTGAATCTAGCCACAAAGACGTTCTCATTCGTTTCTTTTCACCGATTGAGCAAGTCACCAACAAAAGCCTGGAAGACCTAGGGGATCGTCAGAAAGTACTGGTTGTCGATGACGCTCATGATCGTGGCGATCTGGATCTCCTGTTTCGGTATGCATCGATACGAGATAACAAGACAACGCTTATAATCGCATCTCGTCCATATGCGATTGATTATATCCAAGCTCGGGCGAGCATTTACTCATTAGTGGGAGAGCGTATCTTGGAGGTAAGGCTGAATCCACTTACGATAGAAGAGGCGACGGACCTTGCAGTGCAGGTGTTGAAAGCATTTGGGGGATCCGTAGGCATAGCGAAAGATATTGCCCGTATCACCCGTGACTGTCCGCTTATCACCGTAATAGGGGCGCAGATAATGTCCAAGGAAAAGGTGTCTTTCGAGCTTGCCAAGAATGAAACTAGTTTCCGTTCAACTGTGCTCGGCAAGTTCCAGGACATCATTACAGGAGAACTTGGCAATAAGCGTGACAGCAAGGCGATTAAGAGCTTACTTCGGATTCTCGCTCTTTTACAGCCGTTTCATCCAGGCGATGCGTCAGTTTATGAAATAGCACTGCACATTGAAGGCCTTGACCGCCCTCAGGTCAGCCGACTGATCCGTTTACTAACTGTCGGTGGGGGATTGTTCAAAAGAGGTGGTCAGTATCGGCTGTCCCCGGATGTCCTTGCCGACTATGTTATTGAGGATAACTGTATTGGATTGGACGGTAGATCCACAGGCTACGCAGAAAGAGTCTTTGAAGTAGCTGGTGATACTTACACCAAACATATCCTGCTAAACCTCGGTAAGCTTGATTGGCGTCGATCAAACGGCGATCCGAGCAACAGCAATCTCCTTGATGGAGTATGGGGTAAGCTACGACCAGAATTTGATTACTCCGATCCGCACGTCGCCGCGGTCACCGCAGTAGCCTTTTACCAGCCTTCTCGAGCACTCGACTTTGCTGAACATCTTATTCGAGAAAAAAAATATCTCGACCAGCTTCCCGATCTTGTCAGAAATACCGCATACAACCTCGAGTATCTTCCGAGGGCCTGCGAGTGTCTCTGGGAGCTGGGAAAAAATGATGCTCGGCCATTGAGTCCAAATCCTGATCACGCTTTACGCATTCTTACTGAGCTTTCCGCAGTCGAAAGAAAAAAACCGCTTAAATACAACAAGCGTGTTCTTGAGTTTGGGCTCTCACTAATAAACAAGAAAGAAGCCTGGGAACACCAATATTCGCCTCTCGATATTCTAAGGGGTATATTGCGTACCGAAGGAGATAGCACTACCTCTGACGGTCGCAGTATCTTGTTCCACCCTTTCCTGGTTTCCCCCAGCGCAGTGTCTTCCATTCGAAACGAAGTTATAGACGCCGCACTTGGTTTGCTTATCCATCCGAATACGAGCATTGCTGTTAGAGCAGCAAGCTTTCTGGGAGAAAGTATCCACTATCCTATTGGCATGTTCGGTATCGAAATACCCCCAAATTTTTATAATGCGTGGACAGATGAGTTTATTCGAATACTGGAAAAGATCGAATCTGTAATTCAGTACAAAAAGATCGAAGTGCTCGTACTGATTGAGCTATTCAAGTCTGTATCTTGGCATGCATTCATCGCGGAGCGTGAAACATCAATGGTGGCACAGCGGATTATTAATTCCGCACCAGATTGCTTGGAGTTTCGCACTACCCTATCTCTGGTTGATGGCTATGGACATATTTTCCAAGGAAAGAGCACCGAATTGCATCGCCGAGAGTGGAGCGCACGGATCGATGCCCTTGCTGATGAGCTTGTTTCCTCACATACAGATGCAGAAAACTTGCTTGCATATATAAGCGATCGCTTGTCCCATATAAGGACAAACTATATTGCTAGAAGTATCTCCCCGCATATCCTTTATCTACGTCTTCTTGAGAAATCGATAGATTTTGCATATGCGACGATAGAAAACGCACTTATAGAGCCTGAGTCTAGTGCAACGCAGTTTGCCGCTGCAGCACTGTCTGTCCTTCTGGCAGAGGACCATTCAGATGGCTTGCAGTATGCCAACCGCATTCTCGCTTCGGGCTCAAGCGATATGCACGCTGCAGTGGGGATTGCGCTAAGTTCGTTAAAATCCTGGCAGCCGAATTTTACAGAAGAAGATATAGCCCTTCTCCGAGAACTTCTTACGTTTGAAGAAGATCGGGTGATTCAAAATGCCGTTGCAGCAGTGCAGATTGTTGCAAGGAAAGATCCTCGGATCGCTATCGAACTTGTAATGCTCGTAGATGTAGGAATGTCATGTGAAACTGCCGACTGCGTTTTCTCCATCTTCGAAACTCACGGATCGATCCCATTTGGCCTGCTTTCTCCGGACGATATCGATCACTTTTTCAAAAAACTGATGCGACTTCCCAAACTCGATGGATATTGGCTGGACACCTTTTTGTCGAATTGCTCGCAGTATCATGCCCGTCGCACTGCGAAGTTCTTCATGGCTCGCGTTGAACATGCGCTGAACACCCAGAACTGGGACTACCGACCATGCAACTTCGGCCCCTACAGCCACGTGCCGCTTAGTTTTCATGAATCACCAAAACTCAGTCATTTGCTACGTGAAGTAGCCCGATGGATGGTCTCTCGAGAGGACGATAATTCTAGTTTTCACTATCACGCAGCTCAGTTATTTGGAGCCATCTTTCTTCCGTTTGATGGAATCGTACTTGACTTTCTGCAAGGCTGGATAGACGCTGCCTCATCTTCTGACCTACATGTCATTATGCAAGTACTCGGCGAGGTACCTGCCGATTTCGTTTTTGCGAACCGAGTATTTGTCGCACATTTCCTAGAAAGGACAGCCTTATTTGGCAAGGATATGTTGGATCGTGCGTCAAGCGTCCTATGGCGGGCAGCAATCTCCGGAGGCCGAACCGGGACTCCTGGGGAACCTTTTCCGGAAGATTTGCAGATTAAAGAGAAGGCTGAGAAGGCTATGAACGAGGTTCCACGCTTCGCACCAGCCTTTAAGCTATACGAATCTTTAAAGCGTCACGCAGATCAAGAGATTCAGCAATCTAGTAAAGAGCTAGTAAGATTTGAAGAGTGATTATTGCATTTGGAACGGTGTATATACCAATTAAGTACGCTAGACATAAATGCGGTTGCCGTTTTTTTTGCTGTTAAATCACAATATAGTCGCACTCTTCTATTGTTTTGTATTCAATCGTACCGTGTACCAAACCGTGTACAGTTGAATGTATAAATCCTGGTATATCAGGCGAATCCGTGTGAACGGGAGTCAAACAGGCTGTTGACTATCTATTTCTCCTGTAATAAGTTATGGCAACACGTAGGAGGAAAAGGGAAACCGTCGGAACCGGTGGAAATCGGCAATGTCGGGTTCGATTCCCGCCACCTTCATCCACCGGTGAAAGCCGGTAGCCTGCCAACACTTCCATGTGCTTCCCTCATTGCTCCCTGGACACCGTGCCATACGCTTCAGGGATGGTATACCAAATGGGGTGATACAAGGTTGCTTCGCCGGCGTTCGATTCGCCTGTTGGCTATCAAGGGAGAGGAAGGCTTTACTGAAGTTTCTTCAGTTATCGGTATGCATTTAAAAGCCGAGATACTTGCAACTCATTGGCTATTTGCTTATAATAAGGCAGTTTAATGCCTTAGAAGGTGGAAGAGGATTCCTGCAATCCCATTCACTGCCTATCATCAATTATTTAACATACGAGCAAGCAGAATCTTGAGCTCTGCTGCTTTTCGATGTGGTAACAAACGGGAAATTTCCCCCAGATCTTTGGCGAGCCGCTTCCGATGGGGCACGAGAGAAGCCCGTTTCTTGAGTGGATTAATTTCCATCCATTGATTCCGCTTAGCACCCGGGAGCGGATAGACGTACCGAAGCACCGTGGGGTCTTTGACGGGAATATAAAGGAATGTCACGATTGAATCTGGTAGATTCGGGCATACGCTATCCGCTATGATGCTACGAGCACCAGGTGTAAGACCACTGAAAGGAACCCAGCCCCAGTAAATCCGCTCAATAAGACCGCTGTAGCGATTCTTGATTTTACCGAGCACAGAGTGGAGGTCGTCTACATTCCACAGCTCGCCAGAGAGCGTATGCATTGTGGCGAAATAGTCAAAGCTTGATGAGCACGAATTGATTTTCCCAATAGTTACGCTGCTCGGCGAAGGCCTCAGGTGATCAAGGCGGGCTGTTTTTGCAAGCTGAAGCAAATTGACTTGCGGGAAAGGGATGGACACGGTGGAAACGAAAGGCACGGATGCGAAATTGCTGTCATTTAGTTGCTTGTCTGATGCAATCAGGCACGAAACAGAGCAGGACGGGAAGAGCAAACGTAGAAGATTTCGCTTGCGGATAATTTTTGCCACAAGATTCTTGACATTGGTGTTCGAATCGGAAATCGTACACTCTATGAACTGGACTTTTGAAGGCGCTACAACCAGCATGTCAAATTCAGCGATAGTTTCGCCGCCGCTGGTATAATACAATGACCGTTCCTTATTATAAGAAAACCGGAGTTCCGTACCCGACGTCGGCCTTGCGGTTGCGTACGGGCCCCGTAGCACTATTTTTCCCGTAATCATACCATGGACGCTCTCACCTTGGAGAATGGCGTCGTAGACATGCGCTTCGTAGACTTGGCCGCGATAATTATTTGTAGCCCAGGGGTCTGTTGGATTGGCGATGAATGACTTCGCATGCGTGTAAGGATAGTAGCTTAGATTCTTTATCGCCATTCTCGCTCAGTAACATTCCATTCAAAAAGCCCATCTGGCTTACATAAGCACACCAAGGGACGGCTCAGGTGAATCGATTTGCTATGAGTGGATTGTGCTTTTTTGGCCAATAAAATAGAAATCATTTATTTTATTCCAACTGCTCATGCTATAATTTCCTTTTAGCCTGATCTCTCCTTTTCTGCTAGCGATTTTATGTACCAAATCGCCGGCGACACAATTTCGGTTGATGTTTGTTGAGTAGGTAGCTACTTGACTCCCTTTGTGCTCCGTTTCAACGTAGTAGGGGTCATCTGTTAGAGTGAATTGATAGCCTACCGAATAGCTTGCTAGAAGCGAGTAGTTCTCGATGTTTTCTATGTCTTCCCAGTAGTCATACATGCCGAGGTTTTGCGCCCCTCGTTTGCCAGTGCCGTCCCGTGTCATCAATCTGAAGCATTTCAATTCAATGGGATAATAAGTCGTTTCGCCATTAATGACATGTGAAATAACGATGTCGATACTTCGAAAAGTGTTTTCTAGGATAGTTGCCGGAACTTCGAGCAGAACCTTTATTGATTCAGTCTTTTCAAATTCATATACAGGAGAGATTACCTGGAAGATTTGAGATAGCTGCAACTGCATCATTTTTTCATTTTCCGGCGAAAGAAGCTCGTTGGCCACTTTATTCTGGTAGCACTCCCAGCCCTGACAAATAATTTTTTCTATTTTCATCTTTTTATCCTTAGGCGATTCCAGAAAACATTCGCCAGTTCCATCGATTTCTATGTAAGCTATAGACTTGAGCTTAATAATGCAAGCAATTCAGGAGCGTGGCGTACGTTCGCAAGCCGACAGATCGCGCGAACTAAAGCCATAAATACAATTATGACCATGAAAAATTGCGATTATCGTCTCCTTCCGACGATGTCTACAAAGTAACACTACTGCGGCACAGGCCCAATAGAACTCGCGAGTCGAGCAAAATATCAAATTATATACCGTAGTCGAACCTTGGTATTTCCGGAAAGCAGTGGATGCAGCGGACTGTGGTCGTCGTGAGCAAGCTTGCGCCTTCCTCCGCCGCTGATCCACGGCCCCATTATGCCATGCGCGAGCTCACGAAGAAAAACTTCAAGCCATGCGAAAGCACAGCGTTGGATCCGGCCATTGTATAGTATGACGAGAACGCTGTCGCACCAGCTCTCAGGCTCGAGATGACAAAAACGTAAAGGAGACGGAATGCCCGTTGACTCAATGAGAGAATCCCACTACGCTTTTGGTATGTTTGGAACTGACCAGACAATCGCTGATCGATTCTCGCGAGCGGAACGAATCGTCGTCCATCATGGAGATTGCCTGGAGTTCCTGCGGCATTGTCCTGACGGAGTGTTCAAGCTCGTGGTTACCTCGCCGCCGTACAACATCGGCAAGGAGTACGAGAAGAGGATTCACCTCGATCGGTATCTGTCACAGCAGGCAGAAGTCATCCGCCAGTGCGTTAGGACCCTCTCACCCGACGGCAGCATCTGTTGGCAGGTAGGAAACTACGTACACAAGGGATCGATCGTTCCATTGGACTCAGTGCTCTATCCGATTTTCAGTGACCTCGGGCTCACCATGCGGAACAGAATCATCTGGCATTTTGAGCACGGTCTGCACTGTACGAAACGGTTCTCGGGGCGCTATGAGACGATTAATTGGTTTACCAAGTCAGATCACTACACCTTCAATTTAGATCCGGTGAGAGTACCCCAGAAATATCCTGGCAAGAAGCACTTCAAGGGGCCCAAAGCCGGCCAGTATTCGAGCAACCCTCTGGGCAAGAACCCTGGCGATCTATGGATTATCCCAAACGTCAAGAGCAATCATGTCGAGAAAACGGAGCACCCCTGTCAGTTTCCTGTAGAACTGATTGAACGCTTGGTTCTTGCTCTCACAAACGAGGATGATTGGGTCTTTGACCCGTTTCTCGGAACGGGGACCTCCATAATCGCGGCGATCTTGCACCAAAGACGTGGCGCTGGATCCGAGATCGTCCCGAAGTATGTATCTTTAAGTAAGAGACGGATCAAGGACGCCACCAACGGACAGCTCAGGACTCGTCCAATGCACAGACCCGTCTACGACCCTGTCAAAAGTGGCAACAGGCTGACTGCTCCTCCCTGGAAAGGAGCGGCGGACGAAGGAATGCCTCTGTTCCAAGATACGGAGACTGCTCGAAAGACTACGCAACGATGAAGATCGCAGAGCGGTACTCCCATCTCAACGGGCTGGAGTTTCTGCTCGTGCATAAGCCTGATCTATGGAAAGAGATCGAGGCGGTCGTTCAAGCTGTAGACGCGGAGAAGTGCCGAACCAAGGTCTCCAGGGAAAAAGGCATGAAGGGCAAACTGCTCTACAGTCCCATCGATATGAATTCGAGCTTCAAGTCACTTCTTCGCGAGAGCGATTGGAGCGAAAGCCGGGTAAGCTACTGGGTCACGAAGAGCGAGAAGCTAATCCGCAAGACACTCACTCTTGACCCGGAGGAACAAAAGAGGGAGATAGAGGAGGCCGGAGAGGAGCCCATTTTCAGCTACAATCAGACCGATTTCGTTAAGGACCGCGTTGCGGTGGAGATCCAGTTCGGCAAGTACTCGTTCGTTGCGTATGATTTGTTCGTAAAGCATCTCGCCTTCTATATCGGAGACCGGATTGACGTTGGTATCGAAATGCTTCCGATGAAATCACTTCAGCGCGAAATGAGCTCGGGCGTCCCATACTACGAAGGGGAGTTCTACAACGTCGTCAGACAAGGCCGCGGCGTACCAGCCGTGCCGCTTATTCTGATAGGCGTCGAGGCGTAAGATGCCCGTACACGTTATCCTCGTCCGCCAACTTGACGAGAATCTGATAGTAGAATCATTGTGCCCGCACTGCTTATCTCTATGGTGTGCGGCATTCGTGCCTTCTAAGATTACATAAGGGGAGTTATGT
>SDBV01011530.1_pt1 | contig 11437 bp, 8 predicted proteins | sample 2277081 | NCBI WGS metagenome assembly SDBV01 (sample SAMN10402039, study PRJNA504765) | marine sediment metagenome | isolation source: marine sediment core GS10_PC15, 223 cmbsf | place: Arctic Ocean: Southern Knipovich Ridge | collected 2010
ATCAATACCTCGCTGGCCTGTTCAAACATCCATTCGCCGGCCTGGAGCATCTCGCCCAGCTCGGTGATCATTTCGGTTAGTACGTCTCTGCCTCGCAGGGCACTGAGTATTTCTTTTAGCATAACTGATATCTCCGAAGTGGCTTATCGCCCATTATCGGTTCGTAAGGATAATTATCAAGATCGGCAGTAAGAAGAAAATAATTAAAACGTAAGCTACTGCCAGCAGCCTCCTTTGAGAAGCCAACTTTGCGTATCCTTTGGCGATAGCGATTGGTAGCCAACTAATGGGCCAGAAAATTATAGTTCCGATAACATTGAAAAGAAGGTGCGCCATCGCCAGGGCCAACCCACTGGCTGCGGCTGCTTCGGCTATTTCGCCGGTTCCAGCTGCCATCGCTGCCAGTGCCAAGCCGGCCAATAGGGCTGTGACTGTCGTTCCAATATTAGCTCCAAGCATGTAAGGGAATACCTGCTTAATGGTCAAGATACCTGCCCCAACCAACGGCACGACCAGGCTGGTGGTTACCGAGGAGCTTTGGACCGCGGCTGTGCCGACAATACCGACGATGAAGCTGGTCGCTGAATTACGGAAGAATGTTTTGTTGAATAGGCCGGCCAAACGGTCCTTTACCAACCCCTGCAGCATTCGGACGAGGAATATCAGGGCACAAAACAGCAGTAACACTGCTACGATGGCTGTTGCCGCCCCCGCAGCTGTCGGCGACAGGCCCAGAAGATCTCCAAACAGCCAATCAGCACCATCTGCCAGAGGCTTGACCGCCATTTTTACGAAGGCGAACTTCTTGGGGTTGGCGTTCAGGAATGATGTACCCTTTAGCCACTGGGCAAATGCCTCGGCCGGACGAGAAAGAATACCAAACGCCATTTCCAAAGGTACAAGCAGGATCACCGTCAATAGGTTGAACTGATCATGCACAGTCGCCGCGGCAAGCGATCGTCTGAATTCGTTCCTCCTTCTGACATGCGCCAAGGAGACCAGCAAGGCTGTGATCGAAGTGCCGATATTAGCTCCCATGATAATCGGCACTGCAACGGTTAGATTTATCTGTCCGGCGACGACCAGGCCGACGACAAAGGAGGTGGTAAAACTGCTGGATTGGACTATTGCAGTCAGCAGGATGCCAATAGACAGCCCAGCCAGCGGGTGAGAGGCAAGGGCGAAAACATGTTCCTGCAGAAAGGCCTGACTTTCAGGGACCGTTGCTATCGTCTTCATGCCGTGGCCGATCGTGTTGATCGAGGCTATGAATAGATACAGAGCCGCCATGGCTGCCAGAATATGTACCCAGCCTGGCAGTTGGCGCCGATGGCCATCTCTGGCAGATGCCGGAGCGTATTTAACAAGGGCTCTGCCTGCGGGACTGGGCGCGCTGGCAGTCGTTGAGAGGTTAGTTGCGGGCATTGACTTATCTCGCATTTACAGAGGATCGAAGCGAACGCCGGGATAATAGCTATACGAGCGGGTCGACTGCAACGAAATCTTGATGAACTTATCAAATTCTTTTAAAAAAGTTTGGCCACCAGTGACAGGTGAGTCAACAGATGAGTCTAAGCTTTTATAAATAGGTAGCTTACCTACTTAGCCTCCATCCAGTTCTCTCCAATACCAACATCAACCTTCAAAGGTATAGATAGCTGGACTGGATTGCACATTTCGTAAACGATCATCTCTTGCTCACCGGGGAGTGCGGGTTCGGGGATCTCGAAAACCAGTTCGTCATGAATCTGAAGCAGCATTCGGCTGGGGCGATTCTCCTGGGCGATCCGGTTATGGATGTTGATCATCGCCCGTTTGATTATGTCCGCCGCCGAGCCTTGGACGCAGGAATTAATCGCCAGCCGCTGGGCCTGTGCCCGCCTGGCCTGATTCGGTGAGCTGATTTCGGCGATCTCCCGCCGCCTGCCCATTATGGTTTCGACATAGCCGACCGACTTGGCAGATTCGATACAAGTCGCGAGGAATTCGTCGATCTTGGGGAATCGCTGCTTATAGGCCTTGATAAACTCGTCGGCTTCCTTTCGGCCGATTCTCAGCGTCCGTGCCAGGCCAAAGGCTGTCTGGCCGTAGATGATGCCGAAGTTAACCGTCTTGGCACGCGCCCGCTGGTCGGCAGTTACGTCATCGAGACCCACCCCGAAAATCTCCGATGCAACAATCCGGTGGATGTCCTGATCGTCGTGGAATGCTGCACTAAGCGTCTCGTCCCCGGACATATGCGCCAGCACGCGAAGTTCAACTTGCGAGTAGTCAACCGACAGGAGCTTGCACCCCTGGGCTGCGACGAAGGCAGAGCGAATCTGCTTACCCGCCTCGGATCGGATGGGAATGTTCTGGAGGTTCGGGTCGGAACTCGACAGCCGCCCGGTGGCGGTCCCGTTTTGGCGGAAGCTCGTATGAACGCGGTGCGTTTTGGGATTAATGCATGTCCCAAGGGCAGAGACATAAGTGGTGAGTAGTTTGGTAAGTTTCCTGTAAGACAGCACCACGCCGGGAAGTTCGTGCTGGCTGGCCAGCTCTTCCAGGACGGATGAATCTGTGCTCGGGCCGGTTTTCTTTTTCTTTATGACCGGCAGCCCTATCTGCTCGAAAAGTACGCCGGCGAGTTGCTTGGGCGAGTCGGGGTTGAAATCCACACCGGCAAGTTCCAATATTTTTTTGCGCAGTTCGTCTGCCTGATTCGAAAGTACCACGCCCATCTTTTTTAAGGCCTGACGGTCCACGATGATGCCCGTCATTTCCATATCCGCCAGCACCGGCAGCAGTGGCATCTCAAGATTGGCGAACAGATCATCAAGGCCTGTCTCGACGAGTTTCGGCCCCAGCACATCAGCCAGCCTCAGCGTAATGTCGGCGTCTTCTGCTGCGTATGGGCAGGTGGTCTTGATGGGCACCTGGTCGATGGTAATTTTATTCCTGCCCTTGCCGATCAGCTCTTCGATGGGGATGCACTTATAGCCCAGGAAATCCTCAGCCAGCACGTCCATTTTGTAGCTGAGACGAGTCGAATCAAGCACGTGGGCGGCGATCATCGTATCGAAGATCGGCCCGGCCAAATCGAAACCCGCCTGGGCGAGAACGATCACATCGTATTTTATGTTCTGACCGACCTTGGTGATACTTTCGTCAGCCAGCAGGGGTCCCAGCTTTTGACGGACAAGCTCGACTTCCAGAGTTCGTGAACCGAGCGGGCCTTTAACCGGAATGTAAACGCCCTGGCCCGGTTTCTGCGACAGTGATATTCCGCAAAGGACGGCTCGCATTGCCTGGGTGGAGGTCGTCTCGGTATCGACGGCCAGGCGAGTAACGCCGGCGAGGCTTTCGATGAGTTTGTCGAGCTTGTCGGCCGTGTCGATTAGTTCATAGTCAGCATCGGCGATGGTAGATTGGGGTTGTTTGGACGCAGCTTCGGTTGTCTCATCTTGGGCTGATTCGCTCGTTGCCGGCGAGTCCATCTGATCGACCAGCCGCTTGAAGCCGAGTTCAGCAAAAAGATCCCGCGCCGCTGCGGTATCGATTTCCGTCATGGCCATCTTATCAAGGTCCAGTTCGATCGGGATATCGCAGCCCAGGGTAACCAGTTGACGCGACAGGACCATGGTTTCTGCGCTGGCGAGGACATTTTCACGAAGCTTTGGCGTTAGTTCGTCGGCGCGGGCGAATACCTCACTAGCCGAGCCGTACTTTCCGATAAGCTGTGCAGCTTTTTTCGGCCCCACGCCTGGAACACCTGGAATATTATCGCTCGTATCGCCCATCAATGTCTGAACTTCGATGGCCTTTTCCGGCGGGTAGCCTTTGGTGGCTTCGATGGCGGCTGCATCGATTATTTCGTTTTTCATCGGGTCGAAGAGCACCACGTTAGGCCGGACAAGCTGGTCGAGGTCTTTATCTCTACTGACCAGCACGACGCGGAGATCGTCCGAGGCGAATTGAGTAGCAGCTGTGGCGAGAATATCGTCGGCCTCGTAGCCTTCCAGTTCGAGTACGGGTATGCCCATAGTCTTTACGATTTCGATTATCCGCTCAACCTGCGGGTGAAAATCTTCCGGCGCGGGCTTGCGGGTGATTTTGTAATCGGCATAAACTTTTCGGCGTATGAGTTTCCTGGCCGGGCCGTCGATGGCCATCGCCAGATAGTCAGGCTTGCTTTCGGCGATCAGCTTCAGCAGCATCGTGCAGAAAACGTAAGTAGCTCTTGTGGGTTCGCCCGATGGGCTGGTCAGGTCCCGAAACGGTGCGTAATACGCCCTGTAAATCTGTGCGTGCCCGTCGATTATGTAGAGATTCTTGGCCATGGGACGTTTACGCTACCGCTGGGGGAGCTTTTGGTCAACGGCAAAGCATTTATAAGAGTAACGTGAGCATGACCTACTTCATGAGTCCTCGCTACCGCATTTCGAATGCCTGTTGCTGTGAGATCTAGGCCTCTTCGTCCCATCCCTGCTGGCCAATAAGTTTGACGAATCGCACGTCGCACAGTTCGTGTCGTTTGAACTGCTGGCCGTCTCTTTTGACAACGACGATTCGCTGGGTGATAACGGACCCAACTGGGGCGACAATTTTCCCGCCGTCGGCGAGTTGCTCCAGCCAGGCCTGGGGGATATCCGGCGCTGCCGCTCCGCAGATTATCCTGTCAAATGGGGCCTTATCAGCCCAGCCCAGCGTCCCGTCACCTGTCAGGATCGTTGCATTTTCAATACCCAGTGATTTCAGGTTCCTCCTGGCCTGGCCAGCGAGTTCTTCGATCCGCTCGACTGCGAAGACCTCGCCGGCTAGCCCAGCCAGGATTGCCGTCTGATACCCGCTGCCCGCTCCGACATCCAGGACGCGGTCGCCTGGTTGTGGGTCCAGCTCTTCGATCATCATCGCTACTATGAACGGCTGGGAAATCGTCTGAGACGAGCCGATCGGCAGGGGACAGTCCTCGTATGCCTGACCGGCCAGGCTCGGCGATACGAACTGCTCGCGCGGCAAGATCTGGAACTGGTTAAGAAGGTTTTCGTTGGAAATACCACGCATTCGCAGGTGGTACTGGAGCATGTATTGCTTGGCCCGAATTAGTTTTGCTTCTAGAACGCTCATCCATTCAATATTATAGAGCACCTGTAAAATTAACGCGATTTGCTTAAAGTGCTCTAAGAGGAAAAGATGAGTTCACGAAACCCAGCTACAGCTGAGAAACTTTATGAATTGGACTCAAAGTGTATATGGCATCCATTTACGCCCATGCAGGCCTGGCTGGATTCGCCGGATGAACCGGGCAGGATAATCGTCTCCGGCGAAGGTTTTGAGTTGATCGATGCGGCCGGGCGTCGCTACATCGACGGCTTTTCCAGCCTATGGTGCAACCTTCACGGCCATCGAGTCGAAAAGATCGATCAGGCGATTCGCGATCAGCTCGATAAAATCGCACACACTACGCTTCTGGGGCATGCATCGGCAGCTAGTATCGAACTGGCTGCCCGGCTGGTGAAAATTACTCCAGATTCGCTTACAAAGGTTTTCTATAGCGACAGCGGGTCGACGGCTGTTGAAGTTGCGCTGAAAATAGCGTTCCAGTACTATCGCAATCGCGGCGAGTCTGAACGGACCAGTTTCATCGCGGTTCGCCAAGGCTATCATGGCGATACGATTGGGGCGGTAAGCGTCGGCGGGATGGATACCTTCCACAGTATCTTCGGCCCGTTGCTGTTCGAGACGACCCTCATCGATTCGCCCAATCCGTTCCATCACCCAGCGGGCGATCAGGCAGGCAGGGAGGTCTGCCGTCAGTTGGAGCAAATACTCGCCGAACAACCCGGGAAATTCTGCGCGGTTATCGTAGAACCGCTCATCCAGGGCGCAGGGGGGATGCTTACCCACACGCCGGGCTTTCTCGCCGACGTCCGCAAGTTCACCGCCCAAAACGAGACGCTGCTGATAGTAGATGAGGTAGCTACCGGTTTTTGCAGGACGGGCAAGATGTTCGCCTGTGAGCATGAGAATGTCGAGCCCGACCTGATGTGTCTGGGCAAGGGCCTCACCGGCGGGTATTTACCAGTAGCTGCAACGCTGGCCAGTGATGCAGTTTTCGATGCGTTCATCGGGTCGGGTAGCGAATCGAAGACTTTCTATCACGGCCATACGTTTACGGGCAATGCACTGGGCTGCGCCGCAGGGGCTGCAAGTATCGATCTGATTTTCGAGTCGAACCTGCTGGATAAGCTCCCAGCCAAGGTTGATTTGATTCAATCAAAGCTCGCCCAGCTAACAGACCACCCGAACGTCGGCGATATCCGCCAACTCGGCTGCATGGTAGGTATTGAACTTGTTAAGGATCGTAACCCGCTGACGCCTTTCCCGCCGGAGCTGGGAACAGGCGCAGCTGTCTGCAGCCTTGCCCGCACCCATGGCCTGATTATCCGCCCCCTTGGCGACGTTGTCGTACTCATGCCAGCCCCTGCGATGGACACAGCTACACTTGAGCGAATGCTGGATGCGACCGTCGCTGCAATATGTGAGTACTTCGATGGCCGTTAAGCGTGCTTTCAGTGCTGGTTACGAAGGTCGCTAAAATTTGCGAATGCTTCTATGAAAAAAATGTTTAATTTTGATATCGACACGATGGGCGAGTTGCCGCGGTACAAGGGCCTATTCATAACCGGTACGGACACTGAAATCGGCAAGACCCTCGTAACCGGTGCCATCGCCCGATGCCTTCGCAAAGCCGGCAGGTACGTCGAGGTCTATAAGCCCATTGCCAGCGGCTGTAAGAGAGTCAGAGGTGATTTGGAAAGCGAAGATGGGCAATTCCTGGCAGCCTGCGCTGGTTCCAAACTTACACTGGCTGAGATTACGCCCGTCAGGTACGCATCGCCCGTCGCTCCCAACCTCGCAGCCGAGATCGAGGGCAGGGCGGTCGACTTGCAGGCGATCTTCGATGCTTACGCTCACGCAGGCTCGCAGGGCGAGGGGATTTTAGTAGAGGGCGTGGGCGGTTTGCTCTGCCCGCTTACAGATGATTTTTGGGTGATCCATCTGGCACGTATGATGGGCCTGCCTCTGGTGATAGTTGCCTCGGGGGGGCTGGGAACCATTAATCATACTCTGCTTACCATCCACGCCGCCCGATCTGCCGGGTTGGATGTTGCGGGGGTGGTTATCAACCGGATTGACGCCGTCTCGCCCGATGAATCCATGATGACCAACCCGACCCAGATAGCTCAGCGAGGCGGGGTTGAGATTCTCGCAATGATACCGGACGAGCCGGGCAATTCTGTCGAAAGTGCTACCCTGGGATCTGATACCGAATTCGCCATCGCCCAGGCCGACTGGGCCAAGCTGATGGGCCTGGCTGGGATGGGCAGGAATACCTAGGCCATTTCTACTTCTTGCAGATTATCGTGAAGTCGTTCGGCAGGTAATCGTCCAGCAGGCGGATCTGCGACACCTCCGGCTGGAGCAGCTCGACAATTCGCTGGGGGTTATAGTATGCGTAGTCTTTTTCCTTGGCCGGCATGCGGTCGTGCAGCAGATTGAAGGCTAAGGTCTCACGCGTCAATTCCAACAGCCGGGAAATCGCTCTCGGGAGAAACTCGTGATTGTTGCCTATATTCAGGTTGAAAGTGCCCGAACAAAAGACCACGTCGAATGGTGCACCGGCAGGGGCTGGGCCTGAAAAAATATCCGCCCATTCAAACGTGCCGGTTGGGTGGCGATGCTTGGCTTCGGCGGCCATCTTTTCAAGGATATCCACCCCTATATAGCCGGCCTCAATTTTCCGCTCGGTAAGGAAGCCGTACAGGTCGCCCACGCCACAGCCGACGTCCAGAAGCGATCGGTCCGCCAGATCGACATGCTCGGCGAGAATTTCGAATCGGATAATCTGGCTGGCTGCGTTTGCCCAGTCGAGTATCTTGAAACTCTCGCTGTGACGGGCCAGGCGCGGCAGATAGTGCTTTTGTATTTTCTTGCGACTCATTATTACGGCTCGAAAACAAGTTCAGCCCGGGCGAGCAGATCATCGTAAAATTTCTCGCCATCCAATGCTATCGACCAGGGCAGAAGCGCCCCGCGCGAGTCCCAATATTCGATCTGTGCGAGATGCCAATCGTCGGCGATCATCTCGAGAGTGCCGGCGAGAATGTCCCGTTTCATCGTGCGAATTTTATGCGAAATATTTCTTATTTCTTGCGTCTTTGTATCTGTTTTTGCGAGCGTTCTCCGCCGGCTGTCGAGAGTTTCAATTTCTTTCGTTGTTTTTTCGAATTTCTCTGCCTGCCAAGCCTGCCGATGTGTGGAATCCGTCATTTTCTCCAGCCGGGATGCAGCTTCTTGGGAAATTGCTCGCCAGTTCTCTCCGAGCGTAGATGCCGGAATCTCAGCTTTGCCGATAGCCCTGGCCAGGTAGCCAGGCAGGTGGATTGTCGTTTTGATTTGAGAAAGTCTATCGAGCAGGTTGAATTTCACTCTGCATATCGGCTGGAGTTTGCCGGACAGCAGGTTCTGTTGGCTTAGTTTTTCGGCAAGTGCATGCGACGCCGAGATATACAGCGAACCGTTGTGTGGCAGGGCCAGGGGGCCGCCTGTTTGATCGAGTCGGACCTGGATAACAAGCAGTATCGCCTTGCCGGCGAGACATTGAATCCCCGCTCGCTGGAGTTCGGCAATTGGCAACCTGCCATCGATAACAGGGAAGGCCCGGTCTGCGATTATAAGTTGGCCGTCGCGAAAGTAACAATGCGTTCTTACCTTATGGCCTTGGTGAGTCAAAGCAGCAAAAAACGGCAACTCCCCCTGGTCGATCTTTAGCGGGCGAAGTTCAACCCCACTCTCTGCGATCGCCTCGTTATAGAGTTTTGTCGCCAGATCGTATTGGCTAAGGAAAAGTTCCAGTAGGGCTGTGCGGCCGGGGCCGACGCCGACGGCGAAGAAGTTGGATGTAAGGTCCAGCTTCACTGAATCGCCCATATACTTACCAAGCCAGTTGCGATACAGCCCAGCCAGCCCGGATGAACTGTTTGCATCCAGTAATTTGCTGACGGCAGCCCGCTCGCCAGAGAACCACTCGGTAAGTCGTTTTTGCGAGGTTGAATCAGGGAATGCCGCGAACATATCAGCTTTAGCTTTATCAAAAACGTCCCAGATAAAATCGGCAGTTTCCGCCGTCGAAAGATCGCCGATAAGCCGATGGTGATTTCGGTCGCCGACGTAGCTGGGGCCTATCAACTGCCAGTTATCCGATGGCGAGTATTCATCGAAAAGATCGTCTACGGACCGGCCCAGGCCGCTGGCGAGGGCTTTGGTCGTCAGACCCGTATATTTTTCCCACTGGCGGATGTCGGTTGGCAGGCGGCCTAGGAATTCGCTATAGAAAAGTGCAGCCCCCCAGTCAGCCCCGCCTGAACGGTAATATCGTTCGCGGACCAGTTGCAGCTGGCTCTGGTCCTGTCCTGCTCCGACGGCTGTGAAAGCGACATCGATATCTTCGATTAAGTGTGTTACTTCGAGGCCTCGCCTTGTGAGGCATTGGATTTTGGGAAGAACGTCCCAGAGACTGTGACAATTCTGGTCGATGCTGAACATAGACGTTTTCAACTCGCTCTGGCTGGCCCGAGTTCTTAGGCTATCGGCGGGCTGACAGCTTCTTGGGCCAGAACCGCTTCGAGCAGGCCTATGAAGGCAAACCTAACGATGGTCTCGAGGCAGACATCGATTATTGCCCCGTCATCGGCCTGGGAAAAGTTTATTTTGAGCATATCCCCGCTACGCACATGGACCTTTACGTCCTTTCGGCTCGACAGATAATCGCTGTTCCACTGCTCGCGTGTCGCGGTCAAAATAGCTGCAGCTGACGAGCCGGTTCCGCAGGCTAGCGTCTCGCCCTCGACGCCGAATTCGAATGTCCGAATGGCGATTTCGCCCTCAGCCAGGGTTTCAACGAAATTAACGTTAACGCCCCGTGGTGCGAATCGTTCGTGATGCCGCAGCAGATAGCCCCAGTGACTGACGTCCACATCTTCAATGTCTCCCACGGGAACGACAAGGTGGGGGGTTCCGACAGTAGCAAGATCGCACTTCCATCGCCTGTCTTCGACGACCAGATCGATCTCCCGTTCAATGTCGTAAGGATCTGGGATACAGACTGTGACGTTTTCTTCCGAGCCGTTCTTGCCCCTGACAACACCGGCTGGAGTGAGTATTTTCAGATCCTTGCCTGGCTGGGCCCAATCGTTCAGCGTTGCCCAGTGGACGAAGCAGGCTGTGCCATTGCCGCATAGCTCGGTTTCAGAGCCGTCGGCTTCGAAGAAACGAGCAGCAAGGTCGGCAACACCTTCGATTTCGGGCTTGCAGGCGAAGATTACGCCGTCAGCTCCGATGGCCAGACCTCGACGGCAGAGCGTTCGAGCGAAATGGCCTATTGAGGCTTTGGATTCCAGTAGTTCATCGTATCGGCCGTCGCGGTTGTCGATACAGATAAAATCGTTTCCACTGCCTGAAAGTTTTGCAAACTCGATTAACGTCTTCATTGTAACGAACCTGTTAAAAAACTCGATCGGCTACTTATAACGATCGGGCTAAGCTCTTGGCTTTGCAAACTCGATCAACGTCTTCATTGTAACGAACCTATTAAACTCTATCGGCTACTTTCGATCGGCTTCGTAAACGCCTGGGTGGATGTCTTGGCAAGACGACCCCTGTTTTATTCAGTCAGCAGCCCCATCTCCAACGCGCATCAAAGTTTCGAAGGAGCTTGGCCTGTGCGGTAAGTATACTAATTACTGGCCGATTATTCAATGATTGGGTAACGGCGAAGTTAAGCTTATCTGCTAAACAGCCCAAAAAGGTGGTTTTTTTCGCTAGAATTGTTCGCCGCACAGCAGGGTCCGGCTGAACCTTGCTGCTATGCGGTCATTTACAAATAACAGGGGCAAAAGCAGTTGCGGAGGAGTACTTGGCGGACGGAGGCCCGAAGCCAGTTCCTCCTGCCAGGCTTCTTGGAAATTCCCCAATGCCTGTTGAACATCGTCCTGTTTAAGAGCCGATATCACCACATCGGCGGCAAGGAGGGCTGAGTGGATCGATGGGGCCAGGACCTGTCCGGTAACACTGTCACAAAAGCCTCCTGCCTCGCCAGCTAGCAAACACCGCTTGACGACGTGGGTTTCAAATTCAAGGGCAAGCCCCGACGGTGGCTGCCAAACAGCACCTACAGCTTTTTCAAGCTGAAGATCATCGCAAAGCAGGCCCGCCTGTTGTATTTTGACTGCCAGGGTAGATAGTTCAGCAGCTCTTGTTCCAGAGGCCGACGAGGTCGAAATTACCCTCAAATGTACAATCGAGTTATAGGCGAAAAACATACCCAACTCGCTGTGCTCTTTCATCTCTACGATGTTTAATTTCCCACTGATTGCGGAAATGGACTCAGCCGAGC
>SDBV01011531.1_pt1 | contig 11437 bp, 12 predicted proteins | sample 2277081 | NCBI WGS metagenome assembly SDBV01 (sample SAMN10402039, study PRJNA504765) | marine sediment metagenome | isolation source: marine sediment core GS10_PC15, 223 cmbsf | place: Arctic Ocean: Southern Knipovich Ridge | collected 2010
TTATTAGATAAGCTTCGAACATTTCACGTATAAGTCGAATAGCTATTATTCGATCGCTGTGGATTATTTTAACGTGAAAGAATGGTGGGCATTCAGTTCCAGAAGATAAGGAGCAACAAACCCTTTGTATTCAATCTTTCTTTTATCAGGCAGATCCTTCCATCCGGTTATTGTTTCACGACATTTCTTCGAGCCGCACGCGCATTTTTTCGGGAAATGGTCGACACCGTAGTTTCTCATAGCATAATCAAAAGTTATTTCTTCATCGTTGCCGATATCTTTTATTGCAACAAAATTATGAGCGCCGGTTTCATTTACTTTAATACCGCAATTTGGGTCGCATGAGTGATTAACCTTACTTATTAATCCGGCATGGTAAACATACTTATTTTCGCCTATCTGTGAAGCGTGAGAGTGATTTCCATCCAAAACTTTTTCAATGACCCCGACCATTACTGTTTCAAAAGCTTTAAATGCTCTGGTTGTAAAAATTCCTTCTCCTTTTCCAGCAGTATTCTTTAATTTATATCCGTCTTCCATACAGAAACTCCCCAATTTAGACTATCCACGTAACGCCAGAGGGTAGTGCTGAGTGACTCCGCGTATCCGTGATCAAACCATAACGCATAACGGCAAGGATAGCGATCGGGCGCTAAATAATCTGCCGAGCTTGTTCGCTTCAACTTTAGGTCTTCGTGGGCGATACTGGATAAGCTTCGAACTTTTCAAGTTATTGATGTGCGCGTCATTCTTTCCTAATAACCGATCAAATCGGGGCGTCAATAAAAGTGAGCTGACTCCAGCTCAAATTGAGACCAGGCCTCTAAATAACACTCTTCTGGTTTGAAGACTGACTCAACAAATCATAGTTTAAGGATGTGAATAGAAATGGGCACCTTGAAGGGTCGACGAGATAACCTTTTAAAGGTTATCTCATAATCCACCAAATAAAACAATTGGCGCGATAGATCGATTCTGGGGTTGGGCTTGGCACTTGAAGTTGACGGCGATCGTGCTGCTGCAGATGCTCATAGTCTATCCGCCTTACTTGCAAGAGATCTTTGATACCACCCGCGCCCTGTCTTTTTCCTACCTCATGACGGCCGTCGCGGTCGCTTCGTCTATCCTGCTCATTGAAGAATTGCGCAAGCTGGTCTTGGCCGGTACAACTTTTCTGGTGGAAACTTTGTGCAATCCGTAGTATGCTTCCAATTCAACGCGCTCTTTTCTCTTGACGCACGGTTTCTTGGAAAGAGTGTGCTTTTTGAAACCGACAACGGCAGCCCCGGCGGCCATCACTAATTACCGAGAAACTGATAATTGATATTTGATCAAAAAACTGTCTTATTAATCTGTTTAGCTCTGCCGCCTCTATCAGCCTTGCTCGCGTTGGCGCCGAAAATTCGGAGGTTCTCCGGTTGGCTGGCGTTTTCGACGGGGACGGCCATCTTCACTCTATTGGCGACGCACCCGCCCGGGGGCGACGCCATTACACTGTCGTTTTCCTGGCTCCCCGCGCTCGATCTTCGAGTCGGTTTTGCGCTCGACGGACTGAGTTATATGTACGCCCTACTAATCACTTTTATCGGCGCTCTAATCTTGCTTTATTCATTGAACTACCTCCCGCACGAGATCGAGAAGCGGAGCATCCAGCGCAGTGAGGCTTCTTACTACAGTCTTCTGCTGTTTTTCATGGCATCGATGCTCGGGTTAGTCCTGTCGATCAATCTCCTCATCACTTACGTATTTTGGGAGTTGACCGGCGTCGTCTCCTTTCTGTTAATCAGCTATAGCGGCACCGATAAAGCCATTAAGGCGGCCGCCAAGGCTCTCTGGATCACGATGCTGGGCGGTCTGATAATGTTCACGGGCTTTGTTCTTCTATATCTCCTGACCGGAACATGGGAGCTACATGAACTGATAGCCATGAAAAAAGAAATCCTTTCCAGTCACCTATATCCATATATTTTAACGGCGATCTTCATTGGGGCCGCTGCCAAGTCGGTGCAGGTGCCTTTCCATATCTGGTTGCCAACGGCCATGGAGGCGCCGACGCCAGTCAGCGCTTATCTCCATTCCGCGACGATGGTGGCGGCGGGAGCCTTTCTAATCGGCAGGATCTACCCGATTCTGTCCGGCTCTGATCTCTGGTTTTGGCTGGTGGGGACAGCCGGATTCGCCACCATGATCACCGGAGCGGTCTTAGCTCTGTTCCAGACAAAAATCAAAGGGATTCTCGCTTATTCAACTATCAGCCAGTACGGCTACATGTTTGCGTTATACGGCGTCGGTACCGCGCTCGGGGCTACAACCGCGACGTTTATTGTCTTCAACCATGCGCTTATCAAGGCCTCGCTTTTTCTAATTGCCGGCGTCGTAACCTACGCGACCGGCAAGAAAGACCTTGAGGACATCCCTCAGCTCAGGCGGGAGATGCCGTTGATGGCGTTCTTCACCGGTCTGAGCGCCTTGTCGCTGGCCGGACTGCCGCTGCTCAACGGGTTCTGGATGAAAGAGTTTCTCTATAAATCAATGTTGGAGTTTCAGGAACCGGCCGCGTTGGTGCTGACCGTGACCGCCAGTGTCTTGACTTTCGTCTACTCGATAAACCTCTTCGCCCGGCTCTTTCTAAAACGCGCCCCGGTTACGCCGGTCAAGATCAACCGACCGCCCAAGGCTATGATAGTCCCCATCGGGATTCTATCGCTACTCGGCTTATTGTTAGGTGTCGCTCCTTGGCTGGGCGCGGTACTGATAACGCCGGCCGCGGCCGCTGTTCTCAATCAGCCGGCGACGCTCAGCTTCAAGTTACACTGGCCGCCCGATGCAGCGCTCTGGCTCACCCTACTCACGTTCACGCTCGGCGGCGTTCTCCTAGCCTATCGGCAAAACTGGTTGCGTCCGCTCTCTTCGATTAAGACCGCCTACCCCGGCTTCGGATTCAACCTTTTGTACGAATGGTTTTTCGAGCGGCTCGACTCGACCTCCCGCTTCTTCTGCCGGCTGCAAAGCGGTTACCTGCGAACATATACAGCCATTTTTTTCATATCCGCGGCAGCGCTTTTCTTTTCACGCGTATCCTTTGTTGACCTTAGTCGAGGATCGACCGCACCCGTCGACTGGCGGTTATTAACGATACTGGTTCTTCTGGTTCTCAGTGCACTGGCGACGACCATGCCCACTAAACATATAGTGATGGTTTTGTCTCTAAGCGCGGCGGGGTATCTGGGGGCCGCGGCCATCACCCTAATGAGGGCTCCGGGCGTTGCCTTGACCCAGGTTCTAGTGGAAACGATCGGTTTGATATTATTTTTGCTGGTGCTGGCGAAAGTCCCGCATCTGGCCAAGGAAGCCAGCGAACGCTCATGGCGCCCGGGCGGATCTAGGGTGATAGACGCGCTGATCGCAATGGCTGCCGGCATGCTAGTCTTTGTCGTTTATCTCTACGTGTCGGCTCCGTCTGTCTTTGAGCCGATCGCTAAATTCTATGTAAGCCGGGGTTACGGCCTGACTGGTCTTCAAGACCTGGTCGTGGCGATCTTGGTCGATTTCCGGGCGTTCGATACAGTGGGGGAAATCGCCGTAATCCTCATTGCCGCGATCGGCATCTCGACCATGTTGTTCATGAGGGGGGCTAGGGATGAACTCGATAATGACAAAAGTGATAGCTAGAATCGTCTTTCCCATGACCCTGATGATTGCCGCCACCCAAATCGCGACCGCCTCCAGCCGACCCGGCGAAGGGTTTACGGCGGCCCTCGTAGCGGCCCTAGGGGTCATTATCCAGTATGTCGCATTCGGGTACGAAAGCAGCCAAAAGTACTTGCCGATCGATAAGTTCGCCCGGCTGGCGCCACTCGGCTTGCTTCTGGCCTTACTGGCGGGCGTGGCGCCCATGGCTTTCGGCGCTCCATTGCTGTCCCAATTTCACGCTAGTGTCGATCTGCCTGTAGCCGGTCCGATCAAGTTGCGAACCGATGTGCTGTTGGATATCGGCGTTTTCTTGGTTGTCTTCGGCGGGTCCATGTCTATACTTAAAAACCTGAGGAAACTGCGATGAACCTAGTCGTTGGCGCTTGTCTCGCTATCGTATTTGCCATCGGGACATTTCAGATATTGCGCAGGGACATAATCCGCCTGATAATCGGCTTTGCACTGCAATCGATAGCAATCAATCTATTGATTATCAGCGCCGGCAACTTGCCTGGCACACGCGCCCCGTTTGCCGGCTCGGCGGAGCACGCAGTCGATCCTCTAGTGCAGGCCATGGTGCTCACAGCCATCGTGATATTTCTCGGAGCGTTCAGCTTTTTGCTGGCGACGGCTTACCGCCTCTTTGAGGAGTTCCATAGCCTGGAAGTCGACGAGATGAAGGATCTAAAAGAATGAATACGCCGCTCGCGTCCCTGCCGATAATACTGCCGATGATCGCGGCGCCGATTCTTTATATGTTCAACCGGCGGTTGATGTTTCAGCGCGTTGTTTCCCTGGGCACGGCATCAACAGTGGCCCTGATTACCGGATGGCTGTTTATTCAAGTCCGAAACAGCGGCATGGTAACGTATGATCTGGGCGGCTGGCAAGCGCCGTTTGGCATCGTGATCGCGGCGGACATGCTAAGCATGGTCTTTCTGGGGATGGCCGCCCTTTTAGCCCCCCTGGTCATCTTCTATTCGTTTGGGGCTATCTCCGACAGAGGAGAGCGCTACTCGTATTATCCTTTATTGATGCTCTTGCTGGCCTCGATTAACGGCATGTGCTTAACCGGCGACCTATTTAACTTCTTCGTCTTTTTAGAAATGATGCTTATTTCGTCTTTTGCCTTGATAGCGCTGGAGGGCAATCGCCGGGAACTTGAAGCTTCTTTTAAATACGCCGTTCTCAATCTGCTGGCATCAAGCCTGTTGGTTATTGCGGTTGCCGGCATCTACGGGGTGACCGGAACTCTCAACATGGCCGATCTAGCGCAAAAGATCGCCGGCACGAACATCCCGCAACTGATTCCGATCATGATGCTTTTTGTCGTGGCTTTTGGGGTCAAAGCAGCCTTATTTCCTTTTCACTTCTGGCTACCCGACGCCCACTCGATGGCGCCGACACCAATAAGCGCCTTGCTTTCCGGAGTTATCGTAAAGATCGGGGTGTACGGATTTCTCCGCCTATTCTACACTGTCTTCGGTGGCCTGGCCCTCGGCGATACGCTCATGTGGATGGCCTCCATTTCAGTGATATTCGGAATGATCTGCGCCGTAACCCAACAAGACATCAAGCGTCTGCTGGCCTATAGCACGATCAGCCAGGTCGGATACATCCTACTGGCTGTTTCCCTAGGCTCGCCTGCCGGGATAGCGGCTGCTATTATTTATACGATCAACCACATGATTATCAAAGCGGGGCTGTTTTTCTTGGCCGGAACCATCATCAAACAAACCGGCACCAAAATAATTGGTGAGATGGGCGGGCTTCTAAAACAATTGCCGATGACAGCCGCGCTTTTTTTAATCGGTTCGCTGGCATTGGCCGGCGTGCCTCCTCTAAACGGCTTTATAAGTAAGCTGTCCCTGGTCGTAGCCATTCTCGATACCGAGAGATATGTTCTATTGGCGCCGGTCATTATCGGCACCATGCTGACCCTGGTCGTTATGACACGAGTCTGGATGCAGATATTTCTTGGTAATTCCGGCGGTAAAATTGTCAATTTGAGCCGGCCCGCGCTGGCTCCGGCACTGGTCCTTACGGTCGCTATATTCGGTTTCGGCCTGATCGCCCAGCCGATTTTTACGATCGCGGGCGAAGTCGCCGGCCAGCTCTTTGAGCCGGGAATCTATATCTCGAATGTGATGGAAGGGGTGAACAGGTGAAGGCTTTCTGGTGGCAGGCCGGTCTGTTGGCGATTGTCTGGGCACTTATTTACGGCGAGATCGGCGTCCGCCAAATAGTCGTCGGTTTTCTCTTTTCCGCCGTATTCCTACGGTTGTTTAGAAACTATTATGACACTACCAAAAAATTGTCTCCGGCCTGGGTCGCGAAGCGGGCCTGGTTCGCGATGATTTACCTGGTTATCTTCTTTAAGGACCTGCTCGTCGCCAATGTCGACGTGGCCGCAAGGGTGCTCAGTCCCCGCCTTCACATCCACCCGGGAATCGTGGCCGTGCACATTCCGACGGAATCGGATCTTGAAACGACGCTTGTCGGTAGCTCTATTACTCTTACGCCCGGCGAGCTTGTCATGGACATTGATCAGGAAAAACGAATATTCTACATCCACTGCATAGACGCCCGGAAACCAGATGATATCCGGGCGAAGCGGCTCTTGTGTCTCGAGAAGTACCAGGCAAGGATATTTAGATGATCGCGATTATTCTTGATATCGGTACGGGGGTCTGTCTGCTGTCGGCGCTTCTCTGTCTGTATAGGATCGTCTTCGGTCCGACGTTTCCCGATAGAGTTGTCGCGCTCGATATGCTGGTTATCGTACTGATCGCTCTATTGACGCTCTTTGGTCTGTCCGAAAACACCGCCGTCTACGTGGACGGCGCGCTGTCATTAGCGGTCCTGTCGTTCGTGGGGACGATAGCGCTCGCGCGTTACTCGGAAAGAGGCGAGATCCTGTGAGTTTTATGGAGATAGTCGGCGCAATCTTCCTGGTGGTGGGGATTTTCTTTACCGCGGTCGCGGCCATCGGGTTGATCCGTATGCCCGACGTCTACAACCGATTGCACGCTTCATCTAAAGCCTTGACCTTTGGGGTTCTGGGTATCCTGATCAGCACGATCGGGTTGGGAGGGCCGGAACTGAGCATTAGATCGATCATGACCGGCCTCTTCATTTTACTAACCGCGCCCATAGCCACAACCGTGATCGCCCGCGCGGCTTACCGGCGAAACGTGCCCTTGGCGCCCCAGTCCATATTGGACGAAATGCCCGATCGGCAATCTAGTTCGCCGCCATCCAGCAAAGAGTAATCGCGAGCTAACCAAGAGAACCCCGCGCTTCCAACTGCGAGATCTCTTTGCCGGGATTGTCACAGTCGAACCCTGTAAGCGCTTTGGCATAAGACCCTCAGGTCATCTTGTCGGCGGCTTCCCAAAGTTTCCCCTCAAAGCCTAAATTGCGGCCGTTTCCATTACTCTTGTATTTTGCTTTCGTCACTTTTACTGTCTCCGGCCAAGAATGTTTTTACGGTCTAGATATCGCTTGGTTATGTTTAATTTAACCAGTCCGACGGGGGTGGTGCAAGAAAATGGCGTCATCGTGACAAACTGGACGCCACCGACTAAACAATCCCGCTTATGGCAGGTCTGCGAAGCGGGCTCCGCTATTCCTCCTGCGGCGGAATGCAAGCAAACACAGGAAGGGCTCTTGGACGTTTGTTGGCCGCGCCTGTTGTCCCACGGAGGGAGCGGCGCGGAGCCGGTCGCCCCAAAATTAAGATTGGTCCCTAACCGCCGTCCATATTCTCCTAAAAATGAGTTCGAGATTTTTCTAAAACGTCAATGGTGGGCAATATTGGATAAGCTTCGAACTTTTTCCAAATTCTGATCAGTTCAAAAACAAACTCTCTAACTGATATTATGTTTGTATGCTCGAAAACAAAAAATCACTAAGGAGTTCTTTTGACTAGGAAATATTATGTTCTTGCGGTGTTTAGTACATGGGTACTGATCAGCCTGACAACACAAGCAATAACAGAAAACGAAAACCTATTTTTAGAGCAAGCAGTCTCTTCCTTTGTTTTCATTATTTTAAGCATTCCCTTTCTAAGTTTCTTAAGCGGGCTAAGATTTGGAAAGCGTGCGATCATTGTAGGAGCCAAAGTGGCTTTTATGGTGCTCTCGGCGATTTCCTTTGGCTACCTATACACAATTTCCAGCAAACATGGGCTAACCTATGAGAGTAATGGATTTATCGTGGTTATGGTCGGATGGGTATCCATTAATCTTATCAGTGCGATAACTAATCTAACCTTCGCGGGCAGCCTCATAAAAAGTCGAGGTCTGACGCCCAAGAGCATCTCAGTGCTGGCAATCTTTGTGGCTGTCGATGCATTTATATTCGTTCCGAACGGCCCATTTGAGGAATTTAGGTTACTGACGAATTTAATAGTAATTCTTTTGGTTCCCGTAATCTTGATACATGCTAGCGGTTTGATTGGCAAACTCTCAAAGAAGCGCCAGCTACCAGCTTAGACTCTCGTTTCATCATGTGGGCTATACTGGATAAGCTTCGAATATCTTCCAAATTCTGATCAGTTCAAAAACAAACTCTCTAACTGATATTATGTTTGTTTTCTCGAATTAAACGCAAAAAGGCTCAATGGAAGGGTCTGATATGAAAATGGATAGAGAAGTAGCCCAGCTATATGGGCAGATAACTGTAAAAAGCCATCAAGCTTCTTTTGTTGAAGAGTATCGTGAAATTCAGTAACCTTGGTCGGAGTAATGCTGAATAACAGCGGATACGAGAGACCCAGCAGCCGTTAGCTTAGGCCTTCGAGGTGGTTTGAAAGGCGGTCGGGCTAGGGCTAACAAGTTGACAGCCAAACAACGTAGCGAAATTGCCAAAAAAGCTGCTAAGGCGCGGTGGGAGAAGAAAGAGAAAAAATAGTAGTATATTGTGCTTGACACTGTACGTTTTTCTGCCACAATTGAGGAGAGTTTACGTACAGTCCCCGAGGACAGGAGCTATTATGGAAGAAGATGCGTCCAAGTTAAGAGCGGCTAAACGCATTTCAGCACTTCAAGCACTGGGTCTTAATGAAGACCTTCTGCAAAAAGCGGTAAAACATGGCGTTGCACAATCTCTTATTTGCACAGCCTTTGATCCGCGATCGAGTAAGGGCTTTATCAAATGGGCAAAGACGAATGCCAAACTGAGAGAAGAATTGGCGTTGGTAAAGGGTAAGAGATGGAAGCTTTCCGATAAAAGAAACTACCCACGTTCTCTCAATGTTGATCGCAGAATCGCCATTACGGCGGTTTCGGGCGATAGTCAAACAGGTTGTGAGGACGGTTTAGCACCAAAAACAAGGTGGCCAAAGGGTGTTGCCACGCAGCTAGCCTGCAAAGTCAACGCCAAACAAATATCTTTCGCAGATATTCTGCCAAGTGAGTTTTCCAAACCCGTTGACGAAGAAACCTTGTCCACGTGGATGCTTGTGTATTATGTTGACGAAGAACAGAAGGAAGTACGAATAGAACTATCGCTTCCTGTTGGAATTGACAATCGCGGACGAGTTAGCGCGTGGGACAAGAGAATCATTCTTGAGTCTTGGTCTTTGGAGCCAACAGTCAAACTGCAGGACGAAATGAGCGAAGAATACGAGGTTCCCGTTGAGCGAAGAACAAACCAATAGACTAGTTAAAGATTTTACGTCGTCTCGCCTGAGAATTGCTCGGCAAAGGAGAGGCTTCACAAAAAAGATACTGGCCAGCAAGGCTGACGTATCAACGACTAGTCTAAGTTTGTTTGAAAACGACAAACAGCAGCCATCCGAAAACACGCTTGTACGTCTTGCCTACGCCCTTAATGTTCCAGTCGCGTTTCTTACCGCTTCTGACATGGAAGCATTGCCAACCGAGTCTGCTAGTTTTCGCTCTTTGAGTAAGATGACGGTACGCCAAAGCGATCAAGCCCGCGCCGCAGGTGCTTGGGCTGTAGCATTATCAAAATTGGTGGAATCACGATTTCAATTGCTAGGCCCAGACGTCCCACAACTCTCTGGGGTTGATTCGGAGTTGGCAGCAGAAGCTGTCAGGGAGGCATGGGAGCTTGGAAATCGACCTATTGGGAACATGATTCACTTGTTAGAAGCGCACGGAGTCCGCGTTTTTTCTTTAGCAATTGACTGTCACGAAGTCGATGCTTTCTCAACATGGGTGGATGGTGTTCCATATGTGTTTCTCAATACTACAAAATCTAGCGAGAGGACTCGCATGGATGCGGCCCACGAATTATCACACCTTGTCCGTGATCGTGGGCATGGAAGTGTCCGAGGAAAAGATATTGAGAAAGATGCGAATGCATTCGCTGCGGCATTTCTGATGCCGCGAGCTAGTGTTCTTGAAGAAGCTCTGTGCGGCGCGAATACAAACGTCATCATACAGGCAAAGAAGCGTTGGAATGTAGCGGCAGTAGCTCTTGCTCGCAGACTGCATGAACTTGGCATGTTAAGTGACTGGCAATATCGACATGTAGTTATAGAGATCGGGAGAAAGAAAGAGCCAGAACCTTCACCTGCTGAAACCTCGCAAGTATTGGAAAAGGTTTTTAATGCATTGAAGTCTGATGGTGTTACGCGAGCACAGGTAGCGCAACAGTTGAATATATATTTAGACGATCTTCACGGAATGACATTTGTGCCAATGTCTCTAAGCCCAAACAAGAATGCGGTGCAACATGAGAGTTCGCCACGGCGATCAAATCATTTGCAGCTGATCTCAAAACATACTGATCAAAACTCTTGACCAAGCCAGCCTCCCTTTTAAGGTCAGCTCTCAAAGCAAATGGTAGCACCTGTGGTAGCAGTAGATGATCAACGATCTTATAACAACTGCTCTGAACTGGTGGGCTTTATTGGATAAGCTTCGAACCATCAAAGTCGTTGATTCTGAAAGATCACGCGAATAAATTGCATGAGAATTCGAATTCCGCTGGGGGCACAGCATTCTAACGATCTACTGTTCTTTAAAGTTCGTTAAGAAATCCGACATTCGCTCAGATACAGCTATGCGATCTTCTTTTTTCAGACATTCTTCAACTCGTGGCCGAATTTGCTCAAATGAAATAATATCTCTTTCAATGGCCTCATTGAGCCAAAGAATTGCACGCATTGGCACGTGATAATCTTCATGATCCATAACGGAATAGATCTTTTTGAACCAGGCAAGATCCCTAGTTATCAGGAGTAGCGCACCCCAACACTCGGCGCGGAACATCATTTTGCGAGATCGTTTTTGCAGCTCAATAAGCTTTGGCACGCTTTTTTTTGCAATTATGCGCCCCAATCCATTAACCGCGTATATTCGAACCAAAAAGTTTTTATCAGCTAGTGCTTGCTCTAGAAAAGGTATCGCCGCTTTATCTTTAGTATTTGCAAGAACTTCAGCAGCCTCCACACGCACCATTGAATTCTTGTCTTGTAACAACAGGCCGGCAAATCTAAAAAGTAATTTGCGATTATCATGATAAATGAGGCTCTCAATTGCATCCTCTCTAGTGGCCTTGTCACCAAGAGCCGATAGAAAAAAAGCATGCATAAGGTTTTTCATCGACTTTTCCTGAACTTCCTCGGAGGCCTTGCACGCAATCCAAGTTACGTATTCTCGCACCTGATCGTCGTTGTGGCTAAGGAGAAACATGAGAATATCAAGATCTTCTTTTGACATCCCGTCTGCCTCAATGCGTTCTTCAATCTCAAACAAATGCTTCTTAAAAT
>SDBV01011532.1_pt1 | contig 11436 bp, 7 predicted proteins | sample 2277081 | NCBI WGS metagenome assembly SDBV01 (sample SAMN10402039, study PRJNA504765) | marine sediment metagenome | isolation source: marine sediment core GS10_PC15, 223 cmbsf | place: Arctic Ocean: Southern Knipovich Ridge | collected 2010
CCGTAAACCCAGGCTGGTGTTTCTATTTTGAATTCGTTTAAGGCTTTTTTTATGACATTCTTATCCATGCAACTGCACCCTTTAAAAGCTGGTTAGTACTATTGAATATTAGAAATATATATCTTCGAACGAATCATATTCACCCGGTGCTCCGAACAAAGGCAGATTCCTTTCTCTCATAACATTGCCAAGATCCTGCACTGCCATTTCGTCCAGTTCTTTGATCTTACCGACAGCCTTGGCTATAAGTATTGATTGGATCGAACTTTCGAAAAGCTCTACAGTCATCACGGTCCATTTTATGTCTCCAGTGCTCATAGTTACCATGCCGTGATTTTCCATAATGAAACTATTATACTTTTGCAAAAAAGGCAAGAAATTATCTGCCAACTCCTGTGTTAAAGGTTGAGCGTAAGGAACAACCGGAACCGGACCAACTTCTGTTGCTGCCTCGGGATAGAATGGTCGCATTAAACAGCTGCGATCTTCCATTATTGCTGCTGCACACGCATATGGCGGGTGACAATGCACTACCGATACAATGTCTTTTCTTTGATTGAAGAAATTCAAATACATCGGGGTTTCACCGGTAGGTTCTCTTGTGCCTTCGATTATGTCACCTTTTAGGTTTATGAATACTACCTCGTTTTCTGTAATATCACCTTTGTTCACCTGAGTCGGTGTAATGAGTACAAGGTCATCCTCCAACTTCCAGGCGAGGTTTCCGCCGAAACCGGTTACGTACAGGTTCTTCGCAATCCTGTGACATGTATTAACAAAAAGCTCGATTTCTGCTGCATACTTCTCTACTAATTTCATATCCACCTATCCTTTAAATAAAAAATTTACGGAACAATAATAACCTTCATGTTTTGACCAGTATTTTCCAGGCAGCAGAGAAGATGCCATAAAAATCTCACTGGACTTTTTCAGCCTTTTTTTTCTTTTCTTCTGCCATATCCCTCATCCACTCTGGCATAAGTATATCAGCTTTTTGTTTGTGGTAAGGATTTTCGTTCATGATCTCATCTAAGAATGGGAAAAACTCTTCATAAGCCTCTTTGAAAACCGGATGGTCTCCAGGTAAATATTTAAACGCCGCGAAATGCACCGGGAGTTGCAGGACCTTAATTCTGTACTCAAGGTCCTTATTCCCCTTCACAGCCTTGAGAGCTTTGGTAAATATTTCTTTTGACTTATTAAAATAGACTTCCTTAAGCGGCGGGTTCCATGTCCATGCAATATGCATGTAACGCTCTTTATAATAAGACGGCCCGGGTTTTTCATTAAACCAGTCCCAACAACCGCCTGGCTCTCTATAGTCCCAGAACGACTCTCCGTCCGGCTTTTGCCAGGAACCACCGTTCCTAAACTCCTGCCAATCCCAGGAATCTTCGGAATGAAGCAGATCAAGATATTCCAATGCCTGTTTGTAGGCCGGCCCATAATAAAATCTGCAAAACTCTTGTGTCCCTTTTTTAGTATCATAATCAGGGTTCCACATTAGCTCAGCTAAGAGATATGCCCGGATATGGTTGAGTTCATGTTGCTTGACCCAATTGAGATCCTCAATAAATATCCCCTCAACCCCCCAATCTCTCATTGCTTTGAAACTCCTGCTTAAAGGTCTGAGGTTTGGATTTGGGTGGAAGATAGGAAGTTTCAGGGTGTAATACCAGACCCAGAAATGATCCGTAATGTCTGTCCATTTTTTTATCTGTCGCGGGAGCTGTGTCGCAGATGGAGGACACAGCCAGGTCAAGCCTCCCTCTGTGTTGTGTTTGCCTTCATCCAAAGCATAGTAAGAACTCATTCTGATAGGGGCATATCTTACTACAACATTTTTCCTCATCTTTATATTATCAGGCGGAATCTGCTCGGCATGATACGCGAGCGACTCAACCAGGATATCCGGATATTCCTTTTCTATGATTTTCGCAACCTTGTTGACTGTGTCGAAATATAGAGCTGACATAGTCCCCAACTCTTTATAAGTCTTTTTACATCGAGCACACTGGCACTGTCCTGTGTGATCCATCATTGAAATGGATACAAATTTGGCTGTCGGTGTATCCTTTATCCTTTGCTTGGCGCCCTTGGCAAGGAGCCATGGGACATCCTGATTTGTAAAACATAACTGAGAATACTTGTATTTTCTGTTGCCGTTTATCTCAGAAAAGTATTCCGGATGTTCTTTGAATACCTTCTCTACAGGGTATGGCTCATCTTTGCCGGCAGGAGTTAACCCCAAACACAAAAGGTCATAAATTGTATGAGCCAGAGTTCCCGCAAAAGTCGACGAATCCTCAAGTCTCGGATCGGACATCAGCCCAGGAAAATCTATATTAAGATGTTCATGAAAAGCATTCAGACGGTGTCTTGCTGCCCAGGATGCATCGCCGGCATTGAGAGTGTAGAGAAGCCTGAAATTAAAAGCAGGAACGTATCTAATATTTAGTTTTTTAAGCGTCAACATTCTTGATTCGGGAAAATGTGTCACCTCCGGGGTTAACCACCTTATTCCAACCATTTCTTCCAGGAAAGCATATACCCCGTTTAAAGTGCCTCTATCTGTATTTCCTGCTATTACAAGTTTAGAGCCTACGGTGCGGATTATATAACCCTCTTTTCCAAGCTCTTGGAAGTTCTCATTCAGATTTAACTGCTTGAGATGAGCATTCCTTCCCAGGATGATTTCGTTAGCTGTTGAAGGGACGCTATCGCTTTTTACTGGCAATTCAACCTCACCTGTTTTCTTTAGGTGATATTGTAATTCCGAAGCAGCACTTTTTTCAATATCCGATGGATTTACTTTGGTGACAATACTGTAACTGCTGACGTTGTTCTCGTATATTACTATCTCTTGACCATAACAAGAAGTGGAAATACACAGCAGAAACAGTAATGGATACAACTGTGTTCTTCTTATTGTTGTCTTTTTGATTGGACTCATTATTATGTTCATGTGTTCAGACTTTATTTTCCCTTTAGCTCGTTATGCCACAGCACGATGCACGTGGCTATTTGTTTGCGTACCTTTTCCATTTGCTCCGGAGATTTTGTCCATTTGGATGTTGACTCGGCAACCTCCGGTGGAATCGCAAGCAGTCGTCGGGTTTCTTTTGCTAATTTTTGCGGAAGAATCATTCCTTTTGACTTTGCTTTGTCAAACAGTTGGTTCAACAGATACAAATACTCATAGTCTTCAAAACCATCACGGATATTGACCAGTCGAAGTGAGGGTATGGGGCCGTCGGGCATGGGATAGACCAAGACCGCCTCGCCAGCTGCATACTCGGGCAAACATCCAACCCATTGAGGATTAGCCCATGGTATTATCCCTGTATCCGCTATTTTTTTGATCGCCTCGCCGTTCAGCCAGTAGTTTGATCCCCAGTTGAGATGGCCTGTAATACCGTATTTCCAGCAGAGCCAGGGAGCTATACGCGGCTCTAAACCTCCTGCATTTGTCGTATAGTTGAAAATGGCAGGTTTATAGCCGAGGTGATACCACCATTTCTCTTCACTGCGACCGCTGTAATCTTCTGGCTCGAACAGCTCGACTTTAGGACACCATATCTCAAGATATCCCGTAAGATTAAGCCTTGGCAGAGCGCCTGCGGATATTCTTTTTAAACCCGGTGCTACTTTAGCGATTTCAGGATAGATCTCTTTTAATTTCTCTCTGAGGTCCGTAAGGAAAGGTTCATCCACTCCCTCATAATACATTAAATCGGCCCACCCTTTTTTCTGACAATATTTCCAGGCCGCTCCTATAAATTCATAATAAGTCTCCAGCGGATTATCTGCCACCAGCTTCTTAGTTTTTCCAGTAGCGCGGTCTGTAACCTGCATACCGCCCCAGAGATCTCCCGAGAAAACATCAGGCCATACCTGGTAACCTGAAGGATAAAAATTAATGTTCATAGTGTTCATCCCGTTGCGAATTGCTACTTCCATCCACGGGTCCAAGCCGGAAAAATCAAATGTTAATTTGCCGTTTTTCTCGCGGTAAATCTTGATCGCCTCCCTGGCTGGTTCAAAATCAGGATAAGGCGGGATCCTGTATTTTCCCAGGATTTCGGCAAATTGGGTGAATCTTTCAAGTCCCGAATCGCCATAAATGGCTTGCACCTGACTGGAATGATACCAAAAGCTGCTTTTAAGATGACTCGTTGTGGCAATGCTGAATGGATGCACCTGGACCTCGAGGTCCAGTTTCATGGACTCATCTTCATTTACCTTAACAACGATCTCTCCTCTGTACAGCCCTTCCTGTTGATTCTCAGGGACATGAACTGTTATCATGACCGGCTGAAGGGAACCGGCTTTAACATCAAAAGGTTGAAGCGGGTAGAGCATATCAGGCCAATAGTCTCCATGGGGACCAGGGCTGATCTCCTGGACGTAAACATATCCAACGCGGTGGAGTTCTATCTCATTCTTTGCGAGCGTTACCTCTTGAGAATTCTTAAGGTCGGTGACAGAGATTTCAACCGAATTGAGCCCCTCTTTCAGAGCGAAGATGACAATTTGTCTGCTTTCGTATTCATTGCGGGCAAGCCCAACTTGAACCGTCTTCGAAAAGTCTCCCCTGAACGGCTTGTTCTTAAATACCTTTCGCCCGGCATATTCGGTTCCAACCGCAAAAGCAGCATCTGGATTCCCAGTCTCTTTTAACCATTTATACGCCTTCAGTTCGTTCGAGACGAAGAGGTTAAGTCTATCGATCTCTTTAGCAATTTTCTCGGCCTTCTCCTGCTTGTCTTTCCAGTTGTCTTTATCAGAAAGTTCCGATTTGAGTTTGCGAACTTTCTCTTTCAAAAGCCCGATATCTTTTAGCTTTTCTTCAACTATAGGTCCCTGTATTTCCCCGATCTCTCCAGCGAGAGCTTTTAACCCACTTTCCATCTCTTTTACTTTTTCAAAAATGGGATAAACAAAAAAGTCTGCCTTACCAAAATAAACTTCTTTATCATTTGACCTGGCAGATAAGAAAAGTTCTTTTGCTCCTCCTCTTTTGACAAAGTATGGGAGTTCTATAACTGTTTGTTCACCTGGCGAGAGCTTGACTTTCCGATTACCCAATTTTTTCAAGACCTTCTTCTCTTCTTCCCGCAGTTCCAGAGAAATCTCATATTCCATTTCGCTTTTTTCTGGATTTTCGATGGTCGCTTTGAAACTATTTTTTCCTATAAGAAATTCTCCCGGGGCAATATCCTTCACTGCTATTGCCTTATCTTTTGAGCCGGCAAAGATGAATTTGCCAAATCTTTTCGGCTGGTGAAACCCTCCTGCCACCTTGTTCCAAGAACTAAACTCTTCACCTGGGCTAGCTACGCGACAAACATTTGCCCGCCAGATCGCGCCTGGAGCAGGCGTGCCGGCAAATTTATACTCTTTGGCCAAGCTGGAGAACGGTATTATCGCTTCCAATGCCCAGTGATCATCAACCATTGTAGTCTTAACGGCCCATTTTCCGTCCCAGGTGAAGTCACTGTTAAATGAGTCGGAGCGAGCTCCGCTCGGCATAACTCCTAGGTGGAAGTATCCTACGCCGTTTGTATTCAGGAATATCTCCACCACTTCGCCCATCCAGTGCATCTGCGTATCACCAGACGGATTGGGGGCCAACCCAATATTTATTTTTTTCATCTGGCTTTCATTGCACTTTACACCGAGGTAAAGATTCTTCAAATCATAGAAAACGCGAAATTCTGTCTGCTCTTTCGCCTTATCGAGCTCACTTTTGCCAAAAATGTTAAAAAAATCGTTTGCCAAAGCGGCCTTTTGCCAGCAAGGCTCGTCCAGTTTGCCATCCAATTCGACATTGGCATCTTTGAGATACGGAACAAGAACCTCACGAATTTCAACTTCCTCTGCTTTCAGTAAGGAACTGAACGCGAGAAATAACAGGCCTAAAGTTACTATGACCTTTATTTTCCCAATTTGCATCTTGCTATTCCTTCTAAAAAAAACAACGTATAAGCAATTCTACACACGAACTCTGACCCGAACTCGCAAAGTTTATGCACTCGCCAAAGAGAGAGTCTGAAATCATCCTCACTCCAAAAAGAGCACCATATCCCGCTCTCCATAGCAAAAATCGCATTGTACCACCCCTATCAAGGCTATCTTGGGTCCTCTGGGGCCTGCTTTATAGGCACAACAACCTAAGTGCATATTATCATAAACAATCACTATGTGTCAAGTTCTTTCATGTTTTTTTGAAATAAATCCACAAAAAATCAAAAAAATCCTTCTCTTGACACAAAAATCTAATTTGTTATGTTATAATAATATGGCTTTTTGTGATTATTTCAAGGAAACCATTAATGCTTCAATCAGAGAGACAGGAAAAAATACTTAACCACCTCTTATATAATGATTATCTCGAGTTGGGAGATGCCATTGAGATGTTCAACTCCAGCCCCGCAACTATAAATAGAGATTTCAATGACCTGGCAGGAAGAGAACTCATTGAAAGGGTCAGAGGCGGTATCAGGCCAATAAAAAGAAATGATGGCATGTTTTCGTTCGCATTCAGGGAAGGTCTATATTCTTTAGAAAAAGAAACCCTTGCCAAAAAAGCTGCGAGCCTTATCAAACCAGATCAAGTCATCTTTGTCGATGGCGGAACTACTACGTTTCACATGGGTACGTGTATGCCCAAAACCCCATTGAGCCTGATAACCAACTCGCTGAGACTGGCAACTCTACTGGAAGAGCAGGCAGATAACCAGGCAGACATCGAAGTTTCACTAACTGGAGGCAGCCTATACAAACAATCAGGCATTCTTCTTGGCCCAAATACTAAGGCCTCTCTCCAGCAATATCACGCTGACTGGGCATTTATTTCTGTCGGCGGAATAAACAAATCAGGAGTGTACAATACAAATGAACTGGTTGTCGAGTCAGAGCTGGTCATGATACAAAACGCGGATAAAACGGTTGTAATTGCCGACCACAGTAAAATTGAAAAAACGGCTATGTGTCGCATTTGCCCACTCAGTGACATAGACATTCTCATCACTAATAATTGCCCGGAAAACCAGGCAATCCTCGAGGAATACAGAAGCCTTGGCGTCGATGTCCAGCATCCATTATAATTTTCCTTCAAAATGCTATCAAATCAGCGTTGGATGCGATACTCTCATATTACACTAAAATAGCCGAGAAAAGCCAAGAAATCTTGGCGCAAAATGGGCAAAAAAAGTCGCAAGATGTCCTTGTTATGGGATGTAGAATCGGTACAATACGAGGAAAGATAAGGCCTGGTGTTCCTCCTGGAGTGAGGGTAATTTCAGATTAAAGGTTTTTCAAACGGTAGTCTTATGAATGGTAAATCGCGTTTCAAAGCGGTAATGGATTTCCAAAGTGTTGATCGCTTGCCATATATTGAATGGGCCCCTTACTGGGACCAGACTATTGATAGATGGTACAAAGAAGGTTTGCCCGGAACTTTAAAAGAAGCGTGGGAAATTCGAGAGAATCTCGGTCTGGACAGCTATCGAGAAATATGGATTAGCGTTATCACCGAACAATGCCCCAAACCTGAGCATCATGGGGCAAGTATAATAAAAAGCGAAAGCGATTATGAAGCGATCCTGGCCTATCTTTATCCTGAAAATGCTTTCAATGAAAAACAAATTAGCCAATTGGCCAAACAGCATGACAAAGGCGATATGGTCATATGGTTTACTTTGGAAGGCTTCTTCTGGCATCCCAGAACATTATTTGGCATTGAACCGCATATGTATGCTTTTTATGATAATGCAAAACTTATGAAGCGAATTAACGAAGACCTCTTGAGGTTTCACTTGAAAATAATAGATGAATTATGCAAGATATGTGTTCCTGACTATATGGTACTGGCTGAAGATATGTCCTACAATAATGGCCCGATGCTTTCGAAGGAAGCTTTCGACGAATTTCTCGCCCCTTATTATCGAGGCCTTATCCCCGAAATTAAAAAACGAGGCATCATCCCGATGGTCGATTCCGATGGCGACGTTCATAAGCTTATCCCCTGGTTAAAAGAAGTTGGAATAGAAGGAATTCTTCCGCTGGAAAGAATGGCCGGCGTAGATATTGTAAAGCTGCGTAAGGACCATCCGAAGTTCAAGCTGATCGGAGCATTTGACAAGACTGTAATGCACCTCGGGGAAGCTGCTATACGCAAAGAGTTTGATCGCATTTTCCCTGTAATGTCTCAGGGAGGCTACATCCCTTCGGTAGACCATCAAACACCGCCCGAAGTCTCGCTCGATGATTACCGCCTTTACGTCAAAATACTAAAAGAGTATTGTCAAAAAGCCGACTGTGTCGGCAGCTAATTTAATTTATTATTCAGTAACGAGTTAATTATGCTTTGTAATAGTTTTAATAGTGAATATCAGGATGATGTTGTTTTGGATTCGTTGCGGTGTGAATACAGGATGAATCCTCTGGGGATCGATGTTGTGAAACCTCAGTTGAGCTGGGTCATCAAGGCGGCTCGGCGTGGTTGGAGTCAAAGTGCTTATCAGGTTCTTGCAGCGAGTGACCCTAAGGGACTCGAACAAGACAAGGGAAATCTCTGGGATAGTGGAAAAGTTGAGTCAAATCGCAGTGTCGGTATCGTTTACGGCGGAGAAGCATTGGGATCAGGGTCGCAATGCTGGTGGAAGCTGCGAGTCTGGGATGAGCATGGCAAAGTTTGTAAATGGAGTCAGCCGGCCTGGTGGGAGACGGGGCTTCTAAAGAGCGAAGACTGGACCAGCTCATGGATTGACGATGGTAAGGCTACGCCTAAGCGAGATGAAGATTTCTATAAAGACGACCGGGCTCCGTTATTTCGCAAGGTATTTCAAATCACACGCCCAATAAAACGCGCTCGCTTGTATATCAGCGGTCTGGGATATTATGAGGCTTGTCTAAACTCCAGAAAGATCGGTGATAATGTGCTCGATCCCGGCTGGACAGACTACTCAAAGTGCATTCTTTATAGCACCTATGATGTTACCGAGTCACTTACAAGAGGGGAAAACTGCCTGAGCGTAATGCTGGGCAATGGTTGGTATAATCCGCTGCCAATGAAGATGTGGGGGTCGATTAATCTGCGTGAGAAAATGATCGTTGGGCGCCCAAGGCTGATAGTTCAAATGAATATCGATTATGAAGACGGCACGAGCGAATCAATAACAAGCGACGAAAGTTGGAAAGTCGGTGAAGGGCCTATCGTCAGAAATAATATTTATCTTGGTGAAGAATATGATGCACGATGTGAGCAGCCAGGATGGGATCAAAAAGGATTTGATGACAGCGCATGGAAATTCGCGAATAAAATTTCCGAGCCGATAGATATATTGCGAGCACAACAGCAGCCTGCGATCAAGGTGACCGAAACGATCGAGGTCGTGAAAATCACTGAACCTGAAAATGGCGTATACATTTTCGATATGGGTCAAAACTTTGCGGGATTTGTTCGGCTGTGTGTAAATGGTCCATCTGGAACGAAAGTTAAGCTGCGCTATGGTGAGCTGTTATACCCTGACGGCAGGCTTAACGTCTTGACCAGTGTTTGTGGGCAGATCAAGCCAAATCCTAATGACGAGGTTCCACAAGCTGGCCCAGGCTATGCGGGAAAAGGTGCACCGGATCTGGCTGACCAGAGCGATACTTACATACTCAAAGGTGACGGTGAGGAGGTCTACACGCCGCGATTTACTTTCCATGGTTTCCGATACGTCGAGGTTACAGGCCTGCCGCAAAAACCCGATAAGAAAACATTAATGGGATTGCGATTAAATTCAGCGGTTGAGTCAGCCGGAACGTTCTCGTGTTCCAATGAAATGTTCAATCAGATCCATAAAATGTCTAAACGAACGTTTCAGAGCAATATCTTTAGTGTTCAATCGGATTGCCCGACAAGGGAAAGATTTGGTTATGGAGGTGACATTGTTGCTACTGCCGAGATGGGTATCTTTAATTTCGATATGAGCAACTTCTATAATAAAAGCATTTGTGATTTTGCTGATGCAGCGTTGACAAATGGATCTTTGGCAAGTACTGCCCCTTCGATTAAATTCGTGTGTAATATAGGGTGGGCCTTAGCTCATCCGGTTTTGCAATCACTGGTTTATCAATATTATGGAAACAAGCGTATTGTTAATGAACAATATGAAACAACAAGGCGTTTAGTTGAGTTTTTCAGGTCACTTTCCAAAAATAACATAATAGAAATCACAGGAGACGGTCTTAGCGATCATGAGAGTTTAGACCCAAAATCAGTGGCACTTACAAGCACGGCTTTTTATTATCACTGTGTAAATATGCTGGCTCGGTTTGCGAGGATACTCGGCGGGGATAAAGATTTGCAGCTGTACTCGGAGTTGGCCTTGCAAATCAAGGGGGCATTTACCGATAAGTTTTTGAAGAAGGAAACGGGTGAGTTTGATATTCACACTCAGGCCTGTCAGGCCTTCGCTTTCTACTATGATATGGTTCCCGAAGATCAGCGAAAAGCTGCCATTGACGTAATGCTGAATGAAATTGTTGTCGCGCACAAAGGACATTTATCGACGGGTATTTTTGGGACTAAATATCTGCTTGAAGTATTGACAGAAATCGGCCGTGCGGATGTCGCTTATATGATCGTCAACCAAAGGACGTTTCCCGGCTGGGGGTATATGCTCGAAAAAGGCGCGACGACATTATGGGAACACTGGGCGTTCAGTGATGACATCTTCAGTCACAATCACCCCATGTTTGGGTCGGTAAGCGAATGGCTTTTTAAGACAATAGCCGGTATCAGGCCACATTGTGATGCGGTCGGCTTTGACCGGATCATTATAAGCCCTGAAGTTCTCGACGATCTGAAATGGGCCAAAGGTACTTACAAGTCGATACATGGTGAAATAGTCAGTGATTGGCGGATCGAAAACGATACGATGCACTTGAATGTGACTGTTCCTGCCAATACCAGTGCAACAATATATCTGCCCGCGAAGCATTCCGGGGATATTACTGAAAGTGGAACGGCGGCGGTGACGGCTAAAGGCGTCAACTTTCTTGGCATTGAAGGGCCGAAAGCGATTTTCGCTGTAAACTCGGGTTGTTATCAATTTGTCTCGAAGTTGTAAGATTAGCTTTTTAGAAGTACGAGAAAAGGCAAAAAATATTGGCGTAAAATGGGTGCAAAAAGGCGCAAAGTGGCCTTGACAGAAAAGAGCGGGGGTACTATACGCTTACTATAGATAGTAGAGATTGACATGTGAATTGATGCTTGAAGGCTGGGATGTCTGGTAAACCAAAGTGTTTTTGGTTGAATGTCCGACGTTGTCCCAATCGTAGTTGGAGGTTTGAATGGCCACTCCAGTTATCATAGTTTATGCCACCTCTGATTTTCTGTCAATATCTGATTCTTCGTTTAGTTCTTTGAGCTTTGCTTCAAGC
>SDBV01011533.1_pt1 | contig 11435 bp, 14 predicted proteins | sample 2277081 | NCBI WGS metagenome assembly SDBV01 (sample SAMN10402039, study PRJNA504765) | marine sediment metagenome | isolation source: marine sediment core GS10_PC15, 223 cmbsf | place: Arctic Ocean: Southern Knipovich Ridge | collected 2010
AATAAAAGTAGGCGATGAAATAATCATAATCGGAAAGACAACAGGAATTGAGAAAGCAAAAATTGAACAAATTGAAATAAAAAACAAGCCAGTTCAAAAAACAAAGAAAGGTGATGAAATAGGAATCAAATTAAAAAAAGTAAGAAAAAACGACGAAGTCTACGTCGTTGTTAAAAATAAAAAAATTAAAAAGTAAACTCGGTTGGGTCTCCTGGACAAAGATCTTCATTGCCAGATGCATCTATAAAGTAAGTTGTAATTTCTACTTTAGTCGCATTTGCAATTGTACTATTTAGAGTTGAATTAGTGCTACCAACTAATTTTTCTACATCTCCTGGAAAATCTACTACTGAAGATCTTGTTCCAGTTGAATTTTCAAAAACTAGTTTTGCTCCACCAATCACATCATCATTTGTTCCACTTCTCTCTAGAGTAATAGAACATATACCTAAAGATGCAGCTGTACATGTCGTAGCAGTCGCACTTACATCAATGTTCAAACATTTAGCAGCTAATTCCGCAGTATCTGCTCCACCTGTAATAAGACTATTCACAACTCCCCAAACAATACCTACAGCAACTAATACCAAAAGTATCACTAACAACGTAGTCACAATAGCCGACAATCCTTTCCTTGAATTTGGTAAAATTCGAGGAACTAAAGAACTTCTGCTCTTTTGTCTTTTATTATTAATCATGTTAACCTCCTTTAATACTCTATAAAGTATATTGTAATTTAAAAACTTTCTGATTATTTAAAACTATCCAACAACCTAAAGAATTCTTTTTTATCAATCACTTTATCATTTTCTGAAACACCAATATGCTCTGCAAATTTCCAAAACATTTCTGGTTTATATCCTTGCTTCTTTAATGAAGCAATCGTCGGCAACTGCGGGTCGTCCCATCCAGAATATTTTCCCTCCCTAATTCCTTGAGTAAATTTCGTAGACGACAATTCCATATCAGTAAATTTCCATCTTCCTAAAAATCCTGTCCAAGGAAATTGTTTTTCTTTCCCAAGAACTTTGTAAATCATTTTCTGTCTCTGTGCATTATCTCGATGTTCCTTAGCTCGAATAATATGGGTCATCTTCATTTCAATATCATCAACAGTAACAGCCAAATTCATCAACGGCCAAACCCGATATTTCTTTTTTTGTCGAGGGTGTTCAGTGGTATTAACTCTAGCCAAAGGAAAATCACGCATCGCAGGATTCTTATCTTTCATATTTGATTTAAATCTCAAAACAGCCTCCCCCATATTAAATCCATTTTTGTCTAGCATCTTTTTCCATCTATCTAAATTTTCTTTAACATCTAACTTCCGACAAGGACAATTTTTTTTCTCAGAAATAAATTCCTTAAACACATCATTCTCACAAGTGCAAATATACACAGCCCCTATCCTAAGCAACTTCTCAATATATTTGTAATATAATTCCATCCTGTCAGATTGAATCACAACTTTCGCTTTCCCATCAAAAAGCCACTTACTCTCTTTTTTAATCATATCATAAGCTGGTTTGTAAATATTTTCAGGATTAGTATCCTCAATTCTAACATAAAAAATTCCACCGTATTTCATAACATAATCAAAAGAAATAGCTGCTGTCAATGCATTACCAACATGATATGCTCCTGAAGGTGAAGGTGCAATTCTCATAATAACTTTTCCAGGTTTAGCACCAGGCAAATCAGGCAAACCTTCTCGAACTTTTCTCTCACTTATAATCTCCTTGTCTCCTTCTAATTCTTTCTTCTGCTCATCTAATGAAAGCTTATTTACCTCCCCAACAATCTTAGAAATATTCTTGACAAATTTCCCAACCTCGCTCTTCTTCAAACCATCATTAAACAAAGCAGAAATAACCGCGCCTTGCTGCGCTTTTCCTTCATGTGCCACAGCATTCTTCAAAGCATATGCTCTTGCTTTTTTTTCCAAGTCTTTCATAAAATAAAATACAAAGTAGGATTAATAAATTTATTCAATTCTAACGCCAGATTTTCTTTCAAGAACTTCAATTCTTTGCTGTAAATGATAAATTTGATTCGACAAAGTCTCTAATTGATTAGTCATATCTACAAGTCTTTTAGTCAATTTCCTTTTTCTTTCTTCAACACTTCCAGAAATAGGCTCTTCAACATCTCCAGCAGGTTGAGCACCAGAAGCCATGCTACCAAGAAAATTAAATCCTTGCGAAGATTGAGTTTCTTGTTGAGCCTCTTGAACCGCAGGTTCTTGCCGAGTCTCCATATCCAACTGTTTTTTGTATCTTTCAGTTAAATCCAGCACTCTATCATTTTTCTTTCCAAACAAAGCCATACAAACCAAAAGCATACCTTATTTTTAAATTTAGTTATTATTAGAAACATTTTTTAAAGTCCATGTCTTTCAATTCTTAATGGCAAAGATAAAATCAGTACCAGAAATTATTGGAGATATAAGTCCTTATTACCAAAAAAGAGTAGCAATGAAAAAAAGCGGAAAAATAGACGTCATATCAGAAGGAGAACACATGATAGGCTATGATTCAAACTCAGATACCTTAGAACCAATCTATTTTTTCATACTTGATTTGATGACTGATATGGAATTGCCCCCGGAAAAACTTGTTGACAATTTCTCATCAACCCCTGGTTCAGGACATTTTGCAGAGCTAGGTCAAAGAGCAACAATCATGCAACAACAAGCAACTAAAATCCTAGGAGATACTAACACCGTCCTAAGAAGTGTGCTAAATATTATCTATGATTTAAAGGAATTCAAAATAAGGTTAGAACATTACAAAGGTTTAAAATCCAAGGATGAAAATATAAAAGATGCTTCTGTTTTATCATTAAAACAAATCTGGATGGACAAGGTAGACATCGCAAAACAACAATCAAGCATAAAAGCGATGGCATTAGGACAAGCAGGTTTCCAAACATTAATTGATGCTTTCTTGGCTGCAAAAGAAGAAAAGGATGTTGAGAAATTAGATTTAAATGATAGAGTTAAAAGAATCTTAAAACCAAGAATTTTAGAATTCAATCATTGGGTCGAACAATCAGAAAAAGAATTAAGAAAAAGATATGAGATTGAAAAAAATTATTTGAGAAGCCAAGTCAATAGTTTAAAACTCTATTCACGATGGGCAAAACCCTATCTCAAGGCAGCACAAGAACTGGAATCACAAGATTTAGGAAGAGAACCAGCATTAGTAAAAACATTCAATACAATTTTACTTGAATTAACCTTATTTAGTAAAAAGAAAATCAAAGTAGCTGAAGAAGCTAGAGCAGGAAATTTACCAAAAGAATTCGCAAACAGATCATTCCAAAAATCATTAAAAAGAGATTATTACATGTGCATCTTAGTAAATTTTACATTCAGAGGAATCCCTCAAAGAGCAGGTCAACAACCACATTATGTATTTGGAGGAAAAGCCGAAATAACTTTCAAAAGTTATGCTTTAAACGACGATGAACTTAAAAAATTAGATGAAGAATTAGCAAAATCAGATATGAATGATGCTTTAACATTGATTGAAGGAACAACTACAGAAAGTTTAGGGCAATTACAAGAAGAGATTAATTTCTTTTTAGAAGAAAAAGAAGACGAAGAAAAAGAAAAGAAAAAACCAAAATCAGAATCAAATCCTTTTCTTGCATTGATTGGAGCGTATAATAACAAAGATAAAAAAGAAGAGAAAAATAAAGAATCAAAAAAAGAAACTATTGTTAAACCTGATAATTTTATTGAATCAGACAATATTCGACCTTTAGCAGCAACAGTAGCAGAAGAAACCTCACTCAAAATGTTTGATATTTATAAAAAAGCTCACAACATGCCAAGCTATTTTGATTAATAATTTCCTAAATAATGTCCAAAGATAAAGTTTCCAAAAAAGATAAGAGAAAAATAAAAGAGATTAAACCAAAGAAAAAGACGGCTCAACAGAGTCATCCTTTGAGGATAATCAAAAATTTAAAGAAAGATATTCAAGAAACAGAAGAAATCCTTGAGGAAACAGAATTCAGAGAATTTCTTAACCCGCAAACAATTTCTGCACCTTCACTTCAAAAAATATTAATCCCAGAACCTCTTAAAATTAATACGACTTCGTCACCAATTCTAGATACTTCTGAAGCAAAAGAAAATGAACCTCAAAGAGGAATTTACACTTCATCAGGAGAGTCTCAAAAATATTCTCAAAGAGTTGTTGATAAGAAAGAAGAAAACAAATATAATAAAACACCTGGTTCAGATTTTTTTAATCCAACAAGATTTGAAGACAAAAGAGCTACAGGACTTGCGCAAGAAATAAGTCCTTTAGACATAAATCCTCACCAAGCAATCAATCCCAAAATTGGAACAATCAATCCTTTCGGAGAAGTAGAAAAAAAATACAAAGAAGGCGAGTTTTAGATAAATTAATAAAGGTCATCTATGCCCATAATTTATGTATCAACAAACAACAATCAAAAACATAAATACATTCATTGTAGATCCACACAATGAAGTTTTACCTTTTTGGTATTATTTAAATAAAATTCCGTCTATTTTAATTCACATAGATGACCATACAGATATGGCGAGTGGAGTAGAAACTTTCGAAAACGCAAAAAAATCTCATGCAGATATTATGACTCTAGAAGATTATGCAAAAGAATCTCTAGATCTGGGAGATTTTATTTGTGCTGCTATATATAACAATCAGGTAAAAGTTGTATATCATCTTGCACCCAGACGACATAGTATAACCGCATATGGTCAAATTAAAAGAGATAGAATTATTGGAGCTTTGAAAACAACAGTAAATAATTCTGGAATAATTGAATGGGAGAACAACGAATTATTTCCAGACTATAAAAAAATTTCAGAAAAAGAATTAATACGAGATTTTGAGAGTATAACTCGCCCAATTATCCTTGACATCGATCTTGACGCATTTCATTCCTATTGGAAAGATTCATTAAACGAATCTTATTTACCAAGAATTGAAAAAATCAGAAAAGTTTTAAATCAATTACCAAAACCTAGTCTCATTACAATTGCAAAATCTCAAACTCCAAATGTTTGTGCCACTCCACATTTTGTAAAACAAATGGAAGAAGATTGTATCTCCATGTTAAAAAAAATATATTAATAGTTATTTAATTCACTAAATTTATAAACAATCTCTCATTCCTTAAATAATAAAATGGCAGGTGATTATCATATCAACGATATCTATCAAGGAGGATACTCTTCTCTTAAACCAAGTTATGGCGATGTTTTCGTGGGTTATCACGCAAGTGCGTCAAATATTGGGATGTCAACAGATGCCAGAACAGCCAATGTAGTAAAAGACATTTCTAAAAATATTTCAGCAGGTGCAAAGGTAGTAGAGATGACCCAGGTTTCTCCAGAAGTTTTTGATGCAATACCAAAACAACAATTAAAAGAACTTAATCGCTTATCTAAATTAACAGGCGTAGACATAACAGTGCATGCTCCTGTAACAGATTCTGCAGGAATAAACCAACAAGGATTTAGTGAATTAAACAGAGAGGGTTCTGAAAGAAGAATAATTGATGCTCTTATACGAAGCCATGAAATAAATCCAGACGGAAACAGCCCTGTAACATTTCACTCTTCAAAAGAACTTCCTGGAAGCGAATGGAAAAGTTTAGGAACAGAAGACAAACCCCGGGAAGCGAAAAGAATTATAGCCATAAATAGGGAGTCAGGGAAAATGATTCCATTGGAAAAGGAAACATACCATTATCCAGGAGGAGAAGAAGGGAAAATAAGAGAAAAAGCACAGTCTCCTACTGAAAATTTAGAAATGGTAAATGATTCTGAATGGGATAATAAAATTTCACAATTATTTTTTAATAAAGAAAGGGCAGACGAAATTTTAGATCAAAACAAAGTTCAAATCCAACATTTGTTACAAGATACAGGTGGGAAAATAAATCCAGATGATTTAACTCCAACCCAACAAACAGCTTATATGAAAATGATGGATGCAGATAATTATCTTAAAGAAATTAATAAAAGTGCAAATGCTATTTTCAGTAAGGCTTACAAATATGGAACAGATCTTCAGAAAAAACAATTATTAGAAATTTCAGAGAAATATAGAAAAGAATTAGAAAAAAATGCAGAAGGGGCTAACATAGATGAAAAATTTTTTGGACAATCAAGAGCAATGCATCAATTATTGAACAATTTACAAGACCCAAATCTTATCCCAGAAATGTATGTTCCAATAGAAAAATTCACGACAGAACAATCTTCAAAAACTTTCGGAAATGCAAGTTTTGAAGCTTATAAAAAATTTGGAAACAAATCTCCAATTTTGTCTATCGAAAATCCTCCTGCAGGAGGAGCATTAAGTACAGGAGAAGATTTGAGAAATTTGGTTGAAGCATCAAGAAAACAATTTGTAAAACGGGCGATTAAAGACAAGGGAATGGGAGAAAGAGAAGCAGAGAAATTAGCAGAACAATTCATTGGTGCAACATGGGATGTTGGGCATATTAACATGTTGAGAAATCAGGGATTTAAATCTAAGGACATAATTGCAGAAACAGAAAAAATTGCACCCCTTGTAAAGCACGTTCATCTTTCGGATAATTTTGGAATGGAACATACAGAACTTCCAATGGGAATGGGAAATGTTCCAATAAAAGAAATTATGGAGAAATTAGATCAAGGAGAGAAAGAAGGATATAAGGGCAAAAAAATTGTGGAGGCAATTAGTTGGTGGCAACATTTTTCAGAACAAGGTGCAGTTCCTCCATTAAAAGCAACATTCCAAGCATTTGGCTCTCCAATTTATGCAATGGAAATGGGACCTTCTTGGAATCAAACATTAGGATTGCAACAAGGATATTCTGAAGGATACGGAATGATGCTTCCTTCAGGAAACTATGAAATGATGGGTGCAGGATTTTCTCAATTACCAGGAGAACTTGGAGGTCAAAAACCTGGTGCTAGCGGAAGTAGAATGAGTGGAAGACCAATGGAATAATGAAAACATTTTAAAATAAACTAATCGTAAAATAAATATAAAAGAGGATGACAAAGAAAAAAATCATGTCTGTAAAAAAGACTAAAACGAAATCTAAGAAAAAAAAGGACACAATTTTAAAAAATGTTCCAACATTGCAATTAAAATCAGAATCAGATATTGCTATGGATTTTGCAACTAAAGCTTTCAAAAAATTCGATAAAATGATGAAATCGGTTGTATTATTTGGTTCTGCAATAAAACAAACTTCTACTACAGGTTCAGATATTGACATCATTATAATTTTAGATGATGTTTCTATAAATTGGGACCAAGAGTTAATTGCATGGTACAGAGAAGAATTGGATAAAATGTTAAGAGCAAATCCTTATCAAAAAAGTTTACACATTAACACAATAAAATTGAGCACATGGTGGGAAGATTTAATGAGGGGAGATCCGGTTGTAATAAACATTTTAAGACATGGTGAATCAATGATTGACTTGGCAGGATTTTTCGAACCATTAAAATATTTATTATTATCTGGAAAAATAAAATCAACCCCTGAAGCAATTTACAATTGTCTGCAAAGAGCACCACAACATATCTTAAGGAGCAAAATTTCTGAGTTAAATTCTATTGAAGGATTATATTGGGCAATGGTTGATTCTGCTCACGCAGCTCTTATCGCCGCAAATGTCCCACCAGCTTCGCCAGAACATGTTTCAGTTGATTTGAAAAACACTTTTGTTAACACAGGAAAATTAAAAATGAAATATGTTTTATGGTATCGAGATTTACTTGTCTTACACAAAAAAATTGCTCATGGAGTTATTCACAATCTTAAGGGAATTGAAATTGATCAATGGCAAGATAGAACAGAAGATTTCATGAGAACAATGACACTATTAGTAAAAGATTATGTTGATTAATTATGTAATAAATAAATTTGAGTTTCTTCTTGAGGAAATGGAAAAAATTTTCTTACTAAATCAACTCTTAAATCCATTATTTCTTTTCTACTCAAATTTAAAACATCTTCTGCAGGAGGTGAATCGCCTAATGTTTCAACAACTCCTTCTTCATAAGCTTGTTCTAATAAACGCACAACCCTGTGTAAACTTTTTCGCAAAGCAGGATAATCACTTTGAAACATTGGAAAAGGATTTTTACTTTTATCATAAGATACATCACGAGTTTTAACATGCGATTGTCCTAGTTGAGCATTAGTTTGTGAATAATTCATTGGTTCATCAATTATTTTAGAATCTTGTGAAAATGTTGCTTCAAATAAATTTCTTATATCCCAATATTTTATCTTATTGCAATCTGATTCAAAAATGATTTCCATTTTAATTAATCTACTGCTGGTTTCTTTATCTCAGGATACAAAATCCCATAGTTATCCCTATTCATTCCATCTTCAACTCTTACTCTAAAATCAGATAATTTTTTATCTCTTGACATCTCAATTGTAGAAATGACTTTTCCGAGAACTTCAAGACTTTTCTCCGCTTCTTCAACTTGTTTATCTGAACTTCTACCAAATTCCTTTCCAGCAATAACATCATTTAATTTTGCTATTTTCTTTTGAACACTTTCATAGGTTTCACCCATAAATCCAGCCAAATCCGCCTTAACTCTTGCAACTCCACCATTTGCAACATAGCTATCTAGTGTTTTAGAATGATAACTTATCAGCTCTCCAATTGTCTCACCTTTTCTACATCGATCATAAGTTTCTAATTGACTTTTAATAGTTTTAGAAAGAACTTGTGGGTCTGCTAAAACATTTCTTATCGAAGGATCTTTTACGCCCATATCATCTAAAATTGTTTCAATTGATTTTCCTGCAAATCCAACTCCTTCTCTACCTCCTTGTTTTAAATATTCTCCAGCAACTTGAGCCTGAGCTAAAAGATTGTAATCATACCCAAGTTTTTCTTTCAATGTTTTTTCTACCATATTATAAACTAACCCCCATTTCTGAAGCTAATTCTTTTCTCATTGGAATTAATCTTGCTTCATAATCATCAGTAGCATCTTTTAAAATTCCTCTTGAAAAAACATTACTATTTCTCATTAATCTACTAACTCTAAATCTTTTTCCGTTCCCCTTTCTTTTTACAATATCTACATCTCCATCCATATTTTTATCAACATAAATCCAAGTTTTACCATCTTTTATTACTCTCATTTTGTTTCTTCCAATTCCAATTCTTGAAGGATAATAAGTAACCACCGCACCATCTTCTTGAATTTGTTCATAACCATTTCTTCCAGACAATTCTGTGGCTCCAGCTCCTGCTGCCATAAACATTGCTGCTAAAGCTATTCTTGTTATTGTTCTCATATTCTCCACACAAATTCCACCTTTATAAACTTTACTAATTGTTACCACTCAAGAATTAAACATTATTCCTTTTTCTTAATCTCATAAAGAATCCTAGTTTTTCCAGGAAGCTTTGACCTAATTTGCTTATACAATTTTCGAGTAAATTCAGCTGCATTGGGATTAGCAACAGCGACGAAGAAAAGAGGCGTATTCCTTTTTACTATTGCAGATTTACCCATAGCTTTCCCAAAAGATAATTGCATTCCTGTCTGCATTCGATCAGCACCTGCACCAGTAAGCATTCTATTCTCTCTTTGAACATGATGAGAATACGGAATTATTCTAAAGTAATATTGTCCTTTAAGTTCTGTATCAAGTTTCTTATTAACAAATTGTCTACAAGCTTCAAGAGCATTGTGCCGAACCTGAACATTTTCTGTAGAAATCATTGTCATAATATGAAGCAATTTCCCGTTAGAAAAAGATTTTTCTTTTCCCATTGCAAACTTAACAATCTTCTGTTGCGGAACAGCCTTGATATAAGACTTTCCTCTCTTCTTGCTAACTCTAGTATAGGGTGTAACTTTTCTTTTTGAATACGCTGAAGCTTTTCTTATTGGTGGCATTTTATTTTATCTCAACCTCCATAGTAACAGCTTGTCCTGGCAAACCTCTTTCAAAAATAGCTCGAACCAATCCATTGTTACCATGCGGCGCTGCAATTTTTCCTTTAATCATTTTTCCCGCAGGCGATTTCCATTCAACTTCTTTGCCCACAAATTTCTCAGCTTCCTCTCTATTTTTCGCACCAACTTCTATCAAAAAGTGCCTTTCGTGAATTACATGTCTTTCCCGTCTAAATTGAATTACTTTTCCCTTAACCATAATTATTATCAAGAATTTTAGTTTTTAAAACTTGTCTTTACTTATTTCAAAACCACAATCTCCCTTCCCACAATAGAATCTTTCCGAAAATCCGCTATAGGTTTTACAACAAGTTCCATACCAGTCTTTGCAATTATTTTTTCAAAATTACAACCAACCCTTTTCTTCTCTGCAAGAATTAATGGAGCAGTAAAAACAATTCTTCCATTCACAGATTTTTTTAAATTATTCAAAACATTTATCATAAGCGTTTCAAATTCCTCTAAAATTTGTTTCGCTTCTCCTAAAGAAACACTTTTTTTCTGAAGTGCTCCTAAATCAGGCTCTGTCACAATTGCATCAACTGAAGAAATATTAACTTGCGATGAATCTGAATTAATCAAGTCATAATCTTTTTTAGAAAACCCAAACCAATCTAAATTTGATTTTGCACCAGCGATAGCACTCTTATCTTTATCTACTCCTACAACATTTATTCCTTGCAAAAGCGATTCTTGAAGTATAACTCCAATGCCACAAAAAGGGTCTAACAAAGTTTGCCCTTTTTCAATCTTTGAAATATTTATCATAATTTTTGCCAATCTCGGAGAAATCGACAATTCATTTCGTCTGACAGGTTTGCCCATATCTCTTTTCTCCAAAGAATCATAATCGCACACAGAGATAATTCTACCAAAATAATTCTCAAATCCAAAATACCTTTCATTCACAAGTTTTGAAGAAACCTTAGGAAAACTTTTTCCATCTTGCATTTTTATAAATCCTCCAAGAGATTTTATTGTAGCTTTTAGTCCTTCATCTCGGAATCTTTGTTTTAAATAATCTAAAATAGATTTAAGGTCATTAGAATTAAAATCCAAAACCACATAATTTAATTTATTACTTTTCCCTTCATAAAGAGACTGGCTTTCTAATTCTTGAATCATCTTTTTCTCTGTGCCAGAAACCAAAACTTTTCCAATAGAAATAACTCCTCCAAGAGTATCAATAATTTCCCCTTTCAATTCTTCAGAAACTTCAATTAAAACTCCGTTATTTATTGTCTTTAAAATTTCAAATGCAATTCCTTCATGTTCAAAAAAACATTCCAATTCCAAAGTTGAAAGTTCAACATTTCTCCCTAAAACAAATAAGTATTTCATAAGAAACTCAAATCTAAATAATTTAAAAATCTTCGGAAAATTGCTAATCGCTTATTCCTTCTTCCCATTAGCCAAATCACATCTCTGATT